>Ga0326727_10000528_pt1 | contig 157322 bp, 217 predicted proteins | sample MB2enrmetagenome_FD_207643 | JGI IMG/M metagenome (GOLD analysis project Ga0326727, IMG submission 207643) | Lab enriched peat soil microbial communities from McLean, Ithaca, NY, United States - MB29MY | ecosystem: Environmental > Terrestrial > Soil > Wetlands > Peat | place: USA: New York...
CTTCATGCAGAGCTTCGCGAGGTCGATCATCTCGGCCGACTCCGCCTTCTCCATGCGCCCGTCGCCGGGGCCGGTGGGCGTCATGCTCTCGACTTCCTCGCCCGCCATCAGCCGCGGCCACGTGTGCTCGTCGTGGACCATCACGCAGGAGCCGCTCCCGTCGGAGGCCTGGCACACCATGATGAGCTGGTGGTCGTGGTCGGGCGCGGCGGTGTAGCCGCGCAGCGTCACGTTCAGCCGCTCGGACGCCTCCAGCACCTGCTGCCGCGTGAGCTTCCCCGCGAGCAGCGTGCCGAGGGCCGGGTCCTCGAAGTTGAACTCGATGGTCGTGCTCGGCCACGTCAGGTCCTCGAACCGGCCCTCGTGGAAGTCCGTCAGCCTAAGGTCGTCCGTCACCTTCTTCTGGATGATGAAGGTCATGCCCACGCGGGCGTGGAGGTGCATCAGCAGCAGTTCGGTGAACGCCTGTGCGCCCACGTTCGCGATGATGGGCGCGATGCGGCTCATCTTCTGGAGGTCTATGTCCTTTATGAGGCCGTAGTTGAGGTTTTTTACGAAGCGGGGCATGGCGGGTGACTCCTGGGAGGCTGGGGGAAGCGGGCCGGGGTTGCAAGCAAAAAGTTTATGACATTTTTTTGTTTACAACCGGGGCCGGAACCCCCATACTCCGGGCATAGTTTAGAACTCACCAAAACAAAATCCAATCCACCCTCCCATGCCACTCAAGACAGTTGCCCTCAAGACCTCCACCACCGCCGGCGCCAAGAACGGTACCGACGTCCCCAGCTTCGTCATCGAGAATGACGGGCTCCGCCGCTACGCCGAGGCCATCCGCGCGAAGCGCGCCGCCGAGGCCGAGATCGCCGAACTGGAGCCGACCATCAAGGCCGACGCCACCCACCGCCTCTTCATCCACAACATCGCCGAGCCGATGAAGCCCGTCGCGACGGTGCGTCTCACGGACAGGGAGGGCACTTCGGTGCGGGTCAGCTTTCAAGACCGCTACTCCATCATCGCTAACGTCGAGGCCGTCGACGAACTGATGAAGTCCCTCGGCAAGGACATTAACGACTACGTCCAGCAGAGGGCGGGTGCGAAGTTCGACGACGCCGTGTTCGTCTCCAAGGTCGGGGAGGACAAGGGCGAGTTCAGCAAGCGCATCTACGACGCCTACCGGAAGTCCGCCGAGACCGTCACCGCCGAGCTTATCAAGCGTGGCTACCTCCCCGAAGGCACCGCGTGCCCGCTCAGCACTTTCGAAAAAGTCACCGTCCGCGAGGGGTTCCATCAGACCCGCTGGGCGGCCTTCCCCAAGGTGGGCGACCAAGAGAAGGTGACCGAGGTCGTCAAGAACACCATCACCGCCACCGTCGAGTAACATGCACCTTCAGGTTGTTGTCCATGATAACGTGCCCAGCCTTTACATAGAGGCTGGTACCCCTGAGGAGCGTGTCCATCTGCTAGAAGACTTGGAGCGTGTTCGCCGGGCTTTGCGTGGCACTGGTCACGTTGGTTCCTTCAACGTCTGTGGCATGTCTCAGACCAATGCTGAGGACGGCGCTCTTGTCTGTCTTTCACTCAACGTCGATTTGGCGTTGGGTGGGGCTACGCCGAGGGCCGATTGATGCCCCCGACCCGCGTCAGAGTGGTGCCCGGCATCGCGGTGCCTTTCTATCCCATGCGCCCCGCCGAGGGGCGCGCCCTCTCCGACCCGGCGAGGGCCGTCGAACTGGTGCTGGAGTTCAAGGGCAACGGCGACACCCTCCAGCCCAAGCTGAACGGCGACAGGGCTGGCGTCGCCACCGTGCGGGCCTCGGCCCTGTCGGACGCCGACCGCAGCTTCTTCTCCCCCGTCGTCGTGGACGGCATCGCCCTGTTGGTGCAGAACCGGCACGGACGCCGCTACCACTACAAGGTCGCCAATCTCCCCGACTTCGCTAAGCTGCCGCCCGGCTCCTGCTTCGACGGCGAGGTCTACAAGGGCCTGTTCTACCCGTTCGAGGCGCTCGCCGTCGGCGGGACGTCCTACCTCCGGGCCGGCCCCGACGAGCGGGCCAGGGTCGCCGAGGAGGCCTGCCGGGCCGTCGGGGCGGCGTGGATCTTCAACCCGCCCACGGAGGCCTTCTTGCGCCACCTGTCCGAAAACCTCCCCTTTTGGGAGGGCATCGTGAGGAAGCAGAGGGGGTCCCCCTACGTCTTTTGCCAGAACGACACCACGGCCAGTTCTACATGGTGGAAGCACAAGTGGCCCGCTCCCCCTCCCCATGCTTAATGCTATGAACGACAAGGGGCCGGAAGGCTCGAAGGGGCCATCGCTCACCGAGGATCAGCGGGCGAGGGTCATGGGCGGGGTCCGTGAGGACACGGAGAGGATCTTTCGGCGCAACGAGCGGCGGGAGAGGCTCAGGGACAACGTCATAAGTGCGGCCATGCTGGTGTCCGTCGTGGCCATGATCCTGGGCGCGCTCGGCCACAGGCTCGGCCTCTGGTAATAAATGTTTACAACATCGCGTGGGTGTGCTAGCAGTTCTTGTCAGTGAAACTATGAAAACAACCGCCAAAAGACCGCAACGCATGGTCGCCACCTTTCGGGCGCTCCGGGCGGCTGACCCGTCCAAGCTCACCCCGCAGGGCTGCATGATTGTGTCGGTGCTCCGCACCCACCACCGGCCCCTGACCCGGCGCGAGCTGATCGCGGCGATGGCCAGGCACCTCGGGAACTCCCGGCAGAAGCCGACCCGCGTCCTCTCCTTCTACAAGAAGAGCCTGCTCGCCTCCGGCTTCATCGAAGTCCGCAAGCGCCCCTACGTGGCCCCCGCCGTCAAGCCGCCCCGGTCTCCGCCGCCAGTGCCCGTCGCCCCCGTGGTTGCCCAGCCCGACTCGGCTGCGCCTTCGCCTGTGTCCGGGCCGGTCGAGGTGGCGTCCGCCCCTGTCTCCTAACTTTCGTTTGCCAGCGCCCCCGGCGCTGGAGAGTGGATGGATTCATAGCCGCGGGCGGCTTGCGCCGCCCGCGGTTTTTTCCAATGGAAATCATCAAGGGTCCAAGCGCGGCCTCGGCTAGGTTTTCCAAGTGGCTGGCCGTCGGGATGGTGGTCGTCACGACGGGGCTGGGCGTCGCGAACAGCTGCGTCTCGCTGCCCGTCGGCCTCGTCTACATCGCGATCGCTGCGGCGCTCGTCGGCCTCGTGCGCTACAGCGTGGGGCGCGAGCAGGCCTGCGTCCAGGGTGAGTTCTGGCTCCGCCAGTTCAACGAGGCCAACGCGGAGTTCCACTGCGCCGTCAAGTCCGGCAACCTGGAGGCGATGCGGGCGGCGCACGACGCGACGGTCATGGCGTACAGCCGGTGGCTGCGGGAGATCGGACTCTAACTTTTGTTTACGAAAAAAGTTGCGACCCGCAGTTCTAATAGTCTAACACAAACTGCGCATGAGCCCGCCCCACCCCCTCATCAACCGCCTGCTCCGCCACGGCTGGAAGGTCGTGATCGACGCCGACAACATCGCCACCAGGGCCGAGATGCTGCGCCCGGACGGAGGGCTGTCGACCTCTACCGACGTGTCGGGCGTCGACGCCCAGGCCGCTCTCAACGCCTTGGAGGTCTTCATGGCCGCTTCGTTGGCCGACGAATACAATCACCAGATCACCAAGCCGAAGATTCAACCGCCTTCTCAATGACAATCGACTGGAACGCCCTGGACGCCACCGCGAAGAACAAACTCTTCGCCGAGCGTGCGCTTGGCCTCGTCATGCGTCCCCCCGCCTTCGACTCGGACTATCACCTCGTGGACCCCGGCGGCTGGTTCGACGGTGACCGGTGCGTCTTCGAGGGCTTGCCCAACTTCACCGGCGACTCCAAGGCCGTGCTGGCCTGCCTCGACAGGCGCGACTGGAAGGCCCGGCACATCGGCCCCGACCAGGTCAACTACTGGACCGTGACGCTGTTCGACTTCTCGCGGCCGTGGCCCCACGAGGTCCGCAGCGGCGAGTGCGCCTCCCTCGCGGAGGCGGGCATGGTCGCCCTGCTGCTCGCCGCGGGCGTCGGGGTTACCGGCGTCCTCGGCCTGCGCTGAACCTTTATGGACACCATATCGTCGCCCTCCGACAGGTCCGCCCTCACGCCCGCCGGGATCGTCATGCTCTTGGTCGGCGTCGCCGCCACGGTCTTCAACGTCGCCAACGAGATCGTCGGCGAGTACCAGTACAGCCGCCAGTTCGGGTCGTACTGGAGCCTCGCCGAGAAGGCCTCCACCATCCCGCAGAAGTCGAAGTACGTCGACGCCTTCGTGGCCGCGCTGGAGGCCGGGGGTTTCGCCGGCGAGCACAACGCCGTGCTCCTCACGACCCCGGACAACTCCTTCGACCGCAACCTGGAGGCCGTCAAGAGCCTCCAGGGGCGCCTGCACGAAATCCTGAACATGGACGTCGGCTCCTTCCAGTACCAGGCCGCCATCCAGCAGATCACGGCTCAGGAGCAGGGCGAGGCCAAGGGGATGCTCGACGTGTTCGAGGGCGTCTGGTGGAAGCACAGCCACCCGTCCCTCTGGCGGTGGGTGGGCGGCTGCCAGGTCGTCTTCTTCATCGTCCTCGCCGTCGGGGGCGTCATCGCCATCTGCGTCGACAGGGACTGACCATGCGCTTCTGCCAGTCATGCGAGCACTGGGACGCCCCCGGGTAGTCCTTCGCCCCGTGACCCCCTTCCATGAAGACCAAAATCGCCACGATACTCCTCGCCGGCCTCCTCGCGGTGCTGGCCATCGGATGGGTCGTTCAGGGGAACGACTACTTCCTGTTCAAGGTGTTCAACCCCAGGATGGAGGCGGTGCGCCGCTCCACCTTCGAGCAGTCGAAGGCCTACAACCAGGGCATGATCCAGGACCTCTACGGCATGGAGGCCCAGTACGTCGCCGCCGACGAGGGCGGCAAGGACGCCCTGGCCAGCCTGATCCTCCACCGCTACGCCGACTACCCCGACGAGAAGCTCCCGGCCGACCTCCAGGGCTTCATGCGCCAGCTCCGCGCCCGCAAGCACCTCAACCAATAACCCCTGACCCCCAGCCCCCATGAAAAGAAAGCTGGCCCTCACAGTCCTGATCCCTCTCGCGCTGCTCTGGTGCGGCGCCGAGAACTCCTGCTCCGGCACGCCGGACAGCATCGCCGTCGAGAAGCAGCGGCAGGAGACCCTGCAGCGCGAGTCCAACATGACCGTCGGCATGCCCGCCGTCCACAACTTCAGGGAGAAGAAGCTCCTGAAGGACATCATCGAGCTGCGCGACCAGAACGGCCTCGTCACCTACACCTACATCGTGGCGGAGATGACCGGCAAGCTGGTCTTCCTCGGCGAGTCCGTCGGCTACGGCATCCCCTACGCCACCCAGTTCACCAACCCGCAGCAGACCATCCCCTACGGGCAGGGGGCGACCACCATCGCCCAGGCCGACCCCAACGGCCTCTACTCGCCCGCCACCGCCGAGGGCACTTGGGTGCTCCTCAAGGACCCCAACGGCGGCGACGTGAAGCCCGTCTACGTCGAGCCCCGCGTCATCGTCTCCCCCTTCAGGCTCCAGACCGTGCCGTGAATGAGACGAGGACGTTCAACGAGGCCGCGTACGAGCGGCTGCCCCGCCGGGGCCGGCGGTACGTCAGGGGCGTCGTGCACGACTTCGGCCTCCTGCGGCCGGGGCCGTACGTCGCGACGGACACGCCGGAGCGGGCGTTCCTGATCGCGGTGGCCCTGTTCGCGGAGCGGAACCCCTCCACCCCCGTCAAGTACACCGGGCCGGGCGGCGACCAGCGCGACGTCCCGCCGGGCGCCCCGTGGACGGAGATCGACACCCCGACGGCGGCCACGGACTGGGGCGACCGCGGCGACGGGGAGGACTGGAGGGACGAGCCCTGGATCGGCTTCGACGGCAAGCAGGTCGAACTTTGAACCCGCCATGAAGATGCCAAAAAAGACACCAAAAAAGACACCGAAAAAGACGCACGCCCGATGGCTGAAGGATCTCAGGAAGTTCGCCAAGGACCGGCAGGCCTTCCTTCGCCGGGCCAAGCCCCTCCACCGCCGGTACTCCGGCCCCAAGTCCCGCCCGTTCTGGGCGGCCGTCAACGCCCTGCCGCCCAAGGGCGGCCTGCGCGGCAAGCTCTACGTGCTCGGCTGCGCCCTCCAGACGCTGGAGGGCACCGTCTTGGCCGAGATGGAGTCCGCCGCCCCCGGCACGGTGTCCCCGCCCAAGGCGCCCCGCCTGTTCAGCGAGCAGTTCCGCCTCTGCGGGGCCGCGGGCCTCCTCAGGCGCGGGCCGAAGGTCACCGAGACCGCCGTCCGCTACTACGTCTCCGACGACTCCTCGCCCGAAGGCGTCAGGTGCGTGCGCGGCCCCAGGCGCATCACCTGCGGCACGTGGCTCTGCGGGCGCTTCGGCGGCCCCTGCATGTCCGGCAACCCGGGGTGCAGGAAGCTGCGGGGCTTGTAAACAAATGCCCGGCCATCGCGGCTCGAATCCCGTGCAGACGCCCATCCGCAGGTTCGACCTCGGCGACCCGCCCCCGCCCCCGGAGCCGGCCCCCGCGCGCCCGTCGTTCTGGACTTCGAACTGCCCCCAGCCGTTTCCGCCGCCCGGGACGGTCTGCTTCGATCCTCGCTTCGGCTGGCTGGCTTGGACGGGCTGGGGGTGGGCGCCAGCCGCGCCGTCGGTGCCCGTGCTGGTGCCCGTGCCGGTGCCCGTGCCCGTGTTCATCTCGATGATCACGGTGATGATGCCGGTGGCCGTGCCGGTGTGCGTGCCGGTCTACATGACCTGAGTTCTTTCCAGAGCCGTGGCCGCCATCCGAAAGTTCGACCTCGAAGAGCCCTCCGCCCCCAGGCCGAAGAAGCCGAAGGCCCCGAAGGCCCGCTTCCGGCCGGGCGAGTGGCGCGGCCTGCCCGCGGTCGAGGACACTAGCGACGGTAGCCGCTGGTGGAAGAACGAGGACGGCGAGTGGCAGGGGCCGCTCGGCGCGGGCTACCGCGAGGAGATGGTCCTGACGGCCCCCGTCGACGGCCAGCCCGTGGAGCACCCCGCCTGGCTGGACCGGCCCGGCGCGACGCCCCCCATGACCGAGGAGCAGGTGCGCGTGATCGAGGCGATGAACTCCAATTTCGAGGTGCGCGGCGCGGACGCGTGGCCGGGGGCGCGCGAGTCCGGGGCGTTCGCCATGTTCCCCGGGGCCACGGGGCCGGGATGGGCCGCCGCCTCCGGGGTCACCGGCGCGGGGCCTCCGCCGCGCGGGCATGTCGAGCCGACGCGCATGTGGCCGCGCGGTGGCATGCAGGGGCCGGTGGGCCCGACGGGCGTGCAGGGGCCGGTGGGCGCGCGGCCGGAATGGGACGGCGTCCCCCGCGTCGTCTACACCCCGCGGGACATCCCGGCGCACTGGTGGCGGAGCGAGGCCATCGCGAGGGCCCTGGAGACGGCCCGCCGCGGCGTCGAGGCCGGGGCCCTGGCCGGCGGCACGCTCGACGCCAGGATCGAGGAGGCCAGGCGCGTGGACGCCCACATGTCCTCGCGGCCCTCCTTCTGGCAGCGCGTCGCCGGCGGGCCGGCCAGGCGCCGGGCGCAGGCGACGCACGAGCAGTACATCGCCCAGATCCTCGACGGCTCGATCGCCATCGGGAGCTGACATGATAACCTCCGCGCAGCTCCTGCTGGAGTCGCCCGGCCGCCTGGAGACGGACTGCCAGGCGCTCGCCGCCGGGCTGTCGGCGCTCAGCCCGCGCGTCCCGTGGTTCGGCTTCTACGAGAAGAACCTCTTCAGGGGCCGGGTGCCCCTCTCCACGGGCACCCTGGTGGGCGGCACGGTGCCGGTCGTCCACATGGCGCTGAGGCAGCTCGGCCTCACCCCGCCCTGGCCGCTCGACTACCCCGACTGCCTGCGCCGGTTCTTCCGGCGGTGCGTGTGGCCGTCCACCTGGCGGGAGGTCTGCGGGAGGGCGCCGCTCTTCGTCAAGCCGCGGGGCCGGGTCAAGAAGTTCACCGGCTTCGTCACCGGCACGCCGACCCTGGCCAGGATTCGCCCCGACGACGAGATCTGGTGCTCGGACGTGGTCGACTTCAAGTCGGAGTGGCGGGCGTTCGTCCTGCTCGGGCGCGTCCTAGACGTGCGGCACTACTGGGGCGACGAGGCCACGCCGGTGGACCGCGGCGTCGTCGAGGACGCGGCGTACGCGTACTTCGCCGCGGGCGGGCCGGTCGCTTTCCTGCTGGACTTCGGTGTGCTGCGGGGCGGGTCCATCACGGCCCTGATCGAGGCGAACGACGCCTACGCCTGCGGCGCCTACGGCGTGAAGCCATCCGTGTACGCCGTCGTCCTTGCCGTGCGGTGGGTCGAGATCGCTCAGGGCCTCAAGGCGGCCATGGAGGCGTGTGCGGCGCTGACGGCGTCGGGTTTCAGTTGACATGCGGCCACCATTTTGTTGTAGACATAAAGTTGTAAACAAAAACTAGAATGAAAATCATCAAGCTTGGAAGCAAGGTCAGGGACCTTGCGACGGGCCTCAGGGGCACCGTGACGCTCCTGCAGATCGGGTTGGATCTTTCGCACTTGTACCTCGTCCAGCCGAAGGGCCTGGACCCGGCCGACCAGCGGCCGCTCAAGCAAGTCTGGCTGGCCGCGGAGAGGCTTGAAGGCTTTGGCGAGCACAAAATCGAACTTGTGGACTGCGAGATCCCAATCGAAGTGCTCGGCACGCAGGTCGAGGACACCTACACCGGCTTCGCCGGCATGGCGATCAACCTATTGGTGCACGTCAGCGGCTGCACGCACGTGGAGATCCAGCCCCGCGGCACGCTGGAGAAGACCGGACAGGCGATCCTGCCGCTCGACTTCGACATCCGCCGCCTCAAGGGCAAGGCCATCCCGCCGATGCTTGTGGAGGTTCGCGAGCGTGACGCGAAGAAGAAGCCCAGCCCCGGCCCCATGCCGTCGAGCAGGCCGAGGGTGGCGTAAACATTTTCCTGATACATGAAGGACCTCCCCGAAGCCGAACTCGGGCAGCTCGCGCTGGACATCGCCGCGGGCCGCGTCTTCACTGCGCAGCCCGGAGGACCTCTCGTCCGTGTTCATGGTCCTCATCTTCATGGGCGCCAAGCAGCGCAGGGAGATGATCAAGAACCCGCCGGGCCTGATCTACGAGTACCTCTCCGAGGCCGGCCCCCGCTCGATCAACGGCATGCCGTCGTTCTTCTCGATGCGGATGCTCTCTAAGGCCGACGCGGAGAAGGTGTTCAGGATGGCCAAGGACGCACAGGCGGCCGCCCGGAACGCGGTGGGCCTCGTCGACGGCAAGCCCGTCCGCTACCGCCAGTCCGACGCCCTGGCCGAGGCCGAGCTTGAGGACGCCAGGGGCGAGGAGGGCGACCGGTGAGCGGCGAGCCTTTCATCGGCGGGTCCGGGGAGGACTTCATCGAGGCGCTGAAGGCGAAGCTCGAAGCCGTCGTCGGGCTCCCCGTCGGGCACGAGACCTTCTCGCCGGAGGAGTTCGAGAAGGCCCTGGGCGAGGTCCTGAACTTGCTCGCCGACCACCTCGCGTCGACGGTGCCGCCTGGCATGGCCGAGGAGCTGGTCGCGGCGATGCCGCCCGGCATGGTCGAGCATTTGCTGAAGAGCATCGAGGAGCACAAGAGCAAGGGCCTCGACGCCCCGCAGCTGGAGGCGCTCAGGCGGGCCGCCGAGCGGGCCGGGCCGGACCGCATGCGGTGGCCGGAGATAGGTGCCGAGGGCTCCAGGTTCCCGCCGCCCTTCTGACCTGCATCCCATGAAACGTCCGCTGCTAGATCGTATCCCACTCCCCTCCCCATTTCCTGTGGTGGGCCCGGCGGGTCAGGGTTACATCACAATGCGGCCAGGGCAATGGGACGCTCTTTTGGCCGCTGCATACGAAAATGGCTGGACGCTCCTCGAAATCGTCAACGAGAGGGTGGTGCGGGCATACAGGCTCACCAGCCGACCCCCGCGAGTTCCGCCGGTTGCTCCCGCGCCGAAGTGAGTTCTCATAGGCTTTATGGAAACCGTGAAAATCGACAAGGAAAAGCTGCTGGCCAAGCTCGTGGCCAACAGGAACGCCCACCGCGCCATCTTCCTCAAGGCGCAGGAGGGCTACCGGAAGACCGTCATCCGGCAGCTCGACAAGATGCTCAGGCTGGCCCGCAGGGGCAAGCGCATCCCCCTCCAGGTCCAGGTGCAGGTCGCGGCCCCCGTCGACCAGACTGAGGACTACGACCGTGTCATTTCGATGATGCGCTGGACCAAGGACAAGGTCATCGAGCTGACCGAGGGCGAGTTCGCCCAGTACGTCCTCGACCAGTGGCGCTGGAGCGCGCAGGCCGGGGTCAGCAACGCCTACTATTCGAGGGTGAAGTAGCCGTGTACGTCTACGTCCACCGCGACGAGTTCGGCAGGAGGGTGGCGCACGTCGCCGACGACGCGTCGACGATACTCCACGTCGCCCTGCCGAGGCCCCCGGAGAGCGGCTTCAAGCTGGAGGACTGCAAGGTGGACGAGCTGGTGGACCACCGGGACTTCCGCGACGCGGGCCCAGCCGCGGGCGACGGCTGGGTCGTCAGGCGGCCCGACGGGTCGTGGCCTTCCCAGCCGAACCCCGGCCAGCCGGTCGAGGCCTACTGCGTGGAGGTGGCCACGGACGGCCAGGTGCAGACGCTGAAGACCAGGATGTGCCTAAGCGGCGTCCCGCCCGCCTACCTTTCAATGTACGTCGGGCTCCGCCCCGCCTGCCTGGCGTGGCGTCCGCTCGACCCCGGCTTCGCGAAGCTCCCCGTCGCGTGGCTGTGGGAGGGCAAGCCGGGGAAGGGGACGGCGGCGGGATGATCACCAAGGCCGTCAGATTCGAGGCGAGCCAGGGCTGCTCCGGCGACTTTTGGTTCCGGGCGTGGAGGGTCACCACGTGGCGGCTGTTCGGCATCATAACCATCCATGAAAAAAGAGAGCAAATCTATGACGAATGAGGGTGTCCACCTCATCGCGGTCGAGCGCGCCCGCCAGGTCGAGGCCGAGGGCTTCGACGCCGGCCGCGACGACGCCTACCGGGCCGGCGAGCTGGAGCGCGGGGCGGCCGCCTACGCCCTCAACGCCGGCGGCGTCCGCGCCGAGAACATGTGCCTGCCCAACAAGGAGGGCGTCATGGTCACCGTCTGGCCGTGGAAGGCCTCCTGGTGGAAGCCGGGCACCTCCGAGCACCGCCGGGTGCTCAGGACTGAGAAGGAGGCCGCCGCGGGCAGGCTGGAGGATGAGATCCGTGACCTGGCCAGGGCCGGCGCCCTGTGCGCCGCCGCTATCGACAAGCGCCTGCGGGCGCTGGGGAAGAAGGCGTGAGCGGCTCCAACAGATTCACCGTGTGCGCCGTCTACGACGGCGACGTGCAGGCCGTGCTGCGGGCCGCGCCCGGGGCCGCGAACCCCGTCGCCGGCGCGCACCCCCCGGTCATCGTGGTCCTCGACGGGGCCGACCTGCTGCCCAAGGTGCACAACGTCCAGCGGGGGCGCCCCTACACCGTGGCGCTCACCGAGGGTTGGCTGGGAAAGGGCTACGCCGAGGCTGGCCAGCAGGACATGCTCAACGCCATGTTCGCGCAGCTCGACGCGGAGGCCCGCCCGCTCGGCCTGCGGCTGGTGGACGTGGGGATGCTCCCCTACGTCCTGGAGGACATCGTGGGCGAGGTCCAGAAGGTCATCGTGCGGGTCACCGCGGGCGCCGGCAAGAGGCTGAGCGGGAACCGGAAGGATTTATGAGCATCGAACTGACATGGTACTGGCACGTGCACCACGAGGTGCTCCTGGAGCCCCTCAGCGAGACGGCCGACAAGCGGCGCAAGGTCATCAAGGAGTCGAAGACGGCCTCCGAGCGGGCCACCCGCCTGCTCTGGATGCAGCCCCTCCTCCTCGACCCCGACGACTTGCCCCGCGCCGTCCTGGACTGTGCCAAAAAATGGTGCGCGCGGGGCGGCTGGCCAGCCTCCAACGACGCCCTTGAGGACATGAAGAGGGCCATCCTCAAATGCAAGGCCGAGCTGCGCGCCCTCCACGCGCGGGAGCTGCCGCTCGCGCCCTGGGACTGGGACGAGATGAAGATGGTCTTCCCCGGCGAGTGGCCCAAGGACGAGGTCGCCGCCGGCTACAACCCGTGCAAGCTGCGCGGCTCGCGCGTGGGCGTGAAGGACGGCTGGCGCCTGTTGGCGCCCGAGGAGATCGGGCCTAGGGCACCGACGCCTGAAATTGAGATATGGCTCCCCGGTGAGGACGGTACCCTCAGTTGGTATAGGTCGGCGGACGGCTGCCAGGGTAGCGACCTCAAGGCCACATACCGCACTAAGCTTCGGAACCCTATTCCGAGGAACTAAGAGGCATCTTATGAAAAAACCAAGTTTGATCAAGACGCTCATCGCGGCCATTAGCGGCCGCACAGCCGACGAGGTCGAGGAAGCGGTCGTGAAAGATCAGAAGGAGTCGCCGGGCGGCGACTTCCTCGCCGACTTCCGCTCCGACCGGTTCGCCGGCGGCGGCTTCGCCCATACTGGCCCGACCCAGTATAGCCTCATCAACATGGTCTCGACCAACGCGACGACCCCCACCGCCGCGTGGCTGACGCCCGACACGTCCGGCGTGCAGGTGCTCGGCGTGCCCGCCCCGGCCCCGGAGAAGGTGGCCAAGATCAGGGTGCGCCCCAAGGAGGTGCTGGCCGAGCTCGGCCGCGTCCCCACGCACTGGTCGCTGGAGGGCCTCGACACGAAGATCGAGATGATGGAGGCCAAGCGGTCCCTCATCCAGGGCACCAAGTACTCCACCGCCGAGGTCGACGCCCTGCTCCAGTGCCTGCGCAACCGCAAGAAGTACGACGCCAAGTCCAAGGACGGCACCACCTTCCGCGAGTTCTTCTCCCGCCTCGACACCACCGACCACGCCAAGGTCATGGCCCTGTGCGAGAAGCACGAGCTCGTGCTCAAGGACGCCGACATGTTCATCCCCGAGATGCCCGACGAGGCCACCCGGATGATGAAAGCCGTCACTGATAGGACCATGGAGTTGTGTGGCAAGAAGCCTCGGCTCTTCGTGATCGCCACCAACGACCAGTTCCGCGAGGTCGCCGACCGCGAGATCAAGCGTGATCCCATCGTGCTGGCCCAGTCCCCCTTCGGCTTTTACTACTACATCCTCGGCGCCTGGGATGCCGAGATGCTCTACCTGCCCGAGCTGTGATCAAGATTCAACACCCGAATGGCGAGATTGTGCCCTACCATGAGGCGTCCTCGCTCAGTAGCCTGATGTGCGCCCTTGATAGCCCACGCACTAAGCAGATCGCGTGGGTCAACGGCTGCCCCGTTGTGCGCGACAGGTCACCAAAACGTAGGCGCCGCAGGCTTCTCGGTGGGTTGGATACGCCCAGGCGACGGGTAATCATGGACATCGTATACCCTCAATGAAACGTTTAGCTATCTTCCACATCTCGCGTGGCTACCGCTGCGTAACTGTCTGGGACTCGGCGCTTGGAAGCCACGAGCGGGAGTGCATCTCCCGGTGCTTCCCGAACAGGGCCCTGCCGCGGCGGGTGCGCTACGCCGAGATCGTCAGCTACCTCAAGGTCCGGCACGGGCTCAGGGCGCCGCCCTACAAGCCGACCAAGGCGGAGGCGCGCAAGTTCCTGCTCCGACGGCGGGTGGGCCGATGAAGCTGAACCCGAAGCTTTTTGTGGACGCGGCGAAGTGGCTGGCCCGTGACGACGCCTACGAGCTCCCGGCGGGCCTGGCGCTCATCGCGTCGGCCCGCAGGCCCGGGGAGGCCGACCAGGCCGTCGGCTTCCTCGTCTCGGTCTTCGGGGAGGGCGCCACCTGGCAGCCGGACAACCTCGCCCGCCAGATCGCCCTGCTCCTCTGCGCGGAACTGCTGCGATGACGACCATGACCGACCCCCTCAAGCCTCCGCCGCCCCTCCTCTTCAAGCTGGCCGGGGTTGTCGCCAGCCTGAAGGAGTGGTTCGACGGCCAGAGCTCGATGAAGCTGCTGGCGGCCAACTCCCTGCTCCACGACGCCGAGGTGCAGGATTGGCTGGTGGCCATGGCGCCGCTCTGCCGCCAGCTCGACGACGGGCTCCTGTTCTTCTGCGCCGAGTGCGGCAGGCCCACGACCCGCGGCGTCGAGCTGGCGACCGGCCGCGTCTTGGTCGACGGGGTCGACGCCGGCCAGGGCGTCTTCCTCTGCGAGGAGCACATGCCGGAGCCTGGCGCGACGCCGCCGTTCGCGGCGACGCCGCCCCACCAGCCCCGTGGTTGTAAGCGCGTGCGATTCCGCTGGCCTGAACCCGTCTGAGTCATGAGTGATGGCCACCCTTTTTGCCCAAAGTGCGGCCGTGTTGTGGAAAAGCTTTTGATTTATGGTCAGATCTCTTATTCGTGTTCACATTGCCGTGAATGGGGACCCTGGAGACAGCGGGGGAAGAACCCCGCACTTATACGTCGGCCTGTCCAGCCTCAGTGTTCTGTAAACAAAACATGAACTGGCTCCTTCTCATTCCGATCCTGCTTGGGGTGGTGCTCGTCGCCTTCGCCGCGAGGATCACGGTCAAGCGCCTCTGTCGCAGGGAGTACGACTACTTGCCGCACCGCCGCCGCTTCTTCAACCTGGAAGGCTTGGACCAGGCTTCGGAGGGCATTTCGCTGGTTGGCCAGCCGGTGGTCGGCGACGCGCTGGTGGAGTATCGGCGTGAGGTCGGGGACGAGATGATCGTCTGGCTGCAGGACGACGGGACGGCGGTGGGCGCCACGACCGTGTACGGGAAGTTCGTCTTCGACAACAGCCACAGCCCGAGCAGGTTTTCGCCCTACGTCCCGCTGGAGGACCTGACCAGGGTCAGGTTCAAGGGTGGCCGCTTCGGGGTCGGCGGGTGAAGTATTAGTAACTCATTCCTTTTGATAACCCTAACTACTGAACCATGATCCTGCCCACCGACGACGAGTGCCGGCGCGTGATCGAGGCGCTGGACGGCGAGCCCAACCTGACCGAATGGGAGGCCGAGTTCGTAGAGTCGAACCTCGACCGCAGGGAGTTCACCCCGGCGCAGCGGGCGTCCGTCGCCCGGCTCAAGGAGAAGTACGAGGTGGGCTGATGGGCGTGCACGACAACTCGGCAGCCTCCCACGACAAGCTCGTCGCGAGCGGGAAGGCGCAGAAGCGGGCGGTGAGGATTCTCGCCAGCCTCCGGGTGGCCGGCGTCCCCATGACGGACCGGCAGCTGATGGCCCTCGGCTACCAGGACCCGAACACCGTGCGGCCCAGGATCACCGGGCTGGTGCAGAAGGGCGTGCTCAAGGAGGCGGGCACGGTCTTCGACGAGGAGACGAAGAGGGACGTGCGGCTCGTCGCCATCGGGACCGGCGTCCTCCCCGCGCCCCGGAAGGGCCGCCCGCCTGCGGAGCGCCGCACCCAGGAGGAGCCGGACTGATGGACGACCCGACCCGGTTCATCAGGGAGCACCCCGTCTGGTCGAAGACTATCGGCTTCGGCCTGGTTCTGCTGGTCGCCCTGGGATGGTGGGCCTGGGGGTGCAAACAGCTTATGCCCAAATCAATCAGCCTCGAAAGGTTCCTTGTGGGGGTTCTGCTCGCCGGGCTCGTGGCGTTCTCCCTCGGGTTGTACGTCCATCGCCACCCGCTGGTCGTGGTCAACATGCCCGCCGACGCTAAGCCGCTCGCTCAGCTCCCGGCCGACAAGGTGCTGGCCGGCGATCGCGCCGTGCTCTGGTGGACGGTGTTCAAGTGCACCCTCGACAAAAACCCCGGGTGGATCGGCTTGTCTGTCCACGCCGCCGACCGTGCGGTTGAGGAGGTCTATGGCCCGCCCCATCCGTAGGTTCGACTTCGGCGATGCGGCGCCGCCGTCAAGCGGTTCGGCGCCCGCGGCAGGGTGGGGGCCGTGGCGGGTGGTCGCGACGCAGCAGCCACCCGGGGAGAGGTGGCGGTCCGTCCTGAGCGCCAGCGTCGCGCTGAGCGCCGGGCCGTGCGTCGAGATTTCGGCCGACACCGGCGGTGAGGCCCTGCGGCTGGCCCGGGAGATTGGGCGCTTCCTTAACGGGGGGTGAGCATGGTGAAGATCTTCGCACTGCCCGTTTCGGTGCTGCTGGCCGCCTTCTTCATCATGGGCCGGCTGTCGTGGGGCTCGTCGTCGCCCCTCTGGAGCCTCGCCTTCCTCCTCGCCGGGGTCGGGGGTGGCGTGTGGATCAGGCGGCGTGCCGACAGAATGTCATAGACTTTTTTGTTTACAAACGCGGCCCGACGTGTCACGCTCCCCCCATGAGCGCGAAGTACTCCTGGAAGTGGCAGGGCGACGCCCGCTGGAGCCGGTCGCTGGTGACCGTCCTGCGCCATCGCGCTGGCTGTCCTGCGGATGTTCTGTGGCGCCGTCGCGTCACCCGGCGGCGCCAGGATGTGCGCTGCCTTGGTTCCGCGCTGGTCGAGCGCGCCCTCCACAACTTCATCAAGTGTCAGTGCGGCGCACTGGCCGTGGACATGGGCCTGCGCAGCCGCGCGTCCGAGATGCGCGTCGAGCAGTGCTGTTCCGTGTCCTTGATGGCGATCAGCTGCGTGTTGGCGCGGGGCGAGTGCTCGTCCCGCTTGGCCAGGGCGATGTTGCTCGCCGCTACCCTCGGTTACATGGGCCCCGTGGCGGGCGCCGCTTCGGCGCTCCGGCTGCGTAGCCGCCGCAGGGGCGAGACACCCCCGGTCAAGCTGCTGGAGTCCTTCCTGTTCGCCTACCTGCCTCGTCCGTGACCGTCAACGTCAAGTTCGTCAGGAAGCCGGGCCGGTTCGGATGGTTCTTCTGCTCCGACTGCGCCGACCTCGTCCAGCTGCGGCTGGAGCGGGAGGGCTTCCCGCTGGCGTTCGACCAGCGGACGAACGAGCGGCGCGTGTTCAGGACCTTCTTCCGCGGCAGGCTCTACCGGGTCAGTGAGAGCATCTCGACGCCCGGCGGCTTCCACTCGCCGGTGGCCCACAGGGTCGCCGTCGAGATGATCGACCCCGCCCGGCGGGAGGACTTCGACGGGGAGTGGAGGGGTTCTAGTTAGTTGCCATGGACGCGCCCGGCAGACCCGACTTCGTGGAGTTTTTCAAGGAGCTGGACGGCATCGCCCGCCGGGCCTACTCCGGCGACGGGTGCCCGCCCATCACCGCCGCCCTCCAGCGCCGGGGCGGCGAGCTCGTGACCGTGTGCTTCGACGCCGGGCCGGAGCGCAACCCCCGTTACCTTCAGATTATGCGCCTCATGGCCCTCGCGTTCGAGGCGGTGCACTTCGGCTTCGTCATGGACGCCTGGTACGTCAAGGGCGCCAAACCCGGCGACCCGGTGCCGGTGGCCGAGCACAGGCTGGAGGGCGTGATGGTCATGGCCTACCAGCTTGGCTCCCCGCTGCCCAGCATGAACGCCTACCGGGTGGCCCGCCCCGAGCTCGGTGGCCGCCGCGTGCTGACCATCGACCCCGACGGCGGCGGTCTCATCGAGTGGGGCGCCCACGTCCTGCCGTCCAAGCCCGCCCCGCCGTGGCTGCCGAAGATGGCGCGGCAGGCGCTCGACCAGATGGGCGTGCCGCTGCCGTGGAAGGAGATTGTGGGGTCGGGTTGAGCGCGGCGCCCGGTCAGGACACTTTGAACATCGCCAGCGCGGAGATCCGGGCGCGGTTCAGGAGGAAGGGCATCCGCAGATACCAGCAGTACGGGAGGGTCAGCGCCTGGCCGCCGCTGTTCCAGGTCAGGGTGTAGGTTGAGCCGTAGGCGCTGTTGAAGAGATCCGTGCGCAGCTTGTTGACGCTGTAGTCGCCGGCCAGGCTCGCGGTGTTCTGGACCCACTGGGCGGATATGGTCTGGTTCGACAGCCCCGAGTTGTTCAACACCAGCCTCATGCAGGAGGTGAAGCAGTACAGCGTGGCGGAGTACTGCGGGAATTGGATGACCGTCCCGGTGTCGGCGGACTTGGTCAGGACGGAGGTCCCGTAGACGCTGACCAGGGCGTTGTTGCTGGCGCAGGTGATGTTCCCGGTGCCGCTGGCGTTGTTGCTCAGGACGTTGCTCACGCCCGTGGTCCCCAGCCCCAGGCCGACGAAGCTGGCGCCCGCCTGCCCCGGGAGGTTGAGCGAGGGGTCCTTGAGCCCCCAGCACACCCAGTCGAGATAGGAGTAGGGGTAGATGGTCTCGGTCGTGCAGGCCTGCTGGAAGACGCCGACCGGCACGAAGGTGATCGTCATGCCCAGGCGCACCTCGTTCCACGCGGTCCACGGCGGGGAGCGCAGGAACGACTCGCGCGGCTCCTGGATCAGGATCTCGTCCTGCGTCACCGGCATCTGCTGGATTTCGCCCATGGCTAGGAGACCTTCCACATGCCCATCGTCGAGATCCTGGCGCGGCTGAGGTTGAAGGGCATCCGCAGGTACCAGCAGCACGGCAGCGCCAGCGCCACGCCGCCGCTGTTCCAGGTGAGGGTTTTGGAGCCCGAATATGAGGTGTTGAAGGTGTCCGTGCGCAGCTTGGCGACGCTGTAGTCGCCGGCGAGGCTGGCGATGTTGGCGTAGTAGCTGGCGGTGACCGTCTGGGTGGACAGGCCCGCGTTGTTCACGACGAACCTCAGCCCGTTGGTGAAGCAGTAGGCGGTCGGGGAGTACTGCGGGAAGCTGAGCACGAAGCCGGCGTCGGTGCTGGTCGCGACGTTCGTCGCCCCGTTCTGGGCGATGTAGATCTGGGCGCCGCCGCTCCCGATGTTCCCGTTGCCGGACAGGTTGCTGGCCAGGGCGATGGCGACCCCGCCGCTCCCCCAGCCCAGGCCGATGAACTGGCTGCCGGCGGCGCCCGGCAGGTTGCTGGAGGTGTCCTTCAGGCCCCAGCAGAACCAGTCCAGGTAGGTGGCGCTGGGGTTGGTGAGGGGCCCGATGGTCTCGGCGGGCGCGTAGGACGAGAAGTTCCCCGTGGGGACCATCGTGAACATCATCGCCAGCCGCACCTCCGTCCAGGTGGTCCACGGGGGCGCCCGGAGGTAGTACTCGCGCGGCTCCTGGATCAGCACCACGTCCTGCGTGACCGACATCTGTTGGATTTCGCCCATCGTAGTAAGTAGGCCTAGGAGATCTTGAGCACCTCGTGGCAGCTGAGCCGGATGCGGTTGTTGTTGAACGGGGCGCGCACGTAGAAGTCCGACGGCAGCGCCAGCGCCACGCCGCCGCTGTTCCAGGTGAGCGCGGAGAAGGCGGTGTAGGTCGAGGAGAAGAGCAGGCTGCGGATGTTGTTTACGCTGAGGTCGGTGGCCGGCCCGGTGGTGGTGTTGACGGACGGCGTCACCGTCTGGTTGGAGAGGCCGGCGTTGTTCACCACCAGCTTCAGGGCCAGGAAGGCGCACACGTTGCCGGTGCTGAAGATCGGGTACTGGATGGTGAGGGTGGCGTCGATGTTGTCCGTGGAGAGGAGCGAGGTGCCGTTGATGCTGGCGACGTAGGAGTGGTTGCTGGACGTCTGGAGGTTGGCGGTGCCGCTGGCGTTGCTGTTCACCGTCACCGTGTAGGTGGCGGTCGTGCCGGGGAAGCAGAAGCCGATGAACGTGGAGCCCGCCCGGCCGGGCGCGGTGTCCGAGTCGTCCTTCAGGCCGAGCGTGAACCAGTCGAGGCAGCTGGCCGCCGTGATGGCCTCCGTCGAGCAGGCGGCGTCGCTGGAGACGGACGGGACCCAGGTGTAGAGGATGCCGAGCCGCACCTCGTTCCAGCTCGTGCCGATCAGGGACTGGCGCCGGTAGGCGGCGCGCGGGTCGGGGAGGATCACTACGTCGGTGCCCCCGTTCACTGCCCAGATGAAGCCTGAGGATGCCATGTTAGGTTGGGGAGACGAAGGTGCCGCCGGCGGCCCAGCCGTTGCCGCCGGCCAGCGTGGTGATGGTCCCGCCCGACGGCACCACGCCGCCGACGCCGGGGTTGGTCTGGTAGGACTGGAAGTCGTCGTTGTCCACGACCGGATAGTCGTTGGTGAAGAGCGTGCCGGTGGAGAAGATCGTGCCGCCCCAGTTGTAGCCGCCGGAGAGCGTGGCGTACGTGCCGACCGCGTCGGCCTGGAAATCGTCGTTCGCGTAGGTGTAGTCGACGCTGGCCAGCGAGCCGTCGGCCAGCCAGTAGCTCCCGCCGTAGACGTCGTAGAGCGTGCCGGCGATGCTGAGGTCGCCCTGGAAGTCGTCGGTGGCCTGGGCGTAGTCGACGGCGGCGAAGATGCCCGGGCCGCCCCACGGGGTGCTGCCCACGATGTTGTCGAAGGCGGGCACGTTGGGCATGTTCCACGGGTAGGTGCCGGCGCCCACGAGCGACATTATTTGCTGGAAATCGTCGCCGACCTCGACCGCCGAGGTCGTGCCGAAGCCGGACACGACCGGGAGCTGGTTGAAGCCGTAGGCGCCGGGCGTCATGCACCCGGCGGAGGGGTCCGGGGTGATTATTCGGAGCATGTCAGCAGTCGTAGTCGCCGAAGATCAGGCAGGTGACGTGGGCGGCCGTGGTGGTCGAGGCCTGGATCGAGTCGTACTGGGTCATCAGGATGAGGCCCGGCCCCGGCAGCTCCAGCGAGACCCCCTGGTTCGGCTGGAGGTTGAAGCTGAAAAACTGGTTCTGCGTGCCGGCGGTCGCGACCGTGCCGCCCATCATGGGCACGGCGTAGGCCTTCACCGTTTCGACGGCGGCCTGGTTCGCGTTGAAGAAGTAGAGGCCGCGGATGTAGGCGCGCGTGCCGGAGCCGTTCACGTAGACCGCCCCGGGGCTCGGCGGGACGTACTGGATGTACCCTAGGCTGCTGTGTTGCTGGGCCATGTTTTAAGTAATCAGCCAGACGGAGACCCAATCGAGGACCGCCCCGCTGCCTTGCGCCCCCTGCGCCCCCTGCGGGCCCGTGGCGCCCGCGCCGCCCTGGTAGCCCTGCGGGCCGGTGGCGCCCTGCGGGCCGGTGCCCCCGAGGAACCCGGACGCGCCCTGCGGGCCGGTGTCGCCCTGGAAGCCCTGGGCGCCGGTCGCGCCCTGGGGCCCCCCGTAGGAGCCTTGCGGCCCGGTGTCGCCTTGCGGCCCCTGCGCCCCCGTGCCCGACGCCCCCTGCGTGCCGGTGCCGCCCTGGTAGCCCTGGTAGCCCTGGACGCCGGTGCTCCCCTGGTAGCCCTGCGGGCCCGTGCTGCCCTGGAATCCCTGGGCGCCCGTGCTGCCCTGGACGCCCTGGCTCCCCGTCGAGCCAACGACGCCCTGGTACCCTTGCGTGCCGGTCGCGCCCTGGACGCCCGTGCCCCCCTGGAGGCCCTGGTAGCCTTGGGCGCCCGTGCTGCCCTGGAGGCCCTGGTACCCCTGGGTTCCGGTCGCCCCTTGGAGGCCCTGGTAGCCTTGGGCCCCCGTTCCGCCCTGCGGGCCGGTGCTGCCCTGGAGGCCCTGGTAGCCCTGCGCCCCCGTGGCTCCCTGCGGCCCCCCGAACGCGCCCTGTGGCCCTGTGTCGCCTTGCAGGCCCTGGTACCCCTGGGTTCCGGTGCCGCCCTGGTACCCTTGCGCCCCGGTGCTCCCCTGGTAGCCCTGGTACCCCTGCGCCCCGGTGCCTGGGACGCCCTGGTAGCCCTGGACGCCGGTGCTCCCCTGATAGCCCTGGTAGCCTTGCGTGCCCGTGCTGCCCTGGTAGCCTTGGTTCCCGGTCTTGCCCTGGTAGCCCTGGTTCCCTTGGGAGCCGGTGCTGCCCTGCAGGCCTTGGTACCCCTGCGCCCCGGTGCTCCCCTGGAGGCCCTGGTACCCCTGGGTTCCGGTCGAGCCTTGCAGGCCTTGAAAGCCTTGGTTGCCCTGCGGGCCGGTGCTCCCCTGGAGGCCCTGGTAGCCCTGGGGCCCCGTGTCGCCCTGCGGCCCCCCGAACGCGCCCTGCGGGCCCGTGCTGCCCTGGTAGCCCTGGGTGCCGGTGCCGCCTTGGGTTCCGGTGCTGCCCTGGTACCCCTGGGCGCCCGTGCTGCCCTGGAGGCCCTGGTAGCCCTGGGCCCCGGTGCCTGGGGTGCCCTGGGCGCCCGTGCTCCCTTGGTAGCCCTGGTACCCCTGCGGGCCGGTCGCGCCTTGCGGCCCCCCGAACGCCCCCTGCGGGCCGGTCGCGCCCTGGGCCCCCTGCGTCCCAACCCCCGTGGAGCCCTGGGCGCCCGTCTTCCCTTGGGTGCCCGTGGAACCCTGGTAGCCCTGGAACCCTTGCGGCCCGGTGCTGCCCTGGTAGCCCTGGTAGCCCTGGTTCCCCTGGTTGCCCTGGTTGCCCTGGTTGCCCTGGGGGCCGGGGCTGCCTTGGAAGCCGCGGGGGCCTTGGGTGCCGGGCGGCCCCTGCGGGCCGGTGATGCCCTGCGGGCCGCCGAACGCGCCCTGGTAGCCTTGCGGGCCCTGCGGGCCCGTGCCCCCGAGGAAGCCGGAGGTTCCTTGCGCCCCCTGCGCCCCTTGCGCCCCCTGCGGCCCTTGATTGCCGGCGCCGAAGCCCCCGCCGCCGGGGGTGCCGGTCGTCACGACGCCCATCTGCTGGATGGCCGCGGTGCGCTGGGCCGGCGTCGCCTTGGTGGCGGGCGCCGTCGTGCCCGCCGAGGAAACGGTCGTAGCGGCCGTTGCTGTGGCTGGCCCGGCCGCCAGCTCCTTGACCTGCGCGATGAGGGCCTTGATCTGCGCAGCTTTCTGCTTCTGCGAGGCGCTCAAGGCGGTGATCGAGGACGCCCCGCCGGTCTGGATGGCTTGCGCGACTCCGGCGATCAGGTCGGGCGAGACCGAAGGGATGACGGACGGGGCCGACGGGTCGCCCACGCCGCCGATCGCGCAGACGGCCGTGACGCAGTCGAGCGCCGAGAGCGGCGGGATGGCCGCGTTGGCCAGCCCCGTGGCCGCCTGGTTGACCAGCCCGTTCAGCTCGCTGTCGAGGCCCATCAGCTTCTCGTAGGGGTGCTCCAGCAGCGAGTCCGCCAGGTTGGCGTAGGCGTCCCGCACCATCTGGCGCAGCAGGTTCACCCCGACGTTGAAGGGGTCGAGCGGCGGCAGCAGCCCCGGGCAGGCGTCCGCGATCTGGTTGTAGAGGGTCGGGTCGACGAGGTTGTACGGGATGAGCGTCGACGGGTCGGGCAGCGTGATCGAGTCGCCCGCCAGCTCCAGCAGGCTCGCCAGCCTGCGCAGCGCGTACAGCCTCCCGGTCAGCTTGGACAGCGTCGAGATCGCCAGGATCTTGAGGCTGTCCAGCGTGGTGCAAAGCTGCCCGGCGTTCAGAGGTAGGGCCACGAACTAATTAGCCCCGACGATTTGCTGGCGGCTGGCCGGTACTTATGCTGTTCTCAATCGTATGCCCACAAAGGAAACATCGAAGCAGCCGGGGGAGCAGTTCGTCGTGACGGAGGGCGGCGTGCGCCGCGACGGCGCGACGTTCCCCGACGAGCAGGCGGCCCAGGCCGAGGTTGAGAAGCGCAAGCAGAAGCTTCAGGAGGCCGGCGGCGCGGCCCCAGCGCCCAAGGTCGAGGTCAAGCGGCAGATCTTCGGGTGACGGCCCCGCATGCCCCGCCGCCTCCACAGGCCGGTGCCGGCTAGGCTGGTCCCGCTGCCCGCCCTGCCCATCGACAAGCTCCTCGGCGGCGCCGCCGACGAGCTGGCGGACACGCTCGCCCGCGTCCTGGCGACCGAGCAGGAGGAGTCCGCCGCCCTGGTGAAGTTCGGCGTGGCCGTCCCCGCCACCCTCGTCCCGCCCATCCCGCCCGCCGCCGACGTGGCGCTCACCGCCCTGCGCGAGCTGATCCTCAACACCCAGGACGGCAAGCCGGTCGCCCACCTCTACCCGACCATCTCCCGCCTCATCTCCCACCAGGACCAGCGCGCCGAGGTCGTCAAGCAGATCATCCTCGCCCACACGTTCATCCGGGCCGTGGTGGTGGCGCAGGCCCGGTCCCACCTGGAGCACGGCCTCATCGTCCAGGCCTACCGCAGCGAGCTCAGCCCCACGGAGCGGCTCGCCCTGCTGGAGCTCCTGCTCAAGGTGGAGGACAAGATCCAGGCCAGGATCGACTCGGGCGCCGTCAACATCAGCGACCTGCTGGGCCAGATCCAGAAGATCAGCGCCCTGGCCATCGACGAGGACGCCCTCAAGGCCAAGTTCGCCAAGACCACCCCGCAGGGCCGCGAGGTCGTGCGCAAGCTGGCCATCCGCCTGGGGAAGGCCGTCCGCGAGGTCGGCCGGTAGTTACGGCATGAGATCCGTGATCCAGCGGCTTTGCGAGGCCGAGGGGGAGTTCCGCGTCGCCGACCTGATGAAGGGCGACCTCTGCCACGCCAGCGTGGACACCCGGCACTTTTCCTTCGACGCCTATGGCCGCACCGAGCAGGAGGCGCTGGCGGCCCTGAAGAACGGGCTTCTGAGGCACGTGCAGATGCAGGGCGGCGAAGTGGGCACGGCGTGGGTGGACGAGCTGATGGACCCCGCGAACGGGGACGTCCACGTCACGCACGCCAAGTTCGGCTCGGCCTACCGCGACAGGGAGTTCCTCTCCTACGACGAGAGGATGCGCCGGCCGGGGCGTCGCCCGTCCGAGCGCGCCCAGGAGTTGGCGCCCGACCACCACGACGCGCCGGAGAACTAGACGACGGCCGGGATGGGCCTCGTCATGCTCAGCGCCAGCGTCCACGGGAAGAAGCGCCTGTGCATCAGCTGGTGGGGCACGCCCGCGATCACCGGCCGCATCGGGACCATGATGTCCTCGCCCTGGGCGTCGTGCACGACCACGTAGTCCGCCACGGGCAGGAACAGCCGCACGTTCTCGGCCCGCGGCGGGCCGGGGCTGTCGTCGACGAACACCACGCTCCATGGCTGCCGGGCGTGCTGGGCCAGGTTCTCCGGGCTGTCCGCCTCGACCCTGTGGCCGTCCACCGCCCACTCCTGGAACACGGCCAGCCAGTGGGGGTTCTCCTCCAGGCTCACCAGCGGTCGCCAGGGGCAGCAGGCCGAGTGCAGGCACGGGGTGGAGATGTGGCCGCAGCCGATCTCCAGGACCGGGCCGGTCGTCGCGCGCAGGCAGGCCAGCAGCACCGGGAGGTGCGAGCCGGCCCCGAAGTCGATCAGGGTCCCGTCGCCGAGCTTGGCGGCCATCTGCGGGTCCATGGACTAAATAGGCTTGTCGATGTAGGCGACCACGTCGCCCACCGTCCGCAGCTTCGCGGCGTCGGCCTCGCCGATCGGCGCCTTGAGCTCGGCCTTGAACTCCTCCTCGAAGGCGAACACCAGCTCGATGAGGTCGAGCGAGTCGGCCCCCAGGTCCTCGACGAAGGACGCGTCCGGGGTGGCCTGCTCCTCCATCACGTTCAGCTGGTTGACGACTATCTCCCTGACGCGCTGCTCTGTGGTTTTGTCGGGCATGTGGGTTGGGGTTGTGCTAGGTACAGCCGCTCGCGGATCAGCGTGAGCGTGTGGATGGCGGCATCGAGGTGCGCCCGCTCGTAGTCCCAGGGCTCGTCGCGGGCGGGGCCCGGCACGCCCGGGTGGCCCTCCGCGTGCCCCTCGACCCCGCTCGCGAACCAGAGGTCCGTGGCGGCGTCGTAGGCCTTCTTGGCCTTCGATCCGAAGTTGGGGCGCTTCATCGGGCCGGCGGCCTCCGCAGGTTGGCGAGCACCTTGGCGAAGAGGGTGGTGGTGTCCTGGTTGCGGTGGTGCATGTTGTAGAGCTTTACGCGGTTCTTGGCGGGCACCTGGAACCAGCACTTGCGGCAGACGAACAGCACGTGGTCGTCCTTTACGTCGGCCCCGCACGCCGGGCATTTCTCGATGAAGGGGTTGGGTCCGTGCTGGCTCATTTGCGGAGCTGGAACCAGGCCACGTAGGCCAGCCAGAGGAGCAGGGTGGTCCAGTAGATCCTCCAAACCGTCAGCGCGATTTCGTTCGGGATGGCGATGCCCGTGCCGTACAGCAGCAGCGGCCAGCCGAACCCGGGGACGGCGAACGTCACCCACAGGCGCCATGTGCGGAAGGCGTTCATCGGTCCAGCTGGAAGACGCGTCGTCCTGAAGGGGCTTTGGCGGCTGGCTTTTCGCGCCGCCGGGAACGACGGCCAGTCACCCCTGGGGATCACGGCGGTCTTGCGGTAGAACGTCCTGACGCTTGATTTGTTCATGGCTGGTTTTGGGCGGGCTCCTGGGCGTCGGGCAGCTCCAGCGCCCGCACCGCCTCGACGCGCGCCACCATCTCGGCGTGCATCGCCTCGGCCTGCTCGACCCCGCCCGCGCACTGGAGGTGCATCGTGCTGACGCAGCACTCTATCTCGATCTCGTTCGGGAGGTGCTTGACGGCCTCGCGCAGCATCGCGATGAGCTCCGTCACCTCCGGGGCCTCGTCCTCCGGCGGGTTGAGGTATTTTATGCCCTTGGCCAGCTTGAGCTTCTCCGTCCCGTGGAACACCGAGGTCTCCCAGAGGACCGGCGGCCCCTCGCCGTCGCTGTGGTTCAGGCTGAGGAAGATCGTGGACACCCGCCAGTCGCCGCACATGGTCTCGGCCACCAGGCGCTGCGCCGCCGACGTCTCGAACCAGTCCATCCACGTCTTGGGGTCGACGGGCACGGGGCGGCGCTGGTCGTCGAGGATGTAGTGGATGTGCATCAGACGCGGCGCCTCAGCGCGGCGCGGGCGATCTTGCGCAGCGCCGGGATGGTGCCGGGCGTGTCGTCCTTGCAGGCGGCGATTTCCTTCAAAGCTTTCTCCATCCGGTTCCGCGCCGGGATCAGCGCCACGCTGACCTCCAGGCCCCGCGCGTGGCACGCGGCCGCCAGGTCCTCGAAGCGGGTGCTCCCGTGGAACACGACGGGGATGGTGTGGTCAGCCTCTTCCTTTCTCGCCGGGTTGACGGCGGTGCGGTGCTTCCATTTGAGCTTCACTCGACAATGCTTCGCATTGCTGATCAGTTCTTTTTCGCTATGGACGCAGGCCATGAGATGGCCGAATCGGTTTCGGGTCGTCCATGAGTCTTTGAACGCAGGAACCGGGTCTTCGCCGGGGCGGTAGGCTGTCCATGTGTCGCCCTTGAAGATAGACTTTGCCATGCTGGGACGTTGTAGACAACGCTGACGGAGGTTCAAGCTTTTTATCATAAACTTTTTTTGTAAACAAGTTTGACATGGCGCCGTCGGCCAACCTAGCTTCGCCTCGCCATGAAGTTCAAAACTATCAAATTGAAGATTACGCTCATCGAACAGATGCTGGGCACCAAAGCGGCGAACAAGGACGTGTTCGCGGACTACATCGCCTCCAAGGCGCCTGACGACGACCTGCGAAAGCAGGAGCTTGACACCGCCGAGCACCGCGAGGAGGCGGGCACCACCGTGTTCCACCGCGACGCAGACGGCGCGCTCATCATGTGGAACTACCAGTTCAAGGGCTTCCTCAAGGAGTCCGCCAACGTCATCCGGCAGACCATGTCCGGCGACGGCGAGGAGCCACCCGAGGCTGCGGCGGGGGCGGCGGCGGTGAAGAAGCCCCGCAAGCGCGGAACCGTCTGGGGCAACGCGAAGGCGAAGATCGACAATTTCCTGTTCGTGTCGCCCCGGCAGATCAAGCTCTTCGCGCCCGGCCGCGTCGTCGCGGCCAAAACCAGGCCGGACGGCGTCTGCGAACGCCCGCTCCGGGCCGAGACCCAGCAGGGCCCGCGGGTGACCGTGGCGCGCTCCGAAGTCGTCGACCCCGGCACCTACTTCATCTGCGAGGTCAGCCTGGTCGAAGGCGGGCCGGTCACCGAGGAGATGGTCCTCCAGTGCCTCGACTACGGCGCCCTCAAGGGCCTCGGCCAGTGGCGCAACAGCGGCAAGGGCGCGTTCAGCTACCAGATCCTGGACTGAGCGGCGGCATGGTTAAGCACTGCAAAGCAGAGTGTTGCATGGGCGATGTAGAGCACAGCAGAGTCTGCCACGCTGAGCAAAGGCGAAGTCGAGCACTGCATTGCAACGTGGAGCGGCGTGAAGGCGTTGTTCCGCAAAGTAGGGCGCAGGCGAGGCGTTTGCCTAGTGCTGCAGGGCATCGCGATGCGACGCATCGGTGTTGCGTAAGGCACGTCTACGCCCGGTACCGCAGAGGCACAGCGCTGTTAAGCATCGTCGTGTGGAGCAAAGGCAAAGCAGAGCGAAGCGCTACGCGGCGCTGGCGCAGTGAAGCGGAGCGAGGCTGTAAGCAACGCTGGGGCTGGGTATCGCATCGCACCACGACGCTCCGCTCAGCTAAGGCCGTGCATAGTTACGCACCGCAGGGCTTCGCGATGGCCGAAGCAATGTTCAGCACCGCTCAGGCTGGGCACCGCAGCGTGGAGCTCGGCAGCGCGACGCGAAGGCACTGCAAAGTGTGGCCCAGTAGGGCACTGGCTAAGCGCATCACCGTAGAGCATAGTGGAGCGTTGTACGGGCGCTGCGGCGCCGCGCGAAGCGCCGTCTCGCTTCGCAAAGGCCCTGCGCCGTCCCGCACCGCGAAGCATCGCAAAGCATGGTGTTGGCGCAGCTGTGTGCGGAGATGCTCGGCGGGGTACAGCCCAGGCATCGTGTGGTCATGCGAAACGTCGCACTGTGCTAGCCAAGTAGGGCGCAGTGAAGCTCAGGCATCGTGGGGCAACGCCGGGCATCGCCAGGCATCGCGACGGCTAAGCAGCGCACAGGGCCGCTCCGCAAGGGGCATGGCTGCGCTCCGTCTAGTAATGCGTCGCATCGGCAGAGCCTCGTTAGGTGAGGCCAAGCTAGGCGCGGGCTTAGCTATGCGCAGTAGCGTGTGGCTTGGCTCGGCTCGGCAAGGGCGTAGCACTGCACCTCGTGGCAGCGCACGGCGAAGCGAAGGTGAAGCCGAGCACGGCGAAGCACAGCCTGGCATGGCAAGGCGCAGCGCTGTCGTGCGTAGGCCCCGCACTCGAAGCGAGGCTCCGGCAGCGAGTTGCTATGCACGGCAGGGCTAGAGTAACGCTGCGCGGAGCGAGGCGAAGGCTCGGCCGAGCACTGCGCAGCACAGCGATGCACGGGCCCTACCCGGCGGCCCCCGGCGGAGTGAGCGACGCGAAGGCAACGCGGGGCATAGCAATGCCACGGCAGGGCAGCGCGGAGACTGTTCAGCGAAGGCAAAGCACAGTGGAGCGCGGTGGTGCCAAGGCCGTTGTGTGGCTTCGTTTCGCGACGTGAAGTGGTGCGAAGCGTGGGCGCTGTGAAGGGCCGGCCTCAGGCCGGCCCTTCCTGTTCTTATGGGGCGTGAAGAAGACCCGAACGGAGCGCGTCGATCAGGTCCTGGAGCAGGCCCTGAAGGGCGAGGACGTCGGATGCCGATGCTGAAGACCAGCTTGGCCCCGCACTTGGGGCACGCCCAGGGGCTTTCCTCGTAGATGCCCACGATTTGGCTCCAGGCGGGGAACTCGGCGCCGCAGACGCACTTCGTCAGCGGCAGGTGCTCGTCGTCGTTGCGCTGGAAGGACACCCTGTCGGTCACGTCGTTCATGCGAGGAAGGTGTCGTGGAACCATTGGCGCAGGCTCCTGTGCGCCCCGGCCGGCGGCTTCGGGCGGCCGGTGGGCACCACGGGCCGCCATTCGCGCAGGTCGAGGGAGCAGTGGTCGGGCCACTTCACTGCCAGCGAGCAGTATTCCAGGAAGCGGGCGCACTTGGCGTGCTCGCGCGCCGACGCCACGGTCGACGCCCAGTCTGCCGGCCGCTGGTGGGCGCAGGTGTCGCAGCACTTCACGGGCGAGTTGAGGTACGCCGGGCCGGCGGGGGGCCGGGGCCTGCCGTCGAGGTCGAACCTGCGGATGGGGTCGCTCATGCCGGTTCGAGGCCGCTGGGGGCCGACGGGTCGACGGGGTCGAGCCAGGCCAGCGGCACGGTCGCGTCCATGCCGATGATGTTGGGCTCGTCCTCGTCGCCCAGGTTTTCGTTCCAGATCACCTTGCCGTAGGGCGTGTCGTCGACCCCCGCTGCCGAAATCTGGGCGCCGATGACCTTGGTGAGCATGACGCGCTGCACCTCGCCGTTGGGCCACCGGCAGGTGTACTCGCGGTTGCACTCGTAGCTGGAAAGGTCTACTGCGGCCATGTCCAGGGTTCCTCGTGGTCGAGGGCGTTGTCGACTTCGGGCAGGCCGAGGGCCTCGCCCTTCTGGGCGAGCCAGATTTCATGGTAGCCCTGCTCGGTTGGGAAGCCGTAGGGGAACGCGAACGCGAGCTGCTCCGTCCCGATCAGGGCGTTCAGCCGGTGGTGGAGCACGTGGAGGGCGTGGGCCCACAGGACGACCTTGCCGGGCCGATCGCACATGCAGAGCACCAGCATCACGGCCGCCACGGACACCCGGGTCGTCGGCGAGCGCTCCGCCATGCGGCCGCAGAGGATGAGGAGGCTGGCGTCGTCCTTCATCGGGGCCAGCATCCCTTTCGCGGGGTCGGCCCAGTCGATTGGATTGGCGACTTCGCTGCCGTCGTTTTCCGCGATCGTCAGCCTGGCGAAGGTCTCGGTGAGTTTCCTGCTCATCGGTTCGCGGCTGGTCTCAGGGAGGTCGAGGATGGATTTGAGCGGGGGCACGTTCATCTTAGTCCGCAGCGCCGGGATGGTGCCAGGCGTGTCGTCCTTGCAGGCGGCGATTTCCTTCAAAGCTTTCTCCATCCGGGCCTGCCGCGGCGCCGGGACCAGCGTCGCGCGGATCTCCAGGCCCCGCGCGTGGCACGCGGCCACCAGGTCCTCGAACTTGGTGCCCCCGTGGAACGCGACGGGGACGGTGCGCGTGCCGCCCCTTGCCGCGGCGAGGTCGGGGGCGGCGGGGCGCAAGTACACGTCGGCGGGTCCGAACTGCGACCGGTCGCCGTCGCACGAAAGGCATGCCTCGGTGACGTGGAGGTCGCCGGCGCGGAACACCTCGTGGGGGTCGAGGCGGTGGTAGCTCACGGTCAGGGCGCTGGGCATGGGGTTACGATTTGCCGGCGCTCTTGGGGTCCTGCATCTCGTTGTGCAGGTTCACGCCGGGGTTGGTCACGGCGCCGTTGTTGCGGATGTCCGCCCAGGACATGGGGGTGGAGCCGTCCACGTGGAGCAGGAAGTTGATCTCGCCTGCGGGCAGCTCGGGGTGGTTCGTGTCGCGCAGGATCTTCTGCACGGCGTCGGCTATTTCACGCTTCTGTCGTACGGAGAACATGGCTTTAGGAAGTTGTAAACATTTTCCCCGAGGGCAAGTCTTTTCCTTCACCGTTCTTACTGGCGTGAAGAAGACGACCCGAACGGAGCGCGTCGACCAGGTCCTGGAGCAGGCCCTCCGGGGCGAGGACGTGGACCGGCTGATGGCGGGCCTCTCCGAGGGCGACAAGGAGCTGTTCCACCAGCTCGTGGCCCGGCTCCGCAAGGGCGGCGGCCCGGTGAGCGACGACCTCTGGCTCGTCGACTATACGCGCCGGCCCCCGACCATGGCCGAGTTCATCGAGGACCCGTACTGGATGGGCGACGTGCTCGTGCCGAGCGAGTTCAGCCGGGGCCTGTTCCCCACCTGGAGGGAGAAGCTCGTCAAGGACTTCGACATCGACAGCCGCGTGCACAACATCGTCATCACCGGGAGCCTCGCCATCGGCAAGTGCCACTACCACGGCTACGAGGTGCTCGGCTTCGACGGCGTGCCGGTGGCCGTCCAGCACGTGCGGCAGGGCGATTGGCTCATGGGGCCGGACTCCAGGCCGCGGCGGGTCGTGAGCGTCTGCAAGGGCGCCGGGCCGCTGTACCTGGTCAAGCCCCGCGACTTCCCCGCCTTCTGGGTCAACGGCGAGCACAAGCTCGTCGTCAGCGACGGCTTCGACTGGGCGACCATGACGCCGGAGCAGTGGCTGGCGCAGCCGCTCAGGCGCGACTGGCAGCTCAGGCGGCCGCCCGCGGTCACCTTCAACTCCCGCCGGACCGCGCTGGCCTGGCACCGGGCGCACGGGCGCGGGAAGGACGAGGTCGTCAGGCGGACGGTGGTGCTGGAGCGCACGGCCAGCCCGTTCACCGTCGAGCCGGCTGGGCATACCGGCGACTACTACGGGTTCACGCTGGAGCGCCTCGACCGCACGGACGGGTCGGTGGAGGACGGCGCCTTCCTGGGCAACACCCTGGCCCGCGGCGCCCACCCCTCGCTCTACCTCGGCGCGGACGGCGTCGTCCACCACAACACCTACATCACCGGCGTCATCTTCCTGTACCGCGTCGTCCTGGCGTCCCTCCTGCGCTACCCGGAGCGGTTCTTCGGCCTGGGCAAGGGTAGCCGCATCTACTACGTCCTGCTCTCGATCACGCGGGCCGCCGTGAGCGACACCATCTTCGGCGACGTCCAGAACTTCATGGCCCAGAGCCCCTACTTCCTGGAGGAGTGCCACTTCAACCCCGAGCGGAAGTACGCCGACTTCCGGGTCGGCCTGGGGCGGGGCCTGTTCATCACCGCCGGCTCCAAGGGCTGGCACGTCATCGGCCGCAACACCATGGGCGTTGCCCTCGACGAGGGCAACTGGCGCCTGGAGGCCAACCCCGACCAGCGCGCCTACGACCTGTACGGCGAGGTGCGCCAGCGCATCAAGGGCCGCTTCCAGCAGGTCACCGGCTACCTCCCCGCCATCAGCATCCTCGCCTCCTCGGCGCGCGACGAGTCCGCCTTCACCGAGACGGTCATCAACGAGATCAACCAGGCCGCCAACCCGGCCGTCGAGCTCGTCTACCGCCACGCCAGCTACGAGATCCGCGAGGGTGAGCTGCGCCGGGGCCAGCGGTGGTTCAGGGTCATGTACGGCCTCAAGAACATCGAGCCGGCCATCCTCCAGGGCTTCTACACGAAGGAGGGCGCCCAGGTGCAGGGGCCGTTCGAGGAGGCGCCGCACGGCTCCCAGACCAAGCTTGTCCCCGAGGACTTCCTGCCGGAGTTCCGCCGCAACATGAAGCTCTCGCTGCAGGGCATCTGCGGCGTGTCCACGGGCGGCTCCCACCTTTTCTTCGGCAGCCCCGTCGAGCTGGAGACCGCCGTCAAGACCGGCGAGGCCAAGGGAGTCAGGAACCCCGCCGACGTGGAGCACATCCCCATCTCCGTCGAGGACACCCAGGAGGTCTGGGACTACCTCAAGCACGAGCGCTTCCTCACCCGCCGCTCCGGCTCCATCGTCCCCCTGCGCGACCCCGACGCGCCCCGCTTCGCCCACCTCGACATGGCCACCGAGTCCATCGCCGGCGTGGCGATCTGCCACCCGGTCGGCAAGGTCGAGGTGTCCAACGTCTTCAAGCCGGAGATCCCCTTCCAGCTCTTCAGCGAGTACCGCGTCGTCGCCGAGTACGACTTCATCCTCGCCATCGTCTCCGGCAAGACCAAGCCGATCAGCTTCGAGAAGGTCCTGCGCTTCTTCTTCTGGCTGCGGGAGCGGTGCGGCTTCCGCTTCGAGATGATCAGCGCCGACCAGTACCAGTCGGTGATGCCCCTCCAGGTCTTCGAGACCCGCGGCTTCAAGGTGCGGAACGTGTCCGTGGACCGGACCAAGCTGCCCTACTATGCCTGGCGGGCCGCGTTCACCGAGCGGCGCGTCTGGCTCTACCGGCACGGCCTGTTCATGCGCGAGGCCGAGCAGCTTATCGACGGCCCGGACAAGGTGGACCACCGGCCCGAGGGCTCGAAGGACCTCACCGATGCCGCCTGCGGTGCCTACTACAACCTCCTCGAAAGCGAATACGCGACCGGCGCGGTCTCCGCCGGGGCGTCCCCGGTGATGACGCCCGACATGGAGGAGGAGAAGCCCCCGATCGACATGATGCCGCCCCCGCCGAAGCGCGAGGCGCCGCCGGTGTACACCGTCTGAGCATTTTGTGGACAAACTCTTCTTGATGAAAAAGCCCACTTGTGCGATGATTCAGCACCATGGAAACGGAACCGGACTTCGGCCTCGTCGCGCGCAGGGACGCCCTGAGGTCGATGCTCCCGCCGCCGCTCTACCACAAGGTGGTCGACCCCTACAAGGGGATGATCGCCGAGATCGCCATGCGCACCGGCTGCTCCGACGCCCAGGCGGCGGTGGCAGTCGCCGAGGCGGCCGTGGAACTGGGCGAGCCGGCGATCAAGACGGTGCCCGTGTTCGCCGCCCTGGTCGACCTGCACGACTTGCGCGCCCGGGGCTGACCCCGCCGAGCCTCGCCGAGCTGAAATCCCGCGTCTGGGCCGTGCCCCGCAAGAACGGCCGCGGGCGGTGGTGGGTGAGCGTGCTCGACATCAGCGACTGCGGGCGCTTCGTCAAGGTGTCGGCGGCCGTCGCCGACCGCCCCGGCCTTGGGCTGGAGAAGGGGCCTCGGCCCGCCGCCGGGAAGCCATGGTGGGTCCGGGCCGCCGATCTCCAGAAGGATTGAATCTATGAACGCAAACTGCGATTCCGCCCCCGACACCGTCGCGCACATCCAGCGCGTCCAGTATCTGCTCGAAGCGTGCCGCCTCAACCTCGTGCGGCGCGGCTGCGACCACGACGCGAGCAAACTTGAGGAACCCGAGAAGCCTGCGTTCGACGCTTGCAAGGAGAAGCTGGCGTCGATGGCCTATGGCTCGCCTGAGTACAAGGTGGCCCTGGCCGAGCTGGGCCCGGCCCTCCAGCACCACTACGCCCACAACTCTCACCACCCGGAGCACTGGCCGAACGGCGTCGACGACATGAGCCTCTTCGACGTGATCGAGATGCTCATGGACTGGAAGGCCGCCACCGAGCGCATGAAGGGCGGCGGCGACATCCGCCGCTCATTGGAGATTAACGCGGGGCGGTTCAAGCTCTCGCCGCAGCTGGCCTCGATCCTGGCGAACACCATCAGGGAGATGGGCTGGTGACATGGCCCACGTCGTCATCTGCGGGGACGCCCTGGCGGAGCTGCGCAAGATGCCGGACGAGTCCGTCCAATGCTGCGTGACCAGCCCGCCCTACTGGGGCCTGCGCAATTACGGCACGGCGCCGCAGGTCTGGGGCGGGTGCTCGGGTTGCGGGCACGAGTGGGCCGACGCCTCGTGGAAGTTCCCCCGCTGGGGCGCACACGACGACGACAAGATCAAGGCCGGCCGGCAAGTGCGGAACGCGGGGAGCCTCGGGCATCGTGGGCGGGTGCGCGTCCAGTGGGTGTGCACCCATTGCGGGGCCTGGCGGGGCTCCCTCGGCCTGGAGCCGACGTTCCAAATGTACGTCGAGCACTTGGTCGAGCTATTTCGCGAGGTGCGCCGCGTGCTCGACCGGAGCGGCACGCTCTGGCTCGTCCTGGGCGACAGCTACGCCAGCTCCAGCACCTACAACACGACCAACACCCTCCACACCGAGCACGGCTGGAAGCAGGACGCCGCGGTGCGCCCCAACATCCGGGCCGCCCAGATCGGCCTCAAGCCGAAGAACCTCTGCGGCATCCCCTGGCGCGTCGCCTTCGCCCTCCAGGCCGACGGCTGGTGGCTCCGCCAGGACGTGATCTGGAGCAAGCCCAACGCCATGCCGGAGAGCGTGCTCGATCGCTGCACCAAGGCCCACGAGTACGTCTTCCTCCTCAGCAGGCGGCAGAGGTATTACTACGACGCCGCCGCCATCGCCGAGCCCTGCGCCTCCGGGCCGCCGGGCAACCGGGCGCACCGCGGCGCCTCGGCCTACCACGCGGGCCTCGACGAGCACCAGCGCACCAAGGGCGGCCTGGTGGCCTTTGCCGAGAAGGCCAGGGCGTCCGGCTGGGCCACCCGCAACCGTCGCTCGGTCTGGGCTATCAACACCAAGGCCTACAAGGAGGCCCATTTCGCCACCTTCCCGCCGGAGCTGCCGCGGCTCTGCATCCTGGCCGGCAGCAGGCCCGGCGACGCCATCCTCGACCCCTTCGCCGGGGCGGGCACCACCGGCCTGGCGGCCGCCGGCCTGGGGCGCGACTCCATCCTGATCGAGCTGAACCCGGACTACTGCGGCCTCATCCGGCGGCGCCTGAGTTCTGCTAGTTAAGCCGTGGATGAACTACTACAACGAGAACAACCCGGAGGCCGCGGCCTGGCTGCGCGAGCTGATCGCCGCCGGGCGGATCGGGGAGGGGGTCGTCGATGACCGGAGCGTCGCCGACGTCGAGCCCGCCGACGTCCGGGGGTTCGCCCAGTGCCACTTCTTCGCCGGCGTCGGCGGCTGGGCCTACGCCCTGCGCCTCGCCGGCTGGCCCGACTCCCGCCCCGCCTGGACCGGCTCGTGCCCGTGCCAGCCGTTCAGCACGGCCGGGCGAAGGCTGGGAACGAAGGACAAGCGCCACCTATGGCCGTTCTTTCGCCACCTGGTCGCTCGGTGCCGCCCTCCAGTCGTGTTTGGGGAGCAGGTTGCGAGCTCGGCTGGGCGCCTTTGGCTCGCCGGAGTACGAGCTAACCTGGCGCGACTGGGATATGCCGTCGGGGCCGCCGATCTGTGCGCTGCGGGCGTCGGCTCGCCCCAGATCCGGCAGCGGCTCTATTGGGTGGCCTACGCCGATCGGCGAGGAGGTCAGGGCGGGCACGCACTGCGGGAACCAGGAGACGGTGTCCATGGTTGTGGCGGGCTGGCTGACCCCGACGGAGGCCGCAGCGGGCGCGGCGCACGGGGGCAGCTCGGCCGGGAACGACTTGAGGAACCAGGTGAGGCTGGCGGGCTGGCCGACGCCCGTGGCGAACGACGACAACAAGACCCCGGAGGCCCACCTCGCGATGAAGCTGAGGATGGGCGTGCGCGATGGGACGGGGGCCGAGCGCATGGCGATCACCAGCCTCCAGGTGATGGCGCAGACGGCCGACCTGGCCGGGTGGGCGACCCCGAACGTGCCGAACGGGGGCCGGACGAGCAACGACTCGAACTGGCGGCCGGACGGCACGAAGCAGCAGGTCGACCTGGGGGCGCAGGCCCGGCTGGCGGGCTGGCCGACGCCCATAGCGACGGACGAGGCCCACGGGCACTCGGCGACGTGGGCGACCACCCGGTGCAACCTCCACAACGTGGCCCTGGGGATCGGGAGGCAGACGACGGGCGAGGTGGTGCCGGCGGCGGAGGCGGTCCCGGCTGGCCATCCCTCGCTGTCTGGGACGACTTCGACCTCGTCCCCTGCCGCGACGGCAAGGCGCGGCGTGTTGAACCCGGCTCTCCCCGCTGGTTGATGGGCTTCCCGGCCGCGTGGGACTCCTGCGGGGCTACGGCAATGCAATCGTGCCGCAGCTCGCGGCGGTCTTCATCCAGGCTGCCGAGGAGGGTCGCGATTTGATCAATTTATGAAACCCATAGACTTTCTTGAGGCGAACGTGTCGTTCGGACCCCCGCCGGGCTTCTCGGAGGAGCAGGTGGCCACCGTCAGGGCGCATCGTACCACACTTCGGGGCGGTTCCTGTGACGGCGCTGAAGTCGTAGTGACGGCGTGGAGGCCGTCTGACGCCGAGCGGCTTCGTTTGGCTGCCGGGGCCCCTGTGTTTCTCACCTTCATGGGCGGTGGGTTGCCGCCCCACGCGGTGACGACCAGCTTCGATGAGGCCATGGAGGTTGCGCGCCCAGTGCGCGAGCGGTATGGGGGCTGGGTCGCCCCGCCTGCCCCGTAGTTAAGTCATGAACGCCGTCAAAAAGCTTTTGGGGGAGTCGCGACAGGAGCGGTGGTGCTTCACCGAGTACGAGCTGGGCAACCCGGAGGCGCTCAAGGCCTGCCGTGGCGAGGACGAGTTCGTGGCCAGCGCCTATGACGAGGAGGGCAACCGGCTCGAACTGGGCGTGTTGGTCTACCGGGACGGTCGCGCCACGAATCGGTGGGAGGACGGGACAGCCGGCGTGCCGGAGGAAGTGCAGCGGGAGGCGGAAGTCGACGAATCCCCCTCGAAGCCGATCGGGCGTGGCAGCGGCAGCCCCAGGCTCGGCGACGACGACCTCATCGCGGACAACTGGCGCGACGTCGAGGTCGCCGAGGACGGCAGCTTCACAATCGTCCCCGGCGGTTCGAGGCGCTACGTCAACCCGGGCGGGCGCCCCTATTGATGGCCGACTACCTTCCAGAGGCCGTGGCGGCCTTCGAGCGCCGGCACGGCTCCAAGCCCTCCCAGGTCGTGATCGGCCTCTCAGCGGCCATTGCGCTGGCCAAGGCGGGGCAGCTGCGGCCGGAGTGCGACGGCGTCAAGGTCGTCGCGCGGCCGCTGGAGCCGGGCGAGCGCCCGGTGAGGCCGGGCGGGGGAACCAAGCTGTTCGTCAGCTACGAGCTCCGGGCCGGCGAGGGGCGCCTGGAGGCCTTCGAGCTGGCCTGAGCGCCGGCCCAGTGCGTGCCGCCCTGGCCGCCGCTGGTCGCCGTGCGGGTCGGGAGGGCGTAAACATTATCCTCGGTCCTGATGGCGAGGGTGGCGAAGGCGTAGTGCAGGGCGTTGTCGAAGGTCCACTGGATGTTTCCGGTGTCACTCTCGCCCGCCGCGGTGCGGTGGCGCACCCCGTACCCGTAGACGCGCCTCCCGTCGTACACGTAGACCCTCGGCTCCACCCGGATGCCGGCGGACCGGAGGATGGCGGCGATGGCCAGCTTGGCCAGCAGCCTACGGGGCGCGCGGGCGGGGGGTTTCTTCTTCATGGGGTCTCTCCTCCTTGGTGGCCGCGTCCCGGCGCTGGAGCTCCTCCAGCAGCCGCTCGCACAGGGCGAGGCTCTCGCCGGTGAGCTGATAGAAGCCCCCGATCATGCCGTACTGGGCGCTCAGCGCCCTCAGGTGCAGGCGGGCTTCCCGCGCGAACTTGTCGGCGGCGGATTTCTGTTGGTTTTCGGGCTCGGCCATCGTTCTTATGAGAACAGATTACTTAGACGATGGACCTCCCGAAGTTCTCGCTCATCTACACCTCGGCCCGCCCGCACCTGATCGCCGACGTCGTGCGGCGGTGGAAGGGCCGCGCCGCCCGCCCGGCCGACGCCCGCTTCGCCATCGCGGTGGACGACGAGGCCGCCCGCGCGGTCGCCGCCGGGACGGCGGAGGACGTGGTCGTGAACGGGGGGCCCAAGAACTGCGTGGCCGGCTGGAACGCCGCCGCCAAGCTCGCCGAGCGCCAGGGCCTGGGTGACGTGCTCATCGCCGTGGCCGACGACTTCGACGTGCCGGAGCGCTGGGACGACCTTCTGGCGGGCGTGGCCGCCCCCGGCTGGTGGCTCCAGGACTTCGCCGTCCGCGTCTACGACGGCTACAACTCCGACCTCTGCACGCTCGGCATCGTGACCGCCCGCCGCTACCGCCGCCGCGGCTACCTCTTCTACCCCGACTACGAGTCGATCTATTGCTTTCCGCCCGACACGCCTATCCTGATGGCCAACCATACTCTTAAACCTATTGGTGACGTTGTCCCCGGCGATGTCGTGGTGGGTTCGGTTCGCAGGATTGGGTCGCGGGGCACTGGCAAGCAAAGGCGGGAGTTTCTTCAGCCGTCCCGAGTGCTGGAGGTCCATCGTAAGCGCGACAGGCTGGTGAGGCTTACGCTGAAGTCCGGTAAGGTGATCCTGTGCACTCCTGACCATGTCTGGGCCTACTATGGGGATACCCGCGTGTATTTGCGAAACCAAGCTGGAACCGTGTTGCGTGGACAGGGGGGCCACCCGCGTCAGAAGGCCGACGGCCAGCTTTTGTACGGAACTCCGAGGATCGGGCGTCGGTTGGTGAAGGTTCTGGACATGCCCCCTTCGCCGCCAATGGACGATCAATCGGTTCGGGAACTGGGTTGGCTCGCTGGGATTTATGACGGCGAGGGGTGCTTTCCGACCATAACCCAGTCGTTCGACAAGAATCCTGAGGTGTGCAAGGAGCTGGAGCGCGTGCTGACTCGGTTGGGTTTCAGTTTCACTGTGAAAGGTTATCGTCGGAAATGGAGGGGCAAGCTGATCGAGCAGCACGGTTACTGCATCACTGGCGGGAGGCCGGAGTACTTGAAGTTTCTGTCGTGGGTCCGGCCCGTGAGAAGCTTCAAGCGAGCGGTGTCCAAGAGAATGTTCACATCCAGGTTTGGGGCGCCAGACGAGATCGTCAGCATCGAATCGTATGTCGATGACAAGGAAGTCTACTGCCTCTCCACGGAGACCCAAAACTACGTGGCGGACGGTTATCTGAGCCACAACAGCGACACCGAGCTCACCTACTCGGCGGCCTACGAGAAGAGGCTCATCTCGGCCCCCCGGCTCCTCTTCGAGCACAGGCACCCCGACTGCGGCAAGCGCGCCCGGGACGCCGTCGACGAGGCCCACTCCTCCAAGGGCCGCTGGCAGCGCGGGGAGATGCTGTTCAAGTTCCGCATGAGCCAGAACTTCCCCATCGACGTGGAGCCGCCCGCTGAGCTGGACCGGTTCGCCCTCTACATGCAGGCCATCCGCGACGACTTCTGCCTCTACGACGTGGCCCGGCGCATCGTCGACGAGGGGAGGGCCGGCCCCGCGCCGGTCGGGCGCGTCTACCTGATGTGCCCCGACGAGTGGTGGTCGGGGCGGCCCCGCTCCCCCGCCGAGATGGCCGAGGTTCAGGCGGCCGCCAACCGGCTGTGCGCCGAGGGCGTCGACGCCGTGCTGGTCGACCAGCGCGTCGGGCCCGCCCGCGCCTTCTTCCGCACCCGGATCGACGTAGAGACCGCCATGCGCAACGAGGCCCTCGACCGGATCTACGCCGACGGGTTCGCCCACGTCATCATCGCCGACGGCGACGAGTTCTGGCGGCGCGGCTTCTACGCCCGCCTCGCCGAGTGCGTCCAGACCACCGCCGGCGTCACCGCCGGCCTCTACACGGGCATGACGCCGGTCGTGGGCTACCCGGGCTACCCGGTGGAGGGCTCCACCGACAAGGCGACCGTCTACATCGCCGCGCCCCACCACCTGGTGGACTGCCGCACCGTGGCGGGCAGCCGGGCCGAGCTGCCGGGCCACGACGTGATCCACTTCACCGCCACCCGCCGCACCTACGAGGAGGTCGTCCAGAAGCACCGCGAGAGCGGCCACTACGACGACCCCAATTATGACTTCGAGGGTTGGATCGCCAACACCCTCCCGAAGATCAAGCCTGGCTTCAGGAACGCCCACATGTACAGGCACTATCAGGTCTGGCCGCTGATCCGGGCCTGGAGGCCCGAGGAGCTGGCCGACCTGCCCGCCTGCGTGCTGCCGTACCTTGGGAATGGAACGGCCAGTTAAGTTGTTCTAATAAGCATGCACGATGACTTGATTGCCCTCGTCCTTTCGGCGACGGCGCTGGCGTTGTCTGCAGGCGCATGGGTCTGGATCATTTCCGCCGAGCGGAGGCTGCGGGCCGCGCTGGGTGGCGCGGCGGTGCGCCAGGCGATGCACGCGCACGAATACGTGGTCCAGTCGGTGAACTCCTACGAGGGCGGCGAGGTCGTCTTCGAGGTCGCGTGCGAGTGCGGCGCGGTCGAGACCCGGCTGGTGGACGGCTCGGCGGTCGCGGCCCTGGTGGAGCAGGCCGGGTCGACGTGCACGGCCGAGGAGGCCAGGGGCGCCCTCATGCAGGCCTGCGGGGACCCGGAGGCGGCCCTCGACCTCCTGCGCGGGGGGTGACGTATGTCATTTCCGGCGTGTATGTTATTATTTTGACGTACACAAAATGTCATAAACTTTTTGCTTGAGTCCGGGCGCCCGGCGGCTATGATCCCCGGCATGATAAACGAACAGCCTCTGGTGGTCTGCTACGGCGCGGGAAGGGACAGCACGGCGATGCTCGTGGGTCTCCGTCAGCGGGGCATCCGGCCCGACCTGATCCTGTTCGCCGACGTCGGCGCCGAGCGCCAGCCGACCTACGACTACCTCCCCGTGATGAACGCGTGGCTGCGCTCCGCCGGGTTCCCGGAGGTCACCGTCGTCCGCTACGAGCCGTCCAACTTCAAGCACTGGCCGCACTACCACACCATCGAGGAGAACATCCTCACCAACGTCAGCCTGCCCAGCATCGCCTACGGCGGCCACTCCTGCTCCAGCAAGTGGAAGATCACCCCGCAGTTGAAGTACGTGGCCAAGTGGCAGCCCGCCCTCGACGCGTGGGCCAGGGGCCTCAAGGTGGTCAAGGCCGTCGGGTTCGAGGACTCCCCGCACGAGCACCAGCGGGCCGAGCGGGGCTGCGCCACCTTCGCCGTCAGCGACCTCGAAAAGACCAAGTACCAGCTTTGGTTCCCCCTGCAGGAGTGGGGTTGGAACCTGGAGCGCTGCATCGAGGAGATCGCCAAGGCCGGCCTGCCGGTGCCCCCGAAGTCGTCCTGCTACTTCTGCACCGCCATGAAGCCGTGGGAGGTCGACGAGCTCGCGAGGATCGACCCCGACAAGCTGCGCCGCGTCGTCATCGTCGAGGCCCGCACCGCGCAGCGGCACCTGCAGTTCGCCGAGGCTAAGGGCTGGCCGCGGGGCGTCGGCGTCCCGCTGACCGAGGGCATCTGGCGCAGGCGCGTCAAGGGCATGCGCGGTTCGACCCCGCACCCCGGCTCCATGACCGAGTACATCCGCGAGAAGGGCTTCCTGCCCGGCGCCGAGATCGACGCCTTGGTCGCCGCCACCCCCACCTGCTACTTCACCGCCGAGGACTTCGCCCGCGACGGCGTGCAGGGCTGGAAGGACTGGATCGTCCGCGTGATCGTGAAGGCGCAGGCCGCGATCGCCAAGGCCGCGTGAGTGCGCCTGCCCCCATCTGCCCCGGATGCGGCGGCCCCCGTCTCGAACCTGTCGCCGAGAGGGAGCCTCTGGCCTCGGTCTACCTTTGCCGCGACTGCGGGTGGCGGGGCCGGCTGTGCGCCCTGTGCCTGGCCGGCTGGGCGAACTCGCGCCACCATCTCGTCCCGCACAGCCGGGGCGGGCGCGGCACCCGGCCGTTCTGCACCCCCTGCCACCGCATGGTTCACGCCACGTTCTCCGAGAAGCAGCTCGAACGCGAGCTCCACACGGTCGAGCTGCTGCGGGCGCACCCGGTGATCCGGGCCTTTCTGGCGTGGCGCCGCGAGCGCCCCGGGCAGGACGTGGCGGTGCGCCGCGGGCGGAAGTGAAAAATCGTGTCAAGCGGAATCTTCTCAGAGCGGGGCGGTCCCGCAACCCGTTGATTTCGGCCCCTCCGCGCAAAAAGTCGTAAACGCGATTTGATATAATGTGCGCACTATGCAGAAGATATATCCAACCGAAGCCGAGGCCCGCGAAGCCGCCAGGAAGCTCGGAGGCGTGCGGGTCCAGATAGTCGAGAGCAAGCGCGAGGGGTACCGCGACACGGGCCCCTGGGTGTTCTACCTGGAGACCGACGAGGGCAGCAGATACTCGTCGTTCGTCCGGGCGTGGGAGCGGCTGGTCTACTCGGGCAGGGGGGCCGGCGCATGAGCGAGCGCACCCGCCTCCTCATCAACCGGGCGGCCGTCCGGGACAAGGCCCTGGCCGTCCTCGCCTCCAGGCGGGCGCACCTCGCCGCCAAGATGACCCGCGTCGGTGCCCAGTTCTACGTCGACGCCGAGGCCGCGCTCGTCCGGTTCATCGAGGCCCGGATCGAGTCGATGCCCAGTGCCGGGAAGACGATCCGGTAGCTCAGTCGAAACCCGGAGTCTGCTCGACTATCCTCTCGATCTGACTCTTTTCCTCGCTGGTGAGCTCGCGGGCGGCGTTGGCGTCGTCGTCGCCCCAGAAAATCGAGATGTAGTTGTACCCGTCGTAGCCGGGGACCACTTGGACGCCGTACCTCACCCAGCGCCGTACCCTGCTCCCCTTGCGGAGGTGGTCGGCGAAGTCGGACTCGGTTTCGGAGACGGAATCGTACTTCTCGTAGTTGGACGCGTCGCCCCAGCGGACCCAGACCCATTTCGCCATGGCTTTCGCGACGGCCGAGCCCGCCGAGGTGGTCATGGGGAGGATCGCTTCGAGGATTTGCTTGGCGCGCATGGCCTAATTAGGATTCGTCCCCGCGCTCCCATTTGTTGCAGCAGCCGTCGCGGTAGATGGTGCCCCCGACCTCGCTGCAGGAGCCGGTCTCGCCTTCCCCGCCCCCGCCGTAGTACTTGCAGTTGGCGCACCGGGTCGGGCCGTCCTCGGCGTAGCCGGCCTGCTCCTTGGGGATGAGCTGGAGCGGCCTGCTGCCCTCTTGGGCGATCACGGCGCGGCCCCCGGTGGCCCCGAGGAACAGGGCGCAGACCCCGCGCCTGGCGTCGCAGGCGGGCGGGCTGGTGAGCATGCACTCGCCCCCGTGGAAGAAGATGCAGGCGCCGCAGTGGCACCCGGCCGGGTCGCCGATCTGCTCCGGCTTGAGGTACACGACGACCTCCGGGCGGAGCTTGCCGCCCTCCACCTCGTGCTCGTCGAGCAGCCGCTGGACGGCCCGGTTCATGCGAGGAACTTACCAATTTGAGCCAGGCGGCGAGGGTTCCTCCTCAAGATACGGTTCACGTTTGAGGATAGCGCATGCCTTCATGTAGGCGTCACCTAAGTCGGTCCATTCGCGGTCTCCGACAGGTGCGTAAAAGCCATCTGGATTTTTCGCCACGCCGCCCGCCGCCTCAATCGTCTCGATAAAGTCGAGCAAAGCAGCTTCCACAGTACCAAAAGGCTTCTGAGGCTGGGTGTCCTCGGTGATCTCCACGAGAATCTGTTTGGTGCCCTAACTACCGGTCAGATAGTTTATGGCTGATCGCAGGTTCTTCACTGAGTCTTCGAAGAGGCCCAGGCCTCGATTACAACCGCCGCATAACAGTCCCCTGATCTTTCCGCTGTCGTGGTCGTGATCCAAGTGGGACGCCTTTTTGACGCGACAGATGGCGCACAGGCCATCCTGTCTGTCGTATAGCTTTTCGAACTCTTCCTGTGTGATTCCGTAGAGGTATCTTCTGCGTATGGCGGCCATCTTTTCTGGATGCTTTTCCCGCCATTTTCGGTTGTTGTAAAGCTTGTGCTGGGGGTCGCTAGACACCCTGCTTTGGTTCGCGCACGCCCTGCTGCACGACTTGCGCCTTTTGGCCTGGGACGGCGGCACTTTGAACGGCTTGCCGCAGTTGCTGCAAATTAGTTCAATCTGTCGGTTCCTCATAGCCTTTCACCAGGCTCTCGACGAGTATGCCTGTGTTCGTGATCACTTGCTTAGCTCGGTCGTCGTAAAGGCAAACCATCTCCATGTCCTTCTCCCAGGTGATCGGAAGCTCCCGGCCGAAGTGCTCGATGCACCAGGCCCTGACCGCCGGCACCGCCGCCGGGGCGTCCGGGTTGGTCGGGTTGGAGCGGGCGGTGAAAATCCGCACGTCCACGCCCTGCGCCAGCCATCTCCTGACGCGCTCCGCCATCGCGGGCACCGGCTCGCCGATGTGGGTGGGCCCCTTCCAGCCCGTGTAGAGGGCCAGGGTGCCGTCGAGGTCGACGCCGATCCAGCCTTGGTGTGCCATGCGCTAACTAGGGTGCCCGCTTGCGAGGCGGCTGGGGTGTCTCCTCTTCCCCGTAGCCCTGCGGCGGGGGCGGAGGGGGCGCGCGCAGCGACTCCAGCTTGCGCACCGCCGTCTCGACCTGCCTCTCGCGGTAGTCGGCCACGGCCAGGTCGTACAGGACGGTGTGCAGCGTCTCCAGCGCGCCCTTGGCCTGCTGGTAGGGCACGGGCGGCGTCTCGCCCATCGCGACCGGGCCCATCCCGTGCTTCGTGAGGAAGTCGTTCACCGGGGACAGCAGCTTGTCGACGTCGAGGCGGCATTGCCCCTCGGCGATGCCGACCAGCCGCTCCTCTATGCTTTTCATCATGTTGGTTCCGCCAGCTCCGTGGCTGGCCTCCGTTGGGCTTCGGTTTGCGTTTCGAGGAAGTTGGCGATGTCGCGCAGGCAGTCCTTCTCGAAAAGGGTGCCTGGCTCGGGGAAGAAGGAGTAGCGGCGCCAGGCCCCGTGCCACCGCACGCTGCCGAGCGGGGGGCCGCCGTCCTTCGCGTGGACGCTCCAGACCTTGGTCTTCCCGCTGGGGGAGGTGGCCGTCTGCGTGAACTCGATCCACTTGGCCACGTCAGCCCCCTTCTAGGTGCGTCAAGACGCAGGACAGCGCGTCGGCCACCGCGTAGCAGTCGTCGAGGTCGGGCTCCGTCGCCTTCGTCTTCTTCATTGGCCACCCGGCGAAGTCAGGCCAGGCCTTCTTCACCGCCGCCAGCACGTCGTCCTTCTCCGCGTCGGGGGCGCCCGCGCTGCCCCGCTTGTTCTCGGCCGGCGAGATGTACCGGGCCGGGACCCCGAGCCGGTGGAGCGTGACCACCGTCGTGGCGGCGCCGAGCGCCATGCCCTTGATGGCCGCGGCGTCCCTCGCCCCGGCCGACGGGAGCTCCACGATCGCCAGGTCCGGCTTGTGCGCCCGGACCAGCTTCTCGATCTCGTCGCTTATCCTCACGCAGCGGCGCGCGTCGTCGTCGGATTTGTAAACATCCTTCTTGTCGCGCTGCTTCTCGGTGAGGCCCTTGGTGTGGAAGCAACTTCCGTGCAGCACCTTGTCGTGCCCGTCGCCGGCGTCGACCACCGCGAAGCCGGGGGCCGCGAACCCGCTGTCTATGCCTAGGTAAATCGCCATGCGAGGTCAGAACAGATTTCCTCCCGGCCGCGCCGGCTTTTTTGTTCTTAGTCCACAGCAACCATTTATTCCCAGTGAGCTCACCAACTGCTGACACCAACGCCAACGTCGCCGCCCCGGCGACCACCAACACCGTCGGGTTCTTCAACCCGAACGACCACCCCGTCTCGCTGCACTCCTCCAAGCTCGGCCTCGCGAACCTCATTGTCCAGCCCAACAAGTTCATCACGGACGAGAGGGGGAACCAGATCAACGACCCGGCGCTGGAGGCCTTCGTCGGCCCCCACATGCTGGCGAAGCAGATCTCGGACGAGCCGGTGCCCGTGATCAGCTTCCGTATGCGCCCGCCCGGCGCGCCCGCCCCCATGGGCGCTCCCGGCTTCTCCGGCAGCCGCCAGGTCCCGGCCTCGATGAGGCCCGGCGGCGAGGCCGCCGCCCACCCCGCGCCGAGGGCGCCGCTCCCCCCGAGGCCGCGCCCGCCCACCGCCCGGATCGCCGGTCAGCCGGTCGTCCCCGTGGCGCCGCAGGCGGGCTACTCGCCCGTCGCCGGCATGACGATGGCCGAGGCCCGCGCCCGCGGCCTCGTGGCCCCGAACATCATCCCGGCCCCGGAGGGGATCGAGGACGTCCCCGGCAGGGACGTGGGGAAGGCCGCGCCCTACATCGGCATCGCCAGGGACGCCGGGGTCAAGCGCCAGCCCCCGCCGGCCGCCAGGATGAACCCGCCGCCCCCCGTGCCCCCGGCCGTGATGAAGAAGGGTGGCATCGCCGAGCGCCTCGCCAAGGCCGCGGCGAGGAAGGTCCCCGACGTTGTAATCGACCCGGTCATGGAGGAGGCTACCGCCCGGGCCGCCGCGCCGGAGGAGGCCGCCCCGCCCGTCGAGGAGGCCACACCCCCCGTGGAGCGGCCGCTCCCGGAGCCCAGGCTCCCGCCCGCGCCCGTCGGCGAATCCCCGCCGCAGGCCGCCGGGACCGAGAAGTTCGTGTGCGTCGCCTGCGGCAGGGCCTTCGGCACCAGGAACCATCTCCAGCAGCACGCGAAGGGGAAGCACCCGGCCCAGCTCGGCGCCGTCATGGCGCCCTACCCCAAGGGGTAGTTAGGGCATGCCCGCCCCGTCCACCCAGCCGCTGGTTCCCGTCCCCCAGGCCGACCACCAGGTAACGACCAGCGCCCAGTCCACCAGCACGCTCCCGGCCTACGGGTACACGATCGACCAGCTGTCCTCGTACATCAAGCGGTCGCTCGGCCAGCCCACGATGATCGTGGAACTGCCCCAGCAGAACATCCTCGACGCCATCCAGGACGCGCTCGTGCTCTACAGCACCTGGCGCCCCGTCCTGCGCTACGGCGCCATCCAGCTCCAGCGCGGCCAGTTCCAATACCTCGTGGGCGTCGACATGGGCCAGGGGCCGATCCGCGTCGACTTCGTCCAGCCCAACCCCGTCCCCGCCGAGCTGTTCTGGGGCAACCTCATCGACCCGGCCCCGCTCCTGCGCAACGGCCTCGACGAGCTCGACAGCTTCCTGCGGTGGATGAAGGTCTGGATGCGCGTCACCTCGATCCAGCCCAACTGGACCTACGACTTCGCCAACAAGCAGCTCCTCATCTGGAACCCGCTCGACCGCTACCAGGCCGGCCTCCAGTGGTACCAGCCCTACTCCGACACGAAGGGGCTGGACCAGTTCGGGGCCAAGTGGGTCAAGGACTACGCCTTCCAGAAGGCCCGCCACCAGTACGCCGAGATCCTCAGCAAGTACTCCGGGGCCATCCCCGGCCCGCTGCAGAACCTCCAGTTCGACCAGCAGCGCCGCGACAAGGCCGAGGCCAAGCTCAAGGAGCTGGAGGAGCACCTCCAGGCGGCGCAGATCTTCGCCCCGCTGGACATCGACTGATGAACGCAAAACAGCATCTTGACAGGCTTTTGGAGGGGCTTGAGCCGGCTTCCGCAGTCGACCGGCAACTGTGCCCCGTCTGCGGGGAGCGATATGTCTCTACATGCCGCTGCAGCAGCAACGTGAAGCATACCGTGGAGAGCTTGAGGAACGGGCACGGTGCTCGTTGCCCCAACGGGCACCGGTGGAGTTACCAGACTGAAGATGGCCGAGTGGTGGTTTTGAAAAGCTAGCAACCGGCCCCTGTTTTCCTCGCGCGCGATGGATGACGTTCGCACATTCTGGCTGGAGCCTACCTCGCGCGTGCGGCGCAGGCTGCGCGTGTTCCGCAGGACGTGGGGCATGCCGGAGGACGTGGCGGCCCGCGCCTGCGACTGCGACGAGTCGGCCCCGCTCGACGAGGTGGACGACGGCCCGGAGCACGCCATCCGCTCGGTGGAGCCGATGCCCGGCCACCCGAAGGCGTGCCCGAAGTGTGGCCGCGTCTTCACGCCGGCCGAGGACGAGTTCCAGATCTTCTGCGAGACGCTGTACCGCCGCGCGGACACCGGGGAGATCCTGGGCCTGCGTGACGCCCCGCCCGGGGCCTCCTGGGACGCCGTCTGGTACCACGACATCCCCGAGTGGTGCGGGCTGGATGGCCGGGCCGTCATCGTCAAGTGCCCCGACGGGCACGACTGGCACGTCGACGGCAAGTGCAGCAACTGCACCAGGCCCGACGACAAGGTCCACAAGTGCTGGTGCCGCCACGGGGACCCCACCAAGGCGGAGCTCACGGTCGACAAGAACGGCGACACCTGTCAGGCGGGCGCCGGCTCGATCCAGGCCCCCCACTGGCATGGCTTCCTCACCAACGGGGTGCTCAGCGAGCGCCGATGAATACCGGCTTCTACGACTGCCGCCGGAAACCCGACAACTGCGACCCCTCCGAGCTGAGGGAAATCGGGGACTTCAACTGGCGCTTCATCCCCGTCGTCGAGGACGGCCGGGTTCAGGGGATGCAGATCGTGATGCCGACCGGCGAACAAACCTGGCTTCCTGTTGTCCGAGGCCCCGCCCCCGCGGATAGGGCGGTCTGGGGTTGGGACGGCGACCTGGACAGGCCCACGCTTGAACCTAGTATTCTCGACTCGGCCCAGGTGCCCAAGTGGCACGGCTATCTCAGGGCTGGCCGGTTGGAAAGTTGCTAGATGAGGCTCGTCGAACTCCGCCCCCGGTGGGTCGGCCTCCACAACTGGTCGAGCCCCTCGATCTACCACGTCGGGCTCTCCTTCGACTCCCCGTGGAACCGCGCGCGCCGCCTGGCCGTCTTGTTCACGCCGGCGATCGACCCGGAGGGGCTGGCGAAAAGGCACGGCTGGGACGAGGCGGCTTTCTTCGCCGACCAGCTCAAGTGGGCCAGGGTCGGCGACACGTTCGAGACGCTCACGCTCGCGCCGTCCCTCAACTTCATGCCGCACGACTGGCACGGCAGCATCACGGGCGGCGAGGTCACCACCACCGCGCACCCTTGAGAGTTCTACACCGGCGTGCCCACCATCCTCATCCAGACCGTCACCGTGAAGCTGAGCAACGGCGTCACGGGCAGGTTCGTCGGCCCGGCCATCGTGGACGAGACTACCCCCAAGGAGGTTGAGGTCGTCGACGTATCCTTCTCCCCGCCGCGGCAGTCGCCCTACGAGGTCAAGATCGTAGAGCAGCCTGCCGAACCTGCTCGGCCAGATCCAAAAGCGACGGCGCCACCCTGACCTCCGGCCTCGCCAGCCCCGTCTGGATCAGCACGTCCTGGGTGCGCTCGTAGTGGGGGTCGCAGCCGACGAAGATGGGCCTGACCCGCGAGTTCCCCCACATTCCCAGCTCGTAGAGCACGATGGGGTTCAGCGAGCCGCGGGCGAACCAGAACAGCACCATGGAGGCGCAATCCAGCCGCAGATACTCCCACTCGATCTGCGCCTTGGCCGCGTTCGGGTCGTGGATCGGGAAGTTCTTCCGCCGGGGGTTGTAGACGGTGAGGCAGGTGCCGGCCAGCAGGCCCGCCATCTCCGCCTGCCAGTCGGGGCAGCCCGTGATGCCGCCGGCGAGGAACAGGTCCGGCTCCCCCAGGGCGCCGAACGACGGGTCGGGTGCTTCGATGAGTTTCATGTGGAAAGGTCCGCGACCAGCTCCCGCGCCGCCGCCGCCAGCGCCGCCTCCAGCGGGTCCGGGGCCGGCTCGGCGGCGAAGCTGTCGGCCTCCAGGGCCTCGGCCACCCGGTTGAACTCCTCGATCGCTTCCGGTCTCACTAGCGGGCGCACCGCCCGGGCCAGCACCTCCGGCTCCTCGCCGCCCTCCTCGACCAGCTCCGGCCGGGTCGGGTCCCGCCAGGCGGCGATGAACTCGCCGGGCGCGCACTCGACGCGCACGTAGTCGCCCGACAGGGGCGAGTCGGCCGAGAGCTTCTGGAAGTCGGCCCGGCCCCAGTCGGCCCGCACGTCGGAGCCGCGCGCCAGGATGCTTTCGCGGCGCCCGGAGTCTTTCAGCAGGGAGTACATGGTCTCGTTGCGCAGCCTGTCCAAGGGTATCGGCATATCGTTAAGAACTTCCCAGCAGGTACTTCGCTTCCCACTGTTTTTTCAGCCCGATATAGCTGGCCGTCGGCTCGCGCTTCGTGAAGTCCGCGAAGGGATCGGGGGGTGGCTCCGGCTGACGGTGCCTCTGGCGGCGGGGCGTCGTTGGGCAGGCGTTGGCCTTGAACCGCCAGATCGAGTTTTGATGTGCGGTGCTGGCGACGGGGGCCGTCAGGTCCGGGGGCTTGATCGCGGGGGGCTTGAGCTCGTAAAACACTTTTTTAGGGGTCAGCGTGATTGGGGCCGGGGCCGGTGCTTGTGCAAGCGGAGTTATCGGCGGCGGTGGACTAGGCGGGGCGGGTGGAGTGGTGGTCGGGGCGCCCTGTTTCTTCCGTTTCTCATAGTAGATGCCGCCTTTTCGCCATCTTCCGGCGTGGGCGTCGCGGTAGGCCTTGGCTCCAATTCTCCTGGTCTCGGCGTCGGCGGCCGTCGGCGCCCGCGGCGCGATCTTCCCGCTGCCGGCGGTCAGCGCGACCGGGGTTGGGGTCGGTGCTTGTTTGTGGGGTGGCGGCCTCTTCCAGCAGGGGTGTTTTTTGGCGTTGCGTACGATCTTCTTGCCTACCGCGTCCTCTGGCTTCTCCTCCGCTTTTTGGCTGGGCCGGTAAATTAGTTTCCATTTGTCCGGGTGGGCGTGGTAGTAGGCCTTGTTTTGCTCCCGTTTCTTCTTCGGGGTTTTGAACTTCTTGGGCTTCATGGCTATGGGGGGCTTGAGTTTCCCGCGATGCAGTGCGCTGTACCGCCTTACGAAAGCCTTGAGCTGTTTCGAGCCCCTCATCGGAACTGCACCAGCGAGTCGGTGAACCACCCAGGCAGGTCGTCGTGCCACTCCCGCAGCAGCCGCTCCGCGTCGGCGTCGAGGATGTAGGTGGAGCTGTGGTCGGTCTCCGAACGGCAGGCCCGCCCGCACGCCTGGAGGATCGTCTTGACCGTCTCGGACTCGTACCAGCGCCGGTTCCGCGCCAGCTTGGCCGCCACCTGCTTGTCCCCCAGCGACGGGTACGGGCACTTGAGGATGATCTGGAACCGGGCGATGTCGTCCTTGAAGTCGAACCCCTCCGCCATGCTCGGCGAGAGCAGCACGCTGTCCGGCTTGGCCATGTGCGCCTTGAGCGCCTCGTCCCGGTCATCCGCCTTCCTCGGGTAGGTCAGCCGCCGGGCGTGCGGCGACCAGGTCAGCCACTCGTTCACCTTGTCGGCCAGCTCGTAGCTGTGGCTGTGGATCACGCCCCGCTCGCCCGCGTGCTTGGCGAGGAGCTTCGCGACCATGCGCAGCAGGGCCGGCGTCGTCGCCTCCTTGTTCGCCCGGCTCATGCTCCCCACCGTCGTCAGGTAGACCGGGCGGTGCTCGACGGGGAACGTGCTATCCAGCGACAGCCAGGCCACCGCCGCCGGGTCCAGCCCCAGGTCGCGGCAGAACGTCCGCCGGTCGCCCGGGAAGGCCGAGAGGTAGATCCGCAGCGACCCCGCCGACATCACCAGCTGCGGGAAGAACGGCGCCGCCTCCAGCGGCCGAGCCGTCAGCTCCACCCCGTCCCGCCCGTCCTCCCGCCAGAAGATCCAGTCCTGCGCGCCCTCCAGCAGCCGCTCCACCGCCGCCTCCACCTTCTGCTGGTGCTGCGCCACCTCGTGGGCCAGCTTCGCCGCGTCGGGCAGGTCGTGGTGCGTGTCGGCCAGCGCGTTCACGATGGCCACCTTCTCCTTCACCGCCGGGATGTACGTCCGCACCAGCCAGGCCACGAACTCCGCCACCGTCTCGATGCGCTTCAGGTCGGGGGCCAGCTCGCTGTTGGCGAACTTCTCCAGCCCCTTCTCGTTCACCGTCACGTCCACGAACCGCGTGATGAGCTTCGCCAGGTTGTGGCACTCGTCGAGGCACAGCACCCTCCGGGCGATCAGCTCGCCGACGAAGGCCCGCTCGGTGAAGAAGTAGGCGTAGTTGGTCACGCCGAGCGGCGAAGTCACGAAAACCTCCTTCGCCAGCCGGTACGCGCAGTCGCCCTCCTTGCGGTGCGGGCACTTGCGGACGGCCCCGTGCGAGCAGAGCCTGTGGATCGGGCACTCGTACTCGACCGCCGACTTGATCAACGCGGCCCGGCCCTTCGAGGCGTCGAATCGCATCAGATCCACCGCCATCTGGTCCTGGAGCATCTTCTGGTTCACCAGCACGTAGCCGCCCGCCATGCCGCCCAGCTCCATGGCCGACGCATCCTGGCCCCAGAGCGCCGCCGCGCTGGCGATGAAGCTCTTGCCGGTGCCCGTCGGCGCCTCGATCACGACGTCCCTGAACCCCTGCTCGTAGGCCCGGCGGATGAAGTCCAGCGACTCGGTCTGGGCGGGCCGCGGCGCGGCCGTCGGAAAATAATCGCGCGGGGTCGGCATTTTGTTTACAAAAGTTGTTCTTTAGAACTGCATGCTGGGGGTGTCAACGGATAGAATCATAAATCTTTTCGGGCGCGGCCCCCCGCGGCCCGGCCGCGTAGTTAGGGCAGCATGAAGGACAAGTTCCTCAACTACATTTTCGGCGAGTCCCAGGAGCAGGACGCCCGCGAGGGCGACATCGAGGCCCTCCTGGAGGAGCTGAAGGCCATGGGCATCGGCGCGGCCGAGGTCAAGGCGCGCAAGCCGGCCGAGAAGGCCGTCCGGGCGCTCGGCGTCGAGGGCGGCGAGTTCGCAGTCGGGGAGGGCGACGTGTTCACCCTCACGTTCGAGGACTCCGAGGAGTTCCTCAGGGCCGCCGCCATCCTCGGCGACGTCAACAAGGTCAACGAGCTAGCCGACGCCGGCTGGGTAGCCGTCCCCGAGGGCGACGTCGCCGGCATGACCGAGCCGGGTGACTTCCGCATCAATTTCGTGCACGTCGGCGTGGCCCAGCCCGCCGAGCGGACCCCCAAGACCGGCGAGCGGCCGGAGAAGGCCGCCGACCAGATGAACGAGCCGGGCACCGAGGATCTCACTGGCGCCAAGGGGCGCCGCCGCGGCCTGCCCAAGGGCGTCGGCAAGGACGCCGCCCAGTTCGAATCGCTGGGCGGCCTGCTGCTCCACGCCCAGGAAGCGGCGAAGGGCCCGGTGAAGATCGTGCACTGCGGCTCCTGCGAGGGCTACCACAGGATCGATTTCCGCGGCGACTGCCGCGAGGACAGCGAGCGCTTCGCCAGCCCGGAGGAGGCCGAGGAGCGCCTCGGGTGCGAGGTGGTCGAAGTCGACGAGGAGAGTCCCGAAGCGCAGGCCGGGTTCCCGCCCATCGGCGTGGGATTCTGGAAGGGCGCCGGCATCCCCAGGCGCGAGGAGGCGCGTGAGCTTTCCGTGGCGGACCAGCACCGGCTGAGGATCGCCCGCCAGACGCTCAAGATGAACGACGCGATGGCCAACGTCATGGGCGGCATGACCAAGGACGAGGCCCGCAAGGTCGTCAAGGAGCTCGCCGGCCGCGAGGCCTGCGATGACGACTCGAAGTGCGAGGAGCCCGTCGGCGAGGCCGTCCAGCCCGGCACGCTCACCGTCGAGCGGGCGCTGCAGCTTCTTTCCGCCGGCCAGTCCACCTGCCCGACCTCGGACGGCCACGACCTGGACGTCTGGGACGAGGCCCTTGAGATCTTCCAGGGCGAGCGGGCGCGCCGCCGCGGCGGCTACCAGGGCATCGCCGGGCGCCGCCAGCACGCGATGGCCTGGCGCGAGTCCGTCGAGGAGGCCAGGATCGGCAGCGGCCGCGTGGCGGCCGCCTTCGCCGCGGGCCGGCCCGCCAGCGAGGCCAACACCTCCACGGACGGCCAGGCGTTCTTCCTTCACGGCAACAAGATCGCGGAGATCCGCGACGGGCACCTCTGGGTCAGCATGGCCGGGTGGAACAGCGCCACGACGCGCGAGCGCCTGAACGCGGTGCTGGACGCCTTCGGGCTCCCGGCGCGCGTCCACTCGCAGGGCGGCGTCCGCGGCCAGCCGTTCTCCGGCAAGTCCTACATCCGCCGCACCGACACCGAGGAGGAGCCGAAGGAGCTGCCCCTGGGCATGCGGGGTGGCGGGGGCCAGTCGCGCCCGGAGCACTGGTTCGACGTGGGGCACGTGATCCAGCGCGATCCCGCCGCCCCCAATCCGGGCGCCGCCGAGGAGGCTGACCTCGGCCAGTTCCGGGCCGAGGCGTCCGCCCTCGTGGACGAGCTGCTCGGCGAGGACGAGGCCGAGCCGCGGGACGTGCAGCCCGCCACCGCCTCCGCGCACCTCTACAAGTTCGACGAGCTTTCCCCCAAGGCCAAGGAACGGGCGAAGCGGAACGCCGAGGAGGCGTTCGGCTACTCCTGGGCCGACGAGTCCATCGAGAGCCTGAAGGCCCTGGCCAAGGCCTTCGGCGGCGAGCTGAAGGACTACGAGATCGACTGGGGCGGGGGCACCCGCTCCTCGGCCGAGTTCGACATGCCCGATATGGAGCCGACGCAAATCGAGGCGACTCTCAGGGGCCTCGGCACCTACGATGAGAAGACTTTGAAGGGCCACGGCGCTTGCAAGCTCACGGGCGTCTTCTGCGACGAGAGCGCCATCGACGGCTTCCGACAGGCGTGGCACGCCGGCGAGCGCGATCTCAACGCCCTGATGCAGGCCGCCTTCGAGACGTGGCTCAAGGACGCCCAGTCGGACTACGAGCACGAGTACTCCGACGAGGGCTTCGGCGAGACCGCGGACGCCAACGACTGGCTGTTCCTGGAAAGCGGGGAGATGCCCTGATGGCCTCCAAGGTCATACGCGGGCTGCTTTCCGAGGCCAGCGTCGTGGGGTTCTACCAGACGCTGGGCGAGATCGAGCGGCAGGCGAGGGATGGTGCGGACGCCCTTGAGAAGGGCGACGTGAACGGCGCCATGCTCTGCTTCAACGGCATCCTTGGCATGGTTCAGGAGATGCTGGAGCCGACCCCGCGCCGCGAGCGCGTCGGCGTCGGCGAGTCCGAGGAGCTTCACAAGGCCCTTGACGGCGTCATCGCGCGGTGGAACCAGCGGCAGGAGTTCGAGGTGGCCTACTACGACGACAACACCATCGAGGGCTTCATCTGGCACGACAACTTTTACCCCGCCGCCGACGTCGCCGACCCGCTCCGCGCGGCGCAGTTCGACGTGCCCGTGCCCCTCCGGCTCAAGTGGCAGGAGATGATCGCCAAGGAGGGGGCGCATGCGCCCCCGTCGGACGCCTACCCGCACGTCAGGACCAGGAGCGTCCCGGTTCCGCAGGCCGAGTCGCTGCTCGCCGAGATCCTCGACGTGGAGCGTGACGGGGACCCGACCCAGACCGCCTCCACCCCCGACATCGAGGTCCAGAACCACGGCTCCATCATCCTGCTCGCCCCCGTCAGCGACGCCGCCGACGAGTGGCTCCGTGAGCACGTCGGCGAGGACGCCCAGTGGTTCGGCGGCGCGCTCGCCGTCGAGCGGCGCTACGCCTACGACATCATCTCAGGTGCCATCGAGGATGGCCTCGTCGTCAAATGAACATCAAGGACTACGAAACCCTCCAGTACCTCGCCGAGGCTCGGTCGGGCGGAACGCCCTTGGAGTCCGAGGAGGACCTCAAGTGGCTGCACGACGTCCACGGCGTCGACGTGACGGGCGTGAAGATCGCCATCCTCTACGGGAACGAGGACTGGCCCGACAAGGTCGAGACCTACGCGGAGAACGACTATCGCGCCACCCCGACGGTGTGGGTCACGCCGGAGGGCGGCGGCAAGATGGTGCGCAAATGAACATCCCCGACTACGAGTCCTTCGCCTATTTCTTCGAGGCCCCGCCCAGGCTGGACGAGATGTACTCCGGCCAGGAGGTCGTCGCCTGGCAGGGCCGCATCGAGCGGCAGCTCATCAAGCACATCGAGGAGTACGAGGCCGCCCGCAACCCCGGGTACGCCGACAAGCTCCGCGCCTTCCTCCAGACCTGGCGCCAGCACCAGCTCACCGGCTCGCTCAACGTCGAGACCATCGACGCCCTGCTCGCCTCCTGCGAGGTGCTCGGCGTCGATCCCTGGAAGCTCCAGACCTACTTTTCCAACCTCCGCGACAACCTCCGCCAGCTCAAGGCCTCCGTCGAGCAGCTGCCGGTCGACGCCTACAGCGCCGCCCGCGGCTCCGGCGCGCCCCCGTTCGCGGAGCCGCCCCCGCCCTCCGGCGGCGCCCCGGCCGAGGAGCAGCCCGCCGGCGGCGAGGCCCCTGCGGAGGAAACTCCCGCCGAGGGGGAACCCGCCCCCGCCGCCGCACCACCCCCAGCTGCCTGAACCCCATGAACTATTCCCGCATCGCCAAGACCATCCTCCAGAGCCAGACCAACATGGGCGCCGTGGACGCCTTCGCCATCAAGGGGGCGGTCACCCAGGAGGAGTACTCCGAGGCCCTCGCCCGCGGCTGGATCGAGGCGCGCGAGGACGGCTGCGTCGGGCTGCCGAGCAGGGCCTCTTGCCTGGACGAGCTGCGCGCCGCCGCGGCCTCTGAGGGTTTCAAGCCCGCCGAGGTCGACCACGCTCTCGACGTGGACACCTTTGCCTCCTACCCTCGCTTCGTGATGAGGGAGAGCCTCGCCGAGGACGTTGACCCCGGCGTGGGCGACGAGTGTGTCGTGGCCGAGGGTGGCAAGACCTACACGGCCAGCGTCGCGAGCCGCAACGCGGACGGAACATATAAGTTAAGCTTTTCGGGCGATAAGCCCACCAAGGACTCGTTCACCCGCTCGGAGATCCGCGTGACCAAGCCGGTGGCCGTCGCGGCCACGGCGCCCGCCACGCCCCCGCCACCGGCGGCGCCCGTCGTGCCCGCCGCCTCCCCCGTCGGCCCCGGCCTCGCGGGGCGGGCGTGAACCTTTTTGTTTACAACCCCGGAACGGGGGCCTAGGTGGCTCTGGTCTGCGTGTCCTCGTAGCTCAATCTTGGACGAGCGACGGACTCTAAATCCGGGGATGCGGGTTCGACCCCCGCCGAGGGCACCATCACTTCGCGAGCATCGCCGCGTGGCTGATCGCCCGCTGCGGGCTTCTCATCCGCTGCGCCCCCACCGTGAAGACCGGGTACACGCTCCCGTCCGGCCGCTGCCGGAACTCCGTCTCGATGCCGAGCTGGGCCAGCAGGGCCTGGGCCTCGTCGCGGTAGACCCGGGCGGTTCGCGCGCTGGTCAGGCCGCCGGCCCGGTCGGCCGTCGCCGCCAGGTCGAGCAGGCGCTCCGCCCGGTGCGACTCGTCGGGCGCCGCCCGCCGGAGCCAGTCCTTCCATTGGACTTCGAAGTCGTCCTCGAACAACCTCTCCAGGATCTGGCGTGCCCTCATGCCGTAACTACTATCGGTTGACTCCGGGCCGGGGATGCTGTTCTATTGGGGCATGGACGAGTAGGTAGCACCCGGGGACGGTTACCGCCTGTACGCGGTCGTGCGCGAGGACCTCGCGATGCCGCCGGGCAAGCTCGCCAGCCAGGTCGGCCACGCCTACCTTGAGGCGTTCCTGCGCGCCGGCCCCGAGCGCCAGTCCGCCTACCGGGCGGGCGGCATGGGCGTCAAGGTCTGCCTGGGCGCCCCGGGCCTGAACGCCCTCGGGCGCCTCTACGACCGCGCCCTCGCGCTCGGCCTCCCCTGCTACCTCGTCGAGGACTCTGGCCGGAACACCACGTTCGGCGGCGTCCCCACCGTGTCCGCGCTCGGCGTCGGCCCGCTCACCGCGGGCGAGGCCGCGTTCCTGCGGCGCCTGCCCCTTCTCCCATGAACACCACCGACACAGCCCAACCCGGGGCGGACACGCCCCTTTCGTTCCACCCGCAGCACGCCCCGATCGACCTCGCGTTCGCGGCCAGCGTCCCGGCCTACCGGGATTTTGTTTACGAATGGCGGGCGCTCTACCGCTGGCTCAGCGCCACGATCCGCCACGACAAGCTGGTGTCGCGCGCCGCCGAGTCGGAGCGGGCCAAGCCCAAGCTCAACGTCAAGCCCGGCCTGCTGCGGGCCCTGGCCGGGAAGTGCAAGCCCGCCGGCCCGCCGCCCGCGGCCTACGCCGCCACCTGGAGGCTGCCCCATTGGCAGATCCGGTGGAGCGTCAACGACCGCGACCGCTACGGCGACCGGGCGTACGCCAACTACCTGCTGGCCCTGCGGGCGGACGCGAAGCGCGCGTTCAAGGCGCGTGACGCAGTTCTTACCCCGCATGAGGTTTAACAGCCGCGGTGTTGCCGGCATCGACGACCTGGCGATCCTCGTCGTCGTTGTCGTCGTCGCGTGGGGAGGCCTGACGCTGGGCCGGATTTCCCTGCACAACCCGTTCGCGAAGAAGCCGCCGGTGGAGCAGGTCAAGCAGATGCAGGACCAAATCGATCAGACCACCAAGGAGCGGGACGCCGCCAAGCAGGACGCCGCCGCCGCCCGCCAGCAGGCCAAGGACGCCGAGGCTGACGCCAAGGCCGCGGTCAAGCTGCAGATCACTGACATCCAGCAGAATGACCGCGGCGCCCAGGTGTTCCTCGACAAGGTGGCCCCCGAGCACGTCACCGCCGAGGTCAAGGGCGCCCGTTCGTTTCTCCTGCACAACAACATCCACCTCGTGGCCTTGAACGGCAAGCTGTCGGACGACCTTGAGGCTCAGGTGCAGCAGCTGGTGGCCGACTGGGAGGCCGGCAAGGAGGCCGAGTTCAACGCGGCGATGGCGGCGAAGGACAAGGTGGTCGACGCCGCCCACGCCGCCCAGGTGGTGGCCGAGACCAAGGAGCAGCAGCAGACCCAGCGGGCCGATGACGCCTACAAGCTGGTGGACCAGAAGGACGCTACCATCGCGGACGAGCGGGTGAAGGAGAAGGGCTACCAGCAGCAGATCTCCGCGTGGATCACCAAGCGGCTGTCGTCTGAGACTCTCGCGGCCGACGCCCAGCACGCGGCCGACTTCCTGTTTTGGTGCCTGATCGCCTATATTAGCCTGCACCTGTTTAGCGCATGGGTCGCGCCGGGCTGGCTCTCGCACATGCCGGCATGTGCCCTCAAGACCGTGCTGCACAAGGTGACTGGCATCCTCGCCGGGGGCCTGCACTTTATCAAACACGAGCAGACCATCGCCAAGCTGACCGCCGGCGCCGTGACCGTTAGCTCCGCCGGCACGAAGTGACATGTCCCTGAGGCACTACATGCCGGCGGTCGGGACCAAGTTCCTGTTCAAGGGGGTGGACAGCCACTTCAACGCGTATGATCTGCATGGCGAGGTCGCGGCCGTGGATTTCGTTGAGCAGTTCGTGAAGATGAAGAGCGGCGACGCTGTGAGTTTCGAGGCGTGGGAGTGGATGATGGAGAACTGCCGCAGCCAGTTCGTGTTCATCAACGGGGCCTGACTTTATGCCTAAAATCGACGTAAGCAAAGTGGCCGAGATACTGCAGCACAACAAGCTGCCGCCGGAGCAGCTTCGGCGCATCATCGAGGAGATCAACAACGCCGTCAGGCGGCGGGCCGAGGAGGACGAAGGGAAGGAGCCCGCCGTCAAGAAGCAGTGGGTCATCCTCGTCTCCGACCCGACCGGACCGGCCGGCAGGTCGTACACGGGCTGGGTCGTCCAGCTCCCTGAAAGCGAGAGCGCGCTGACGGCGCTGGACCGCGTCCACATGGCGGCCTATGACTTCAACGCCTCGAAGCGGGGCCGGCTGCTGCCGGTGAAGACGGTGGGCGAGGCGCTGGAGAGCGTGCCCGCCAAACACTTTAAGGGGGCCGAGCTCTGGGTGAAGACCAAGACCCCCGTCCAGGTTCTGACCACGGACAACAAGATCCCTGTCGCCAGCGAATAAGGCGGCACGCCTAGCCTATCCATGACTGGCCGCACTGGGCTGTGGCAGGCCGTGGCACGCCGCTTTCGATAGTTAAGACGTGGCAACCACTTTGAGCAGGGCTCAGATAGATCGCGTCGTCGAGCAGGCGTGGTACGTCGTCAGCGTCAACGCGCACACTGTCGACACCGCTGGCGTGGCCATCTCCGGCTTCTACGGGAACGACGTCGTCTACTCCGGGGAGGGCTCCAAGGGCATCGCTTACCTCCAGAAGCAGCTCGCCAACTGGCCGAAGGCCGCGCTCCAGCTCGATGTGCCGGTCGCCCCGCCCAAGCCGCCCCCGCCGGCGGTCAACCCCTACGACGCCTTCATCGAGAACTCCATCGAGGGCCCGGCGCTCCAGGCCGGGGCCAACTGGCTCACCATCACCAGGGACGACCTGGAGGCCGTGCGCCAGGCGTTCATCGCCAGGTGGGGCGACGTCTGGAAGCCCAACGTCTACTTGACCCATGGTGCGTGACGTCCCCGTCCAGGTCGAGCAGTCCAGGCGGAAGATCTGCGGGCGCTGCCTGGCGAGGTGCCCAGGCTTCCTCTCCGGCTCGCTCCGGCTGGACCTGGCGGCGTCCCGCTGCCCGCACCCCGCCGGCGCCCGGTGGGCCCCGTTCCTGCCGGGGGCGCCCGTCGTCCCACCCACGCTCGGCGCCGGGACGGCCTTTTCCTACCTCGCGCGGCCGGTGGCCAGGGTCGCCGACGCCGTGCTCAGGACCAACCTCGCCAACTGCCCGGGGTGCGCCGACCGCAAGGTGCGGTGGGACAGGAAGGTGCCCGACATAATCCATCCGTGGCGCCGTGGTTAGTTAGGGCGTGGCCGATCAGGTAACCCAGTTCAACTTCGTCGACAGGTCTTTCGCCAACCCCGTCGCCTGGGAGTGGGACTTCGGCGACGGCGCCACCTCCGACGCCCAGAATCCGTCCCACGCCTACCCGTCGGGCACCGGGGTGTACCTCGCCCGGCTGACCGCGTCGGCCCTGGCCTGCGGCGGCGGCCTGACCAGCGGCACCGTGTGGCACCCTGTGGTCATCCGCAACGTGCAGGTGTACTCCTCCACGATCGTCACCGGCGTGACCTACATCGGCGGCTTCGTCTGGTACGGCTTTTACCCCTACACTTACACCGGCTTCGACGGCGTGAACGTGCCCGACCGGTACCTGACCAAGACGGTCTCCGGCTCCCAGAGCCAGGACCAGTACCCCGACGGCTACATCCTCCCGCCGATGGGCAACATCACCATCGGCCAGCTCGGCGGCTCGGTCGAGATAGACCACTCCACCGGCGCGGTCGTCAGCAACACCATGGTCGGCACGCAGACCTTGATCGGCAACTTCTGCACCGGCCTTTCCTGGCGTGGCTCCTACGGAGGCTCCACGGCGACCATTTCCTACCAGGTTTACGGCAGCCAGATCGAGGACTTCCTGGTCGCCGGCGGCACCGTCGTCCTTGAGCCCACGGTCAAGCAGTACGTCGTGTCGCCCGTCCCCTTCCCGACCGGCGGGGGCTACGTGTGCACCTACTGCGACAACGGGGTGTGGGGCCACAACAACGACGACCCGGACCCGTCCGACACCGGCTTCGATCCGCCGACGGAAGTCTTGTCGAACAAGATGACCTTGGCCGAGGCGGCGGCCAACGGCGGCGCCACGCAGGTCCCCTGCACCTACAGCTCCAGCGTGTCGAGCTTCAACCCGGCCACGGGGGCCATGAACTGCACCGCCTCAACCCTCACCATCGGGTACCTCAAGCCGAGCACGACCGGCCAGTTCCTGGTGACGCTCACCTACAACGTGCAGGCCATCGGCGGGGGCCCGACCACCACGCTGACCAAATCGTACGCTCAGACCGTCGGCGTGGGCGGCTATCTGACCAGCTTCTCGGTGGACGTCCCGATGATGGTGGGCTACACGGTCACGCTGGCCTCGTGCGTGGTGCTGGACATCCTTGAGTGCTCGGACGACTTCGAGGAGCTCACCAGCCAAAGTTGGTATGGCAACCTTGCCGCGGGCTACCCGGTGACTGCGAACGGTACGTACGCCCCCGTTTTCGGCTCGGTGCAGCCCGCGGCCGAGTGCAGCTCGGACTGGGAGGACGCCACCTCGTCGGGGCCGATTCTCACCGACCCCTGGGGCTACTACTGGGCGGCGGCCGGCACGTTCTCGACTGCCAATTATTTGGAGGCCTCCGACGACTTTGAGGAGTGGGGCGGCTCGGGTTCGGGCGTGGTCGTCGCCAACCCGGTGGGCTTCTGGTCCAAGGGCCTCGGATGGGCCACCCCCTTCGGCTTCTTCCAGACGATAACGTACGCGGTCTGCACCGACGACTTCGAGAGCTACGCGGTCGGGGCCATCACTGACCTGAACAACACCTCGCAGGCCCTCAACAGCAACCAGAACTGGTCCGGCGACGGGGTCTTCGGCCTCGTCGTCTACCTGACGGCGTACGACGACTTCGAATCCTACCCGGCGGGGCCGATCGCGACCCTGCCCGCGGGCGGCGGTTCCTGGTCCGGCGCGGGCGCCATCGGTTCGGCGTAATTAAAGCGTATGGCTGAGATTTACCAAACTCTCGCCCTGGAGAACGCCCTCATCCTAGAGTCGAGGGAGTACATGCTGCGGCAGTTCAACTTCCAGAACGCCGGCAACCCTTGGACCGAGATGCGCATGGGCATGCTCTACGCGGGCGTCTCGTTGACGAACGACAACGTCAACTCCGCGGCTGAGGACGTCGTCGTCTCCAGCGCCGCCGACCGGATAGCCTTCGGGATAAAGGATTCGGGCGCGGCGATCCCCGGCACGACTGGCTCGCCTAGCTCGTGCCTCTTCCTGGGGGCCACCACCGCCCTTGACGCGGTCGTGTTCCACGTGCCCAGCTCCTACGTCAACGTCGAGGGGGGCGGCCAGAACAGCTTTGGTAGCTACGGGGTGGGGGGAAACTTGGCGGCGTGCGGGGCCGTGGACGCCAGCTACATCAGCGGCTACAATGCCGAGTACCTCGACCGGATGCTCTTCCCCACGGTGGCCAGCGGCGCCAACAACTACTGCGGGTTCTACGCGCTCAGATTCGTAATCGCCAACCAGGGGCTGGCCGCGCAGACGGTGACCATATCCGACTCCACCTCCCAGCCCGTCGGGGTGCCGTACACGGTGGCCGCGCTGCGGACCCTGATCAACAACGCGAGCTACCAGAACGCCCGGGTGATCGCCTGGAACAACGGCTCGACCGCATACGCGATCCCGAACTGCTGGTTCCTGCGGCTCCCGTTCTACAACAACCGCATCCGCATCTCGGCGCTCGACATGATCATGATCAGCTAGCCTATGGCCGAGATCTACAACAACACTGTCGAAAACACCCTCATCCTGGCGCCGAGGGAGTACGTTTCGCGGCCGTTCAGCTTTGGCGCGTCGTGGACGGAGATCCGTATGGGGATGTTCTTTGGTCTGGTTTCCGCAGTTGGCGACAATGTCAACTCCGTTGCGGAGACCGTGGCCATCGCGAGCGCCGCCGACCGGATAACTTTTGGGATAAAGGACTCTAGCGCGGTGGTCCCCGGCGCGGTGGGCTCCCAGTTTCTCGGCGCGATCACGAACTACGCTTCGGGCGCCTACGGCTATCCGCCCACCTCGCAGAACGTCGTCGGGGCTGGTTTGAACTGGGTTGGCACCAATTATGCCGCCAGTGGAAACAACACCCTGTGCGCGGTGGGGGCCAACGGCACGACCCTCGCGACGGCGGCGTCGCAAGCGGCTCCAGGGACGCCGGTGACTTCGGGTTACAGCACCACGATGGATAACATGTGGTACCCCACGACGATCAGTGGCGTGTCGAGCTACTGCGGGTTCTTCGGGCTCCGGTTCGTCATCGCCAACGCCGGGTTGGCCACGCAGACGGTTACCATCTGGTATTCGAGCAATGGTCAGCAGGCTGTTGCTGGAAGCAATTATTCGGTGCCTGCGCTGCAGACTTTGCTCAACAACACGGCTTGGGGCGGCACTGGTAACACTTGGATCATCCAGTGGAACAACGGCTCGGTCGCCTACTCCATTCCGAGCTATTGGTGGTTGCGGCTCCCACTCTACAACAACCGCATCAGAATCTCCGCGATGGAGATCATGAAGATCAGCTAGTAGCTGAACGTGACCGGGTGGACGGGCTGGTTCGGCGCCGCGGCGGCGCACACGTATGCGACGGGCAGGGCGAAGTTCAGGGCGACGAACAGCCAGAGCGCCCACGCCGGAAGCCGCGTCCGGCTCGCGCCGAGCACCGCCCACGGCAGCAGAACGGCGATGGATCGGCTGGAGTCCCACGCGAGGAAGTAGACCACCAGCAGGCAGGCCGCGCCGATCGCCATCGCCCACCGGGCCAACGCGCCGCCGAAGGCGGGGCGCGAGTCCCAAACTATCCAGAGCGTCGGGGCGATCACCAGCCAGCCCGCGCGCCAGCCGTGCCACCAGCCGACGGGGAGCCAAGCCGCGAAGTTCGCGAAGCAGCCCCCCTGCATCCTGATCTGCTCACCCACGCCGGGGTCCCCGGTGAAGTGGGCGTAGAGGCGCCCCGCGCAATAGGGCAGCGCGCCGAGGGCGGGCCACAGGCCGCGCGGCCAGCCGCTGCGCCGGTCGACGCCGCGCAGGGCGGCGCAGAGCGGGAGGGCGAGCAGGAACCGCTCGTCGACCCACGGCCCGAAGAGGCACGCGGCCAGCGCCACGGTCGGCGACGGCGAGAGGCTGAACGCCAGCAGCGGCAGGAGGTACCACGCGTCCATCGCGAAGACCCACGGCCCGCTCGTCCACGCCGACGAGGTCACGAAGAGGCCCGCCGCCACGGCGATCCGCGCCGGGTCGCGGCTGTCGCGCCAGGCGTAGTGCATGACCGCGAGCAGCAGGACGATCGAGCCGAGCCACGGCACCCAGAGGTACTGCTGGTCGGAGAGGCCGAGGTCGTGGCAGACGACGGGCACCAGCATGCGCCAGCGCATCGCGTGGGCGACGCCGGTCTGCATGCAGAAGGCGTAGGCCCGGTCCCAGTGCACCGGGTCGTGCAGCTGGGCCAGCAGGGGCGGCACGCGGATGCCCTCGTGGTTGATGTCGATTAGGCCGCAGGGCAGCGACTTCGGCGGGTAGCGGTAGAGTGACAGCAGGGCGAGCGCAACGGAGCCCGCCACGGCCAGGGAGAGGCGCATGGGTTTCGTCATGGGGCCGATTATGGCCGCCCATGCTGGGGCTGTAAACAAAAATGTTTATGACATTTTGTGGGCAGTGGCGGGCAACAATGCCATTCTTATCCCATGTAGTTAGGCCATGAGGTTCGACGAGCACGACGAGACGATGCCCGCCGCCCAGGAGCTGGCCCGCAAGGCCCGCGAGCAGGGCTGGGAGGTCGAGCTGCACCACGACACCATCGACCTGCAGCGAGGCGGCGACTGGATCGACGTGGTCTACGACGACGGCCGCCCGGTCGAGGTCCGGGTGCTCGCCGGCTCCGTTGGCTTCGAGGGCCTGCTCGCCGTCGTCGAGCGGTCGGTGGACGAGTTCCTGGCGGCCATCGGCGGCGAACGCGCCGAGCTCAGGACGGCCATCGCGCCGGGCGTCCACGAGGCCATGCGCTGGCTGGCTGACCTGCCCCCGGTCCCGGAGGCCGACGGGATCAAGCCCATCCTCAGGCGGTTGCTCGGCTAGAACGGGTCGCCGTCCTCCGGGTTCGGCTCGATCTGCGGCGCGGTGGCCGGCCACCGCTTGCTGTTCGTGTCCTCCGCCGCCCGGCGGGAGTTCTCGGCCACGGTGAGCAGCCGGATGTTGTCGATGGAGTAGCCGAGCCAGGACTTCACCCGGTCGATGGAGAGGCAGCGGCTGTTCCTGCCGCGGGCCGTGAGGTAGTCGGGGTGGCTCGCGCAGAAGGCTTTGAACTCCTCCAGGGTGATGGAGAATGGGATGCCCCGCCTCTTCGCGTTGGACCGGAGCTTGTTCAGCGTGTAGCTGGCCGGCTGGTTGGCCGCCCAGCGGCGGGTCGCGCAGCGGCAGCAGTAGGTGTTCCGCTTCTTCCGGGGCCGGCCGCAGCCGGGCGTCTTGCAGCGTCCAGTTTTGGGCACGGAGGCGAAGAACGGATCGCTAGATGTTTACGCCGTCGGTTACAATCCGGTTCTATACTTACGGCATGGCGCTGACACAGGCTGAGAAGGACGAAATCCAGAGGATGCTCGACGGCTTGCCCTGCAACGAGCACGGGCGCCTGAGCGAGGAGATGAGGTCCGAGCTGATCGGCTATCGGGAGACCATGCAGACCCTCGCCAAGGCCATGGAGCGCCTCAGTCTCGTGGTGGTCGGCGACGACGAGCTCAAGATCGTCGGCCTGGGCCAGCGGGTGCAGCAGGTCGAGGGGGCGCAGAATAAGCTTCGGGAGGACGTGGAGAGGCGGTGGCAGCGGGACGACATCCAGCGCACCAAGATCGTCTTCTTCGTGATCGGGGCGGCTGCCGTGATGAACGCCGCCTTCCGCCTCGTGGCATGGGTCGCCGGCCTTCTCGGCCTGGGCGGCATCCCCGGCCTTCATTAGTCCGTACTTAGGCATCATGGACTCGCCGACTGCAAGCACTTCTTTGAAGCCCCTGAGCAGCTACTTTGGCCGCGACTCGGCCTATTGGGGCGAGAAGGGCGACTGGCTTGTCGTCCTCGCCCACACCCGCGACTCCGATCTCATGGCGGAGTCCAACTGGCGCACCGTGCTCGCCTACCTTGGCGGCGAGCGGGGCGACGTCGCCATCGAGCGCGCCAGCCATTGGGGGCCGGGCTGGGTCGAGTACATGCTCGTCAACCCGTTCAACGTCGAGCTGGTCGAAAAGGCTGAGGCCGTCAGGGCGCAGCTCGACGACTACCCGGTTTTCGACGAGGAGGACTGGAGCCGCTCGGAGATGGAGGAGTACGACCGCCAGTGGGAGGACTGGGGGGCCGGCGACTTCGTCAGGGAGCTTGAAAAGAAGCTCGACCTCACCGACGAGGAGCGGGAGCGCTTGGAGGGCATGGACAAGGAGGAGCTCCGCGAGTTCTTCGAGTCGCTCATAGGTTCGGGCGAGTACTACGTCGAAGATGGCGATCCGAACATCAGATCTGCCATGAACAGCGCCAACGAGGCCGCCCTCCGGGGCTGGTGGACCCGGCGGGATGAGCAGGCTTCCGATGTGGTGACCGGCCAGAAGTTCCTGGACTTGGGGGAGAGGTGACATGCCCAGCGTGCTCCACGTCGAGGACGACCGCGGATTCAACGCAGCCCTGGCGGCCACGCTCGGCCCCGGCTTCGACCTGGCCCTGGCGACGACGCTGCAGGAGGCCATCGTGGCCGCGTGCACGCGGCAGTTCGACGGCTGCCTGCTCGACCTCAACCTGCCCGACTCCGAGGGGTTCGCGACCTTCCAGAAGTTCCGCTGCTGCGCGGACGTGCCCGTCATCGTGGTTACCGCCATCGACGACGACCAGCTGGCCCTCAAGGTGCTCCGCTCCGGGGCGAAAGACTTCTTCGGCAAGGACAAGATTTTCGACGCCGAGGGCCGCGCCCGGCTGGCCCGGTCCATCCGGTGGCACTTCGGCGACGGGGCCAACGTCAAGTGCTCGGACATCCTGGCCCTCAGCCGCCGGATTCACGAGCGCGTGCTGGAGCGCTGTGCGATCAGTATTTAGACCATGAGCCTCATCGACGAAAAGAAGCTTACCTACAAAGCCAAGAAGAAGCTGCCGCGGGCGAGCTTCGCCATCCCCGGCAAACAGGACGGGGTCAAGGGCAAGTACCCGATCCACGACGCGCCCCACGCCCGCAACGCCCTGGCGCGGGTGTCCGCCCACGGCTCCCCCGAGGAGAAGAAGAAGGTGCGCGCTGCCGTGCACCGCCGGTTCCCGGGCATCGGCAAGGACAGGAAGACCGAGTCGCTCGCGTGCACCCTGGTGGACCGCCTCCTGGAGTGAGCCATGCGCGCCCGCCAGATACTTGAGTCGCTCCTCTTCCTGGAGGCGGGCGAGGGCCTCCGGCTCAGGCGCCACGGCTTCCGGCCGCTGACCGACGCCGACCGCCGCTACCTGCCCGCCGGTGTCGCCGCCGGCGACGTCGTGATCAAGGTCACGGACGATGGGGCGATTGTTTACGATTTCACAAGGCGGTACGTCGTCGAGTACGACAGGAATGGCAGGTCGCTTGACGCGAGGCACATCTCCATCGACGACTTCGTCAACGAACTCGACCGCGAGGCCCGCCAGGCTAGGGTGGGCGCGGTCCGCTGAGTCCCCGCCCATGCCGTCCAGAATCGTCCAGAGGCTCATGGAAGGCTCGTGCGGCTGCCTGCTGTGCAGGCTCCCCGCCGTGGCCGACTGCGCCAGGATCACCGCTTGGGCGCATGAGAACGTCGGCGAGCTGGACCTCGCCGGGGACGGCTATGAGAACGACGCCCACGTGACCGTGCTCTACGGCTTCACGCCCGACGTCCGGCCCGAGGAGGTCAACGAGGTCGTCCTGCGCCACGCCCCGGAGGGCGTCGACTTGCGCCTGGGCGCCGTGGGCTTCTTCACGAACGACCCGGACTACGATGTGCTCAAGGTTTCCGTGGAGAGCGGCGGGCTCCAGGCCCTCCACTATTCGCTTTGCGCCGCCTTCAGCGGGCGCGTCCAGAGCGACTACCCCGATTACCACCCCCATCTGACCCTTGCCTACGTGAAAAAGGGCTGCTGCAGGCATCTGGAGGGCAATGCGAGCCTGTCTGGCTGGGCGTTCAGGTGCTCCGAGTTCACTTTTTCGACCCCCGGCATGGCCCTGAACTACAAGCTGCCCATGGCCCCCGCCGAGCCGCCTCCCGTTTCGGTTCCGTCGGCCGCCCCGGAGCAGCCGCCTCCCCCGCCGGTGCCCCCGCCCGCGCAGCCCGCAGTGTCCGCCGAGCCGGCGGCCGCCCCCGTCGCGCCCGTGGTGGCCGCGATGGCCGAGTCGCGCGACGACGACCCGGCGGCCTGGCGCCTGTCCGAGTTCGACTACAACGTCGATCTGGCGCGCTATCGGGACAAGCCCGCCCCGGCCAAGGGGAGCAGGGGCGAGCCGAGCAAGGAGGGGCTGGCGTGGCTGCGCGCGGAGCAGGAGAAGGCATCCGCCGCGCAGGAGAAGGCCAGGAAGGAGAGGGAGGAGAGGGAAAAGAGGGAGAAGGAGGCCGCCGTGGCCGAGGGCATGCGCCCGCTCTACTCCATTAACCGGGCGGTCATCGCAGTCGTCCGGGCGCTGGCCGGCAAGGGGGACTACTCCCCGACCACGATCCGGTGCTACATTAACGATTTGCTGGACGCCAAGGAGAGGGAGGGCTTCAACGTCGACTTCGGCTACGACCAGCGCAAGGCCGTCGCCCGGGCCCGCCTGCTCCTGCAGGCGCACCGGATCGCCTCCGGCCCGGCGAACGAGAGCCGCCGGGTCATCGACGAGATTATGGAGCAGCCGGAGGCCCCCGGCCAGGCTGGCAAGCTGAAGGTCTTCGTGGCCACCAAGCGCGGCCAGGGCCAGCGCAAGTCCGACTTCTTCTGGTGCAAGGAGGGCGAGCTGCTCATCTTCGGCACCGAGTGTGACACCGACGCCAACGACCCCAACCCCGACGGCGGCTGCGGCTGCGGGCGGTCGCTGGTCGGGATCGAGACCCTCAAGGGCACCACCACCTTCACCGTCGAGGAGCGCGACATGACCCCCGAGCAGTTCGAGGAGGCCTACGTCGAGGGCCAGAGGGCCGGCGGTTGGCCGGTCCACGACAAGCAGTACGCCGCGGCGGTTCGCTCCGACGCGAAGGAGGTCCTGCGCGTGGCCAAGACGTTCCCCGTCGGCGTCGTCCTGGAGAAGCGCAAGGACGTCATCCAGGTTCGCCGCGAACCGGCCCGGAAGGCCCGCGGGGCCGTCGAGGGGCTGCTCGGAGAGACCTGGGGCGTCCCGGACGAGGCCGAGGTTGAACCCGACGCGGACCCGGCGCAGGAGCAGCAGGTCGAGGACTACGAGGAGATGCGGCGCGACTTGGAGAGCGGCGACTGCTACGCCATCACCGACAGGGTGCGCGGGGGATACGACTTGGCGGGCCCAACGCACCGGAGCGCCGAGTGGGGCCGGTACGCGGCCCCGGGCCGGCGCGTCGCCCACTTCGACGACTTCGACGATGCGGTGCGCGCGATGGTGCACCTGGCCAACACCAGCCAGTATTGGCCGAACGCCTACAGCATCAACGACCACGGCAACGTCACCCAGCTCGTCGTGAACTGGGACGAGGGCACCTACGAGTTCGGCCACGCCTGGGTCTGAAAACTTTTTCCGGGTTCCTGCCCGGGATTCTGTTCTTTGTTGGTAGCGCCCGACGCTTCTCACACCGCCGGCTGGCGGTGGGCGATCGGTCGCGAGCTAGCGACTGCCGGCCTGGCAGTCAGGAAAGGTGACAATGACATACGAGACGAAAATGGCGCGGGTTCGCGCCTTGATCGAGGCGTTTAACGCCTCTGCGGCCACGAAGATCGAAATCGAGGCCTTTGAACTGAAACTGAAGGGGCTCGGCGTGTACTCCGAGGGGACGCTGGACCTCGTGAGGCCGGAGGACCTGGAGGACGCCGGCCTGCCCACGATCCTGGCCCGCCAGGTGTGCCTGGAGCTGAAGGGCAAGAAGGACGACGACTACGTCTCCCAGAAGAAGGTCGACCGGATGAACTACCAGGAGCTCCTGGAGCGGTACGACCCGCGCGAGGACAACCTGGTGGCCCGGAAGCTCAAGGAGCTGTCCGGCGGCAAGCGGTTCATCGTGTTCCTCGCCGGCGACAAGGTGGACGTCGAGGCCAGCGTGAGGCTCCTCACCGAGCTCAAGCGCGGCCTGGGCGAGGCCCAGATCACGAACAACTCCAAGGGCGTGCCCGTGAAGCCCTACAAGGTCGGCGAGGTGCCCAACGACGAGGTGGACGAGAACCCGCTCTACCCCGGGCGCGTGCTGCGCACCGACGAGACGTGCGACCAGACGCTGCGCTCCTGGAAGGGCGTGCCGCTGGAGCTGCGCCAGCTGCTCTACATCGCGGTGTCCGAGACCAAGGAGGCCAAGGTCGCCAGCATCGGCGAGGCCCACGACCTGCTCGACCGGGTGCTCGCGGCCGTGGCCGAGTGGAACCAGCCCCCGGCCGGCGCCGTGACCGCCATGTCCCCCATGGGCAGGCTCGGCCAGCGGTACCCGCGGGCCGTCATCCGCTTCGAGGAGCTCAAGGAGAAGGGCCAGCTCCCCCGCCTCAAGATCAAGTCGTCCCGCGCCGCCCCCGCGGCCGGGCACCCGTTCTTCCAGCCGGAGGAGTGAGCCATGGCCAAGTCCCACCTGTTCCTGTCGGTCCCGGGCGACCCCCGCCTGGGGCTCACCGTCAACCTCCCCGCCGCCCTCGCGGGCGGCGGGTTGTTCGGCCTGCCCCCGTACGCGCGGGTGCACGGCCACCGGGTCGACAACTACCCGGCCTGCCCGGAGGACTGGCCCCGCTCCACCGCCTCCATGGCCAGCTACTTCATCCCCATCCGGGAGGGCTGCGGCATGTGGCTGGACTTCAACAAATGCGCCGCCCACCCGCACCACGTCGCCATCGTCGTCTCCATCCAGGGCGTCAACCCGCTCACCGGCCGCAAGGCCGACAAGCTGGAGATGGAGCGGTACCCCGATGACCCGAACGTCGAGGCGTGGCTCCGCGGGCGCCAGAACTACCTGTCGTCCGTGGCCACCCCGGAGGGCCTGATGTGGATCGACGGGTTCCGCGCCAAGGACGGCACCGTCCGGCAGTACGTCTTCGCCAAGGACGAGAGCCGCGGCGTGGCCGCCCAGATCATCGGCGTGGACCGGGTCTTCGCCATCGGCGTGGCCTTCTTCCTGAGCAAGGAGCCCAAGCCCCCGCCCCCGAAGGTCGAGGAGCGCACCACCTACGGCGGAATGGCCGTCCAGGACTATGGCGGGGCCCTCCAGGACTTCGACGGGGTGAAGGGCCTCCTGGGGCCGTTGGGCCCCAAGGGCACCCCGGGCGACTGGTCCGGCGGCACTGTTACCATCCCCAACAGCTCGATCACCTGGACCACCCACATGGGCGTGAACACGGCCCAGTACACGTTGACGAGTGGCATGACGAAGCTCGGCAACATCACCAACCACGCGGGGTCGACCAAGGCGGCCGCCTACTGCGCCAACAGCATCCCCAAGGTGGACGGCGAGCAGGCGTTCATGTTCCTCGCCCCCGAGGCCGCCATGCAGATCAGCCGGTGCCTCGGCCAGGACGCGGCGGCGCCCGACGGGAACCTCGTCAGGAAGGGGCTAATCTCCGGCCAGACGGCTGGGGAGGTCTGGGCCGAGACCGACCGCATCGAGATCGCCGCCGGGGCCGAGATCCAGCAGGAGCTCTACCGCGACACCGTCGGGGCCGAGTTCTGGCAGGCCGCGTGCGCCGGCATCGTCGCCGTCAGCTACGCGCCCGTCGCACTCGTGAGGAAGATCCTCGCGGCCGGCGAGGCCGAGGAGAAGGAGGGCTTCCTGGAGGGCCTCAAGGTGGGGAACTGATCCCGTTCTTATACGCATGGGCGAGACGCCTCATTTCAGCAAGCTGCCGCCCTCCTCGTTCGAACTGGTGGGCGGCGACCCCGCCACGCTACGCCCCTCGCCGCAGGTCCCCGACGGGCAGGTCCCCCACCGCGACGGGCAGGCGATCACCGAGGTGCCCGACCAGGCCGCCGTCATCCGGGCGGCCTGCCAGCTCTTCCTCGACCGGGGCTGGACGGACCTGGCCTCCGGCCGCAACAGCTTCACCGTCGAGAAGGGCGAGCAGGTGTTCAGCTGCTTCCTCTACCCGTCCGACAAGGTCATCGCCATGCGCGGCCTTTCGGGCGTCGAGGTTCAGCGGCTGTCCGACGCCATCAAGGAGCCGTTCTGCCTGGTCCTCACCATGGAGAAGGACCACCGCACCGGGAATCCCGTCTACGTGGGGGTGCGCGACCTGTCCAAGGTGCCGGAGCTGGTCGGCGACAAGGTGCTCGCGCTGCGGCCCGACCCGCCGTTTGGCACGCATGTGCGCGAGGCTGTCGCCATCGTCAAGGACTGGGTCAGGAACCCGTGAGGGACGGCCTGTACCAGGTGACCACGCCGTACCTCTGCGCCGGCTTCGTCGCGGATCAGCCACTGGGCCGCGCTAGGCCGTCGTCTTGATGAACTCGAAGGCCTTGATGGCGCCCCGCAGGGTGGGCTTGGCCGTGCCGGCTCGGTGGGTGTTGCAGACGTACCAGGGCTTCCCCCGCACGATTGACTTCCAGACGCCGGGGCTGGGCTTCTGCTCGCCGTCCTTCCAGGCGTGGTGCCAGACCGCCCCGGCCTTCATCACCTCGTCCCGCTCCTCGTCCGTGAGCTTCACCTTCCCGGCCTTGAGCGTCTCCATCCGGGGGCACTCCAGCAGGAGCAGGTCGACCAGCAGCCCGGCCAGCTCGCGGGAGTCGCCGAGCCTGGCCCCGTAGTGGGCGGGCTGGGCCGCGACGTCCATCTGGCGCAGCTGAGCGCTCGGCCCGGTCGGCGGCTCGGTCCGCTCGCCGCTCTCGCCCGTCTCGATCTGGCGCAGGGTGAGGTAGAGGCTCTTCCCGTCCAGCGTGTGGATGGTCAGCTCGTGGTCGTAGGGGTGCTCCTCGCCCGCGTCGCCTTCGTCGCCGTCGTAGAAGCCGTTGTCCTCCAGGATGGAGTGCACGCCGCTGACGAGGTCGGCCTTGGTCGACTCGTCCCACGTGGCCAGCCCGAACCAGTCGTCCTTGCACCAGATCCAGCCCCAGTGCTGCATGGCGTATTCGCGGGGGTCGGCGCCCGAAAGGAATAGAGCGCAGGCGATCAAGTCCGCGTACTCCGCCGGGTCCTTCCCGTTGGCCTGGAGCAGCACCTTCGCGGCCTCCTCCGCGTCGTCCGGCGCCATTTCGGGGTCCAGGACCTCCCCGGCGGCCGCCTCGACGAGATCCTTGCCCAGCTGCTCCCAGTCGCCGCCCTCGTAGTCGACGTTGCAGAGGTCGGCCAGCTCGGAGGCGGCGCGCTCGGCCGCCACGCCCTCGTGGTTGAAGTTGCCCACGTCGCCGTCGGCGAAGGTGACCTCGCCGTCCTCGATCCAGTACTCGCCGCGGAAGTAGTCGGGCATGCTGGTTTAATTACGCGTGGTGGTTACTTAGGGTGTGGCTGACACGTTCCAATACCTGAAGGTCGACTTCGCCTCCCAGCAGCAGGCCCTCATCCAGCGGAGCAGGGCCCGGTACCCCGGCGTGTGGAACGACTACGTGGCCGGGAGCTTCGGAACCGTGCTCATCGACCTGATGTCCTGGTCCGCCGCGACCCTGGCCTACACCGCCAACCGGCTCGCCGCCGAGAACTACCTCCCGACCATGCAGCTGCGGGAGTCCGCCGTCCGGCTGGGCACCCTGGTGGGCTATCAGCTCCGCGGGCCCGCCCCCGCCACCGTCCCGTGCGACGCCACCCTCTCCGCCCCGGCCCCGGCCGACGTGCTGCTGAGCAAGGGCACCGCCGTGCGCACGGGCGACGCCTCGTCCCTGCCGTTCGAGCTGGACACGGACTACACCATCCTCGCCGGCGACACCTCGCCGCTCTCCACGGTCGTCACCTTCGACCCGTCGCTCGGCGGCTCCCGGGTCATCCAGGCGCTCGTCAACCTGGTCAACGGCCAGCCGTACGCCGACTGCCTGGACAGCACCGTCGACCTGACGCAGTACGTCGAGGCGGGCCAGCAGTTCCAGGCCGGCGCCCTCGGCGGCCCGGAGTACCCCGTCGTCTCCGTCGAGTCCGCCCCCGGCGCGATCAGCTACAACCGCATGGTCCTCGCCACGCCGTGGGCCGGGGCCACCGGCGCCACCACCGCGGAGGTCGTGGACCGGCGCGTCTTCTTCATCCAGGGCACCACCCAGACCGAGCAGATCGTCACGGCGGACGTGGTCGTCCCCGGCTACACCTACCAGCTCACCTACGCGCCGATCATCGACGGCTCGCTCGGCGTGACCGTCAACGGCGTCGCCTGGGCGCAGGTGGGCAACCTCATCGAGAGCGCGGCCGAGAACCTCGCCTTCCAGGTGCGCACCCTCGCCACCGGCAACACCGTGGTCACCTTCGGCGACGACACCTTCGGCGCCGCCCTCCCGACCGAGGCCACCGTGGTCTTCACCTACCGCACGGGCGGCGGGAGCGTCGGCAACGTGACGATCGGGGCCATCAGCGCCTCCATCGTCGGCCTCGTCACCAGCCTCTCCAACCCGGTCAACGTCACCGTCGTCAACAACCAGCCCGGCTCCGGCGGGGCCGACGCCGAGACCCTGGGCGAGGCCCAGGCCAAGATGCCCGCCTTCGTCCAGTCCAACAACCGGGCCGTCACCTTCGGCGACTACCAGGCGCTCGCCACCAGCTTCAACAGCCCGCTCGGCCAGGTCCAGTACGCCCGGCCGAGCGTGCGCAGCGGCAACGCCCTCCTGGAGGGCAACGTCGTCGTCATCTACGCCTGGACGACCGGCGCGTCCGGCGGCCTCGTGCCGCTCTCCGCCGCCCTCAAGGCCTCCCTCCAGGACTACCTCCAGGGCGTGGCCGTCGGCACCGACTACATCCTGATCGCCGACGGCACCGCGGTGCCCCTTCCCTGGGCCGTCCGGTTCATGACCTCGGCCGGCTATTCGGCCGCCGATGTCGAGACCGCCGTAAGCGACCAGATGACGGCCTACGTCAACGCCCTCGTGCCGGGCGCCCCCGTTGTGTTCAGCGCCATGCTCTCCCAGCTCTTGGCCGTGCCCGGCGTCCAGAGCATGGTCGTGGCGACCCCGAACGGCGACCTCGTGCCGCCGAGCGACGACAGCCTCTTCATCCCGCCGAGCGCCGAAGCCACCTATGCCGTCGACCTGGTCTCCGCCGGAGTCAGCACCTCCGGCTCGAACGTCTACACCGCCCAGTCGCCGGCCGTGCCGCTCCAGGCCTGGTGCTTCAACGCCACCCTCGGCGGCCAGGCGCTCGCCGTCGTCCCCGACGTCCAGCCGGGCTTCGCCGACCTCTCCGGCGTCAACCTGGACTCGACGGTCACCTCCACCGTCAACTTGCTCACCGGCCAGTTCACCCTTTACGTCCTCGGGCCTCCGGGCGACTTCGTGGTGACCCTCATCCCCGCCAGCGGCTACGAGCTCGTGCGCACCGTCGACGTCTACGCCGGCTACACCGGCGACCAGTCGCTCACCACCCGCCAGGCCATGCGCTCCGCCCTGCGGGCCTGGGCCGGCGGCCTCTCGGTAGGCTCCTCGCTCTTCGCCCAGCAGATTTCCGGCGTGCAGGCTTCGGCCACGAACGTCCAGGCCGTCCTGGCGGCGGTCAACGGGGTAACCTCGATCACCCGTGTCTCGCTCGACTCGGCCGCCAACCCGGCCCAGCGCATCGACGTCGGCGAGTACGAGCTCGTCGCTCTGGGGAACATTTACCTCAACAATCAGATTTCGTAGTTCTAATGCAGAGATCCGAAAAGGAGCTGTACAGCCCGACCTGGGCGGCCGACGCCGCCGCCGCCACCCCCGCCATCGTCACCCCCGCCGCCGACGGGCTCTCCGCCCTGATCGTGGCGCCGCTCGCCGTCGACCCGGACCCCGCGAAGAACGTCACGACCGTCAAAGTCTCGGCCTTCGTCGACGCCGCCCTGACCCAGCCCCTTTCGGACACGGTCGTCGTCACGGTGACCCAGGCCCCCGCCGCCGCCCTCGGACTGGCTGCGGGCGCCCCGGTGGACAAGAACCCGCCAGCGGCCCCCGCCGCTGAGGTGGATGTGACGGCCTCCGCCCCGGCCGCCGGGGCGGATGCGACGACCGAAGCCCCCACCCCTCCGGCCCCGGCCCCCACCGCCTGAGTCCCGTACTTAGGCTGTGAAAGCCGCGCAGATCTTAGAGGCGCTCGTCGAGGACGCCCCCGCCCTCGACGAGTTCACCCGCGCCTACATCGAGTGCGCCCTGTGGTCGTCGAACGACGAGTCCACGCCCCAGGGCGGCGAGCCGATGGACGCGAACTACTCCATCGACGACATCGCCCCGGAGGCGCTCGCGGGGATGGCCGAGGACTGCCGCAAGTTCCAGGAGCAGTTCGGCGTCCCGGCCTACAACCGCGGGGACTACACCGACGAGGAGATGGCGGGCCACGACTTCTGGCTCACCAGGAACGGCCACGGCGCCGGCTTCTGGGACCGCAGCGAGCTGGACGAGGCGACGCGGAAGAAGTACACGGACGCCGCCCACGGCTTCGGCGAGTGCAACCTCTACGTCGGCGACGACGGCAAGATCTACTGCTCCTGAGGCGCCGGCGGCACGGAGAAGCCCGCCTTCTCCAACGTCTCCCGGCTGACCGTGCTGTGCTTGCAGTGGCCGGGGATGTCCTCCGTGAGGTTGTACAGGTCGATTGGCGGCCCGATCCGCTGCGTGCCGATGAAGATCGCGGGCGCGGGGGGCTTGGAGGCTTGCGTTTCTTCCATTTGATTTAATTTCTGTCGCGGGTGCTTCGCGGGGCGTCGGTCTTCAGCGCACGCTCGTATTCCCTGCACTCACGGCAGATCCGTTCGGCCTCGCTGGCGACGACGTCGGACGGATCGAGTTCGCCGAGGTAGCCGGCGATGACGTGGGCGGCGGCGTGGAAGGCGTTCATCCCGGCTTGGTCGCCGGTGGTGCTGAGGTACACCTTCCACGCTATGTCGACGATGTCGGCGCCGGGTTCGAGCGGGCCGTGCTTGCTCATGATCCCTCCCCCAGCCCGAAATGCTTGTCGACGTCGATCTCCAGCCACGCCTGTGGGATGCGCTCGGCGAACCAGGGGCTCTTGGCCGGGTTCTGGAGCTCGGCGATGACGATCCAGTAGAGCGACAGGACGAAGGCGGTCGAGGAAACGGCGGCCAGCCCGGCCCGCCAGCTTGAGTACTCCAGCCCGCCGATCATCGCTAGCAGCGGCAGCGACAGGGCCGCTATGAGGAGGTGCACCGTGATGGGCACCCGCTCGTCGCGGTAGCAGAGGAAGGTGTCCCGGTCCTTCTTCAGCACGCAGACCACGACCTTCTGGTACTTCTCCCACACGGTGCCGAAGACGAGCGTCACGGTGATGCCATAGGCCACGGCCAGCGTGGTGACGACGGCGCCGATCAGCGGCGCCTCGTCCGCCTTCGAGAAGTGGAGCCCGGCCGCGTTGGCCAGGCACCAAAGGCCGGAGGCGAGCGCCGACAGGTAGAGCGGCTCGCACAGGAGCAGCGTGTGGGCCACGAAGGAGCGCCGCCTGCGGGCCGGGTCGGAGCGTTTGGACAGTCGCTTCAAGCATACCTCCATCCGTATCGGACAAAGTTTTCGCTGACGTGCCATGCGCCGAACTGCGAGCACCAGGCTTCCAGGAGGTGCTGCTTCTCGTCGGCGGGCGTGCCGCGCGGCAGGATTACGGTCTCCCGCCTGTTCGTGCCCCGGCTGGAGCGAATCCAGAAGACTACTTTGATCTGCGGCGCCGTCCTGGGCAGCGCCTGTTCTTTGAAGCCTAGTACTTTCATACTTCGGGGAGGTCGGGTGGGATGATGTCGCCGAAGAGCCGCTGCGGCACGAGGAGCAATGTGAGTTCGCCCTTCCCGCAGCGGGGGCACTCGCCGTACGAGAACGCGTCGCCGACGAAGTCCGCCTCGGCGTCCAGGGGGCGGGCGCCCATGTACTCGACGTTGCCCGGCGGCATGGCGGCGACCTCCGCCCGGCTGGCGACGTAGCCGCAGCGGTCGCACTGCGGCCTGCCGTGGGCGCCGGGCATCCTGGTCCAGTGGATTTTCGCGGTTGGGTTGGGGAAGAGCACGGCGGGACTCAAGCACGAAACTGGATTGTTGTAAACAAAATAAAGTTTACGACGTTTTGCGGACGGTCAGTCCGGGCCGTTTTTGCCAAAAAGTCTATGACATTTTGTTGTTTACAAGCGGCCCGGTTCCGTCCAGATTCCCCGTCGATGAAAAGCCCATCCACTCCACCCGCCCCCAAGAAGCTCCACCCGCTGGACGCCGCGAGGCGCGCCGGCGTCCCCCTGCTGGCCTACGAGACCAGCGACCCCCAGGCCACCATCGAGGGCTGCACGCGGGCCCTCAACTCCAAGCTCGACGAGACCCCGGTCCTCCGCTGGGACTACGTCCGGGGGCTGGTCGGCCTCAACGACCTCGGCATCCAGGTGGCCAAGAAGCTCGCGCCGCAGAGCCCGATGCAGGCCGCCGAGCCGCGCGCCTGCCTCCAGGCCCTCGCCGCCTGCGCCGAGCCGAAGGTGCTCTGCTTCTGGCTCAACGCCCACCGCTACATCAGGGACGTGGCCGTGGCGCAGGGCCTCTGGAACCTGCGCGACGCGTGGAAGGTCCACGGCTCCACCCTCGTCCTTTTGTGCCCCGCCATGCAGCTGCCCGACGAGCTGTCCCACGACATCGTCGTCGTGACCGAGCCGCTCCCCACCCCGGAGGAGATCGGCGTGATCGCCGACCGCATCGCCGAGGCCGCGAACATCAAGCTGCCCGACGAGGACAGGCCGAAGATCATCGACACCCTTTTGGGCATCTCCGCCTTCGCCGCCGAGCAGTCCCTCGCCATGAGCATCGTCAAGAAGGACGGCAAGTGGGGCGTCGACCGCGACGCCCTGTGGGAGAGGAAGAGGAAGATGGTCGAGCAGACCCCCGGCCTCTCCGTGTGGCGCGAGACCACCACCTTCGACGACCTCGGCGGGCTGGAGAACATCAAGGGCTTCATGACCCGGATACTCAAGAGCGGCAAGAACCCCGTCAGGGCGGTCGGTTTCGTCGACGAGATCGAGAAAATGTTCGCCGGAGCGGCGGGCGACCTGTCCGGCGTCTCCCAGGACCAGCTTCGCGTGTTCCTCACCGAGATGCAGGATCACAACATCCCCGGCATCATACTGATTGGGCCCGCAGGCACGGGCAAGAGCCACATCGCCAAGGCCGCCGGGGCCGTCGCCGACGCCGAGGTCCTCAACATCGACACCGGGGCCATGACCGGCTCCCTCGTCGGCGAGTCGCAGGCCAAGATCAGGAAGGCCTTCCAGACCCTCCACGCCGTCAGCCAAGGCAAGTCCCTCGTGGTGGCCACCTGCAACAAGATCGCGGCGCTGCCGCCCGAGTTGCGCCGCCGCTTCACCCTCGGAACCTTCTTCGTCGACCTCCCGTCGGACAGCGAGCGCAAGGCCATCTGGAAAATCTGGCTCAAGAAGTACGGCTTCGCCGAGGACTCGAAGCTCCCCGCCGACGAGGGCTGGACGGGCGCCGAGATCAAGGCGTGCTGCGACGTGGCCTACCGCACCAGCATGGACCTCGCCGAGGCCTCCACCTTCGTCGTCCCCGTCTGCCAGTCCGCCGCCGACCAAATCGAGGCCCTGCGCAAGCAGGCCAACGACCGTTTCATCTCCGCCAGCAAGCCGGGCATGTACCGCTACGTCGAGCGCGCCGCCCCCGCTCTCCCCACCCACCGCAAGATCGACCTGAACTGAAACCCGAACCTTCCCAACCATGAGTCACATAGAAACAAGCTCCGTCGTAATCAAGAACCTCGACGCCCTCAAGCGGGCGTGCGAGAAGCTCGGCCTGGCCTTCAAGGAGGGCCAGGACCACTACCGCTGGTGGGGCACCCGCCACGGCGAGTCGGCCTACGGGGGCCACTGCGACCACGCCATCCGCGTCCCCGGCGCCGACTACGAAATCGGCGTGACCAAGGCCGCGGAGGACACCTGGGTGCTCGCTCATGACCCCTACTACCAAGGCGGGCTGCAGGTCCTCAGCGACCCCGGCTCGACCGGGCTGGAGAAGCTGTACGACGCCTACTCCGCCGAAGTTCTCAAGGCCGAGGCGTGGTCGAAGGGCTACCGGGTGGAGGAGAGCTTCACCGAGAGTGGCGAGATCAAGCTGGAGGTCTTCACCTGATTGTAAAACGTCATAAACATTTTGTTGACTCACCACCCCTCAACGTCCATAACCATCATATCGCAATGGAACAGAAAATCACCTTCATCATAGCCCACGGCAAGGTCAAGATCGAGGCCCACGGCTTCATCGGCCCCGCCTGCGAGGCGGCGACCAAGGCCTTCGAGGCCGCCCTCGGCGGCGAGGTCAGCGACAAGACCAAGAAGCCGGAGTACCACCAGTTCACCAGCGAGTCCCAAGGCGAGAGCGCCAAGCAGGGGTTCTGAAATGCGCGCCGTGTTCATCATCGGGGGAAGGAAGGTCACGGCTCTGGCCGGTGGCCCCCTGTCCCTCGCGGGCCTCGGCCCCCGCACCACTCGCCGGGTCAGCCGTGTTGAGTTCAATGGCGTGACCAGCCTGTGGGAGGTCCTCGACCCCGTCGACCGCGCCCTGCCCGCCCTCTTCACGCACGCCGACTACGACATCTGCCTCCGCTGGGAGGCCGACCACTTCAACGCCGTCCTCGCCAGCAACCCCGCCGCACTTCGATGAGCCTCGACAAACCCATCCTCACGCGCATCCCCTTCCGCTCGCAGAGCAAGCCGGAGAACAGCTACGAGACGATAGTCTACACCGACCTCAGCACCAGTTGTAACTGCCGGGGCTGGTGCATCGCCAAGAACGGCATCCGCGAGTGCCGCCACACCATTCAAGTCGAGGAGAGCATCAGGAGCGGCCTGCTCCAGCTGGACCCGCAAAAGATCGCGTGGTCGGAGGTCAGCCGGAAGATGCAGGAGGCGAAGAACGTCCTGACTGGCGGCGTCGCCCCGTCCATCCCCAACGCCGTCCCCGCCAGAAAGTCTAGGAAGCCCTCCGGCCCCGCCCCCATCCGTAAGTTCGACCTGACCGAGGGCTGAACCTTTCCATCCAATCCATCCATGACCCTCCAACCCGAAGCTGCCATCCTGCGACAGGCGATGCTATTCAGCCTGACGCGCCACGCGTGGTCGAACCGCCGCGAGGGCGACAAGACCGCTATCGAGACCACCGCCGACAAGAAGAACCTCAACATGACGAAGCGGCTCCTGAACTGCAAGGAGCTCGACGCCGTCAACGAGCACCTGAACGCCATCTACGAGTGGTGCTTCAGCCACGCGATGCAGTCCAGGACCCGCAAGGGCATCTACTTCGTCAAGCGGGACATGATCCCTGAGTTCGAGGCCCGGCTGGCCGAGGCCAACCGGAAGCTGCGCGAGGATCTCGTGCCCGCCCTCGTCGCCGCGTACCCCGCCGCCCGCGAGTCCATGCGGCTCCCCGCCGAGAACGGGGGCCTGGGCGACCTCTTCAAGGAGAGCGACTACCCCACCGCCGCCGAACTGGCCAAATCCTTCTACGTCGAGTGGTCGTGGCTGGCCCTGTCCGTGCCGAACGAGCTTCCCGAGGAGGTTCGCCAGCGCGAGGTCGCCAAGCTGCGCGAGAGCATGGAGGCGGCGCAGCAGGAGGTCGTGTACGCCCTCCGCGTCGGCTTCAAGAAGCTGGTCGACCACGCCGTCGAGCGGCTCACGCCGAACCCGGACGGCAGCGTCAAGGTCCTCCGCGAGAGCACCCTCACCGGTAACTTCGAGCAGTTTTTCGAGGCCTTCCACGCCCGCGACCTGATGGGCGACTCCGAACTCAGCGCCCTCGTCGACCAGGCCCGCGCCATCGTCAAGGACATGCCCGACTCCGAGAAGCTGCGCAAGCGCCGCAGCCTGCTCTCTTCGACCGCCGCCTCCTTCAAGAAGGTCGGCGACGTGCTGGACACCCTCATCATCAACACCCCCATCCGCAAGTTCGACTTGGAGGCCTGAATGAGCGACTTTAGACTCTACGTTGTCTTTATTACCCTGCCGGACGGTACGCGTCGCTATTTTAAGGGCCATCGGACTCCGGCGATTAAGAGCTTCCGTGGTCGCGTCAAAGCTAGCCAGATTGGCGTGTGCCGCGGTCAGGCCGAGGGCCTGCGGGGCATGTACTCCGACCTGAACGCTCAGATTGAACCCCGAGACGCAGTGGAGGCCTGATGCCGCTGATCAAGAAGTTCCACGACGCCGAGATCGAGCCGGTGCTGGAGGCGGTCCGCTCCATCGTGAGGAAGCTGCCGCAGCGCGCGAATCGCGTCCGCATCCCGCCCGGCCTCAGCCCCGATCAGGTCTATTACATCGAGCATGGCCACTACCCGCCCAGGAAGGAAAAACCCAGGAAGCCCATCCGCAAGTTCGACTTGGAGGATCGCCAATGACCCCCTTTCAACAGGCTGAAATCCCCGCCTCCGAGCGAGCGGCCACCCGCGCTTCCATCCTCGAAGCCCACCGCAGGGGCGAGCTGCTCCCCGGCAAGACCGAGGCCGAAGTCGTGGCGGAACTGGACGACGTCGACCGCGAGGACGCCGACGCGGTGTACTGGCGTAACGACCTCTACCAGGTGCGCGTGTGCCCCGTCGGCCCGCCGCGGTCCGGCTGGCCCCCGATGGTCCACCTGAGCATCAAGCGGCTCGACCGCCAGCCCATCCATGACTGGCGCGACCTCCAGGAGATCAAGAACCGGCTGGTCGGCCCGGAGTGCGAGGCGGTCGAGCTTTACCCCGCCGAGAGCTGCGTGGTCGACTCGGCCAACCAGTTCCACCTGTGGTGCCTCGGCAACGCCGGCCAGCGCTTCCCCTTCGGCTTCCAGGAGCGGCTGGTCACCGACCTTTCCGTTCACAAGTCCAAGAATCGCCCCCGAACATGAGACGCCCCCGCCTAGTTGTTTGTGCCGCCCTCCGCCTTGGCATCCGCATCATCTGCGGGCCACGCCATTACGATTCCACCATGCGCCAGCAGATGCTGGAGCCGCGTGCGTGGTGCGTTGCGGAGCAGGGTTTCGTCGACCAGAAGGGCCGGTTCCTTACCCGCGAGCAAGCGCGCGCCATCGCCGAGAGGCGCGGCCAGATCCGCTACCGCTGCGGCGGCGACGAGAAGAAGCTATTTAGTGACAACCTCTACTGAAATGCGCAAGGCAATCACAACCCTTTTGAGCGCCCTGTGGGTGGTGGGCTGGGTCTCGGCGGGCCTCGCGACGCTGAACCGCTCCCATCTGTTCAAGGTGCCCCAGCCGGCCCACGCCTGGTTCGTTGTCATCGTGTTCTGGCTGGCCATCCTGTTCGCCGGCCTGGGCCTCATCCGCGGGGCGATGCGGGAGCGTTAGGCGACGGTGGCGCTCTTGATTTCGACGGCGTAGCCCTCCGCCGCGCCGATGGTGGCCCCGGACGCCTGCTGCGTGGTCGTCGTGGCCGTGAAGTAGATGTAGACGTTGCTCAGGACCGGCGGCAAGCTGCCGTCCAGCGGGTAGGTGGAGAGCGTCGCCGTGATCGTGTAGGCGTCGCCCACCGTCAGGTTGATGCAGGTGACCGTCCAGTCCACGGTCTGGCTCAGGGTGCCGCCGGCCGGGCCGGGGTTGGCGACGGTGTAGGCCAGGGGCTGGTTGCCGTCCGGCGAGCCGGGGTAGTGGCTCACGGCCGCGATGTCCACGATCGTGGGCTCGGTGGCGAACTGGCCGAAGGCCGACGGCACCGCCGAGAAGTCCGCCGTGAAGGGCTGCAGGCCCTGGGACGCGCAGCCGTTGTCGACGAGGGGCAGGAAGTCCGGGCCGGCCACCACCGCCCCGAAGTCGTTCATCCACGCCTGGAACGTGCGGAGCACGGGCGTGCAGTTTGGGTCCGTGGCGAGCACCCGGGTGCCCTGGTCGAGCTGGAGGCCCGCCGGCACGAGCGCCAGCCGCCCGACGTCGCCCGGGCCCCCTAGCTGGAACGCCTGGGCGAGCCTCGTCTCGACGAGGGAGATGGCCCTGAGCCATGCGCCGTTCGCCGCCGCGTCCCACAGGTGGTCCCCCGTGGCCGGGTCCAGCGTGCGGTAGTCCGTGGGCGGGGTGGTCTGCGTCGCGGCGGCCGAGCGCTGCACGCTCTCCAGGGCGCGCTGCACGAGCAGCTGCTTGTAGGGGTCGTAGGCCAGCGGGTTGGGCAGCGTCTCGACGGTGTCGAAGACGCGGACGTCGTAGGCGAAGACGTAGAGGCAGATCTGGGTGCCCCCGGACCAGCTGACCGTGAGCGTCGGCTGCGTCAACGCGGACGTGACGCACACGTCGAACCAGGCCGCGTCGACCCGGCCCGGCACCCCGGCGAGTGTCAGCGGGTACGAGCTGTAGCCGCCCAGGCCGACCTGCACGGTGTACAGCACCTGCTGCCCGGAGGCCGCCTGGGTGAAGAAGGAGATCTCGTCGAGCGTGAACTGCCCGGCCGCGCCGTCCCAGGTCACGGTGAACAGGCCCGGGCCGCCGGGCGAGTTCAGCTGGACTAGCTGGCTCGTGACGGGCGTGCCCGCGGGCTGGTTGTAGACCAGCGACCCGTCGAAGACGGCCACGCCGTTGTAGGCGCAGCTTAGGTTGAAGCTGAGCGTCTGGGCGGTGTCGTCCCGGAAGGTGAGGCTGAAGAAGAGCGTCCCCGCCGGCAGCGGGAACTGCCAGGAGTGCGTCCCGCCCTGGTAGTAGGTCACGGCCGTGCCGTTGGCCGACCCCTCCAGGTTCTGGAAGCCGAGGATGTCGATGTCCGTCGAAGGCTGGAGCGTCAGGCCGACCCGCACGCAGGAGGCCGGGATCTGCGCGGGCACGCCGAACGTCGCCGAGCCGGCGACGGGGAGCAGCACCGAGTCGGACTGGTAGAGGCCGCCGGAGGTGACGAAGTTGTTGGGCAGTGCGGTGAGGAAGAGGGTCCGGTCCTTCCAGGGGCGCACGTTCACCCGGGCGGATTTCTGCCGCCAGTACTCGGCGTCGAGGTAGCCCGGCACGTCGTAGATGACCGTGACCGTGCTGTTGAACGCGCTGCTGAAGCTCGTGGCCGTCGGGGAGGGCCCGCCCGCGTCGGACAGGTCCTCGCCGGCCCAGGAGAGCGTCTGGGTCGTCCGGTCGAAGACCAGCTGGAGCCTGCCGGGCACGAGCGGCTGCGCGGCCCAGGTGCGGAAACGCCCGTCGTCGCTGACCAGGGCGTAGACCTCCGGCTCGGCCGCGTTCGGGCCGGCGACCTGCACCAGCAGCCGGGAGGCGACGGCGTAGACGTTGCCCAGGTTGTTCACCGTGGCCGCCACGTAGGCGGCCAGCACGTTGTCCCGCCACGCCAGGAACTGGTCGGTGCTGGAGAAGAGCCCGGGGGCGAGCGGGAGGTTGTAGCCGGCGTCGACGTTGCCCTGGCTGATGCCGTAGGCGAGCGCCCAGAGGTCGCTCGTCGCCAGGCCGGGGAGCACGTCCGCGGGGAGGGGGTTGTCCGCCAGCTGCTCGGCGGCCTGCTGGAGGGCCTCGTAGATCAGGAGGTCGCGGGCGTAGAGCTGCTGGTCCGTCGCGGCGGCGTTCACCGGGAGCGACTGGTTGTCCACGTGGTCCACGGTGCCGGGGAAGCCCACGGTCGGCGGCAGGTCCACGGCGGCGTTCTGCAGCGCCCCCGCCGCGGGGTACGGGAGGGCCGGCCTGGGCGCCCGGAAGTCCCAGATGTCCGAGGTCTTGAGTGCCACCTGGGCGATGGCCGCCCCGACGAGCAGGTCCCGGTAAGCCAGCTCCCGGTCCCGCCCGGCGTACTGGCCGACGTCGAGGGCCGCGTCGAACGCCACGGTGCCCAGGGTGGGGCCGGGCGCCACCGCCTTGGCCCAGTCGAGCCGCGGCACCAGCGGGAGGATGTAGGCGGACTGCAGCATCAGGAGGTGAAGTTCATCACCCGGAAGGCCCCGGAGCACGCCACGTCGACGTCCGATTCCGCCAGGTTGTTCACGAGCAGGATGAGGTAGGTGCCCGTCGACTCCACCTCGTGGTAGAAGTACGGGCTGGTCTGGTTCACGCCGGGCACGTCCACCGGCGTGTACGCCAGCGGCTGGCCGGGGGCCGTGAGGATGCCCGCCCCCGCCTCGTAGAAGCCGGCGTAGACCGAGCCGAGGCCGGGGTTGACCTTGGCCGGGAGGTCGGGCGCCAGCACCCTGATCAGGTGCACGGAGAGCCACCTGAGCCGGAAGACCTGCCCTGCCGCGAGGTTTAGATAGGCGACGGGGATGCTGTACTGGGCTTTCACCCGGCTCTGCTGGAGGCTGAAGCCCTGGTCCAGCACCTGGCTCAGGCCGGCGTCGGTGACGTAGGCGCCCATGGTCAGCTGCTGGCGTTGGTGCCGAACGCCAGGTTCACGCGCACCTGTCCAGAGACCGACACCCGCTCCAGCTGGTTGGTGGTGTTGTTCACGATCACGAAGGAGTAGACCCCGGCGGCCGCGTAAGTCGTGGGCGCCAGCGGGCGGATGGCGTACTGCGGGGGCAGGAGCGCCGCGTTGTAGGGGATGTAGAGGGGTGCCTCCTGCGCCGCCTGGAAGCTGGGCACCTGTTGGTCGTCGAAGCCCGTGTAGAGGCCCACGTAGACCAGGCCGAGCGTCGGCACCACGAGGTTCGGGCCCTGCGCCGGGAACACGCACTCGCCCTGGGCGTTCGGGGTGGTGACCACCACCGCGCCGGTGCTGCCCACCGCCTCCATCTCGATCAGGTGCAGCTGGAGCCACCGCAGCGTGAAGGCCTGGGGCGTGTCGATGCGGAATGTCGAGACGATCAGCCACTGGTTCGCCGGGAGGTCCGTCAGCGGGAGCTGCACCGGCACGTCGAGCTGCTGGTCAAGCTGGTCAAGGGTCACATAGCTCACGCACTAACTAACCCGGAGGCCCCGAGGCCACCGGCACCAACGTGTAGCCCTGCATGTCCGGGTCGATGTAGTCCTGGAGGTCCCTCAGGAGCGGGTCCATCTCATCCCAGTCTTTTGACCAGCCTTCAGGGTCTAGCTCGTCTTCGCCCAAGTCGAAGTGGACCAGCGTTTCCATCGTGGCGTCGAACAGCGTTATCCGGTAGGGCTTCTGGCCGGGCTTCGTGTTGCGCGAGACTAGCATCCATCCGTGCCCCGTGTACTCCTTTTCCTCCTCGTCCAGGGCGTCGTAGTCGATCCGATACCGTCCGAGGCCTAGTTTCGCCTCGCCGATCCGGGCCCGCAGCCGCGCCTGGTAGTGGGCCGGGCAGGGGGCCTCCTGGCAGTCCATGCCCTTGGCCTTGGCCCAGTCCCGCACCTCCTGCGCGTCGGGGCACTCTGGGCAGACCTTCGCCATGAAGCCGCCCCGCGGGTTGGGCTTGTAGCCTTGGAAGGCTTTCCAGTCGCGGGAGTCGTCCTCCAGCAGCGCGTCCGCCAGCCGGCGGCCAAGAGCCTCGGCCTGCTGGCGCCAGTGTGGCGCCCCGTAAAACATCCGGGCGCGGCACCGCTTGCAGTCAGCCACCAGCCACCCGCCGACCACGTGGTGCACGAGGTCGTTGCTGCCGCACTCCACGCACTCGGTGGGCACGGCCTGGTCGATGGCGGCGGGCATGCCCTAACTACGTTTTCTAAGCGTGATCCCGTGAACAGGAAGGCCCGCCTTTTGGGGCGGGCCTTCCAATGGAAACCCAAAACTACTCTCTATGGCCGAAGGTTGGTTCAGCCGATGATCGGGCCGAAGCTGACCGGGCTGTTGAGCACCAGGCCGCGGGCGTAGAACTTGTCGTTCACCATCTTCTTGGCGAAGCTGGTGGCGAAGCCCCGACGGTGCAGGAAGTCCGTCAGCATGATGTCGGGCGTGGTGTAGAGCTTCTGGTACTCCGCCAGCACGTAGCCCGTCGTGAGGAACTGGTCGCCCTTGTAGCCGATCAGGAACTCGTTGATGGGATAGTGCGGGTCGGCGAAGACCTTAAATTGGCCTAAATCGCCAATGTAAGTGATGCCCTGCATCTTCACCCGGCTGCCCTTTGCGTTGAACTGGGGCAGCGTCTCTACCACCGTGGCGGCCTGCAGGCCCAGGAGCAGCCAGTTGCCGGACGCCATGTTGCTGGCGCTGAAGATGAAGTTGGATGCGGTCGTGAACGCGTCGATGATCGAGAACTTGTGCGTCTGGTAGTTCACGCCCGAGGGGGCGGTCGCGTCCCACTGCACGAAGCCGGCGTCCGCGCGAGCGCGGAGGTCGTAGATCACCTGGCGGTGCTTCTGGTACTGGAGCGCGTTGACCAGCGCGTTGAGGAGGGTGCTCTCCATCTTCACGTTGTACATCGCGGCCAGGTTCTGGTCGGCCTCTTCCGACCAGAGGGCGCGCAGCTTGAGGACCTTCGCGGTCACCGGGGTCTGGGTGAGCTTGAGCTCGTACCCCTGGATGTTCGCGTTGCCCTCGGAGTTGTACGCGTAGGTCACCGTGCAGGCGGTGGTCGTCGGGCCGACGAGGACGATGGTGCCCAGGGCGTAGTTGATGGTGCCGGTGATGCCGGTGCCGACCACGTTCCCGTTGCCGTCGTCCGTCGCGTAGTCAGCGCCCATCGTGACCTGGAGGGTGCCGGAGCGGACCGGCGTCCAGGACAGGGTGGTGCTGACGTTGCCGGCGCCGTCGGAGGTGCCGAGCGACTCGTTCGTCACGAGCTCGTCCGAGTCGTCGAAGCGGTCGACTGCGCCCTGCAGCGCGCGCCACATGGGCGTGCCCGCCGGGGTCTGGCCCTTCGCGCGCTCAGTCACGATGTCGAGGTAGACGATCTGGCTGACCGGGCCGGCCATGGGCTGGAGCGCCACGAGCTGGTCGATCACGTCGTTCTCCGACATGTTCGCGATGACGGGGAAGATCCACTTGTCGAAGGTGCCGAGGCTCTGCGTGCGGGTCACCTCGTCGAGGCGCCCGAACCGGCGGCGGCAGTTTTCGAGCATGATGGCCGTTGTGGCCTGTTTGTGCTCAGGCATGTGCGAGACGTACTGCTTCCAGCCGCGCGCCTCCCACAGGTTCTTGTACGAGCCCTCCGGGACGCCGATGTCGGTGGTGGCGAGCCGCGCACCCCATTCGAGAATCTGGGGGAATGTCGCTGCCCCGCCTCCATCCGTCACCAGGGTGGGCCTGTTAACGCTGTCCATGAGAATCATGGTGATGTCCTTTATTGGATGATGTGAGTGTTACCGGGTTGTTTGGCGGTGTAACTGCGGGGCAGTTAGCCGTTCAAAACTGCTTTGGAGAGGCGGGCCGTGAGCTCGGTGCTCTCGGCGACCGTGAAGGGCCGGTCGACGGGGTACTCGGGCGCCTTCGGCGCGTCCTTCGGGGCGTCCTTGGGGGTGTCCTTCGGGGCGTCCTTGGGGGCGTCCTTCGACTCCATCGCGGGCTGCGGGGCGACGACCTTGCCCAGGCCGGCCTTCTCGTCCTTGATGTCGGACGGGACCTTGCCGGCGGCGTCCTTGCTGCCGCCCTTCTCGCCGTCCTTCTTCGCCTTCTTCAGCTCCTCCTTGATGGGGAGCAGGTGGGCGGGCTTGGTGGCCTCGTTGAGCCTCTTCTTGATGGCCTCGTCCGTCGGGTTGAACTCCAGGATGATGAGCCTGCGGCCGAGCGAGGTGGTGTCCTCGTTGTAGCGGCGGGTCATCTCGTCGAGGGCGGCGCAGGTGATGTCCACCTTGCGCTCCAGGAGCGCGCACTTGCGGGCCTTCGCCTGGAGGCTGTCCCGGAGCGCGGCGATGCGCTTCAGGGTCTCGGCCATCTTCCCCTTGTAGGAAAGAGCCGTTTCGGCGACGCCCTTCAAGACCTTGAGGGTCTTGGTCTGCTGCTCCTTGAGCGTGGCCGCCTCCCTGCCGGGCGCGGTCGCGGCCTCCGAGAAGCTCTTCTCGATGGCGTTCAGCTCGTCGTCGATGCGGCGCCCGTCGTAGGACAGCTTCGGGTCCTCTGCGACAAGGGCGGCCACTTCGCGGTGGAGCTGCTGCGCCTGGGTGAGGCTCTCAGCGAACCGCTGCGGGTCCAGCTTGGTGGGGTCCACGGACCGGAGCCGGCTGACCGATTCATTGATGGATTTGATGTCCGGCATGGGTGTGGTTTTGGTTGGAGATTTGCCGGCGTCGCCGGCGGGTTGGGAAGGTTTGGCGTCCGCCGCGGGCGCGGGCGGTGCTGCCTCCGAAAGGGGTTGGGCCTTGGCGGCCGGGGCGGACTCCTTGACCGGCCCCTCCGCGGCGGCCGCCTTGGGCGGCTCGCGGTTGGGGTGGAGCTCGGCCTCGGTGAAGCTCGGCGTGAACACGCAGTCCCAGGTCTCGCAGACGTAGTCCTCCTGGACGACGTCGACGCCCCTGTCGTTGGCCACGACCGTGCCGTAGCCGCGCGAGGAGACCAGCGGGTTGTAGCCGACCTCGATCAGGGCCGACAGCTTGTGACCCTCGGCGGTGTTCACCAGGGTGATCTCGCCGTTGACTTCGTTGCCCTCCATCCAGACCTTGGTCAGGACGTGGGAGATGGGGCTGTTCAGGTCGACCTTGCCGTCCTTCGGGTGCTCAAGCAGGCCGAAAGCCGAGCGGGCCGCGATCGACTTCTGGAGCTGGGAGCCCTCGGCGAGGTTCTTCTCCCAGACGGCCTTCGGGTAGATGCGGTTGTTGCCGTTGACCAGGTCGCAGATGGAGAGCCGGCCAGGGATGGTCAGGGGGAAGACGCTCTTGCCCGCGCTCCTGTCCTCGTGCAAGCGGGTGATGGCCTCGGGCTTGGGGACGAAGGCGTAAGTCTCGTACAGCAGTTGCTTTGCCACGTACTAAGTGGCGGTGATGTTTACGCCAACCGGGCGCGCCTATGAAGTTGTTAGCAAAACCATTGAGCGCTAATGGAAAAGCGTTAACGCCCGGCCCGGCCCCGCAAGGCTCAACCCTCTGCGCCTCAAACTTTTGGCTCGCCGGGAACCTCGGCCGGCTTCACGGGCTTCGCGATGACGACCTCGGAGTGGTAGAAGTTGAACGCGTCGTTGATCGCCTGGTTGACCTTGTCCATGTCGACGGCGCCCCTCTTCCTGAACCATTCCAGGGCCTCGACGTGCTCTAGCTCCTCGGTCTTCCCATCCTCGTATTCGAGCGTGACCCAGGGCAGGCCGAACTCGTGTGTGATGATGACGCGCAGGGAGCCCGGCGGGGGCGGGGCCGACTTCTTGGGTTCTGGCAGGGGCGGCCTGCCGGGCTCGATGACGATCATGAGATGCCGCCCGGCCGGTGGAACTTGGTGTTCTCTGGCGCGGGCGGGGGCAGCCCGGCCGCCATGAGGCTCGCGCCGACGGGCGCGTCGGCGGCGGTCTCCACGAGATCCGCCACGGGCGACGGCGGCGTGATGATGGCCGGCACGCCGGTGGGGGCGTTCACGCCCATCTCCTCCAAAATCTGCGCCGTGCTGGGCCTGCCGTCCTCCGCCACGGCGGCGGACGCCGCGGAGGCGGGCCGCGGCGGCACGTTGTCCTGGCGGGGCACGGACGGGACCACCGGCGGTTGAGCCGGCGACGGCGGGACTCCGGGCGCAGCCCCCGGCGTGGGCTTCCCGCCCTTCAGCTCGGTGACCTGCGCCTGCAAGTCGGCCATCTGCTGCATCAGGACGGTCGCCCAGGGCGGCGCGTCGACGACCGGCTCCGGCCCGGCGGCGGGGAGCGGCACCGGGGGCGGCTTGTCCACGCTGGGCGCCGGGGCGCCGTCGTCCGCCTCCTCCTCGCCGATCAGGGCCTCCACGGCCCGGCGGCGCCGTTTCGGATCGAGGCGGCGCGGGACCCGGATGAGCGGGCGGCGCGGCATCGGCTTGGGGGCGAGGCCCGGCGCCGGGCCCTCGGTGGTGCCCATGGAGGCGCACCCGGTGAACTCGCTGAGCTCCTCCCCGTCGAGCAGTCTGCGGCTTGGTGACGACGATGATGGCATGCCTTAATTACGATTCAGTTCTAAAGAACATGCCCAAGGAGACCGGGACCGCGAATAATCCTGTAAACATCGCCGCGGGAACGACGGCGATCGCCATCCTCACCTACCGCCGGGCGCAGGCCCTGCGGACGTTCATGACCAGCCTGCGGGAGCACTGCCCCGGCTACCCCGTCGCCGTCTTCGAGGACATGGGCAACGTCGACGACACCAGGCGCTGGCTCACCCAGTCCGCCGCGTTCAAGGAGCACGACGCCGAGCTGGAGGCCGACCGCTGGGAGGCCTTCGACTACACGGCCTTCCTCGGCACCCGCAACGTCGGGGTCAGCGGCAACAGCAACCGGGCGATCCGCTGGTTCCTGCGCGACATGCCCGGGTTCGACCACCTGTGCCTCTGCAACGACGACCTGGAGGCCAAGGGCGACTGGCCCGCGGTCTACGCCGACGCCCACCGGTTCTTCCCCGCCCTGGGCCTGTTCTGCTTCAGCGACTGGTTCGACGACGAGAGCAAGTTCGTCCCCATCCGCGAGCGCGGCCGGGTGCTCCGCTTCCTCCCCGTCCGCAAGGGCGCCATGATGTCCATTACCCGAAAGCTGCTCGACCGGATCGGCTACTTCGACGCCGAGACCTTCGGCAAGTTCGGCGACGAGCACAACGACTTCACCAACCGCGCCGCCCAGGCCGGGTTCATGACCGTCCGCGGCCAGCCCCAGCACTGCCTGGACGTCCCCTGCGACCTGCTGGCCCACCAGGAGGCGCAGCCCTCGATCAGCCCCATCGAGAAGCCGGCCCTGGACCGCGAGTCCGCGTCCGCGCTGAGCATCGCCTCGGGGCGCTACCCGTTCACCGAGCCGTGTCGCCCGTTCACGCTGGGCGGCTACAGCCGCATGGCCGGGGCCTACGCCGGAGCCGGCATCCACATGTACAGCCTCCGGCGCATGAACTACGACGCGGTCGTCCACGGCTGGGTGCCCGACCTGTTCTAGTTAGGGCATGAGAACCGCCGACGAGGTGAAGGCCGCCGTGCTGATCCGGTACAACGAGGAGCGCGCGGCGTACGGGGACCCGCCCGTCGCCATGCTGTCCCGCCAGATCAGCGCCCTGATCGAGGTGCTCTGCACCCCGGAGGGGCAGCCCCTGTTCAAGAGGACCGCCTCGAAGCTCCCGCGGGGCGTCCAGGCCGCGCTGTCCGAGCAGGATCGGCTCCCGTCGGACCCGCCTTAGGCTCCGGCGGCGCCAGCGGATGCCTGTAGCTCTCCCCCATCGCGTTCTCGTAGACCCCCTGGAGGACCCTGAGCGCCCCGGAGCCGAGGTAGGTCGCCTCCTCGATGTAGGTCAGCCCGAGCATGTTCGTCATCCAGTGGACGACGTCGTAGAGCTGGCCGAACTGCTTCGGCTTGGCCCGGCGGATCTCCCTGACCACCTCGTACGCCCTGGAGTGGGCCTCGCTCCACGGCCCCCGGGACCGGACGGTGACCTTGGCCTCCGCCGGCACGGCCTCGTGGTGCCTGATCCAGTCGCGCAGCTGCGGCACCGTCGCCGGCGCCTTGAACTTGATCTCGACCCGTGGCGCGGCGCCCTTCGAGTCGTAGGCGGCGAAGTAGATCGAGCGGACGCTCCAGCGAGCCACGAGCGCCTCGCAGAACGCGAAGCCCCAGTCGGCGTCGAGGCCCCTCGCCGCGACGATTGCCAGCATCCAGCGCGGCTCCCTCTTCGGGCCGAGTATCCGCCGCAGCAGGCTCATTTGCCCAGTCTCCAGCCCCAGCTGCGCCCGTCGCAGTCCCAGCGGGCCAGCCCCTCCTTCTCCAGCCGCTTGAGGATGCGGGTGGCGGCGCCGCCCGCGCCCTGGGAGTGCATCTTATGGTCGGGCCAGATGGCGGCGGCCACCCAGTGGGCGGGGAGCAGGCCGCCTGCCGTTCGGAGGCAGGCAAGGGCCCGCTCCTTCGCGACTGCGAGGGGCACCCTGGGCTGTTTGGAGTACTTGAGCAGCATCTAGGTTGCGCGGAGGGCTTTCGTGAGTTCGTCTGCCACGGCGCCGGTCACTTTCACGGTGTAGCTTGTGTTGGCCGCGATCACCGAGCCTGCGTATTGCACGCGGAGCACCGCCTGGCCGGATTGGGCCAGCGGGTCTAGCTGGAGGGCCGCCACGTGGTCGAGGTTCAGCAGGAGGGCGCTGTCGTCGGTGCAGATGAAGATGGCGGTCATTTGTTGCTTTGGCTGACGTTGATCGCGAAGGGCGAGGCCGCGCGGACGAGGCCGCTCAGGATGCCCACGACGATGAAGATCCCGACGCAGTTCCAGAACGGTATCGCCTGGTAGCGCTCCGGGACGAAGTAGAAGTAGGTCTTGCCGACGCCGCAGGCGGTCCAGCAGATCCAGAAGGGGATCGACAGGGACACGTTGGCGATGAAGGACAGGAGCCAGCCGATGAATGGGAGTTTGTTTATCATGGGGGCGGTCGGTCACTTGAGGGTCTCCTCCACCATGTCGATCCACATCGAGGTGCGGGCGCGCACGGCCGGCTGCGACACGCACAGCTTGTAGAGCGTCTCGAAGCGGTGGGCGAACTCGCCCGGCAGGCGGTTGCGCTGGAGGTACCACGACTCGAACTCCTTGCCGTGGCTGTTGACCGGCTTGAGTTCGAGCAGCGGCTTGGCGGTGGTCGGCAGGAGGTCGAGGAGGTAGGTCTTCACCAGCTCGGCCCGCTCGAAGGTCAGCGCCGTCACGTGCTCGATGATCCGGGCGATGTGGTCGGGCTTGATCGTGCGGTACTTGCCCTGGAGGTAGTTGTTGATCCGCGAGACGGCAATGCCGGTGCTCGCGGCTATCTGGACCTGGTTGATCCGGTTGCGCTGCATCGTGGCTTCGAGGCAGCCGGGGAACAGCTTGGACGTGTTTCGTTTCATCATTCCAAACTATAGGAACTTGTTTACAAAAAATGTAAACAATAAAATGGGCATCACTTCTTGAGGCCTTCCACCCCGAAGATCACCGCGTCGCACTCCCGGTCCGAGGAGGCCAGCACCTTCACGAAGTGGAACCGGCTGTAGAGCAGGGAGGGGAGCCTGTCCTCGAACTTGAGGCCCGCCCAGCCCAGCCACCAGGTCTTCGGGTTGGGCCGCAGCAGGGTCAGGGTGCAGCCGGGCTGCACCAGCTCGGCGGCCTGCGCCACCTGCTCGGCGGTCAGGTTGCCCTCCCACCACACGGCCACGTCGTCGGGGAAGCCCCCGCGCTCGCCCTGGAAGTTGCCCAGCCGCATCTGGTCCAGCGTGCCGCCGCGGCGCATGGCCTTCCAGTCCCCGCACACGGCCAGGTAGAAGGCGCTGCCCTCGGCGGGCTCCTCGTGGCAGGCGGGGGCGCCGACGTGGAGCCGGAACTTGGCCGGGCGCAGCTTCCGCTGCTCCGGGTGGCACAGCCAGAAGGCCTGCATCATCAGCGGGGCAGGGTCGCCGCCCCGAAGCCTGCACGCGACGGCCTGCTGCAGCAGCGCCGAGACCTCGGCCGGGGTGTCCTCCGCCTCGGCCCGCGCGATGGCCAGCTCCGCCTCCGCCACGGACTGCGGCGCGTTGAGCCTGGCCAGTCCCCGGTGGACCCGGACGTGGTCGGCCAGTTGCACCAGCAGTCTCGTTTCGAACAGGCTGTTCATGGCCCCGGTGGCGCCCATGCGCCGGGCGGCGGCGCCGTCCCGGCCGGGGGCGGGCCGAGCTGGTAGGCGTGCACCAGCTGGGCCGCCCTGACCGTCATGGTGTTGATGTCGGCCCGGCACTGCAGGGTGTAGTAGGCGCAGCGGAAGACCAGCAGGACCAGCCACGCGTTGAAGGCGACGGAGGTGAAGAGGGCCCAGCCCATCGCGGCCGTGGGGTGGCCCGTCAACGCGCACCAGACCACCGTCGAGATCGCCGAGGCTATGGCGACGGCGAAGAGCGCGTCGATCACGCGTATGAAGCGGAGCTGGAAGAGCACCCGCGTCGATTGGTCGAAGAAGGGTTTCATGTTGACTTAGAACTGGTGATGAGGCCAACGCTTGCCTCTGGAGATTCTGCTGACCGCCTGTCGCGTAATGTTATACAAAAAGCCTACGCTAGCACAGGTCTGGTTGTTGGCTCGGCGTCTCTTTATGTCGCTCACATCTTCGGGGCTCAGATTTGTTTTTCCACTCTTCTCCCCGTAGGGCATCCTCTTCTTTTGCACTTTATCAGCCACATTATCTGCCTGGGTTCCGGTAAATAAATGATCTGGGTTGAAACAAAGCGGACGGTCACACCGATGTAGCACGCACAGAGGCGAATCTAGGTCGAAATTGAAGAAGGCAAAAGCAGCTACACGGTGGATGAGTCTTGTGCGTCCCCAAAGTCTTATTCGTCCATAAGGAGGCCCGCGATCCTTCACACACCGCCCACCGGTCCAGATCCAACATCCAGTGGCAGGGTCTACCCTACGTTTTGCAAACATCCTTTTGAGGAGTAGTCCCTTGGTTGTCATTTCGCCTCGCTTTCAACCAATCAGATAGGTTTGTTTCTACTGCTCCCAGCACTACTGCTTTAGCGCGGCGTGTTGGAATCAAATCGTAGTGGGGAAAGCCGGCCTTGTTCTGGAACCAGGCCCGGCGCAACCCTAGAGCTTCAGCAAACGCGTGCAACATAGGCTCATTTCCAGGCTCAACCCAGAGATGGCACCAGCGGTGCCCGTGGCGGCTCCCGACGGCGAAGGCCTGGGCCTCCGCGCTGGGCTGGGTGAAGAGATGGTCGACCATGATCACGGCATGCGGTAGGTGTAGTCGGCGTGCTCGTTGATGAGCTTGACGGCCTCCTCCGCCGGGGTCGCCGGCGGGAGGTACCAGTTGGCCCGGTGCTCGATCAGGTCGCGCTTCATGGGTTCGCTCGGCTTGCAGAAGCGCAGCGCCCAGTGGCCGCCCTCCAGCCTGTCCACCCGGCCCAGCCAGAAGCAGTGGCGCACCTTGCCGTCCGGCCTGGGCACGCGGTGCCGGAAGTAGAGGTCGCCGGAGTAGAGCACGTCGCGGAAGTGGGCGTAGAGGTAGGCCTCGATCTCGTCCTCCCGGCTGGTCTGCGGGATCGCCTTGTGGCTGATCTTGGGGGCGGGCTTGGCCGGCTCGGGCGGGACCGCCAGGACGACCTCCTGCGGCGGGGGCGGCTCCGGCGGTGGCGGCTCGGGTGGCGGCGGCTCCGGCGTGTCGGTGAAGATCGGGACGCGGGTCTGGACGCGGGCCCCCAGCAGCTTCGGGCTGAGCGCCACCTCGCCGAGGCCGTAGTTGGTGGCCTCCACGGCGCAGCTGTCCCGCACCCCGCAGGAGGCGCAGATGCGGTTCTCGCGCTGGAACAGCACGCCGAAGCAGGTCAGGTTGCCGGAGGCGTCCTTGGTCGGGACGCGCGCCCCGGCGGCCTCCAGCAGGGCGGCCACCCTCTCGTCCACCAGCTCGGCGTTGGTGCGGGCCGCCAGCGTCAGGAGCCGGCGCACCACTACCGGCTCGACCGAGCGGGGGATGTGCAGTTTGAAGGTGCGCTCCAGGGAGGTGATGGCCGCGTGCCTGGGGGAGTCGGAGGGGATCGGGTCGCTCATGTAGGCCTTGACTTTCTCCTGGAGCTGCCCCTGCACCGCGGTGAACTGCGCGGCGGTGAGGCCCAGCCCCCGGGCGAGATGCTCGGCGGTGATCCGAAGCTCGACCGCGCTGCGGCGGCGGCCGCGGTGGGAGTCGAGCGTGGCGTAGATGAGCGAGGCCTCATTGGGTTCTACCAGTTGCTTAAAGACCAAGAACTCGATGGGCGTGAGGAGGACTTTCATGTCCCCCCGGAGGGAGGGCAGCGGGGAGTGGGTGAGGGCGGGCGGCAGGTGGACGACGGCGTCCGGGTCGTCGAGGCTGATCTCCGGCTTCGGCCTCGGGTCCCAGCTCATGGCTCCCCGGGCCGGGGGCTTCTGGCCCGTGCGCTTGAAGGTGAACCTGTACTTGTGTACAAGTCCCTTGATGTGGTTGTTTACGCAGGTCTTGATCCACTTGAACAGCTCGCTCCGGCGCCCGGCGAACCGCGTCAGGATGCCCTTGTTGATGCACTCGCTCAGCTTGTGGTTGCCTTCCGAGACGAGCTCCTCCTCGTGCAGCTCCATGCAGGAGTTGTCGGTGTATTGGCGGGCGACCGAGGCGATCATGCGGGCGCAGTCGGCCTGGATCTCCTCGTAGGTGAGGGGCGTGGGCGGGAACAGTTCGCGGCCGAAGTCGCGCTCGGCCTCGTGGATGATGACAAGCAGATGCGACTCGGGGGCGTCACTCGTCCGGTTGCTCATAAAGGTAGTGCTCGCCCGCCCGGTTCTGGTCCATCTCCCGCATGACCTCCTCGTATATCTCCTGCGCGCTCTTCGGGGACCGCCCGAACTCCTTCGCCGCCGCCTCCACCGCCGCCACGTCCGCCCCCAGCTTCTCGATGCGCCGCGCCATCAGGTGGTTCTCGTGGAGCCGCGCCAGCTGCGCCATCGTCGGGATGCGCAGCCGCTGGCCGCCCAGCGTCGCCACCAGCGTCTGGAACTGGCGCCACGAGACGATGTTCAGCAGGTCGGGCAGGTGCGTGTAGCTGTACTTGTGCCGCAGCAGATCCTCCCGCGTGAAGGGGATGTACGCCCGGTCCAGCATGGCGTCGCGCAGCGCGAACAGGCCCCAGCTGTAGAAGAAGCGGCCCAGTTCGGGCGACAGGGCGTAGGCGAAGCAGATGGTGCGCACCGCCGCCTCCCGGTCCTGCTCCCGGTCGTCCACGAGGCAGTCGATGGCCAGCCGCACGGCGGCCGCCTCCTGCGGGTCGCCCCACCGGATCGTGATCTCCTGGAGCCGCCGCTTCGCCTCGCGGGCCGCGTCGTGCTTGTTGGCGGCGTGGTCCTCCGCGCCGAAGAACTTCTCCAGCGTCTCGCTGGTGGCGTGGAAGCGCCGCCGGTGGCTGTTGGTCTTGTTGACCTCCGACAGGAACGCGTTCTTCGCGCAGACGCTGAAGTACGAGAAGAGGCTCCGCTTCTTGTCCCACCCGATCAGCCAGCGCACGACCTTCTCCCGCGCCGCCTGCACCAGCGTCTCCAGGTCGACCGTCTTGGTGAACCCCTCCGACTGCGCCAGCCGCTCAAACATGTTCGTGCAGCCGACGATGATCTCCTCCAGCATCTCCTGGGCCTCGGCATGGCGACCGGCCTCGGTGAGCTGCTTCCAGCGCAGGCAGGTCTCGGTCATCTGCCTCGCGTTGAAGATGTGCTGGCCCTCGGGCGCGTCTACGGCTTTGGCGTCTGGAACGAGCATGGCTGCCCGGATTGGGGGAGAATCCGGCGAATGGGAGTGAGACGACGGCCCCCACCCCGTCGTTCAAAGATAGACTAGGCGGCCTTGGGCGTGTTCTTTGGCGCGGGGTTGACTGCGACGCAGGGCTTGTAGGCTTCGACGGCCCGCTTGAGCGTTTGGATGCGCCCGGCCGCGCCCGCTCTCCGGTCATGCTCGCCAATCGACTTGGCGGCGAGGAGCAGGCTGTAGACCGCGAGGCACGCGTTCTCGCCGAGGATCGCCGGGTCGCTGTCCGCCGTCATCGTCACCGACGGCGGTACGGGCGGCGTGCTCTCCGGCGCGATCGCGGCCCGCTCCGCAAAGTAGGCCTTGGCCTCGGCCAGGATTTCGTCGCGCGTGCAGGTGTTGACGTCGATGTCCTGCGCCTGGAGGCGGGCTGCGATCTCGACCACAGATTCGGGGTACTGCTCGACCCCCTCGTCGCGCCGCTGGACGCCCACCGTTTTTGCGCCGAGCAGGTTGCTGAAGGCCGGCTCGCGGGTCAGGGTCACGTAGATCCGGTTGCAGCGGGCCGCTGACGGCAGCGGGGCCTTGGGCGCGGGGGCCTTGGGAGCCGGGGCCGCGGCGGCGGGAGCGGCGGGGGCGGGTTTCGCGGGCGCTTTCGGTGCGGTGGGCTTGGCCTGGGTGGCGGCGGGGGCGGCTGTTTCTGCGGTGGGCATGGCGTGCTCTCCTTTTCGTTGGATGGTTCTAAGTTTGTTGCAAGATTTAAGGTGATTTTTCGTCCTCGTCCTCGATTGGCGTGAGGTCCTCGTCGGTGCCGCCCTCGACGGCGTCCACCAGCCCGACCTCGCCCTCCACGGCGAACAGGATCGTGCAGGCTTTCTCCCACAGCAGATCGAGGTCGGCCTTGTGCGCCTCGTGGAACGCGGGCCACTGGGCGCGCGAGTCGAGTCGCGGGTCCGCCCGGGTCTCGTCCTCGCCGAAGGTGGTCGGCTTGATGCCGAAGTGCTGGAAGCGGAACGACACCGACCCGGCGTCGCCTTCCTCCTTCTTGCCGCTCTTCGCGAGCTTGAGGAAGATCAGCGTCTCCAGGAGGGAGTAGAGGTTGTTGAGGCCGCGGTCATAGAGCAGCACGAAGCGTCCCGCCCGCATCGGCTTGGCCAGCCGGTTCTTCACCGTGACGAAGCCGGAGCAGAAGCCGACCGGGAACTGCTGGTCCTTGTGCAGCTTGTAGTGCGCGTTCACCTGATACATGAAGATGCGCACGCTGGCGAAGAACTTGAGGGCGCGGCCGCCGGGCGAGTCGAAGTCGTCGTCCTGCGGGAGGGCGCCCCCGCCGCGGCGGCGGTTCGCCTCGTAGCGGGCGTTGACTTGGTTCGTGAAGATGGCGAGCACGTTCCGCTGGCTCAGCTTCCGCATCATGCGGCGGAAGCCCCGGCGCAGCATCTTCGGCTGGCGCGGGAAGTCCTGATCCTCCCACTTCGCCTTCATCTCCTCGCGGGAGGAGGTGCCGCCGATGGTGTCCACGATCACCAGGATGAAGACGGGGTGCTCCTTGGTGCTGACCCGGTCGATGGCGTTGATCGCCACGTCGATCATCTTGAACATCTGGTCCACGGTGTCCGCCCGCGCCACGGCGACGTCGATGATGTTCCCGTCGACGACCAGCTTCTCGTCCTCCTCCAGCGACTGCTCGTTGTCGATGTAGAGCGTGGTCACCTCCACGTCCTTGGGCACCGGCTCCCAGGCTACTGAGAAGTCCTTGTCGCCGGGGTGGCCCACCTGCTTGCGCTGGATGATGTGGCGCCCCTGGAGGCGCCCGGCGCAGTGGGTCACCATCGCCGTCTTGCCGCAGCTCTCCAGGCCGTACAGTTCGACGACTCGCCCGAAGGGCAGGCCGCCGCCGAGGGCCACGTCGAGCGAGTCGATGCCGGTGGTGAGCTTGTAGTGGACCTTCGAGAGGATCTCCTTCGACGAGCGCGACACCTCCCACATCAGCTCCCCGGTCTTGGGGCGGCTGCGTTCGAGGCTCCCGACGATGGCGCCGACGAGGTCCTTCCTGCCCTTCGCGCGGAGTGTCTTGGCCATGGGTCAGGTCTCCAGCCTGCGCCTCGGCGGGGGCAGCGCGCCCTCGCTTCCGGGCTCCGACGGCTCGTCGGCGGCGTTCGTGGCGGCGCGCACGCCCTCGCGGATGATGCTGCTCAGTTGCGGGCGGGCAGCCTTGCCCTGCTGCGGGCTGGCGGCGGTGCTGATCGGCGGCGCCGCGTCGCGCCTCTCGGGCGGCACCTCGTCGAGCGCGTCGCCCTCCTGCTGGGCGTCCCGGCGGGGCGGCGGCGACGCCGCCACCCTCGCGTCGGCGCGGCGCACCGCGGGCGGGGGCGAGGCGCGCACTGGGGGCGGGGGCTCTTCAGCTCCCCCAGCCTCTTCGCCGCTGGCAGCGGCGGCATCCTCGTCCAAAAGTGGATCGTGCGCGGGAGCGGAGCGGCGCAAGACAGCGTCGCGATCTGCTGGGTGCAGCACTTGGGTCGTGTCCGAATCGGCGCGGCGTGCCGTCCGCTCAGGCGGCGCTTCTGAGCGCCGGGGCGGAGGTGCCTCCTCACGCCTGGGCGGGGGTGCCTCCTCGCGCCTGGCCTCTGTCCGTCGGGGCGGCGGCTCTTCGCGCCTGGGTGGTTCTTCGCGCCGGGGTGGAGCCTCCTCGCGTCGGGACGGGGGCGGCGCCTCCTCCCTGGACTCGCTGCGCCGCGGCCTGTCGTCCCCCTGGCGGGGCGCGCGGTCGTCGTCGCCCTCAGCCTCCCGCTGGCGCGTCCTCGGCCCGCCGAGGATGGCCTCGTCCAGCTTGTCCAGCGCCTCGTCCAGCTGCGCCGGGGTGAGCGGCTTGAAGTCCTCGACCTTCACCTTCGCGATGATGTCCTCCACGACCTTCTCGGAGTCCTCGGCGGTGTGCACCGGCTTCGGGTCCTCGCGGTCGAACTTCACCATGCCGCGGTTGTCCTTCCTGATCCACACGTCGTAGCCCCTCACCGGGTCGAGCAGGCCGAGCGGCACCTCGCCCCGGCGGGTGGACCGCTTGAACATGGCCGACAGCTCTAGCCACTGGTTGCGGTTCAGCCAGAAGGCGTACGGCTTGTACAGGTCGCTCTTCGGCACGGCGCGCGGCTCGTCGCCGCTCTCCTCGCGCTCCCAGGTGATGACGTAGGTCAGCCACTGCGGGAAGGCGCTGCAGAAGTTGGCGCGCTCGGCGACCCTCGTGTTCTGCGAGGCGAGGTACTTGTCGCACAGGTCGCACAGCTCGCACTGGCACGCCGGGTCGCCGCCCACGTCGGGCGAGGTGACCTTCTTGCAGACGTAGGGCCGCTTGTTGATCCAGTGGCGGCCGACGCGGAGGTACCAGGTGCCCCGCGCGCCGAGCCTGACCGGGATGAACCGGGCGAGGACGGATTCGTTTTTCTTGAGGTCGAGGCGCTCGGCGCGGTTGAACCGCGAGGACGCGAAGACGCGCTCCTCTTCGAGGAGGTTGCTGAGTTCGGGATCGACTTGGACCATGGTGGGTTGGGTTTGAAGGCTGTTACTTTTCTGACGATTCGAAAACTTTGCGCCGGGTCGCCTCGGTCGAGCGCACCAGCTCCAGCTTCATCTGGAGGTTCTCCTGCGTGCCGCGCAGCCGGGAGACCCAGCCGGAGAGCACGGCGATCTCCTCGTTGAGCTTGCGCACTTGCGGGTCGATCACGACCGCGTGCTTGAGGGCGTCCTCGGTCTCCCTCCCGCCGTAGTCGTCGGCGAAGCGGCCCTTCCGCAGATCGAAGTAGGCCATGGCCTCCGCCTCGTCGAGCTCGTTCCTGCGCTTCTGGAGCGTCTCGATGAAGGCCTGGAGCTGCTCGTTGACCCACTCCGCGATGGAGGGGAGCTCGTTCGCCGCCTGGGAGACGTCCTCGTACTCGCGGGCGAGGTAGGCGTTCAGGTCGAGCGTGTAGCCGCCGAGGGTGATGGGCGCGATGGTTGGCAGCTTGTTTTTGGGCACGGCTGATAAGAACAATGTTTACAACCCGCCGGTCAAACAAATCGGGGGAAAGTTATCCACCCGTTTTTGTGGGCGGCGTGTGAGCAAGTTTTGTGGGGAAGATGTGCACAGTCAGTTGAGGGGCTCGGCCATGGCGCTCATCGGCGGCCGCCGGAGCCGCTCGCTCTTCTTTTTCCTCTGCTTCTCCGCCTCGGCGGGGTCGTACGCGATCCGCTCCATGAACGTCATGGTCCACGTCCGCGGGTCGACCCGCCCGCGTAGGTGCTGGAAGGCGGGGCCGTGGCGGTTCAGGAAGTTGAAGAAGCGGATCTGGTGCTGCAGGAACTCCTCGTCGGTGGCGCACAGCCCGAAGGCCACGTCGACGATGCCCGCCTTCTCGAACGACCCCTGGAGCGCCCTGGCGTCCGGCACCGGCTGGTCCACCGTCTCGCGGTTGACCCGGTCGGGCATGACCACGGTGGCGCCGAACTCGCCCGCGAGCGCCCGCGCCTCCACGTAGATGCTCGACTGCTGGCGGTACTCGGCGTCCCGCTTGTTGCTCGGCATGATCGTCTCGGCGAAGTCGATGACGATGAGCCGGGGGTTGATCCCCAGCTGCGCCTTGGCGGTGTGGGCGTGGGCCCGCAGGTCGCCGATGGTGGCGTTCTTCGACGGGAACGACTTGAAGAGGAGGGTCTTCTTGAGCTTGTCCCTCGCGGCCGCCTTCACGTCCAGGGTGAACTTTTGGGGGTTCTCGTAGAGGTAGTCCTCGGGGAGCTGGGCCAGGTTGCACATCGCCCGCACCATCGCCAGCTCCTGGTTGATCTCGCAGGCGTAGTAGATGACGTCCTCGCCGACGGCCGGCGAGGCCACGTTCACGGCGAGGTTGATGCAGAAGCCCGTCTTGTACCGCTTCGGCGGGGCCGCCGGCACCACCAGCCAGCCCGGGCCCCAGCCCCGCCTCCAGATCGCGTCGAGCTCCCCGAAGCCGGTGCTGAGGCCGTAGTCCTGGTTGACGACCTTGCCGACGACGTCGTCGATGTCCCTCGGGTCGCCCAGCACGTAGCCGAGATCCTCCAGATTCTGGCCGACCTGCATGGCCTGCATGAACAGGCTGGCGAAGCCGTCCTTCGGGACCTTGCCCTCCTGGAGCAGGCCTACCGACTCGCGGATGGCGTTCACCAGCGCCCGCTCGCGCAGCCAGGAGCCCACCCGGTCGCGGACGTACTGCCAGTCCGCCGTGTCGAGCGACTTGAGTTTGTTTACATAATCGTGGGCGAGGCCCGCCTCCGCCTCCGGGAGCTGCCTCGTCTCCTCGTCGAGCCGCTGCTCCAGCACGACCCACGTGGGGTAGCGGTTGTACTTCTCCGCGTGCTCCAGCATGCACCGGGCGGCCAGCGTCGGCTGCACCCCGGCGAAGTACTTCGGCTTGAGGGCGGCCGCCACGTAGGCGAACTCCTTCGTGTGCCTCGCCATGGTGGCGAGCAGGAGGTCCTGGAAGTCCTCCCTGAAGTCGAAGAGATCGGGCACGGAGAGAAGAACTCAGTTGTGTTGTGTTGTGCTGGTTGGTGCTGCGCTGTTCGGCGCTGTGCTAGCTGGTTCGTCCGGGTCCGGGTCTGGCTCGGAAAGCAGGCACTCCGCCCACAGGATGGCGTCGCCCAGGGCCGACCAGAACGCCATCGGGTGCCTCACCGGCGACCTGGCCTCGAAGTCGGCCTCGCGGTGGCCGTAGTGCGCGAGCACGCGCCGCAGCACGTCGGGGAGGATCTTCTCCCGCTCGCGGCGCCACTCGTCCCTGTCCCGCCCCGCCTGCGCGACCCGGTGCCGGTGTCGCTTCAGCTCGTCGCTGTCGCGGGTCGGCGCTTCGAGCCAGCGCCGGGTGTAGGTCGGCTCGGTCGAGAGCCAGCGCGGGTCCAGCGCCAGCTCCTGGGCGTTGTAGAGGCTGTTTACGGCCCCCTCCCCCCACTTCTGGCGGTGGCCCACCACCCACCTCGCCGCCAGCCATTCGCTGGCTGCCAGTGCGCGGGTGGCGTCCTCGGTCGGCCCGACCATCGAGAGGAGCGTCGTCATGTCGAACACGCCGTAGCGGCCAGCCGCTGCCTGCCGGTACATCTCGACGTTCTTCTTGGCGGCCGGGCCGAGCAGCATGCGCGCGTGGAACCTGCGCCCCGGGCTGCCCTCGTTCGTGTCGCGGAACGCCATCATCGCCGCGAAGATGTAGAGCCGGAGCGTGATGCCGTCCCTGCGCAGGCCCGCGCGGAGGCGGCGCCCCTGTAGCTGGGTCATGCGGGCCGGCGCCCTCTTGAAGACCTGGCGGTAGCACGAGGCGTAGGTGCCGAGCACGTCCTCCCGGTCGGGGTCGCCGCTGTCCAGCTGCGCCACCGGCCCCAGGCTGAACGCCAGGCGGCTCAGCGGCACCCTGCCCGCCCGCGAGCCCGTGGCTTTGAGGCAGCGGGCCTCGTGGGGGCAGGTCCTGCACTTCGGGTCCGCGCCGTCGTGCTCCAGCGCAAAGCACGGCAGGGGCGCCGGCGGCGCCGGGCGCCGCATGAACTGGGTTTGTTCGGGCACGCGATGGGAAGAACTCGTTCTTAGACCCCGCAGATGGAACCCAAGCGGTCAAAGGCCCGGAAGCCCACGGTCCCGAAGTTCGTTCGCGACCTGATGGCGGCGAGGGAGGCGGGCGGCAAGCTGCTCGCGGGCGACGCCTCGCCCATCTGCCAGAAGTGCGGCCTGAACGAGTGCGGGGCGCGGCAGCCCTACGTCAAGTTCCACGGCGCGGAGGACCCGCTGCTCACCGTCGTCTTCGACTCCATCTCCAGGCGCGAGGACGACGCCGACGAGATCGCCGTGGAGGGCTCGGCCAACGGGTTGCTCCGTAAGGTGCTGGAGCACGAGGCCAAGGATCTCGGCGTCGACTTGGGGCGCGTGCGGTGGGTTGCCACGACGCGCTGTGCTAACCGGCGGGACGGGAAGAAGGTCAACTACAAGACGCACGGCAACTGGTGCCGCTACTTCGCCGTGCAGGACCTCCGCAGGCGCCCGCCCGCCGTCGTGATGCCCGTCGGCTCGACCGCCCTGGCTATGTTCTCGCACAAGGCCAGCGCCTACAACTGGGCGGGCAAGGTGCTTAACTGGCGCGGCTGGCCGGACGGCTGGCTCGTCGACAAGGCCTTCGCGGAGGGCCACCCGTTCTTCGGGCCGAGGCCGGCGGAGTCCGAGCGCCGCCCCATGGTGCCGGTGCAGGCGCCGCGGGTCGTCTACATGACGCAGAACCCGCAGGAGAAGGCGCGCTGGATTCGCCACATCCGCCGGGCGCTGGAGCTCGTCGTCCACGGGGCGCAGGCCCCGAGCTACGACCGCCCGTGGTTCCGCCTGCTGGAGACGCCGGAGGAGGTCGAGGCCGCCCTCGACGCCATCCCCGGCGGGGTCTCGCTCACCTACGACTCCGAGACCACCGGCCTGCTCGCCTTCCTGAACGGGGCCGCCATCGTCTTCATGATGTTCCGGTACAAGCTGCCGGACGGCGCGCCCGTGGCGATCGCCTTCCCCTGGGACTACGAGGGCAGCCCGCTCAGGCCGCACATCAGGCGGCTCACCCCGCGCGTCCTCTCGACCATGTACCGGACCAAGCTCAACGGTCACAACCTGGGCTTCGACGTGATCTACGCCTTCGCGACCCTGGAGGGGGCCAGCTTGTCGAAGCTGACTGCGGCGATGGACTGCGACACGCGGCACCTCATCTACACTTACCGGCAGACCAACGAGTCGCTCGGCTTGGAGCGCGTCGCCTACGACTGGTGCCCCGACATGGCCGGGTATGAGGAGGCCTTTGAGCTCCTCAAGCAGTCCGAGCCAACCCTGCTCGATCCCGCCGCGGGCGAGGGCGGCCACTACGCGAAGTGCCCGCGCGAGCTCTGGCCGACGCACTTCCTGCCGTACGTCTTCGGCGACGTCGAGGTCGCCGCCGGGACGCGCGAGTCCACGCTGGCGAAGCTCAGGGAGGCGCGCTCCTACATGTTCCCCCTCGCCGACCCGGCGCACCTCGGTCGCTTCCGCCTCTACAAGCCGCTGCACCGGCTCCAGACCTACCGGCGCATCATGCTGCCCAGCCAGCGGGTGCTCACCCGGCTCATGGGCCGGGGCATGTTCGTCGACGTGGACGAGCTGGAGCACCAGGAGGACACCTTCCCCAAGATGATCGTGGCGGCCCGCGCCAAGCTCCGCCTGGTCGACGAGCGCATCGTCAAGTGGTGCCAGGCCCAGGAAGCCACCGTCCCCGACTGGAAGCTCGACTTGGAGGACCGTGACCAGCTCAAGACCATCCTCTTCGAGATCCTCAACCTCCCGGTGAAGCGGCTCACCGAGACAGGCATCCGGCTCCTTGGCGAGGACCTGGCTGAGGTGTCGAGGGAGGACCAGTTCAAGTACGCCGCCATCGACCGGTACACGCTCAACGGCCTCGCCGCTGAGTTCCCGAACCCCCTGAAGCCCGACGAGAGCTTGCTCAAGCCGCTCCAGGACTACCGCAAGCTCTACAAGGCCTACACCACCTACGTGCGCTCCATGCGCAACCTGTTCAGCAAGGGCGTCGACAAGAAGGAGCGCGAGAAGGAGCAGTACCTCATGCCCGACTACTGCGTCCACCCGACCTTCAACCAGTGCGGCACCCGATCGGGCCGGCTCAGCTCCAGCCAGCCCAACGCCCAGCAGCTCCCCAAGGACTCCATCGTGAAGCGGTTCTACACCTCCCGCTTCGGCGAGCGCGGTTGCATCTACCAGGCCGACCTGTCGCAGATCGAGCTGCGCTTGCTCGCCGCGGCCAGCGGCGACCCCCTCATGGTCAAGACCTACCGGGAGGGCACGGACATCCACTCGACCACCATGTCGCGGATCTTCAAGCTGCCTTACGAGCAGTGCGTGAAGGAGTGGGTCTCCAAGCTCCAGGCGGAGGGTCGGGACGCCGAGGCCAAGAAGATGGAGCTGTGGCGCCGCATCGCCAAGACCACCAACTTCCTCACGTCGTACGGCGGCGGCGCTTACGGCCTCCAGACCACCCTGGCCGAGGATGCCGTCTACCTCCCCATCGAGGAGTGTGAGCGCATCGTCGAGGCCCTCTTCGACACCTACCCCAAGCTGCGCGAGCATATCGGCGTCTACAAGCAGTTCATCCTCGACCACGGCCTGGCCGTCTCCATGTCGGGTCGCATCCGGGTCTTTGAGGACGTCTACTCCGACGACCGCGGCGTCCTCAGCAAGGCCCTTCGCTCCGGCTACAACCACCTGATCCAGTCCACCGCCTCCGACATGATGCTTACCTGCATGGCCGCCATCGAGGCCGCCATGCGCCAAGCCGGGCTGGAGTCCATTCTCGTTTCTACCGTCCACGACTCCATCGTCACCGACGCCGTCCGGGCCGAGCTGCCGCAGGTTCACGCCATCACCATGGAGGTCATCAACAACATCCCCGACGTGCTGGAGCTCATGTGGGGGCCGGGCTTCAACTCCGACTGGACCCGCATCCTTCCGTTCGGGGGCGATGCCGACGTGGGCCTCAACTACCTGGATGTGAAGCGGGTGGAGGGCGACGACCCGGACTGGGACGCCCTCCTTAGCAAAAAGTCATAGACATTTTGTTGTTTACAACTGCCCTCCTCACTCCCCATTATTCCGGGCATGGCACAGGAAATCCGCGACTTCAAGGCCCACCCTAATTTGCTTTGGGACGTCATCACCCGCCAGGCGGGTACGCTCGGCAAGGCCATGCTGGAGGGCGTCTGCAACTCCTGCGACGCCGGGGCAACGCGGATTGACGTCTCGCTCGGTGCGGACAGCTTCTCCATCGTGGACAACGGGCGCGGCTTCCGCGACAAGGCGGAGATCACGCAGGTCTTCGAGATCTTCGGCCAGCCGCACGCCGAGGGCGACGCCCTGTACGGGTGGTTCCGCATGGGGCGCGGCCAAATCATGGCCTTCGCCAAGACGGTGTGGCGGTCCAACGGCTCGGTCATGCGGGTCGACATCAAGAAGGACGGCCTGCGCTACGAGTACGCCGAGCTCAGCCCGCCCGAACCCGGCTGCCGCATCGACGGCATGCTCTACGAGCCGCTCAGCCTCGGTCAGGTTCGGATGGTCGCCGACGAGGTCGTTCGCGACTGCCGCTACATTGCGGCCCAGCTTTTCATCAACGGCGCGCAGGTGAACGACGACCCCGCCAAGAAGAAGTGGCCCCTTGAAGGCCCCGACTTTTGGGGGCGGGTTAGCCCCGGCGGCGGGCGGATAACTTTTTTTGTAAACAGTCTTAGTTACGGTATGAAATTAGTTAGTGGAAACATAGACATAAGCGTGCCTGATGGGGTGTCCGGCGGATGGCGCGTGGAGACGTTCACGGTCTCCCAGCAGGAGTCCGACTTCACGCGTCTGCGTGCCGTCTGTGGCCATCCGGCCGAGTTCGTGTCGCCCGGCAGCTACAAGCGCCTCATGCACGGGGGCACTGTGGTGATGTCGAACACGCCGCATGAAATCCTGACCCACCGGCCCGTGATCAGGATGGCGCGGGGGCGCGTGCTCCTTAACGGCCTTGGCCTGGGCGTGTGCCTCAAGGTCATCCTTGCGGACGCGGAGGTTGAGCACGTCACTGTGGTCGAGAAGGAGGCTGACGTGCTCAGGCTGGTCGGCCCGACCTACGAGTGCCCTCGCCTCACGCTGATCCACGGCGACGCCTATACCCGCGAGCTTCGTCGGGGCGAGCGGTACGATGTCGCCTGGCACGACATCTGGAACGAGATTTGTAGCGACAACGCCGACGATATGCGGCGGTTGATGCGCAAGTACGCCCGGCGGGCGGCCTGGCAGGGCTGCTGGTGCTACTACGAGACGCTCCGGGATCGGTAACATGAAGCGGTTGCTGGAGAACCTCACCGGCCCGTGGGCCTGCGCCAAACGGAACGAGATCCGAAGGCTCCTCCTGCTGGAGCGCGAGCGCCGTGCGCTCGGCGACCTGGAGGGGGCCAAGGCGGCCGGGGAGAAGGCCCGCCGCATGCGCTCCTTTTATGAGGCCGTCAAGCCCCCCAGGAAGCGCCGCAAAGCCGAGCCGAGGCCGGAGGACCCGGCGCTCGCCCCGGAGAGGGAGGAGCTGATGGCCCTGCTCACGGCTAGGGAGCGGGAGGGCCGCGGGGCCGTCCGCTACTGGCAGCTGATCGACGGCGCCGCCAAGCGGGCCGGCGCCCGCGGCAAGGCCGAGATGAAGCGGGTGCGCCTCCGCTACATGTCCGCGTTGGGGGAGCTCCTCAGGGCGGGCCGCGCCGTGCGCGTCTGCAGGCGGTTCGTCCTTTCCGTGGGCGCGATCAGCGCAACCGGAAGATGAGGTTGTCGGGCGCCCGGTGGACCATGTCGTAGCCCTTGAACAGCTGCCTGAACTGCTCTTCGAACGAGGCCGGCCCCACCCTGAACTCCACGCACCACGCGGCCGGGGTGAACCGCTCGGCCAGCGCGGTCGCGACCTCTAGGCTGGTGCCCTCCGTGTCGACGTTGATGAAGTCGGGCTGCCCGCCCCCGAAGGAGGAGTGGTACAGCCTCTCGATTTCGGCCACGCCCACCGGCGAGACGTACACCGGGATGTAGTTGCCGACGTGCGCCCAGATCCGGCGGAACGCCTCGGAGGTCGTCGAGACGGCGTCGTCGGTCATCTCCAGCTTAATCAGGCCCCCGCCATCGCCCGGGACGACGGCCGCGTTCACCAGCCGGAGCCTAGGGTTGTGGCCGTGCAGGGCGGCGAGGTCGTGGAACGGCTGCGCGGACGGCTCGACGAGTATGCCGCCCCACCCGTCCTCGATCAGCTTCAGGGTGTTGGAGAAAGTGCGGCCGTTGAAGGCCCCCACGTCGATGAGCGTCCCCTCGGCCTTCCCCTCGAAAATCCCGAGGATGTGCTTTTCTTCGTCGTATTGGCTGTACATCTTGGGTTAAGAACAGGGTGCGCCGGCGGCTTGTCGATCCAGACCTGCCAGCGCGGCCCGAAGGCGGCTTTGAAGCTGGAGAGGGCCGTGGTTATCGAGTTGAAGTGGTAGCTGTAGCCGTGGCCGGGGCGGCTGCGGGCCCGCATCAGCTCCACGGGGTCGGGGTCGCCGTCGAGCTGGGCCATTATCTTGCAGAAGGAGGTGGGAGTTGGTGGGTTCATTTCAGTTCTAAGAACGCATGCCAGAAACTGTTTCGATTTCGGACGGCACGGGTAAGCGGGCGCCGAGCGCCAGCTGGAAGATCGTGAGCTTCAGCAAGCCGGTCCTCTGGACGAGGACCGAGGAGGAGGTCTGGATGCTGCACCCCCTGCGGCGGTACATCCTCAACGCGGACCAGCTCGAAAGGCTCATGCCCTACATAGAGACCATGTCGGAGCTCAAGGGGTCGCGCCACTACCGGCCCCTGGTGGCCGGGGCGGCCCTCGCGGGCACCCGCATCCTCGTCTACCGGTACGCCGACCGCGGCGTCGGCGACCACCTCTTCATGACCGGGCCGCTGAACTACCTCCGCCACGTCTCCGGCAACAGCGCCGACATCACCATGTACGGCCTGACCGACCGCCACCAGATCCTCGCCTTCCACCCCGCCCTCAAGCACGAGGCCGTCCTGGCCGGGCCGGTGCACTACGACGACCTCCAGTACTACCACTGGCACTGGTTCGTCGAGACCGCCACCGAGTACGACGAGGAGTTCGACCAGCTCAACGTCTACGACTCGCTCTACCGGCAGATGGGGGTGGACCCGACCACCGTCGACGTCACCTTCAAGCGGCCCTCGATGAAGCTCAACGATAAGGACTACAGGGACCTCGACCAGCTGTACTACTTCGTCTACTGCAACCGCAAGCTCGACCTGCGCCTCACGCCCTACTACGTGGTCGCCCCGACCTCCTATGCCAGCCTGCGCTCCGCCCCCTACGGGCTGTGGCTGGCCGTCATCGCCGAGCTGGCCAAGGTCAGGCCCGTGGTCGCCGTCGGGCGCCCGGGCAAGGGCCGCATGCCCGACACCGACCTGTCGTTCGGCCAGTTCGTGGGCGACCTGAACAAGATCCCCAACACGGTGAACCTGATGAGCGACATCCCCATCCGCACCGTCGCCGCCCTGGTCTCACGCGCCATCTGCGCCGTCACCCTCGACGCCGGCATCCTCTACGTCGCCCAGGCCCTCGGCGTGCCCGCCGTCTCGCTCTGGGGCACCCACGCCCCCGCCGTCCGCCTGCTGTACGACAAGAAGTACATGGACCTGGCCGTCTGGAACCGCGAGGCCTGCCACAACTCGCCCTGCTTCTCCTACGCCGTCTTCCCGAAGGCGAAGTGCCCCCGCGGCGAGCTCCAGAAGGTCTGCGAGCCGTTGGCCGCCGTGAAGCCGTCCGACGTCATCGCCAAGGTCACCGAGGCCGAAAAAGCCCGCTAGTTAGCCGATGAGCTACTGCGACATCATCTGCGGCGAGGCGCTCGCCGAGCTGCGCAAGCTGCCCCCTGATTCGGCGCACGCCTGCGTGACGGACCCGCCGTACGGCCTGAAGTTCATGGGCAAGGACTGGGACCGCGGCGTGCCTGGGTCGGCTTACTGGGCCGAGGCCCTGCGCGTCTGTAGGCCCGGCGCCCACCTCCTCGCGTTCGGCGGCACGCGCACCTTCCACCGGCTCGCCTGCGCCATCGAGGACGCCGGGTGGGAGATCCGCGACACCCTGATGTGGGTCTACGGCTCCGGCTTCCCGAAGTCGCTCGACGTGGGCAAGGCCTTCGACAAGGCGGCGGGGGCGAAGGGTGAGGTCGTGGGCGTGCAGAAGGTCGACGTGGGGATGCAGTCGGGCCACATGCACAGCGGCAGGCGGTCGGAGGTGGTCGAGCGCGAGGTGCGGGCGCCCGCGACCGACGAGGCCAGGGAGTGGCGCGGCTGGGGCACGGCCCTCAAGCCCGCCTGGGAGCCGATCTTGCTCGCCCGGAGGCCCCTCGACGGGACCGTGGTGGAGAACGTGCGGAAGTGGGGCTGTGGGGCGCTGAACGTCGACGGGTGTAGGGTGGGCGAGGAGAGCACCGTTCGCACGAGGAGGGACAGCCTGAGCGCGTCTGGCTGGGCGAGCGTGAACCGCTCGCCAGTGGGCGGGTCGGAGGCGGGCCGCTGGCCCGCGAACGTGGTGCACGATGGCAGCGAGGAGGTTCTGGCGGGCTTCCCCCGCACTAGGAGCGGCAGCGATACCGTCAAGCGGGAGAGCGGGGCCGACCGCGACGGCAACCGGGGCGCGGCCTACGGGGCCGAGAGCCGGCCCGCCGGGTCGCCGATGGTCTTCTACGGCGACGAGGGCTCCGCCGCCCGCTTCTTCTACTGCGCTAAGCCGAGCCCCTCCGAGCGGGAGGGCAACCCCCACCCGACCGTCAAGCCGCTGGCCCTGATGGAGTGGCTGCTGCGACTCGTCTCCAGGGAGGGCGACACCGTGGTCGACCCGTTCGCCGGGAGCGGCACCACGGGCGTCGCGGCCTACCGGCTGGGGCGGAACGCCGTTCTCATAGACAAGAGCCGCGCCGACTACGAGACCATGAAGGCCCGCATGGCCAAGGCCGGGGCGGCCCTCGAACCCATTTGAAGATGTGGATACTCCCGCGCCACTTACACACCTCAGCCTTTGTTCGGGATACGAGGGCATTGGTCTCGGACTTGAGCGAGCTGTCCCAGGCCTGCGCACAGTCGCTCTTTGTGAGATCGAAGCCTTTGCCTGCGCGAACCTGGTCGCAAAAATGGAGGCGGGACTCCTGGACCCGGTTCCTCTCTGGACGGATCTGCGCACCTTCCCATTCACAGAGTTTCACGGACTCGTGGGCGTCCTGTCAGGCGGCTTCCCTTGCCAGCCCTTCAGCGCCTGCGGCAGGCAGGCCGCCGACCACGACCCCCGGCACCTCTTCCCCGCCATCCTCGAAGGGGTCGAGCGGTGCCAGCCCGCCCTCGTCTTCCTTGAGAACGTGCCCGGGATTGTCTCCGCCAAGCTCAAGGGGGATGGCTGGTCGGACCCCGCCGGGACCCCCGTTCTGCTCCATGTCCTCCGAGAGCTGGAGCGCGTGGGTTACCGCGTCGCGTGCGGACTATTCAGCTCGGCTGAAACGGGCGGCAGCCACCGGCGCGAGCGCATCTATATCCTGGCCCACCGCCTCGGCGCGGGACTGGAAGGATTCGCCCGGCATGTCGACGGAGCGGCGGAGGGGCGTGGACCAGCTGGCGAGGGTCGTCTACCACCAAGTCCCGCCGGGCCCGGGGGGCGGCAGCTCTGGTGGGAGCCCCCCAGGACTCTGGCAAACGCCAAGCACGGACAGCTTTCGAAGCCGGGGCCGGGACCGGAAGGACGAGATGGGCCTGGACCAGCAGGTGAGGTACGGCCCGGCGAGGTGGGCGACGCCCAGGGCGGAGGACGCGGAGAGCGCGGGCCGCAGGGTCGAGCGGGGGACGGCGGACACGCTGACGGCCCAGGTGAGGGAAATGTGGCCGACGCCGAAGGTCATGGACGCGGAGCGGTCGTCGCTCCAGACGCAGGCGAAGTACGTGGCCCGGACCGGGCGGCAGACGAACCTGAGGGCGGCGGTGGGCATGAGCCTGTGGCCGACGCCGAGGACGCCGACGGGCGGGGCGGAGTCGGCGGGGAGGAAGCAGGAGCTGGGGCGGGACGCGTCGGGCGGGGGCGACCTGACGAGCGAGGTGAGGAGGTGGCCGACGCCGATCCACGGCTGCGCGGAGGCGAGCCACGGCCAGATCAGCGGCCAGTATCGCGACGCGATGACGGCGGCGGGGGTCCCCGCGGGGAGGCTGAACCCGCGGTGGGTGGAGGTCTTGATGAGGGTGCCGGTGGGCTGGTGCCTGCCGAGCTGTTCGTATCCGTGGACTCCCGGACCGACGAGCTGAGGCTCCTGGGCAACGGAGTCGACCCGGTCGTGGCTGAGCACGCGTTCAGGACGCTGCTGGCCCGGCTGCTGGAGGGGCCGTGATCGCCGAGGTCTGCGTGGACACGGCGTACGTGCAGGACACTGGGGTCTACTACCGGGTGGTCTCCATGGCGCCGGGCGCGATCGTGGTCTCCGAGCGGTGCGGCGACGGCGCCGGCCTGGAGATGCCGCTGGAGGAGTTCAAGCGGCGGTTCGCCGCCCTGGACCTGCAGGAGGAGGCCAAGCTGCGGTGGGCGGAGAAGGCCCTCAGGAGGAGGGGCCTCCCGGCCGACCGGGAGACGGTGAGGGGCATCTGGCGGCGCCCGCTGGAGGACCCCCCGGCGCCCGAAGTCGACAAGGCTAGCCAGCCGCCCGACGGCCCGCCGCGGCGGGAGAGGGAGGAGTCCGACCAGTCCGCGGGCGGCCGTGGCGGCGCTAGGTCGCCGGACATTGGCGTGCTGGTGACGCCCTCCAAGTCGGACGACCTGGCCGGCCTCGTGCTGAGCGAGTCCACCCGCCAGGAGCTGGACGACGCCCTGCGCCTCATCCTCCGGCGCGAGGACTTCGAGGCCGTCTGGAGGCTCGGCGAGATCTTCCCGTTCAAGAACCGCTGCGCCCTGAACTTCTACGGCGAGCCTGGCACCGGCAAGACCACGGCGGCGCGCGGCCTGGCGCTGCGCCTGGGGCGCCAGCTCTACCAGGTCGACTACGCCAAGCTCACCAGCAAGTGGGTCGGCGAGACCGACAAGTACATCAAGTTCGCCTTCGAATACGCGCACCGGGCCATGGCGGTCCTCTTCTTCGACGAGGCCGACAGCGTCCTCAGCCGGCGCATGACCGACCCCGACCAGTCGTGGGCCGTCGCCCTCAACCAGCAGCGGAACGTCCTGATGCAGGAGCTTGACAGGTTCGACGGCATCGTGGTCTTCTCCACCAACCTCTTCTCCGCCTACGACTCGGCTGTCGTGCGCCGGATCTCCCACCACGTGGAGTTCCCCATGCCCGACCAAGGCATGAGACTTCGCCTGTTCCGGCGTCACCTGCCTAACCCGGACCGGGCCGTGCTCAGCCAGGCGCAGTGGGACCGCCTGGCCCTCGACAGCCGCGGCCTCTCCGGGGGCGACATCCTGAACGCCTGCGTCAACGCCATGGTGCGGGCGAGCGCCCCGGCCGACGTCGCCGACTGGAAGCTCACCTTCAAGCTGCTCGACGACGAGGCCAGGAGGGTGCTGCGCACCAAGCTCGCCGCGGCGGGCCATAGTTAGTTCGTGGCACAGCAGAAGGTACAGCTCCCGGCCAACTCGGCCTACGTCACGACGCCCATCTACCAGCAGCCCGACGGCACCGTCGTCTTCGGGCTCCTGCAGCTCGCCACCCCGCCGGACCCGAGCGACCGCCTCTACACCGTCCCGGCCCAGTTCGAGGACAGGCTGGACCTGATCAGCAACGGCATGTACGGCCTGCCCGACTTCTGGTGGGCGATCGCGGAGGCCAACGGCCTGGTGGACCCGCTCATGGAGGCCTCCGAGGGCGTCCAGATCCGCATCCCGCTCAAGTCGAGGCTGCCGAGCACCTGAGCGCGCGGCGCACCCGCCCCACGGCCCTCCTGCCCGTGCCGCCGAGCTGGCACTCCCAGATCGTGACCACCCGGTAGCCGAGCCTGCGAAGCTCGGCGGCCACCCGGCGGTCGCGGCGCCGGTTGTTCGCGATCTTGTCCTGCCAGAAGCCGGTGTGCGTCTTCGGGGTCTTGGAGTGTCGCGGGCAGCCGTGCTAGAAGCAGCCGTGCACGAAGACGCAGACGCGCTGCTCGCGGAACGTGAAGTCGGGCGTGCCCGGCAGGGGCGACTGGGGCGACCACTTCGGCAGCCCGGCCTCCTGCATGAGCGTGGCCAGCCTGACCTCCGTCGTCTTGTTCCCGCTGCTGCGGATGCGGGACATTATCTCGGAGCGCTTCTGCGGGCTGACGGTGTCGGCCATGGTGGAAGTTGTAAACATTAAACGTCCGGGACGGCAAGCTCACACCGTCGGCAGATTGGGTCCCCACTGGCGTCGTCCCGCTGCGCCTCGCGGACGCGCCGGTAGGCCTCACCCCTGAACAGTTCGGGGTAGCCCGTCGCGGTCAGGTTGCCGAGGATGTGCTCCATCCCGTAGTCCATGCAGCACAGGACCACGTCCCCGTTCGGGAGCAGGACGTTGTGGTCCAGCTCCGGGCCGCATGCCGAGCACTTGATCCTGCCAGCCCGCCAGGGAACCGCCTTCCCCTTCAGGTTGCCGGCCCGGCCTACGATGCCGCCCAGGTCGCTCGGCACATCCCGGCCCAGCGCCTCCCGCACCCTGGGGTGGAGCCTGCCGATCACCGTGACGTGGCTCCCGGCGGGGTGGGCCAGCGCGAGCCGCAGCACCGCCAGGTAGTCGTCCGTGACCTCCAGCTTCATCATGCCGTCCGCGTCGGGCAGGTGCACGCAGAGGCACAGGAGCGGCACGTGCCAAATGCGGGCCAGGTCCGCCGGCTTCATGCCGAAGGTCGTGGTGTAGACGCCGACCCGGTAGCCCGAGTCGTGGGCGTGCAGCAGCATGTCCGTGGCCCGCGGGTTCAGCCATGGCTCGGCCATCCCGGCGAACAGGATCTCCACCCCCTTGGGGACGCCGGCCAGGCATCGCGCGAAGGTGTCGAAGGACATCTCTCGGGGGCCGCCCACCCTCGCGTAGGCGCGCACGTGGGTCGCCTGCGGGCAGTAGTCGCAGGCCATCCTGCAGCCCACCGTCGTGGACACTTCGAGGTTGGGTTTCGGCACGCCATAAGTAGTTCTATGTGGAGAGCGAAATGAACATCCCGTTGTCCGTCTTGATCCCCGCCGTGCTGGAGCGCGACGCCCGCCGGCTCTACGAGAAGCTCATGGCCCAGGCCGAGCCGTTCGGGGCCGAGGTGCTCGTCTTCCTCGACAACCGCAAGCGGTCCACCGGCCTCAAGGACCAGGCGCTGCTGAACGCCGCCCTGGGCAGGTACGTCATGCTCGTCGACGACGACGACGACGTGGCGGACGACTGCGTGGCCGCCATCGCCGGCGTGATCGACGCCCAGGCCCGCGGGTCGACCGGCCCCAGCCCGGTGTTCACGGGGGAGGTCGACGTCATCTCGTTCGACTCCCAGGCGACGCTCAACCTGCACGACGACTCCCCCAAGAACCCCTTCGTCGTCCACACCAGCCTCGCCTTCGAGAACGAGCAGCTGCGAGCCGTGAGCGGGCAGTGGGTGGACATCGGGCGCAAGCCCTGGCAGTGGTGCGCCTGGCGGCGCGAGCTCGCCCAGTCGGCCTCGTTCCCCGACGGGTACATCGACCCCGACGCCTATTGGCTCAGGCAGCTGTGGGCCAAGGCCAAGACCGAGTATCACATCGACCGGGTGCTCCACTTTTACCATTACGATAACCAAAAATCGCTTTCGAACCGGGGGAAGCCGGCCGTCTCACCTTCATGAGCCTGTCCAAGTTCGTCAACGTCCTGTGCTTCGTGGCCGTGGTCTCATTCACGGCCGTCGTTCTGGCGGCGACCATCGTCGACCGCCACTCCACCTGGCGGGAGTACCTGTTCACCGCCTTCCTGATGGCCGTTTCGACCTTCGTCGGCCGCGCCGTCTTCAAAAGCTAATCGCATGAAAGTAAAAGTTGGCAGCAAAATCTACGACGGCAACGACCAGCCAGTGATGGTCATTCTGTCCAAGAAGGATAAGTTCAACATCGCGCACATGCCTCCGCGCGTTAGGTGTTACTGTAGCTTTCCTGACGGTATGGACGCCAAGAAAGTCCTGCAATGGATGAAGAGATGAAGGTCACCCTGATCCGCGCCGACGTCACCAGCCTGAACGGGCGATGCTACCCGAAGGGCGTGCTGGAGCAGGCGCTCCTGAAGATGCCGCGCGAGATGTTCGGCACCGTCGGGTTCCTCGAATATGGCGAGCCGGTCACCCTGGAGAACGCCGCCTTCAGGGCCAGCGGCTTCGCCACCAACGAGCGGGGCGACGTCGTCGCGGAGATCGCCGTCCTGGACACCGCCCCCGGGCGCAAGCTCTGCGAGCTGATCGAGAACAAGATCGACGTCGTGTTCCGCGCCGCCGGCACCGGCAGGCTGGAGGGGGCGGAGGTCAGGGAGTTCGAGATCACCGGCATCGCCATGCTGCCGAAGGAGAGGGACGCTTTCAACTTGTAAGTCTAAAACTTTTCAGCCACAGTGTGGCTCGTTCTTTCCAACCCCGGGGGTGTACCGGATTCGATCCGGTCGTGACCGGGGCCCCTGCACGCCGGGCGATCCGACCTCACCCCGTAAAACTGCGGCCGGAACCATAGACGGCAACGACTATGACCAAAAGGTGATCAAGGTGGACTTCTCGAAGTCCGCCGAGGTCGCCCTGGCGGCCGCCTAAGCGGCCGCCCGCCGAGCCCCGACGCCTGCTGAGGGCCACGGCGACGCAGCAGGCGAAAACGGCGGCGGACTCAGCGTCGGAGAAGGGTGACTGGGTCCAAACCGACTTCGGCCGGGGTTGCCCAACCCACTCGTTGACAAACGGCGGCCGGCCCTTTGGTTGGGGACCGCTCCGCACTGGCTTGTCAGCGCAAGCCGAAAGGCGCGGACAAAACCGCGGGCACTTGCGAGGTCGCCAACCCATGCCAATGGGGACTCCTGGTAGGGCGACGCGTCCGGGGCTCACACCCCGGGTTTTGCCGACAAGGCCGGGTCACGCGATGTCACGCAATGAAATGGAAGCGCCGGAAGTGCACGGGGGCGCGCCCCCGAACGATGCACGCAAGCCGGTTCTAACCCGGATCGAGGATAGCCCTGGGGGCCGGCGACCCCTGCGCTGACGCCATTTTCCCATGATGATTGCCTGCTCCATCCTGGCGGCCTGGCTCCTCTGGAAACTGCTCCATCGGTGGAGCGAGGACGCTCCCCGCGACTATGAGTGATAGTTAGGGCATGCCGAACGCGCGCCAGATTCTCGAAAGCCTCGTCGAAGACGAGGCCGTCCGCATCGGCCCGCCGCCGCGGGTGAAGTCCCTTACCGACCGGGAGTGGCTGGCCTGGAAGGACAGGCTCACCCCGCAGCAGTGGGAGGCCCTGGGGAGGGTGCGGGAGCGCTGGGACTGGGTGGCCGACCCGGGGTTCCTGCCGCTGGAGAAGTGCCTGATGGTCCACGTCGGCTCGAACGAGACCGGGGCGGAGATGTGGCTCGGCATCGAGACCGATGGCCACACCCACTCCTGACCTGCACGTCCCGCCCTACGACGGGTTCTGGCTCCGCCCCGACGGGCGGCTGTACCTCGTCGGGATCAAGGAGGAGCACGACGCGTGGGCGGAGGACTACTTGAGGCTTCCCAGCAACGTCTACGGCGACGCCAGGGAAAAGCTCCTGGCCATGGGCTGGTGGCGCGGCGTCAGGGAGACCGACGCCCGCGAGGAGGTCATCGGCGTCAACGGCGAGAGGCCGCTGACCAGCCGCCAGCGCGCGACCCTGGAGGAGGTGGGGATGGAGAACGGCATCCCCGTGGTGGCCTACTGGCCCGACCCGGAGGAGACGATCTATTCGCCGCCGGAGATGGCGGTGGCCGAGGCCCGGCTCCCGTACGTGCCCCGCGGCTTCTGGCTCACCCAGGCGGGGAAGGTGTACGACGTGGGCCTGGACGACCACGACCTCTGGGCGGCCGACTTCCTCGACTTCAAGCGGCCCGCGGACAGCGACGACCCCACTTATGGTGACAGCTCGCAGATCCTTCTGCGGCGCGGCTGGTGGCGGGCCGTGCTCATCGACGAGCAGTACATCGCCAACGGCGACATCGCGCTCACCCGCGCCCAGCGCGGGGTCCTGGAGGAGATGGGCCTGGAGGCCGGCGTCCCGGTGCTGGCCTACCTGGGGGCGCCGAGCTGGGAGGGCGGCGGGGAGCCGGAGGTGGTCTTCTCGCCGCCGACGGAAGTCGCGGAGGCCTTCGGGCGCGGCAAGCCGCTCGAACCGGCCACGGTGGAAAGGCTCAGGGCGAGGCTGACGCGGGGCATGGAGGTCTGGCGGGGGTTCAGGCGGCCGGGCCAGAAGCCGGCCGACCCCGGCGACCTCGGCCAGGGCGCCTACCACAGCACCTCGCGCTCGCGGGCGTCCGGCTACGGCGAGCCCCGGCGGGTCGTCCTGCGTCTGCGCAACCCCCTCATCCTCTCGGCCGGCGAGGCCTACGACCAGGTCGCCGACCGGTTCGGCACGATCAGCGGGGTGGCCGGCGAGCCGCAGCACGGCGCCGGAGACATGGGGGCGCGGGCCCTGCGCTCGGCCGAGGCGACGGCGGCCCTCGTGCGGGCGGGGTACGACGGGCTGGTGGCCGTCAACCCGCACCGTTACGGCGGCCTGGGCGGCGAGATCGAAATCGTCCAGTTCCCGGCCGTCTCCGAGGAGGCCTGCCGGCTCGTCGACGCGTTGCTGGCGTGATCCAGTTCTTCCTTACCCGATGAGGAAGATCTACGCCACGTTCAGCGGGGACAAGTACCACGACACCACCCGCGAGATAGTCAGGCGCGCCCCCCTGTTCGGGGTCGACGAAGTTTGGGTCTACGACGACCACTGGCTCAGGACCAAGCGCGCGGAGTACTGCGCCCAGAACAAGTGGCTCTTCGAGCACCGCTGCCACACCGGCCCGCCGAGGGAGCCGTCGTTCCACGACGAGCCAGGCCCCCGCGGGGTGAACTGGTTCGCGTTCAAGCCGTTCGTCGTCCTGGACGCGCTCGAACGCGCCGTGCCGGGCGACCTCGTCCTCTTCACCGACGCCGACACCTACCCCATCGCGCCCCTGCAGGTCCTGTACGACATCTGCCAGCGCGATGGTCTCATGCTCTTCTCGGCCGTCGGCAACTGGCACAGCCGCTGGTGCAAGCGGGAGTGCTTCGCCGTCATGGGCCAGGACGAGCCCCGCTGGCGCGACGTGCAGCACGCCGTCGCCCGCTTCATGCTCTTCAGGAGGCCGGAGCGCATGAGCGCCTCCCGGCCGGTCCAGATGCTCTGGGAATGGTTCACCTACACCCTGAACCCGCTCGCCACCACCTTCACCCAGACCGGCAGGCTGGGCCTCCCGGAGTACCCGGAGTTCTACGAGCACCGCTGCGAGCAGGCCATCCTCACCAACCTGGCCCACAAGTACGGCTTCCGGCTGTACCGCGAGGCCTGCGCGTACGGGAACTCGGTCAAGGACGACCTGGACCTCTACCCGCAGCTGTTCGAGCAGATCGGCGGCCACAGCTACGGCCCCGTGCGCGGGCAGGGCAGCATGTTCAGGAACATCGAGGACTGATTTTCTGTTCTTACACCGTTGCTGGTTCAATCCCCAACTCCCTGAAAACATGATCTACGTCTATATCGCGCTCGTTGTCCTGTTCGTCATCGTGATCCTCGTGCACTTCTTCGGCAGGAAGGCCCTCGCCAAGGCGAAGGCTGAGCTCGCCGTCCTGAAAGCTGACGCTGAAGCCGACCTCGCCGCCGCGAAGGCGGATCTCCAGAAGGCCGACGCCGCCCTTGAGGCGAGGGTTAAGGTCGTCGAAGCCTGGATCAAGAGCAAGACCTGAGCCGTTTACGGCCAGACGGCGCCCTGGAGCTGGTCGAGGGCGTTGGCTATGCTCGTGGGTGGCGACGGCCACTTGTTCGAGTGTGCGGGGGTGTACATCCCGGAGATGACCACCGCGTTGTGCGACCCGTCGCTGGTGACGGCGATGGTGGTGCCGTCGCCGGCGATGCTCTTGAAGGGGAGGTTGACGCCTGACTTCGGCAGCACCAGCCCGACGCCGATCATGCCGGCGTTCGAGGCCGTGTTGGCCTCGCCGCCCGTGCCGGTGCCGACGGTAGTTGCCAGGCCGAACTTTCCGGCCTCCCGGAAGTAGGCCACGTTGGGGTTCGAGAGGTCCGTCGCGCCCTTCTGGACGATCAGCCAGCCCCTGAAGCAGGCCCGGCTGGCTATCGGGTTGATCGCTACTGAGTTCTGGATGTCGGCCTTCGCATCGTTCAGCGTGTCGTAGATCCGCTGCCCGATGCCTAGGCCGGTCAGGTTGATGATTGGGAAATGGAACAGCAGCTGGATCGTCCAATAGGTGTCCGGCACGGTGGCCAGGTGCCCGGAGCCGTCGTCCCAGTGGTTCGGGTCGATGTTGGGCGTGGGTGGGAGCTCGATCCAGCCCCCCTGGCCGTCTTGGTAGGCGGAGATGAAGTAGAGGTAGCCGGCACCCTGGCTCGGACATGTCGTGATGTTGGGCGATTTCGGGTCGATCCCGAAGTTGCCGCCCGGGACGAACGAGTGCCCGGCGGTTTTTGTGAGGTAGGGGCCGCTCGCCCCGCTGGCCCCGGCGTAGACGTTCCCGTCGACGTTGAAGACGCCGAACTGGGCGAGGAAGTCCTCCACCGTCTTGGCGTGGTCCGGGATCAGCCAGGGCGTGCCCTCCGCGTAGGCGATGACGCCGCCCGAGTGCCCCAGGGCGCCGAGTTCGATGGCGTCGCGCGTGTCGTCCGGCGTGAAGTCCGTGTCCGAGATCTGGAACGACCCGTTTGAGTCGATGGCGACGAAGGAGGCGTCGGTGGTGGCCGCGTAGGGGTCCGTGAGGCCCGGCAGGGTGCCCCAGCTGACCAGCGTCCGCACGGGGTTGGTCGGGTCGGTGTAGTTGTTGACAATGACCCCGGTGCCCGCGGCGATGCCGAACGTCGTCGTGCCGGGCGTGAACGAGAGCCCCCCGCCGCTGATCAGGCCCGTGCCCATGATGTTGTTGAGGAGGTCGAAGTCCTGCGACCCGCCGCCGGAGCCGGTGGCCCCCTGGTAGCCCTGCGGGCCTGTGGCGCCCTGGAACCCCTGGTAGCCCTGCGGGCCGAGGTAGGGGTTCGGGAGGTAGAACGCCTCCAGGTACTGCGCGCCCTGTGGGCCGGTGTACCCGTAGTAATACCCGTAATAAGGCATGGTGCTAGCCGATGAGCTGGGTGACCAGCGTCCGGGCGTAGAGCTTGTCGCCGACCACGCGCTGCACGTCGGCGGCGATCTCGCTGATGAGCCTCCCGGTGTTCAGGCGGTGGTAGGCCCCCTTCAGCAGCGGCGGGAGGATGCGCCGGTAGGCGGCGTCCATGAGTTCGAGGTAGCGCCGGCAGCTCTCGTCCATGTCCTCGCTCAGCTTGAGGTCCATGCCGGCGGCGTAGTAGTTGAGGCTGCCCTGGCGCTCCGTGAGCCGGGCGTAGGCGACCTCCGGGGGCACCACGCAGTGGAAGACGACGTCGGGGACCCGCAGGCCCCTGTAGAGGGCGAGCAGCGCCGACTCGTCGACGCCGCGGAGGGAGTCGCGCACGAGGCTCGTGTAGAGGTAGCGGTCGCAGAGGACCGTCCTGCCCTCCTGCAGCGCCGGGGCGATGACGGTCTCGTACCGCTCGACCAGGTCGGCGGCGTGGAGGAGGGAGAAGAGGAGCGGCGACAGCGACTGCTCCTCCTTCGCCTGCCGGATGAGCGGGGCGAAGCGGGCGCTGCTGTTCCACTTGGTGGCGACCGCCGGCTGGCGGTTGGATTCCAGCCACTCCTGGAGCTTCCGGTGCTGCGTGGACTTGCCGGACCCGTCCGGCCCCTCGAAGGCGATGAGCAGGCCCCGCCTGGACTCGACGATCGGGTGCGCCGCCGCGAGGGCCGCGAGGGACTCGTGGACCGCCAGGGCCGCCGCGACCAGGGAGCCGGTCTGGGTCAGCCTGCCCGCCTCCCTGGCGGGGACCCACTCCAGGGCCTTCTCGTCGCTCGACGCCTTGGCCTCGGTGCCCGGGGGCACCCTGGTGGTGTAGAAGTGGAGGCCGCCCAGCTTGCCCACGTAGGTGAGCCTGTCGGCGGGCGCGTCGATGCCGGTCTCCTCGCGCAGCTCCCGGCTGGCGGCCTGCGCGGGGTCCTCGCCCGGCCGCAGGTGGCCGCCGGGGAAGTCGTGCGCCGCGCCCTTCTTGACCCCGACCAGCACCTCCGGCCAGGGGGCGCCTACGTAGCCGGGCGGGATGGCCGTCCCCGCGGCGCCGGGGTCGCGCCCCGGGCGCACCACGATGACGTGCGCGCCCTCCTTCAGGTCGCCGGGGTCCTTCTCGATCAGGGCGTGGATGCGGTTCACGCCCTAACTACGGTTCACTTCGGGGGCGGGTCCTTCGGGTCGTGCTTGTCCCTGTACCGCTGGTCGTCCCGGCCGGTGTAGCCGTACGGCTTGCCGTCGACCGCGTCGTAGAACCAGGAGTGCTGCTTCCGGCCGAACTGGGCGTGGGTGACGTCCAGGCCGAGAACCACGTTCTTGAGGCCGGCGTCGACGCACCGCTGCCCGTAGTCCTCCCACACGCACCAGGCGGTGAAGCCCTCGTCTAGGTAGCCCACCCTTCCGACGACGTGCCGGGGGTAGCTGATGGGGCCGGAGTTCATGTGGTCCCGCTCGACGAACTCGCCGTGCTTCAGCCACGTCCTCCGGTCGGGGAGCGGCGCCTCCGACCGGGACCAGAACGAGCTGGCGAGGTTCGGCTCGCCGCGGACGCTGTACCCGTCGCGGCTGCCGATGATGCCCAGGCTGGGGCCGTAGGCTTCGAGCACCCTCTGCACCTCGGCGTGGATGGGCCGGTTGAACCGCTCGTCGTCCTGCGGGGCCACCAGGACGTCGCAGTCGGTGCGCTCCACGAAGTGCCTGAGCAGGATGTTGTGGCCCCCGACTTCGCGCACCTCCTTGTCGGGCTTGAAGACCGTGTACTTGAAGGGCTTCCTCGGCGCGGTCTCGTAGCCGAGGTCGTACGGGTAGAACTTGAACCCCCGGTGCTCCAGCCAGAAGCTCTCCATGTGCTCGAAGGCCTGGTCCGTGCCGTCCTTCGGGGCGTCGAGCACGAAGGCCAGCTCGGTGTTGCCCGGGTCGAAGTTCTCGACGATCCCGTCGAGCAGGTAGGCCAGCATGTCGGCCCGGCACCAGATGTGGTAGCCCAGGAGGATCTTCATCAGGGGTTAGAACTAGGCCCAGACCAGCCGGTGGGCGTGGATCTGCCGTCGTTTGAGGCTTTCCCGCACCTGCCGTATGAAGGTGGGGAGTGGGCTCTTGCGGGCGGCGCGGAGGCAGGGCTGGCGCCGGACGGGGGCGTCGTCCAGATGGCCAGCCTCCGGCAGGCCCGCAGGGGGCGCCAACTCTCCCGGGGTTCCGTCATCAGCTCGTGGATGAACCGCTGCCAGCGCAGGCGCGCGGCCTTCAGCCTGGCCTGCTCCTCGCTGTAGTCCCCATAGGAGCTGCTGGCGATGTTCGTGTAGTAGCCCTGCTGGTATCGGGGGTACGTGTTGGTCGAGGGGCCGATGGTCGAGTTGTCCCCGCAAAAGGGCCAGAGCGTCATCGTGTTGCCGATGATGCTGATCCGGTAGGCTGTGCCCGCGGTGACGATTCCGATTCCGTCGTTGGGGGCCATCAAGCTTTCCTCTTGGCTAGTGAACTGATGATTAGCCGGTCGACGGCCTTGCGCTCCCTCCTGGTCATGTTGTGCCTTCGGCCATTGGCGATTTTCAAAAGGCCGTGCTTGGCGTCACTGTTCATCTGGCCGGGTGTTGAGAACCTCTTCGGGGATCAGGCAGCAAGCCGTGTCGACGTGCCTCCACTCAAGGTGGAGGTGCTGGGCGCAGGCCTTCACCCCCAGGGACGCCGCGTCCGCCGGCGTGTCCGCCCACTGCCATCCGGCGCTCAGGGCGAGGGTGCCGTCCGGCCTCAGGAAGGCCAGGGCGACGCTGTAGAGGTTCTTCAAGGTTCACTAATTATCGGGCTGGGTGGGCCGGTACACGTAGTGGTAGAACTCGTTCCTCTTGGTCGGGCTGTAGCGGCGCTTCCGCATCAGGTGCTGCCCAAGCCGCTCATCCCATACGTGCATCACGTAGAGGGCGGTGCGAAACTTGCGCGCGGCGCGCTCCAAGGCGTCCATCGCCTCCGCGAACGCCCCGTTGTGCGGCTCCTCGTTGGCCCCGTCGACCAGGTAGGCTGCGGAGGCGTCCCGGAGCATGGCCAGCCGCCCGGCGAAGGTGCCCCGGCGGAACCGGTGGACGATCAGGCCGGGGTCGGCGGAGCAGGGCGTGAGTGTGAAGCCGCGCGCCCGGAGCTCGGCGAGGTAGGCGCCTTCGGCGGGTTCGGCGGGGAGAGGGGGGCGTTGGTCTGGCATGTTAGAAGGAGCTGAAGTAGGGGGGAGGGTGGTGGTTCCAGGTGGATGCCATGTAGGCTGCGAAGGCGAGGATGAGGAAGACCATGCTCACGACCACGCAGGTCCCGCGCCGCCGCACGAGGCAAAAGAGTCCGATGAGGGCGATGATCACCTGAAGGGCGAAAAAAGTTAGGCTAATGGCGTGCAGGGGTTCCATTTAATACTCCTTTTCCTCGGTGTCGATGGCCGCGGGGGTCAGCGTCTCGCCCATCAGCCTGTAGAGTTCGGTCTCGTCGATGATCTTCACGCCGTGCTTCTCGGCGGCCAGCTTCTTGTTCTGGCCGGGGGCCTCGCCTACGACTAGGTACGAGGTCGTCTTCGTCACGCTGTTCTTCACGAGGCCGCCCTTGGCCTCGATCTTGGCGGCGACCTGGTCGCGCCCGCCGCTCACAAGCGTGCCGGTGATCACGAAGCTCAAGCCGGCCAGCGTCTTGTCGGTCCCGGCCTCGTCCTCCAATGTGAAGCCGAGGGTTTCAAGCTCCGTGAGGTCGTCGGCCATGTCCGCCATGCCCACCATTAGCCCCCGAGTGCGGACGGGGCCGTACAGGAACGTGATCTCCTTGAAATGTGACGCGATGTTCCGCATGGAGCCGTATCGCTGGGCCAGCTCCTTGCTGATCGTGGAGCCGACGCCGTCGAAACCGCAGGCGTGCAGCTTGCGCCAGAGGGGGGCCTTCTTGACCCGTTCCCGCTCTGCGAGGAACTTCGCCGCGGCGGCGCCCTTGAGGCAGGAGAGCACTGCGGCGTTGGGGAGCCTGAAAAGGTCGACCAGGCGCGCGACCCCGGCCCCCTCGAAGAGGGCGCGGATGGTGGCCTCGCCGCAGCCGTCCCAGTCGAGGCAGGTCTTGCCGGTCGCGTGGATGAGGTTCCCTTCGATCTGCGCCGGGCAGTGCTCGCGGTTGATGCAGAACCAGTGGACGCCGTTGCGCTGGAGCGGGGCGCCGCAGCTCGGGCAGTCCGCCGGGAAGGTCCACGGTAGCCGATCGGGCATCGCCTTCTTGGCGATGCCGACCACCCGCGGGATGACCTCGCCCGAGCGCTCGACCCACACGTCGTCGCCGACGGCCGGGGAGCCGATGCGCTCCATCTCGTCCTGGTTCATCAGGCTGGCCGCGGTGACCGTGGCCCCGCCTAGGACGACGGGGGCGAGGACGGCGTTCGGGCAGACCTGGCCCGTCTTGCCGACGGTCGCGACGATACCGCGGAGCAGGGTGGCCTTGCGCTCCGGCGGGAACTTGAAGGCGACCGCCCACTTCGGGGCGTGCGTGCCCTCGCCCAGTTCGCCGCGCAGTTTGAGGTCATCCACTTTGAGGACGACCCCGTCGGTGTCGTAGTCGAGCCGGTCACGGGCCTTGTCGAAGGTCTGAATGTGCTGGAACGCCTTGGCGGCGGGCACCGTAATCCAGCTGGGGACGTCGAAGCCGAGGGCCTGTAGCCGGGCCACCGCGCCGCTGTCGGAGGTCAGCCCGTTGGTGCTGCTGGCCCAGTAGGCAAGGAAGTCCAGCCTGCGCTTGGCGGTCTCGGCAGGGTCCTTCTGCTTGAGGGAGCCGCTGGCGGCGTTGCGCGCGGTCTTGAGGAGGTCGTCGCCCGCCGCCGCCCGCTCCTCGTTGAGCCGGGCGAAGACGCTGCGGCGCATGTAGCACTCGCCCCGGACGTGGAAGGTTAGGGGGAGGGTCAGCGTCTGCGGAATGGACTCGATGGTGCGCGCCTGCTCGGTCACGTCGTCGCCCTCGCGGCCGTTGCCGCGGGTGACGGCTTGCGCGAACTGGCCGTTGACGTAGCTGAGGTCGAGGGAGAGGCCGTCGATCTTGGGCTCCTCGATGACGAGCAGGTCGGGGTCCTTGAAGAACTGGAGGATCTCGGCCTCGGTGAAGATGTTGTCGAGGCTCAGCATCGGCGTGGCGTGCCTCACCTTCTGGAAGCCGGGGGCGAGGTCGCTGCCCACGTCCCGCGTCGGCGAAGTCGGGTCGTCGATGCCGAGCTCTGCCTCCATCGCGGCGAGGCGGCGCGCGAGGGCGTCGTACTCGAAGTCGGTGATGGTGGATGCGCTGTGGACGTAGTAGGCCTTGCGGGCGTCCTCGACTTGCTTGCGCAGCTTTTCATATTCGGGCGTCGTTGGCATAAGGGGTTGGAATCGCTGGGGTGGTTGCGTTGTCGTCGCTGCACCGCGCCGCATGGTCGCGGGCGTACTGGTTCGGATACTGCCTTTTCAAATCCCAAGGTTCTAGTGCATCGGGACCTTCTTTGTCGCGACGATAGCCCTCCTCATCTAGCGCATCCATTCGTGCGTTGTTGCGGGCGATTTCTGCGTTTATTTCTGCATGTCTTAGGGCAGCTGGATCGGGTGGGCACGGTCCGGTTCCGTGCATCTGGTGATAAATCACTAAGCTTACGAAGAGGAACGTGACAATGATGGTGGCGGTAGGGTAGCCTGTTACACTTCCGATCACTAGGACGAGGAGAAGGCCTACGGACCCGAAGACTATTAACGCGATCATCTCCTGCCAGAGGAGGCAGCCGACGATGAAGAAGAGGAGGAACTCCAGCATGGCGGGGATTATCGACTATTCTGCTCAAATGTAAACAAAAAATGTCGTAAACTTTTTAAGGGGCCGGACGCCGAGATAGGTCTTTCGTCCCGGGGTTAGTTAGTGTGGCATGCCACAGCAGGACCTCAAATCTGTGAATCAGGACATCGAGTCACAGGCTCGCCTTTGGGGCCTCGTCGGCGGCTCGCTGAGCATTATCGGGGTCAGGTTGGCCCAGAACGTCACGCTGCAGAGCATTTTCAGCAAGAACGTCACCGCCGAGCAGAAGCTTACCGAGGAGCTGGCTAAGATCGATAGCCAGCGTAAGCGGACGAGTGACGCACTGATCGATGCGGAAGAGAAGCGACTGCAGTACAAGAAACTGGAGCGGAGACTCAACAAGCAAATCCGTGAAGAAACTGACCCGGATAAATTGCTTCTAAGGGAGTCCCAGAGAATCGCCAATACAAGGCTGCTTGAGGATGCTATAAATAAACAACTAGAGCTCAAGCAAAAGGCAGCCGACTTGGACATCGAGTACGCTGAGAAAGCGGCTGGCACGCGGCAGGCGCAGCTTGAGGATCAAATGAGGATGGTCGCCAAGCAGATGGCCCTCCCGCTGCTCGCCATCCGCACGGTCACGCTTTCGAGCTGGGACTTCAACAGGAGCCTGATGCAGGCCAACAGCGCCCTGGAGGCGCGCAACGACCTGTACGGCTCGGCGCTCCAGGTCCAGGCCAAGCTCGGCGTCGACGCGAAGGACATGGCCGACGTGTACGCCGCCATGCGCAACCAGGGGCAGCTCTACTTCACCAGCCTGGGGGCGGCCGCCCGCACCTCGCAGTCCTTCCGCGACGTGCTCGGTGACCCGCGGGTCCACGCCGAGCTGGCGAGGAACGCCACGGTGCTCGCCCGGATGCACGAGGCCCTGGGCGTTTCGGTCGAGAGTGGCGCCGAGCTCCTCGGCATCAGCCACGCGCTCGGCATCTCCTTCCAGCAGCTCGGTGACACCATCGCCACCGTCGCCGACAACACCTCGGTCACGGCCCAGCAGGTTGCCGACATCGCCAGGGCCATCGGGCGCGTCGCCTACGGCTACGGCATGCGCGGCGCTGACGTGGCGGGCACGACCCAGCTCATTGCCGCCTTGCAGGACCAGCTCCAGATTCTCGGCGTCGACGCCCGCGACGTGGCCGTCAACCTGGTGACCAGCCTGAGCGATGTCAGCAAGCTCGGCGGCCTGGGCGTGATGTTCGGTGGCGGCCCGGGCCTCGCCGGCGAGGGGCCGGAGCGCGTGAAAGCGGTGCTGGGTAACATCGGCGGGTTCCTGACGCAGTTCCAGAACAACCGCTGGGTCTTCCCGCAGATGGCTCAGATGTTCGGCCTGACTGCCGACCAGGCGAAGGCCCTCATCGAGTCGATGCCCAAGCTCAATCAGGCCGAGGACGCCCTTCAGCAGAATCGGATCAGGCTGGAGCAGCGGTACAAGAACCAGTCCGAGGCCACCAACAAGGCGTTCCTCCAGTTCTACAATAGCCTCAAGGCGCTGCTCGTCGAGGCGCTCACGCCGCTTATCCCGCTCGTTCAGTGGCTCGCGCGCCAGTTCGACGCGCTAAGGGAGGACGTCGTTTCGTTCAAGGGCTGGCTGTCGCCGACGGCCAAGAGCCTTTTGGCACTCGGCATCCAGGGCGGTTTTCTGCTTCTCACTGTTACGAAGCTTGTCCAGGCCTTCAAAATCCTGGCCGAGGGCGGCGTGCTCATGAAGCTGGTGCACTTCGTCGCCACTCTCATCGGTTTCGGCGGGGTCGCCGGGGTTGGGAAGACCGTTGCCACTGCCGCCACGGGCGCCGCAGGCGCCGGAGCGGAGCAGGCGCTTTCCGGGCCGGCTCTGGCCAAGACAGGGTTAAGCCTGATGAGACTGCTCAGGCTCCCCTCGCTCGGTGCGACTTTGGTCGAGCTGGCGGGCGGCATAATCCCCGCGATTTTGCTCGGCGCAGTCGTCGCCGCCGCCCTGGCTGTGATCGCCGGCGTGATTTACAAGGTCCTGCAGCAAAAGCATAAGCTGGAGGAGCAGGCGGAAGCCCAGCATAGGGAGCGGTTGCAATGGGGCCCTGAGTGGATGGCGAGGACCACCCAAAGGCTCAACGACGCCCTCTTCGCGCAGGGGCGGCACGGGCCGGGCGCGTTCACAGGGTTTCGGGAGCAGATGGAGCGGCTGTTCGGTGGCGGGGAGGCCGGTGCCGTTGCGAAGCAGATCAAACTCGGCTACCTCGACCCGAAGCAGGGTCTTTTGATGGAGCAGCAGGCGGAGAACTTCCTCCTGATTAGGCAGAGCACCAACGAGGCCAACCTCCGCAACAGGCGCATGTCCCACCAGGAGCAGGAGGCGCTCCGCGAGGAGAACGCGCAGATCATCGCCCTGTTGGCCGAGCTCCGCGGGTTCGCTGGGCAGAACACCGAGGTCTACGCCAAGATGCTTCGCACGATCGTGAACCAGGAAAAGACCCTCAAGGACGCCGCGGACGAACAGGCCGCGAGCCACTTCGGCGAGTTCATGAACGAATGGCTAAACCCCCGGAACGTCGCGATGCGTACGGGCTCAGTGCCCCTCGTGATGGCTGGCATGCGTACTGAATGGTGGTGAAGATGGCTGCCCCCTACACACAGCCTTGGCCCCTGGCCACCCCGCATCGCAAGCGGGTCTTCGCCCAGTTGAGGAGCTGGGTGATGTCCGGTTCATCGTCGGGCGACTCGGTGAACGAACCCGCGAACGGCATCGTCATCAACTTCCCGGCCATGCCGGACGTCATCGAGCTCGCCCGCAAGGCCAACTACTCCAACGTGGCGTCAAACTCCCCGGCCAGCCCCGACGGGTTCCACATCTACAAGAACACGGAGCCGCTAAAGATCCCGATCAAGTTCTCGGCCCACTCCTTCGACTCGGACTTCACCGGGGACGACGGCCCGGTCGCGCTGCTGCAGATGGCCGCCCGGCTGCACACCCTTACCGTGCCCGTCCTTTCGAGCACGGCCACGCGTGGCGGGGCTACCGGCCTCGTGTCGACGCCGTCGTCGCCGCCCACCGCGCCCTCCGCCCCGCCGGTGAGTACTGAGATCCCGGCGAAGACCCAGCCCGCCACCAACGTCCAAAGCGAGGACGTGACCGCCCAGAACGCGACGGACCAGTACGTCTACTTCCCCGTCCCGTGCATCCTGAACATCATGTTCGCCAAGTGGCGGGGCGTCGAGTACGGAATCTACTGCTCCGGGTTCGTCGAGGACGTCGCCGTGACCCTGCGCGGCCCCTGGCTGCAGGGGCAGGCGGCAGGCAGGGATCTCGACGATCTGAGGAACATGCCGTCGATCGTGGACTACGCGTTCACCTTCGTGTACCAGCCCGGTTACACGAACAACTTCCTCGGCGGGCAGGTCAACGCCAACGTGGCGAACCAGCTCATGCTCCAGACCATGGCGAAGGACATCTACCAGCGTCTCTTCAACCAGATCCAGTTGGACAAGATTAGCACCGCCTTCGGCGGGATCACGCCGATCACCGCCGTGGACATCACCGGCGTCCAGCTCCAAGGGCAAATCACGGGCAAGCCGCCGGCCGACTCCTACACGCCCGGTGGAGCCATCATCACACCGGGGGGCCTAACGATAAACATGGCCCCCTCGGCGCCAACCGGATAAAATCGCGTCAGTCCCAGTGGTAGCTGGTGTCGCCCGCCGCCGACTTCTCGGCCACGAGCACGTGGTGGGCGTAGTTGGCCGCCTCCGGGTGGTGGTCCACCACGAAGGTCAGCAGCCCCTCCGTCTCGGCCTGCGCCCGGAGGTACTGGTACACGTTCCGGCGCACTTGCGGGTCCTGCGTGTTGATCACCTCGTCGAACCAGCGCCACGCCACGCGCCGGCTCAGCCGCCCCACGGTCGTCTGGGTCTCGGCCAGGATGAGGTTGGCCAGCCCCGACTCGCCCTTGCTGTTCCCCTGGAAGCGGGACGCCCCGAAGCGGTTCTCCACCCGCGTGACCAGCTGCGGCTTCTCCACGCCGCTCGCCAGCTCGGTCGTGGCGCTGAACTGCACGTCGAGTGCCCCGCCCGTCATCGTCAGCGAGGTCAGCTTCGCCGCCTCGTTCAGCGGCCGGATGGCCTGCCGCAGCACCATGTTGGGGATGCCCGTCGGGCTGAAGGCCTTCGCCCAGTAGCCGACGTGCGCGGCTTCCAGATCGGCGGCCGTTGCGTCTCGGGCTCGCGCCTCCGCGCTCTCATGGGCGCGGGCCTTGGCCTGTCCCCGCTCCTGGAGGACGGCGCGGGCCGCGGGCGCCCGCTTCTCCTCTGGTTCGGCTAGCGCCCGGTCGAGGTCTCTGCGCGCCTCGGCCGCCACGGCCTCCAAGTCGTCGTGCTCGCGCTCCAGCGCCTCGTATTGGCGGCTCAGGTGGCCCGTGTCGCTGGCGCCGTTCCGCCTCGCCTTCTGGCGGGCTTCGTCCTGGGCCTGCTCCAGCTTCCTGACGTCGGCCCTCGCCGTGTCGAGCTGGCCCCGGGCGGCGGCGAGGTCGGCGTGGAGCTTGGCCGCGTCGGCCTTGGCGCGGGAGACCTCCGCGAGCTTCGGGCGGTTCGGCAGCGGCTGGCCGCACTTGGGGCACACGCCGTTGTACTCGGATTCGATGTCCTTGAGCTGCTGTTGGGCGTCGCGGCTGAGCGGGTCGAGGCGCGAGACTTCCTCCTGCCAGCCGTCTCGGTACGTCCTGGCCGTGGTGAGCTGCGAAAGTGTTTGTGAGACGAGGTGCTCGGCCTCGCGGTACGCGACGTCGGCCTGGGCCACGGCGAGGTCGATCTGCTTGCGCAGCTTGCGCATCTCCCCCGCCGCCGCCTCCGACTTCCTGGTGGCCGCCGCATGCGCCTGCTCGATCGCCGCCAGCCGCTCCGCCCTCCGCTTCGCGGCGGAGGCGTCGGTGGCCTCGGCCTCGGCCAGGTTCTCTTTCGCCGCCTCGATGAGCGCGTCCGCGTGGGCGCACTCCTCGCGCGCCACGGCCAGCATCTCCCTGGCCCGCGCCGCGACCTCCTTCAGCCGCTTGGCCTCCTGGTCGGCCCGCGCCCGGCAGGCGTCCCAGTTCGGCTGCGCCAGGGCCTGCATCAGCAGCTCCACCGACTGTGCCTGCGAGAGCTTGTTGAACTTGAGCCGCTCCCCGTCGAGGAACACGGACCAGCTCGCCAGCTCGGCCGACACGCCCGTGAGGGCGTCGAGCTCGGCCCGCGTCTCCTCCAGCCGGGGCCGCTCCGTCGTCGCCCCGTCGAAGTGGAAGCGCAGCCCCTCCCCGGTCGGGCTGAGCTCGGCGCACTTCCAGCCCTGCTCCACGACCAGCTCGCGGCCGCGCAGCGAGGCCTCGACCCGGACGTAGGTGTCGCCCTCCTCGTCCGTCGAGTACCAGCCGAGGTTCGTGTACTTGCCGTCGATCCCGAAGAGGCTCCTCGCCAGCGCCTCGCCGAGCGAGGTCTTCCCCGCCCCGATGGATTCGAACTTGCCGACGTTGGTCAGGTTGCGCCCGCGCACGAGCACGAATCCGCTTTCGGGGAACTGGACGGTCGCCTGGCGCACGCGCTGCCAGTGCCTGATGGTCACGCTCTTCAGTCTTAGCACGCCCTGTAGAACCGTTGCGATGGCGTAAACATTTATTGTGGCGGCCCGGCCCCGTAATTAGGGCATGCCAAGCCTTGTCGTACGCCGCCTGATGGAGGATGACGCCGTCCCGCTTCCCGCCGCCGTGGTGCCCGCATGGCGCCGCAGCCGGAGGCGCGGTCGCAGGCGCCCCGTCGCCGAGGCCTACGGGCGGCAGCAGGACATGCGGTTCGACTGCGACGCCCGCGTCGAGGTCTGGGTCACCCAGGATGACCTGGAGGATGACCAGCGCATCGCCGCGATCAAGGCGGAGAACATCCCGCTGGAGCAGAAGATCCCCAAGGCGAAGGCCGTCGCCGCGCAGATCGCCGGGGAGCACCTTTCCGAGTTCGAGGGTGCGGGCAACCGCGCCGGCTACGCTGTCGAGGTTACTGCGGACACGTCCCCGACCAACGTCAACGTCGACAGGATCGACTGGGTCGGGCTTCTGGAGCCCCGGTCGGAGGAGGAGTGACGTGTGGCCTACCTCTGCGAGCGCCTTAGTTTCGACACGCTGTTCCGCCTGAGCGAGCCCAAGCGGGTGGCCCGCTCGGCCACCGTCCGCTCCAAGCAGACGCCTGTCCTCGGCCAGGTCTCGGCCAACCAGGATGAGGCGGCCTACACTTTCCGGTTTCGTTCCTACCCGTCCACCACCGGCCGCACCCACCGGGGCTTCATCCGCTTCTTCCGCCCGCGCAACCCGCGCACCCCGCTGGAGAAGCTCGACTGCGAAATCGACTGCGCCTGCCCCGACTACCGCTACCGCTGGGCGTGGGCCAACAAGCAGCGCGGCTCCAGCCGCGTCGGCCCCCGCTCGCTCAACCAGGCGTGGAACCGCGCCCCTCGGATCACCAACCCGACCGCCCGGCCTGGCCTCTGCAAGCACCTCCTGGCCCTGCGCGATCATCTCTATGGCCAGATGGTGAGGTTCGCGGCCGCGCGCCCGCGGGCTGAGGAGGAGGCCCCGGTGAGTGGTGAGGAGCACATGCAGAACTTGGTCAAGGAACTGAATCGGCAGGCCCAGTGGCGGCTGGCTCAGCGGCGCCACCGCGAGCGCGAGGCGGCGGCGACGCACGCCGCGGCCCTCGCCGCGGCCCCGGTCGTCCCCGTCGGCCCCGCCATGCAGCGCACGGTGGCTACCCGCTTCATTCGACCTGAGTCTCTGGACTCGGTAGTTAGGGGCATGAAAAGCTTGCTCGAAGAGCGCAAATTGGTTCAGGGTCTGCTCCGCGAAGCCGAGGGCGCCGTCGAAGTCGACGACGATGATGCCGGCCCCGGCTTCGGCCTTGAGGCCGCCGAGCCCGAGGTCTCCGACGAGTCTGAGATCGTGGCCCTGCTGCGCGACATCCTTGCGGCCATCGTCCGCCTGGGCGGGGATGAGGAGGGGCCCGGCGAGGAGGGCGAGGAAGTTGAGGAACCCATCATCCCGGACGACGCCGAGGAGGTCGAGGCCGGCGAAATGCCCGATCAAACCGAAGCCTGAACCATTCCCACCATGCCCTTGGACTATTCTGGTGTCTACCCTGCGCCGCTGCTGCGGCCGACCTATGTCCAGTGCCCGCTCGTCGCGGGCTACACGACCGCCCGGCTGTACTCGCCCTACGATTTCGGCGGCTCGTCCCCCATCCCGCCGACCCCCGACCACACGGTCTTCGCCGTCCTGGAGAACACCGACCCGAACAACGCCGCGGCGGTGGCCATCAACCAGACCGGCACCGAGTGGTCGCTCGGCACGCGCACCCTGTCGGCCTTCGGCACGATCGTCCCCGGCGGCAGGATTTCCGTGAACTGGGTGCAGACGCAGCCCTACCTTGAGATCGCGTGCACCTGGGGCGGGCCCGCCGAGATCCGGGCGCAGATCACGTCCCAGATGCAGTGGAGCGTCCTCGGCTTCCGCAAGACCGACCCGATGTACCCGCCGCAGCTGTGGGAGGCGAACTATTCGGCCTACCCGGCCGTGCCGCCCGTGAACGTCTACACCGTGATCCCCTGAGTTGACACCGGCCAAACTTTGTAAACAAATCCAGCCATGGCCAAGCGAATGGTAGAGGTCGAGGACAACCTGGACGACATCGTCCAGGGGGCCATCGACTCGGTGAAGGAGGAGCTGCTGAGCTTCCTCAACGATAACCCGGACACCGACACGTGCCCGGACATCAGCAACGACCTCGACTACTCCGGGGCCATCCACGAGATCATCGACGGGGCCGTCCCCATCTACACGAGCGAGATCAACGACCTCTTCTACCTGTACGGCGATGAGCTGGAGCAGGCCTTCGATGACGCCGGCATCGGCGAGAAGGACGACAAGGGCTGGCCGATGGGCTGGAAGGCCGCCGCCATCTACTGCTACATCGAGCAAAAGGTCCACGAGTGGTACCACGAGAACGCCGAGGAGGTTTTCGACGAGTGGAAGGAAGGCAGGCCCAAGGAGGAAGAGGACGAGGAGGCCGAGGAGGCCGAAGAGAAGCCCGAAGCTGAACCGCCGCCCGAAGGAGCCGCCCCGGCCCCGAAGGCCCCGAAGGCCGAGGAGGCTCCGCCCCCCAGCGAATCCGTCCAGGCCGAGGCCAAGCGCATGGTTGATAAGCTGCTGGAGGGCTGAGCATGGCCGACGCTGGCACCAGAAAAGCGGCCAAGCTCCTGGTCGACCGGCTGCTAGCCGAGGACGAGCACCGCGGCATCGCCTGGGAGGAGCTGCCGAATGGCGACCTCAGGATCACCGTCGACGACGACGTGCGGGAGGAGATCAAGGAGAAGATGCACGCCGGACTGTCGGACGAGGAGGTCCAGATGGGTGTGAGTGCCGTGCCGACCGAGCCGATGTTGTGGGACGTGCTGGAGCCGATGACCGCCAACAGCGAAATCCAGTCGGTGAGGCCGGAGGAGATCGCCGCCCTTACTGACGCCCCGATCCTCTCGGACGCGGGCAGGGATGACCACGGGGAGCTCCAGATGACCCCGGAGAGCAAGGTTTGGTGGTACCCCGGCTACGCGACAAGGGACCCGCTCGACGACCTGATCGAGAAGGGTGAAACCGTCTTTACGAGGGTGCACAATGAGTAGGGTTTTCGAGCGGGACGACCTCAAAAAGTTGAACATCCCTGCTAGCGGCAAGGCTTACGCCCGCCAGACTCGGGCTTCCCTGCGGCCGGGCAGGCGGCCGGACATGTACTTCCGCATGGTGCGCGACCTCACCAAGGGCCCCGAAAAAGGCTTCCCGACTCCCGACGTGGGCAAGGACACCGCTGGCAAGGCCGGCGCGGGCGCCCTGCACGGCGGGGCCAAGGGCCCGACGCTCGGCCACTCCAAGACCGTGGCGCAGCGCGCGGGCCGCGCGATGGTCGATTCGCTGGCCCGGCGGCTCGTCGGGGAGCTGCTTGAGGACTTCCCGCGGCACTTCGAGGTCGTCGTGGGCAACATCGGTACGGTCTACTCTGGCCGCGATGAGGCGGAGGCGCAGAAGCACTACGACGAGTACGTGGACCAGTCGAAGACTGGCTATGGCCGCGCCGCCGGCGAGAGCGTGACGATGTTCAGGAACGGTGAGATTTTCAAGGAGCACATCGGAACGCAGGAGGACGCCCATGCCGAAGGAGGCTGAGCGAAAGGTAAAGCGCCAGGGGGGCACGGCCCGCTACCGGACGATTAAGAGCGGCGACAAGCTCTTCACCTGCGCCGTGACCCGCAAGGAGGGCCCGAGGGGCGGCAGGACCGTCTGCTGGCCCCGGGAGGGTCTGCTGGCGTCGGCGTTGGTCGACAGGCTGCTGGAGATTCGGATGCGGGACGGGGAGCCGCGCAAAGAAAGCCCCGAGGGGCAGGCGCGGGCCATCATGGCCGCGCACGACATCCACGGCGTGGCCGAGGCCTTCGAGTATGCGTTCGACGACCGGAGCCACGGCGACGACTACTTTGCCGAGGCGGCCCGGCAGGTCGCCGAGGAGGCGTTCGGGATGATCGACAAGATTCACGGCGGCGAGGAGGAGGCGGTGGGCTACCTTGTGAAGGTCATCGCCCGGTCCAACGAGTTGCGCCGGGCTGAGGGCAACGAGTCTTTGCACGAGGGCCTCCAATGGGTGCGGGTCCCGGCCGTCATGACGGGCGGGAAGCCCTATTTCTGGGTCGCGGACGACCCGGGCAAGTCCCGTCGCTACTCATGGGCCGTGGTGTGGAACCGGATTGCTAAGTCCTGGGTCGTCAAATACGAGGATGAGGAGCTGGGGCGCGCTTCGGACCCCGAGGAGGGGAAGAGGATGGCCGAGCAGGAGTTCGCCAGGCGGCCGCCCGACCGCGTCACCCGGGTCATCGGCTTCCCCGCCGAGTGCGCCGCCCGCCGCATGGTGGACGCTTTGTTAGAGGGCGACGAGTGGGTGCGGTTCACCAAGCGCACGAACGACCCGAAGCTCAAGTGGTTGGAGGGTGAGCTGGCGAAGCGCGGCATCAAATCCCGTCGCGCCGGCGAATCTTGGCATGCTCCGATTCTCCAGGTGATGCGCAAGGATCTGGACGCGGCATGGAAGATCCTGACACCCGTGGACGACGTCCCGGACGACGATCCGAGGTTTGGTGTTTAGCCGCCTGGGTCGTCGTCGACTTCCACCACCGGGCCGCCTTGCTCGGACAGGGTGTCGCCTTCGCCTCGTGTGAGGCTCGTCGTCGGCGACTCCGACACGTTGTAGGGCACGCCGTCGGCGGTGTTCGGCGCCGTCGCGACCGCCGTGGTTGGGTCCACGGCGCTCAGCGCCGAGAAGTTCGCTTGCACGTCGTTCAGCTCCCCGCGTTCCAGTGCGTAGGTGCCCCGCAGGCGCCCGGCGGCGAACGTCGATTGCACTTTGACGAGGTAGTAGAGGCCTGACCACGACTCGCTCGGCACCATCAGCTGCACCATGTCGCCGGGCCGCAGGAAGGGCTGGTTCGCCATCGTGAACGTCATCCCGAACGTGCTCAGCCGGCCCGATTCGTAGCGGTTCTGCGCCTCGGCCAGGGCCAGCGAGAGCTGGTTCTGGCCCACGTGCCTGAGGTGGGTGCGCACATGGCCCAGCGATGGGATCACCTTCGCCAGCTTCAGTGCGACTGTGGGGGTGGTGAGGCTGGTTGGGGACTCGCCGGTCAGCGGCGCGTAGGCCACGGTGCGGACGCCCCCTGCGCCGCTCTGGAGGGCCGGGCCGCCGCGGTCGAGGAACACCAGGCCTGTCGCGGCCACCCCGGGTACGCTGTAGGGGAGCTGCTTCAGGCCGGCGTTTTGCCAGCCGGGCGTGTGGAAGTGGAGCTGGTCGTTCTGCGCATACAGCTGGTAGTTGCCCATGCCCTTCGTGTTCACGGCGGCCGGGAGCAGGCGCTCGGCGAGGAACATCCAGTCGGTCTCGTAGGATTGGATGAAGCTGAACTTGTCGCGGGTTGGCTCGACGACCGAGCCGGCGAACCCGAAGTCCGTGGCGAGCTGCTCTACGAGCTGGCTGACGATGCCCTGCTGGGCCCGGAGCCGCTGCTCCAGGTTGAGCGTGTAGAGGCGGTCGACCGTCGTCATGCGGAAGGTGTACCCTGCCGCGGAGGCGTTGATCTGCCCGGCCTGGAACGGCGCTTCAAGGATGTAGTGCGTCTCCCAAGCCCGCCACTGCGTCACGTCGCCTTGGTTGACCCCGATGCGGAAGCGAACGAGCCGGTCGTTTAGCAGCTTTGGGCGCAGCCGATCGATGAAGAGGCTGCGGTTGGCCGCCTGGATCTGGTGCACGCAGGTCTTCCACATGCTCGCCGGTTCGTCGTAGGCGCCCTTGAGGTAGGTGAACTGGCCTGGCACCAGCAGCGGGTCGGGCGCCTGCGCGGTGCCCAGGTCGAGTTCGACGATCGGGCGCCCGTTGAGCGGCTGCAGGGTGGTGGTGGCCATGCCCTAACTAGAGCCGCGCGCGAGCCTGCTCGCCTCGGCCTCCACCTCCTCCGCCCTGGCGTCGAAGGCCGCCCTGAGCCTGCCCTCCAGGTCCTCCGTGGTCAGCCGCACCAGCGCCCAGCCGTTGCGCTTCGCCACCGCCTCCTTCGCCCGGTCCCTCGCCTTCCGGCTGGGGTGGCGGTGCCATCTGCGCCCGTCGACCTCGACGAGCAGGCTCAGTCCCGGCACGGCGAAGTCGAAGGCGAACCCCTCCATCGGCTTGTCCTGATCGAAGGGGAGGCCGTAGTCGAGCAGTACCTGCAGGGCCCTCCGCTCCAAGGGGCTCCTCCTTGGCCGGCGATGCCTCGTTATTTTCACCTTGTCCCCGCAGGAGTTGCAGACGAAGATCGGCTTCCGCGCCCACTTGTGGGGCCAGACGAACTTCCCGAGGGTGCTTTCCTTGACCTTGTGGCATCTATGGCAAAGCTCCAGCATGGTTGTGGAGAACCCGTGAACCCCTTGTTTACAACATGAAAGACGTGGCTGCAGTCGTCGAGTTCAAGCGGCTCCATCGCGGTGCCCGCGGCGCCCACAGCAAGCGGAAGCTCTGCTGCTGCGGGGGCCACAGCGCCCACGACGCCAAGAGCAACCCGCACCACCACTCGACGCGGGCCCGCCTCCGGTACCGCCAGAGCCGGATTTTGTGCCTGACGCCAATCATGGAGGCGGGCGCGCTAGTTAGTGCATGATCACGCCAGTTCAAAGGCTGTTGGAGGACGCGGACCGCACCGCGCTCGGCGTCGAGGCCGACGCCGTGCTCGCCTCCGCCAGGCGGGTGGCCGGGCTGGTGCCGCGGCGTGATGTTGAGTTCGAAATCGGCAGACAGGTCTTCCGCGACCCGCGGCCCGCGGGCGAGGAGGAGCTGCTGAAGAAGCTCGTGGAGATTCACGGCAAATTGGACGAGATCGTCGCCTACTTCGAGAGCGCCTGATGGCTAGTTAGTGCGTGAAGTTCACTGATCGGCCCAATTTCATCTACGACCCGGCCGTGGCCGGGCTGGCCGACACCGTCGTCGCGCTGAGGATGCACGACGAGTATGTCAGGCAGTACTCGGCCCGCCCCGCTCCCATGTTCCTTGAGGTCGACCGGTCCGTCGAGAACGTGGACCTGCTCTGGCACACGCCGCGCGGCGCCCGCACCCAGTTCACCCGCCAGATCCGCATCCCGGCCATCAACAAGTTCGAGCGCCCGCAGTGGAACCTCACCCCGGTCGGCATCGTCCCCCAGAGGCGCGACCGGTTCTGGCTCTCCAACCTCGGCCTGGCCAGGGTCGACTGGTTCCCCAACCGCGGCGACCTGGTCATCTGGAACGGGTACCGGTACGGGCTGGTGGACGTGGTCATCCCGCCGGAATCCTACTGGGGCCAGACGGGCGTGTGGCTCGGGCTCTACGTGGTGGCCATCATCATCCCGGAGGGGGACGCCGCGCCCCTCGAAAACGTAAACATCGTCTACGACCCGGAGATGAGCCCCGACCTGATGCCCTCGCCGCCTCCGCCGGTCTACAACGGCCCCGCCCTGGGCGAGCAGCTCCCCCAGCCGATCCTGCCCGTCCCGCCGCCCCCGCCCACCAACTTCGCGCCGCCCGCTTCCTGAGCCATGGAGGACGTCGTCGAGACCATGCGCCGGGCCTCCCTGGAGGCCGTGAACGCCAGCCTGCCGGCCTACCCGCCGGAGCGGTGGCTGGCGGCGCTCAAGCTGCTCGTCGCCAACCGCGCCGCCCCGAACACGGCGCCCCAGCAGGCTGCGGTGCTGCCGGACTTGGGGAGGCTCTCCCGCTCCGCAAGGTTCGGGTTCGACGACGGGGGCCTCCGAGTCGTGGCCGCTGGGGCCGAGGATGTGCTGACGCGCATCCGCCGCGGGTCGCTCTGGTTCAGGGGCGGCGACCCCGAGGCCGAGCTCCTCACACTTTTGGGTGAGGTCGGTAGTTAGGCCAGCAACCCATACCATCAAGGAGCGATTTTTATGAAGAGAGATGTCCAAAAGACCATCAACGAGGCCCTCGTCAAGGTCTACGCCGGCGGCAAGATCGAGGAGGCGGTCAGTGAAATCCTCGGCGATCCTGGCATCGCGCCAGGCGTTGAGGTCGCCATCCTCTCCGACCCGGTGTGGGGCATGGAGGGAATCAAAGGCCGCGTCAAGGGGCCGTCGGGCACCAAGGGCTCCGGCTTCGTCGACGTCGAGCTCGCGAACGGCGTGATCATGCCGATGGAGTCCAACCTCCTCGCCCCCCTCTGAGTCCATGTCGCTGGCCCGGCAGCTGCTGGAGCGCCTCCTCGGCGAGGCCGAGCCTGACGTCGACCAGGAAGTCCCCTGGGTGATCGAGGAACTCAAGGGCATCGGCATGGAGGTCGTCCCGCCTGAGGGGTTGTTTCAAATCGGCTTCGAGGACGACCCTGGCGGCCCGGCAACCGAGCTGATGACGGGGAAGCCGGTCAAGCCTGTACTTGAGCCCGCCGATGACGAGCGGACTGCGACTTATCTCGTCAACCCAATGGCGGGCTGGAAGGAGTACGTCAAGCGGACCAACAAGAGTGGGAAGTGGGTGCAGTTTTCCGAGGAGCGCGCCGAGGAGTTCGAGCGGGTCGTGGCGAGGTACGGTTACGGGCTAGGCTCGGTGGGTGGCCACCCGGCCAACTTCGACTACCAGAAGGTCTACGGCGGCCTCACAGTCAGCTTTTTCTTCCTGGGGAACCCGTACCACATGTGATCTCTAGTTAGTTCGTGGCCGACAAACCAATCATCCCGCAGGAGACGACCCCCGATGGGTACGCGGTCGCGCACGCCGACCAGTTCGACGTCGACCTGACTTCGGTGCGGGTGCACGAGCTGGCGCTCAACCACTGGCTCTACCACAGCTTCTTCGTGGACGCCGGCTACCCGATCCCGGTGGTGTTCGCCACCCCGATGGACGCTTTCAGCGAGTTCGACCGGCTCTTCGCCATCAAGGAAGGCCCGTTCGAATACCTGCGCAAGCTCCCCAACGAGCCCTACCCCAGCAACGTGCGCTACCCGCTCATCAGCGTGAACCGCAGGGGCTGGGCCTTCCGGCCGTCGCAGAACTACTCCAGCCGGGTGGAGCGGCGCTTCGACTGGCTCAACGAGCCGCTGTCGTCGGGCATCACGGTCAACGACCTCTCCAGCGTGCGCCAGGAGCGCATGGCCATGGCGTGGGACTTCCGCTTCGAGGTGAACCACTACGCCATGCGGATGGACACCCAGGCCTTCTTCGTCCAGCGGCTCATGCGCCTCATGCAGTACACCGCCGGGCAGCCCCAGGTCTACCTCTGGACGCTCTATCCCGGCCACAACCCGCAGTTCATCCGCACCTTCCTGGAGGGCAACATCGACGACGTCACGGAGAAGAGCCCGGGCGACAACAGTTTCATGGTCTACCGCACTTCCTGCACCCTGGTCATGGAGGGCTACAGCTACGACAACGACAAGGTCACCGTGCCCACGGTCTGGAGGATGATGTCCAGCGCCCCGGCCGTCTCCCCGACCACGCTCGACCAGGCCTACAGCTTCGCCTTCGGCGTCGAGCTCCGCACCGACCCCCCGCGGAACCCCGTCCTGCTCGCCCGCTCGCCCCTGCCCCCGTTCTCCGCCGAGCTGCCGGGCGGCGGCACGGTCTGAGCGGTCGGGCCTAGTAGTTAGGCCATGAAGTCCAACCGTAACCGTTGAGGGGCTCACACCATGGCATCGCAAAACTTCCCAGGCGTTTACACCCAGATCATCGACCAGTCGTTCAACAGCGGGCTCACCAGCCGGTTCACCTGCGGCATGGTGGGGATCGCCTCCCAGGGGCCGTTCAACCAAGCGGTCAGCTGCCCGTCGATCGGGGATTTCGTCAGGCAGTTCGGCACCGGGCTGTCAGGCTCCTTCCTCGCTGAGGCCGTGGCGTCCATCGCCGCGACCTCCGACGGCTCCTACGTCGTGCGCGTCGGCACCCAGTATGAGAGCGCTGCGGATGGCGCCAAGGGCGCCGCGGGCTCCTTCACTCTCCTCACCCCCAACTGGCAGCGGTTCAACCCGGGCGACTACATCGACGTCACCCAGGTCGGCTCGGCCAGCACGGTCAACGCGGTCGTCGCCAGCGTCGGGTCGGCCACCGTGGTCGCCGGCGTCGGCACCCTCACCCTGGTCAGTGCCGGGGCGCAGGCCGTTCCGCTCGCCGCGAACTACACGGGCGCCCAGGTTGGCATCTCCGAATACGTCGACGGCGAAAGCGTGGTGGACTCGGCCTTCCAGGCGGAGGCCTTCCTTGACGCGCCGTCCTACGGGACCGTCATCGGCGGGGTCACCGTCATCAGCGGCTACAAGAGCACCTACAGCTTCACCGTCGTCGGCTCGGGCTCGATCTCGCCCGGCGACGTGCTCAAGATCACCCAGACGGGGCGGGTCGCCACCCGCGAGATCGTGGTCACCGACGTCGACCCGGTCACGAATGTCGTCAGCATCGAGACGAACACCAACACCCAGACGGGCCAGCAGGCCCTCCCGCTGCAGGACAACTACACCAGCGGCTCCGTCCAGAAGATGGTCTCCCCGACCGGCGGCGGCGTGGCCCTCCACCTGGTCGCGGCCACGGCGGGCACGTGGGCCAACACCGTCGGCAACGCCGGCCTCACCGTGCAGGTAGCGCCCGGCTCCTCGCCCGACACCAAGAAGCTCATCGTCTACCAGAACGCGACCGTCCAGGAGGTCGTGGACAACCTGTCCATGGACCCGACGAGCGACAACTACTACGCCACGGTGCTCGCGCAGGGCAACGACGCTTACATCACCTGCCTCGCTGTCCTCACCGCCGAGCCGCCCAGCAACACCCTCGCCCCGTGGGACCTCGCCGACTACACGGCGTCCAACACGGCGTCGTTCGCCAACGGCTTCAACGGTGAGAACGTGGGCGACGCCGACTACGTCGGCACCATCGACGAGGACGACAACCGCACCGGCCTCAAGGTCTACGATGACCCGGACAACGCCCTCGCCGCGGTCCTCGCCGTCCCCGGCGTCTCCAGCCAGGCGGTGATCCAGGAGCTGAACCGCATCGCCCGCGACATCAACGCGGTGGCGATCGTGGACATCCCCGACAACCTCAACGGGCGCGAGGCCATCGACTGGTCCAGCGCAGCCGGCCCCTACTCCGACACCGCCCTCGTCGACAGCTACACCGTCGCCTTCTTCTGGAACTGGTTCCAGGCCGTCAACCCGTTCACGGGCGCCGTGGAGTTCATGCCGCCCACGGTCGGCGTGCTCGGCGCGATGGCCGTCGTCTTCGACCAGTACGGCCCGTGGTTCGCCACGGCTGGCATGGTGCGCGGCCTCCTGCCGCAGGCCAGCGCCGTCCGCTACCCGCGCGTCTCCGAGGACGTCAAGCAGGCCATGCAGGCCCCCGGGAACTGCGTCAACCCGATCCTCCTGTACCGGGGCGCCACGATCCTCATCTGGGGCGACCGCACGACCCAGCGCGAGGACTCCAAGCTCCAGGCCCTCCACACGATCAACCTGGTCAACTACATCCTGGCGCAGATGTCCAACATCGCCCGCCGGTTCGTGTTCGACCCGAACGACACCGTCCTGCTGCAGCAGCTCACGCTGGAGTTCACGACGCTCCTCAACGCGGTCCAGACGGGCCGCGGGCTGGAGCAGTACCTCCTCACCTGCGACAGCACCAACAACACGGCCGCGACGCGCAACCAGCGCGAGGTCATCGTGGACCTGCAGATCATCCCGACGGACGTGGCGGAGCGCATCTTCATCAATGTCACGGTCAACCAGTCCGGCGCGCAGCTCAACGCCATCTCCGGCACGCCGCCGCCCGCCGCCGGCTGAACGTAGTTAGCCCAGAGGGGTTCCACCGATGCCACAAATCACCATTCCGAGCAAGAACAGATGGGGTGCCGCGTACTCCAATCAGGACCAGCAGCGCAGCGACCTCTTCTACGTCAGCCTCAACTACCCGGCGGCGCTGGGCCAGGGCTCCAGCAACGTGTGGGAGAGCGACATCGCGTTCGCGGTCGAGCAGTTCCCGTTCCCGGCCCGCGACCGGGAGATGATCGGGATCAAGTACCTTCAGCAGACGAACTTCCAGATCGGCCGCGACGAACCCACCCCTGCCCTCGACATGCAGGTCCGCTACGCCTTCAACCGGCGCACGGCCGAGCTGCTGGAGCAGTGGCACTGGCTCATCTCGAACCCCCTGACCGGCGGCGTCGCCATCACCAGTGCCGTCAAGGCGGACGGCTACTTCTTCTGGGTCGTGCCCAGCATGGCCGCCGTGTTCGACGTGACCAACCCCGCCAACGTCACGGCGGCGCTCGCCGCGGGCCCGAAGATCTTCCTCGAAGGCTGCCTGCCCAAGAACCTCAAGCCGACGGACGCCAACATGACCACCTCCGGGCTGGTCAACCTCACCTTCACCCTCCAGATCGACCGTTACTACCCGCTCCGGCCGTCCGACCTGACCTACACGGCGAACAACGTCTCCAGCGTCGCCTGAGCGATGTTTACGTTTCCAAGGGTGCCTGGAAGTAGTTCTTCTAGGCATGCCCATCAAAACGAATCTGAAGAGCCTCGATCCCTCCCGCGAGCGGTTCAAGAGGTCCGTCCCGTTGCTTTCTCGGGGCTACTCCGCCCCTGATCTGTTCCCCGGCGGCAGCGTCACCGTCTACCCTTGGGACACCGAGGTGTCCGCCTGGCTGGCCGCCAACCGGGGCCTCCAGGCGGGGCGCATCCTCTACACGCTGGCCGGGAGGCTGACCGGCTTCACCGACAAGCAGGTTGAGAAGATCGTCTCCGGCGAGGTCATCCTCATCCTCCTCGTGGCCCGCGCGGCGGTGACCAACCAGACCATACAGTACACGGCCCGGTGCCCGTTCTGCGGGACCACGGAAAGGTGCACCGTCACCGTCCCCGACGACATGGAAAAGCTCGGCGAGAAGGCCGAGGGCTACCCGGGCTGGGACGAGATCACGCTGCCGGCGACCAAGGATGTCCTCAGGATCAGGCCGCTCCTCGTCGGCGACGAAATCGCCGTGTCCGAGCGGTTGCCGGAGAAGGGGCTGGACCTCTCGGAGACCGGCGCCCGGCTCCTCACCGGCCTCCTCAGCGTGAACGGCGGCGTCCCCGAAAGCATCGAGGAGCGCGTCACGTACTACCGCGCGCTGCCCCCGGAGGACCTCCAGTTCTACGTCGACCAGGCCGACAAGCTCACGCCGCACCTGAACACGCAGTTGAAGCACGCGTGCCCGAACCCGGCCTGCAAGCGCGTCTTCACGCACGAGCTGGCCCTCGACGAAGAGTTTTTTCGTCCGAGCCGCCTCGGATGACGAGGAGTCCCGCTGGCGGCAGCTCCACGCCCTCGCCTACCGGGGCCAGGGCTTCACCATCGCCTTGAACGACCTTCCCGACCGGGTGATAAAATGGCTGCTCGACTGGACCAGGGAGACGGACGAGAAGGTGGAGGCGCGGGCGCGCCGCTAGGGGCCGCCGCCATCTTCGACAGCCAGTCGCTGTACACCCGCGCCTGGTTCGCGGCCCGCGGCAGCGAGGAGCTGGAGGATCTCTCCTCCTGCGACGCCGCCGCCTGCGCCTCCCTCAAAATCCTCTGCTCGCTGCTCGGCCGGGGAGGCAGGCTCCCCCTGGAGCCGCGGCGCCTCCTGTTCTGCTGGGACGGGGAGAAGCGCAAGACCGAGAAGCCCCGCGAGTCGAAGCCGGACGAGTTCGACGGCGACAAGCGGTACTTCCGCAAGCTGATCGGGTACCTCTTCCGGGGCGCCGCGCAGGTCGTGGCCGAGGCCGAGGCCGACGACGCCGTGGCCACCGCGGCCTACCGCGAGGCGGCCGCCGGGGGGCGGGCCGTGGTCGTGTCGGGCGACAAGGACCTCCAGCAGCTCCAGCGCTCCTCCATCCGCTATTACTGCCTCAACGCGAAGGCGGAGCTCGATTTCTTGGCGATATGCGATCGGTGGCATGTCGGACACCCCCGGGAGGTTTCCGTGGCCCTGGCGGTCATCGGAGACCCCAAGGACGGCATCCTGGGGGTGAATGGGCTCGGCCCGAAAAAGTTCAGCGCCCTGCGTGACCGGTTCCCCCGCCAGATCCCGCTGGGCGACCTGGTGGAGGGCATCATGGCCGCGCTCCCCGCCGCCCAGGCGGGGGAGTTCGCCGGGAGCCTTGAGGCCACGCTCCTCCGGGCCGACATCCCGTCCGTGCCCAGGCCGGCGCCGTGGAGGCCGGCCCCGCTGGAGGTCTTCGACCGGGTCGGCGGCCTCGGGCGCATGCGGAGCGACTGGGCCCGCCTCATCGGCCGGTGCTAGGCCAGGGTCACCTGGATGCCCACCATCGGGGCGACGTTGGTGATCGCGGCGCCCGTCGGGAAGCTGGTGGGGAGGGCCCCCGCCCCCACGCCTGTCAGCTTCCAGCCGATGTAGCTGGCAACCCCGCCGCCCGACGCCCAGCCCGGCATGTACGGGTTGGGGCCGACGATGGTGCGGAGCTGCGAGGGCGTGGTGCCGAGGGAATCCACCTTGAGAACGATCCAGTAGAGGCCGGGGCGCAGCCAGTTGGTGAGGTTTGCGACCGTCTTAACGCCGGCCGTGGTTCCGAGGGCGAACGCGCCGCCCGCGGTCATCTCCGTCCGCAGGTTCTGCGGGTAGCCGTTGTACATGACGTCGTCGTAGAAGCCAAGCCGCACGTTGGCGCCCGACGTCGTCGGCGCGTTCATCTGCTCGACGATGAAGTTCTGCCACTCCTCGTTGGCCTCCGTCACCATGAAGGGCGTGGCGAACGTGTCGCCGGCGACGGACACGTAGTTCGAACCGGTGCCGCAGCCTTCCACCGTGTAGTATTGGCCCGAACTGATGATGTTGCGCTTGTTGTAGGGGAGCAGGGCGAGTGGGGTCTGGAGCTCCACCTGGCCGAGCGGGACGTAGTCCGTGGCTGGCGGCGCCAGCTTTTGGATGCCCTGCACCACCGCCTGCACGATGCGGCTGGAGCCCAGTTCGTTCGGGTGGAACCCGTCGTAAGCGGTGTAGGAGTAGACGCCCGGCGGGAGCGCGCTGCCGCCGTAGCCGAACGCGGGATCGAGGTCCACGTACTGCACCATCGAGTCGAATAGGGCCACCGTGGACACCATGGTCTGGTTGAGTGCCGTCACGTCGGCGTCCGCCGCCGCGTGGTTGGATGGGATGGCGCCGGAGAAGTCGGTGTTGGTGGCGTAGTTGGCGTAGCCATTCTGTATCCGCCCGAGCGAGAACTGGATGCCGGTGGCGGCCTTGAGCGCGTTGGCCGACATCGTCACCGAGCCGGCGGTGTTGACGATGGCGACCGTCTCGCCGGGGGGTAGCGCGCCCTGGGCGTCCAGCTCTATGATGGAGGCGCCCGTGTCCTTGGGGTTGGCGGTGGAGAAGTTCGCCGAGGGCGACCAGAAGCTGAGGTTCGCGCCGGTCGTCGTGCCGTCGCCCAGCACCATGGGCATGTAGCGGCAGTCGCAGTGGGGGACGTTGCAGACGATCACCGGGTCGGGCTTGGCGGACTCGATCCAGGCGGAGTCGATCTGGACGGTGCCCGAGATGGCCGTGACGGTGATGGTGATGTTCTGCCCGGCGTTGAGGGGCGAGAGGCCGTTCGCCGCCGCCGTGAACCGGATGGGGATCGGGCCGTGGGCGTCGAGCGTGGTCGAGTTCAGGTTCGTCGTCAGCCCGACGATGCCCGTCGTCCCGGCGACGGTGCCGCCCCAGGTCACGGTGCCGGCGGTCGCCCCGCTGGTGCCGACGAGCAGGAAGCAGATGGGCTCGCCCTTGTAGCCGAGGGGGATGGTGAACGTGGCGTTCGCGAGGTTCGTGGTGGTCGCCACCATGCCGTTCACCGAGCTCCAGTCGGCGTTGGCCGACCCGGCGCTCCACCCGGTGTTGAACGCCCACTGCGCCAGGCCGGCGCCCGCCGGGTAGATCGCGGAGGCTCGGATGCGGCTGATCGCCATCGTCAGGCAGTTTTGGAAGGTCGCCTGCATCAGGGGCTGCTGGGCGACGGTGAAGTTGCCTAGGTCGTTGATCCCGTAGATGATGACGGACAGGCCTCCGTAGCGGGCGAAGGGCCAGGCTTTCTTGTACCGGTTGATCTCGGTCAGGAACCGGACGAAGCCGCCCATCTGGCGCCCCTGCGAGCACAGGTTAGCCCCGGACCTGGCGTGGTTGCGCACGAGGTTGGGCTGCAGGTTCAGGGCGAGCGGCAGCTGCTGGCTCGGCATGGTGGCGAAGTTGGTGATCTGGTCGGGGCCCGTGAGGTAGTAGATGTCGTCGAACCAGGAGTGGCCCCACAGGTCCAGCTGCGTGGCGGGGCCGAGCGGGTAGCCCCAGGTCATGTTGCCGTAGCCGTCGTTGAGCGGCGCCCCGACCTTGTTGACCGGGTAGTTCTGGGCGGTGTTGGTCGGCAGATTGACGCCGGAGTAGTCGACCTCCCAGCTGCCGGCCGCGGTGGTGGTGCCGGTGCAGGCGAGGATGACCTGGGGGCCCATGCCGGTGCCCACGCTGCCCCCGCCGGTGCCGGTGCCGTTGACCCACACCGTCGCCCCGAGGTTGTTCACGATCGGGTTCGTCCCGTTCGAGTCGTTGTCGATTTCATATCGCTTCCCGACGTAGAGGGTGGTGGCGTTGGGCAGCGCGACCACCTGCGGCAGGGTCCCGTATATGATCGTGTTGTAGGGGCTCGCGGCGGTCAGCACCGTGGTGCCGCCGGCCGCCAGCACGGTCTGGAGGGTCTGGTCGGTGGCGCCTTGCGCCCCGGTTGCACCCTGGAAGCCCTGGGAGCCTTGGGAACCCGGGGAGCCTGGCGTGCCCGGCGTTCCCTGCGCGCCTGTGCTGCCCTGCAGCCCCTGGTAGCCTTGCGTGCCGGTGTTGCCCTGGAGGCCCTGGTACCCCTGCGGGCCGGTGTTCCCGACGAGACCCTGGTAGCCCTGGGTTCCGGTGCTCCCCTGGAGGCCTTGGAAGCCCTGTGCGCCAGTGCTGCCCTGGAGGCCCTGGTACCCCTGCGGGCCGGTGGCCCCCTGGTAGCCTTGGTAGCCCTGCGGCCCGGTGCTGCCCTGGAGGCCCTGGAAACCCTGGGTCAGGAGGTAGCCGGTGGCGCTGTAGACCTGCCACGCGCCGTCCACGTAGTTGGCCGAGCCGCTGCCGGGGATCGTGAGGCCGCCGAGCAGCTGGTTGGCCGCGTTGGTCCCGTTCGAGTAGAGCATGATGCACGATGACTGCGGCGCTGCCGCGCTGTGAATAGGGGCTCATTTTGCGGCGGTGGTGAGCTTGATCGCGTCCTGAATGGCCTTGGTCCACTTCGAGGGGCGCAACCGCTCGGTTTCGGCCAGCTTCTTGAAACACTCTCGGCAAAGCTCGGCGTCCTCGTCGGAAAGCTCGAACTCCGGGCCGTCCTGGTTGTTCCACGCCTGCTGGTTATTAACGTCGGTCTCGGTGGGGTTCGTCGGGCTGATCCACGGCGCGGTGAGTTCCGGCAGGACTTCGCTCAGGAACTTCCCGGCGCGGTACATAAGCTGGTAGCCCTTGGCCCAGCCGTCGAGGTTGATGAGTTGCGAGAGGGTGATGATCGCCCCGTTCTTCAAGATGACTTTGCTCATGGCGGATAAGCCGATAGGCTTTTTGGCGCGGCTTGGCAATGCCTAAAATTCACCTCTCATCGCCGCCGAGGTTGATGAAGCCGAGGAAATTGGCGGGGCCGGGGGTGCCGAGCGGGGTGCCGCAGCACAGGCGGGCGAACCGCTTGAACCACCAGTAGCCTTTCATGCACAGGCTGCGCCACAGGAGCACGGTCTGGTTCGCGTTCGTTTTGGGCCACGGCGAATGTCCCACCACTACGCGCACCCTCTGGCCGTCGGCGCGGGTGACCTGCGTGAGGTCGAGCCGGTCGGGCGCGCCATAGCTTTCGTCGAGCCAGTCGCCAAGGGCGATCTCCTCCTCGGTGCCGGCTTGCGCGAGCACGGTCGCGCCAAAGGCGAGGTTGCGGTTCGGCCCCTTGGAGGTCACGACGCGGACGCCGGGAACGGCGCCGACGCCCAGCGTGCCTGAGACCGTCACGTCATGCGCACCGTTGGCAAAATTGAGCGAATCTTGGGCGCCCTGCGCGACGGTAATGCTGGCGAGCGAGAACCCGCCCGCCCCGTCGCAAACCTTCAAGATCGCGTCATAAGCGGAAGACGCTGACGGGTTGCCGACGAGCGGAACGGGCGGCGCGGCGGGCGAGACAACTGGCGGGATCGGCCCCGCGTATTGCTGCGCGTTCGCGCCGCCATCGCCAATCGCCATGCCGTTCTCCGCGCCCAAGACCGAGAGAAAGTTGAATTGGCTCATCTTCGCGAAACGAGGTTGAGGTCGGTGCTCATATGATGTTAAGCACGCCGCCGTTATTCCACACGTCGCCGGTCGCCAAGCCTGCGCTGCTGGTGGGCAAACCCGAAACATGCAGCCTGCTTGTCGTGGTAGGCGCCGCGCCTACGCCAAGATAACTATTGATCATAGTCCCGGCGTTAGTAATGCCAATCTGCCGACTACCCCCCGCCGAGGTGAACCCGTAACCGAGATTACTGGAAAACTGAATGTCGCTGCTGGTGGTCAGCCCCGCAAAGGTTGGCGTGCTGGCGGTCGTGAGCGCCTGAATCGTGTTGAGCGTGCCGCCGGACAAAGACAGCGATGCGCCGATGGTGGCCGCGCTGATATTGCCGCTGGCGTCCGTGACGAGCGCCCCCAGCCCCAGCGAATTGAGCTGTACCACGCCGCCCTGATTGATGGTCAGGCGGGCGCTGGTCGCATCCCAGAATTGCAGGGCAACGGCGGTGCCCGAGCCTTGAGCGGTGCTCTGGAAAAACACATAATTTCCAGCCAACATGCCCATCGCCAGGATAATGCCGTTCGTATCCGCCGTCTTGATGACAAATTTGCCGATGCCCGTGGTAGCGACAAAGGTGAACGGGTAGTCGGGTGCGCTCGTGCCAAACCCGTATTTCAGAGCCGCGCCCGTCGCGCCCGGCGTGGCCAGAAGACACAGCGCGGCATCGGCTTGGGTGATGGTGCCAACCGCGCCCGAACCCGCCGATCCGGTGCTTTGCCATGTGGCAGAACGGACGCTCAGTTGCCCGTTGTTGCTGCCGTCGATCTGCGCCGCCAGCGCCGAGACATTCGTGTTGCCGATGTTGAAACCGATGTCGGCCGCCGTGCTGTTGACCTGAAGACGGATATTGGGGGCTCCGGTGGCAAGCGCCTGAAAATAGATGTCGTTGTTGGTCGCACCCCCACCCGGATCAACGCTAGAAATTGTCAGCGATTGTGTGTTGCTTCCGGCGGCGTTGGCACCCGAAACCATGATGGTGTTGTGTCCACCCACGGTGAGCCCGTTGGAATAAATCGCCCCCGCCACGCCGATGCCCCCCGCGAACACCGCGCACCCCGTGCCCGTCGTGGTCGAGGCGGTCGTGCTCATCACGCTTAGGCCGCCTGCGCCCGTGAGGCCCGTATCGGCCGGCGATGTGCCGACGATGAGGTTTCCCTGCGCCGAAAATTGCGCGACGATCTGGCCGGTGTTGCCGGTCGTCGGCGTCGTCAGCACGTTGATATAGGCACCCTCATAGGAGGTTGTCCAAGCGTTCGCGGCGTAGGCCAATATCGCCGCCGAATACAAATTGAACGCGCTGCCGTTGTAACCACCCCAAGTGATGCCGCCGATGTTGTCGGCGGAGGCGAGGGCGCTCAGCGAACCCGGACTGCCATCGGCGCGGTAGAGGGCGATGCGCGTCGAGGTGGCGAAGGAGTTGAACTGGAAATAGACCGGATTCGACGCCTGCGCGGTCACGAATTGCGCGATAGCCCCGGTGTTGGGCGTGGGGACGTTGCCGGAGGCGACGCCATTCTGGTTGACCTGAAAAATCCCGGTTCCAACGGTTGCCGCCACAACGTTGGTATTTCCCGCGGCGCCAGCCTGCAGGGTTAGCGCAGTGGCGCTCGGCGCGGTCAGCGATGCCGCGGTTACTCCCGCAAATGTGGGCGAGCTTGAAGTGCTGATCGACTGTGGGAGCGTGAGTGTAACGGCACCCGTTTGGGCGCTGCCGCTCGTGCCATTGGCGAGAACCTGATTTGCGGTGCCGGTGATGGAAGCCTGCGCCCCGGTGCTGCCCTGCAGCCCCTGCGACCCCTGCGCCCCGGTGCTGCCCTGCAGACCCTGATAGCCCTGCGGGCCGGTGCTGCCCTGGAGGCCTTGATAACCTTGGGCCCCGGTGCCGCC
>Ga0326727_10000529_pt1 | contig 156985 bp, 131 predicted proteins | sample MB2enrmetagenome_FD_207643 | JGI IMG/M metagenome (GOLD analysis project Ga0326727, IMG submission 207643) | Lab enriched peat soil microbial communities from McLean, Ithaca, NY, United States - MB29MY | ecosystem: Environmental > Terrestrial > Soil > Wetlands > Peat | place: USA: New York...
CGTAACTCTGATTCTCCTCCCGGCAACGAAACCATCTGGCGCGGCTTAACACGACTCGTCGACATTCAACTCGGCGTCATCTTGAGCACTAAACTTGTGGGTAATTGAAAGGGCTTGCGCCTGGGGCTACCCTCTTGCGCTCGCTGAAGCGAGCTTTTTTTGCGTACGCATGAGCGGGCGCAAGAAGATAGTGATACGTCCGGTTCTTACTTGGTCTCTCCTAGCTCCGGCGCGGATTTGCCTTCGACGGTGCGGCCGGATTCGCCTTCGATGTCGAAGACGACGATCTCGTTGGCACCAGCATGCAGCCATGGGCCGGGTAGGTAAAGCGCCTTTTGCGGGCCGATCTTCCAGATGCGGCCCAGCGGCTGGCCGTTGATCCACACAAATCCCTTGGCGAAGTTGCTGGTGTCGAGGAAGGTATCGCCGGGCTTATCCACCTGGAGCGTGCCGCGATAGAAGCAGGCGCCTGTGCAGGGCTTGCCGGCGAAGGGCAGCTTGTCGGTGTTCTCCATCGGCAATGAGTAGATCATCCAGCCGGTAAGCGGCTTGCCGGCCAGCGTTACCTGCTTGGTGATGCCCTGGCGTTCGCCGCGAAGGACGGTGGTGAAGTTCACGCGGCCGGTGTTTTCCACCAGAATGTCGAGCTTGGTCTGCGTGTCTTTGAGGTCGACGTGTAGCGTGTTCTGCTCAAGACGCCGGTCGAGCGTGCCAATCTCTTTGCCATTGGCGTAGATGACCGCGTAGTCGTGCAACTCGTCGAGAACCAGGTCGCCCGAGACCGGGGCAGGCACGGTGGTGCGGTAGAGGATGTAGCCGTAGGCCTGGTTGAGGTCTTCCATCGTCACCGGCTGCGTGGAGGCGAAGGGCTGCGGCAGGGTCTGCCAGAGCGAAACGGACTGCGTGAGCGCGGCCGGGGCAACGGAGATGGTTGGATCGGCGGCAGGCACCGGCGGCGGCGTTTTGCCCGTGGCCTTGGCGATGGCGTCGCGGAAGAGATTGTATTTGGCCGTTGGACGGCCGCTTTCGTCGAGAGCAGAATCGTAGTCGTAGCTGGTTACATCGGGCTGGTAGGCGGTCTTGTCGTGGTTGGCGCCGTTCATCCAGCCGAAGTTGGTTCCGCCGTGGAACATGTAGATGCTGATCGAGTAGCCCTGCGAGAGAATCCATTCCAGCTCTTCGGCCTGGGCTTTGGCGTTGGTGACGTGGTGCTTGCCACCCCAGTAGTCGAACCAGCCGTCCCACCACTCGCCGGCCATGAAGGGGCCTTCGGGGCGCATCTTGTGCAGCGTGGCAAAGGCGTTTTTGGCCTCGCCGGGGGCGAAGTTGATGACCGCGGGCAGCTCGGGCAGCGAGCCGTTGGGAATGTTTTCGGGGCCGTCGGCGGTATACATCACCGACTTGTCGAAGCCGGCGTCGATCAGGTCGTGGTGAATCTGCTCCATGTAGCCGTGGTCGTCGCCGAACGAGCCGTACTCGTTTTCGACCTGCACGCTGATGATGGGGCCGCCATTGGCCATTTGCAGCGGAGCCAGTTCCTTGCCCAGGCGCAGCAACCAGCGGCGGGCGGCGGCGGTGAATTTAGGATCGCTGCCGCGGACGACGATGCCACGGTTTTTCAAGAGCCAGGCGGGAAAGCCGCCCCACTCCCATTCGGCGCAGGAGTAGGGGCCGGGGCGCAGATTGACGAACAGACCTTCTTGCTGGGCTTCGCGCACGAACTCGGCTACGTCGTGCTGGCCGGTGAAGTCGTAAACGCCGGGAGTGGTCTCGTGGAAGTTCCAGAAGACGTAGGTGGTGACGGTGTTCAGGCCCATGGCCTTGGCCATCTGCAGCCGCGCGCGCCAGTACTCGCGGGGAATGCGGGCGTAGTGCATTTCACCGGAGATGAGCTGGAAGGGCTGGCCGTCGAGCAGGAACTTGCCACCATCGACGCGGAAGGTGTGCGCCGGTGCGGCGGTTTGCGCGGTGGCAGAGAGCGAGAAGAGTCCGGAAAGGGAGAGGAGAGCCAGCGAGAAGAGTCGGGCAGCAGGGTGATTCATGGGTCAATCGTCCTCGGCAAAACGGAGATGGAAAAACCGGCTGGCGCGGGCACGGGATGTAAGCGTTTTCCGCGCGGCCTCGGGACTGCTTTCGAAGCCCCATCCATGATATGCCATCGCACCCGGAGTAGTAGACTGAGCTTGAATGGCCAGTGGTGAAAGTTAAAACGAGTTGAAAAATTCCTCGGGGGTAGACGGACTGCGGAAATAGTCAGGACTGGGATGAAATACGTTCCTCAGGGCCTAAAGGCCCGAGGGTATTTCAATGACGGAGCGGCACGGCTGAAGCCGTGCCCTGACACTTCGTGCTTTTCCGTCAGCTTTTCGCGGTCAGTCATACTCCAGCGCTTGTGCAGAATGTCAGGAATGGCATAAGCCGTACCCGTTCAAAGCCGATGGTTCATCAAGTCTTTATTACGCCACAAGGAGTGGAAGAATGCAGATTGTTTTTGCCGCCTCGGAGTGTGTGCCGCTGGCCAAGACCGGCGGGCTGGCCGATGTTGTGGGCGCGCTGCCGCGCGAACTGGTTCAACTGGGGCATCAGGCCGCTGTCTATCTGCCGCTGTATCCGCGGGTGCGCAAGCACATTGAAGGCAAGCCGCGTTACGCCATCCGCTCGCTGACCATTCCTTTCCGCTACTACAACCGCTTTGTGGGCATTGTGGATGGGGGATTGCGCGAGGGCGTGCAGTTTTACTTTGTCGAGTGTCCGGAGCTCTTTGACCGGCCCGAACTCTACGGCGCCAACGGCGGCGAGTACAGCGATAATGCCGAGCGCTTTGCACTCTACTGCCGCGCCGTGATCGAGGCGGCGAAGATTCTCGGCGTGCCGCAGGTTTTTCACGTGCACGACTGGCAGGCGGCGCTGATTCCCATCTATCTGCGCACGGTATACGCCGCCGATCCGGTGCTGCGCCAAGCTGCTACCGTGCTGACGATTCACAACGCCGCGTATCAGGGAAAATTTCCGCCCAGCACTACCGAGGAACTGCTGTTTCCCTGGGATGTTTTCACCATGGACAAGGTCGAGCAGTTCGACCGCTTCAACTTTCTCAAGGGCGGTCTGGTCTTCAGCGATCTGCTGACGACGGTGAGCCGCAAATATGCCGAGGAGATTCAGACGGCCGAGTTTGGCGAGAAGTTGGAAGGGGTGCTGCACCAGCGGGCAAGCGATCTGCGCGGAATTTTGAACGGCGTGGACTACGAGAACTGGGACCCAGCCAATGATCGGTACATTGCTGCCCGCTACACGGCAGAGAATCTGGACGGCAAAAAAATCTGCCGCGCCGATGTGCTCCGCGCCTTTGGACTGGAAAACATCGCGGAGACGACGCCGGTCATTGGCATTATCTCGCGACTGGTCGCGCAAAAAGGCTTCGATCTAGTGGCCCGCATTACTGAGCAGATTGCGGAGCGCGAGGCGGCCGTGGTGGTGCTCGGCACCGGCAATCCTGATTTTGAGAAATTTTTCCGCGGCTGGGCCTTTCGCCATTCCGGCCGCGTCGGCGTACAGATCGGATACAACGAAACGCTGGCGCACAAGATCGAGGCCGGGGCCGATATCTTTCTCATGCCCTCGCGCTACGAACCTTGCGGGCTCAACCAGATCTACTCGCTGCGTTACGGCACGGTGCCGGTTGTCCGCGCGACCGGCGGCCTCGATGACACCATCGAGGAATGGGATCCGGAGCAGGGAACCGGCACGGGTTTTAAGTTTTCCAGCTACAAGCCGGGCGATCTGCTGGCCACCATCGACCGCGCGCTAAGCGCTTTTGGCGACAAGGAATCCTGGCAGAAGTTGATGCGCAATGGCATGGCGCGCAATTATGGCTGGGCGGCGTCGGCCAAGGAATATTCTAAAATCTATGAAGATGCGGTGGCGCGGCGGCATGAAAATAGAACCGAAAAACCGGCCGGATGAAAATCCATTACCGGGCGATGTCCGCAGCGGAGATACGCAGCCTCAGCCGGGCCATTTGGCGACGCTGTTTGAATTCGAAGGGCCTGGCCGCGAGTGTTGGGCTGGCGTCGATGCAGACGAGTATGTTCGCGAATTGCGCGCCGGCTGGGAGTGATGGCTCGCGCGCATTCGCCTCGAAATCCTGTCTTCGGATATCGTTTTTCCGGCGGTGGGGAAGAGGCGAAAAGGCGCGGTAAAAAATTCTGAAAAAAACTGCGCACAACCGGTCAAATGGTTTTACATTAAATGCTGGCTCAGTTCAAGAAAGCGTGAATGAGATGGTTTTCTCGTAGCTCGCTCGAAAGGAAATTTGATGGAAAAACTCTGCCGCTGTTCGCGGCTTGTAAGGCATATTGCCTTTAGAACGTTTCTCCTTTCCTGTTGGCTGGTGGCGTCCGCCGCCTGTCCCGGTTCCGCACAATCTACGTATGGCTCGATTTTGGGCGCGGTGCGCGACGCATCTGGCGCCATCGTGCAAGGCGCGCAGATCACTCTGCTCAATACCGGCACCAAATCATCTCAGAATGCGGTCGCCGACGGCGAGGGCAACTATGCCTTCCGCAACGTCGAAGTGGGCAGCTACAAGCTGACGATCGTGGCTCCCGGCTTCCAGACCGAATCGTTGCCGCAGATTGCGCTGGCCGCCCGCGAGACCCGCCGCATCGATGTCGCACTGCGGCCCGGCGCGCAGAGCGTGACCGTCGAGGTCCGCGAGGACGAAGCGCCCGTGATCACCACCGACGTCTCGAATCTGGCCGAAACCAAGCTGGGCAACGAACTGGTCGATCTTCCGGTGGCGATTTATTCGCGCTCGACCGGCTCCACGAGCCCTATCTCGACGTTGACCACCGAGACCGGCGTGCAGACCGACGACAGCGGCAATCTGGAAGTGATGGGCGCGACGGCGGCGCTGCTGAGCGTGACCATCGACGGCATCGCCGCGCTGGGCGTGGAATATTCCGGCCCCGTCAACGAGATGTTTCCCTCGTTCAATTCCATCGAGGAGATTCGTGTTTCGGAATCGAACAACAATGCCGAATTTTCTGGCGTGGCCGACATTACCACGGTTTCCAAGGGCGGCACGGACCAGTTTCACGGCGGAGTTTTCGAGAACCACGAGAACACGGTTCTCAATGCGAACGATGTGTTTGCGCTGACCAAGCCGCGCATCATCATGAACGATTTCGGCGGCACGCTGGGCGGACCGCTGCGCATTCCATACCTGACCTCGTTGCCCGACCGTACGTTTTTCTTTGCCAGCTACGAGGGGCTGCGTCTGCCGCGGCAGACGCCGATGCTATTGAGTGTGCCTTCGGCCGCCATGCGCGCCGGCAACCTGACCTCATATCTCGCCGGGCAGGGCGTCAATTCCATCTCCGCGCCCGACGGCACGGTGCTCGATCCGGCCAACGTCACCGTCAGTCCGACGTCGGCCAAGGTGCTCGAATATCTGTTTCCCGAGCCCAACTACGGCTCCGCGGATTTGTACGCGAACAACTACCAGATCAACTTTCCCTCGCCGATTTCGGCCAACCAGGGCGACATTCGCATTGACCGCACCATCTCATCGCGGCAGTCGGTCTTTGCGCGCTTCTCGTATAAAAACCGGCAGGTGATCACGGCGCCCTCGTCGAATTGCTTGTATACCTATTGCGCCGAGGCGGGCAGCCCGATGTTAGGCGGTTTCAACACGCCGGAGATCGACGAAGGGCTGACCTTCGCCTACAATTACATCTTCTCGCCGACGTTGCTCAATGAGTTTCGTGGCGGCTTCAACGCGCAGCACGCCTCGGAGACGCAGTACTACTCGACAACGGACTTGTTGCAGAAGACCGGTTTCGCGTCCGTCGTTCCCGATCCGGACACGGCGTGGCCCGAAGCGCCAGAGATTCTCATCAATGGCTTCATGTCGACGGGCGCTGGCAATCCTGGCATGCAGCGAGGCGGAATCGTGCAACTGCTCGATAACGTCACCTGGACCCGCCACAACCACGCCTTCAAGTTTGGCTTCGACTTCAAGCGCATCTCCGATCACGACGACAATGTCTACGGCAACTACCGCTCGGGCTGGTATGTTTTCAACGGAACCAGCGATGTGACGCAGACGATTGGCGATCCGTACGCGGCCTTTCTGCTCGGCTATCCGGACTACACCGAGGTCAGTTCCACGAACAATTCGTTGATGGACGGCCTGGGCCACGCCTACGCGGTGTTTGCGCAGGACGACTGGAAGGCGACGCAGAATCTGACGCTGAATATTGGTTTACGTTACGAGATGCATCCTCCGGTGCGCGAGACCCACGGCAACACGGCCAACTTCAAGCCCGATTGGACAGGCACGGGAACCGACGGCGCGACGACGGTGCATGGCGCGGTGATTGTGCCCAACGCGGCCGCGCTGGCAAATGCTTCGCAGGCCTTTAAAACCGGCATTGAACCCACGCCGATTCTCACCGCCTCGGCGGTTGGACTTCCGGCGGCGCTGCATACCAATAGCCGCACAGATTTTGGCCCGCGCATCGGTTTTGCCTGGCGCCCGCGTGGCAACGACCGCACGGTGATTCGCGGCGGCTGGGGACGGTTCATGGAAACCCCGCTGGCCTTTTCGCTGGTGGCCGGCTGGGCTGTGGCTGCCAGCTACATGCCCACGTACAACCAGCCTCAAAGCTACACGAGCGATAACCAGTTGCTCTCGTTTGCCAATCCCTTTAATCGCAATGACACGGCACAAGGCGGTTTCTACTACGCCTATCCCATCCACTATAAAGACCCTTCGGTGCAGGAGTGGAACCTGACGCTGGAGCAGAACATCGGCCTGAGCAACGGCTTGCGCCTGTCTTACTCTGGCAGCCACGGCCGCAACCTGGACGCGATGGAAGACCTCAACCAGGTCCGGCCCAATACGCAGGGCTATTCCAATGTCTCTTCCGCGCGGCCCTTTCCGCTCTGGAGCGTGGTCCAGAGCGTGGAGAACGCCGATGTGAGCAATTATCACAGTGCCACGGTTGAAGTCTCGCGGCACAGCGGACACTCGTTCACCTACGACGCCAGCTACACGTTTACGCGCGACCTTTCCAACGCGGGCGGTGTTGCGCCCAGCGCGTTTGCGATCGCAGGCGGCGTTTACATGACCGACCGCTTCAACCCCGGCCTGGACTACGGCAATGTCGTCTATGACCGGCGGCAGCGCTTCCTGGTTACATACATGTACAATTTGCCCTTCGGCAACGATCAGCGCTGGCTCAACAAAAAGAGTCTGGCGAAGTCGCTGGCGGGGGATTGGCAACTGGCTGGCGTTACGGTACTGCAGACCGGGCCGTTCCTCACGCCGTACGAGCAATCGACCGATCCGGCGGGAACCAACATCCTGACCACCGTGGGTCTGGCGCGCACCGACCTGGTGCGGGGAGGCCACATCTATCCTGTTCGTCGCACGACGAGCCAGTGGCTCGACCAGCCTTGTTCCGATGCCAACTGCACGACAGGCGATCCCCATTCCGCTTTCTCCATTCCGGCGGCCAATCGCGGCTACTTTGGAACGGCGGCAGTGGGCAGCGTGGTTGGTCCCGGTACGGCCAACTTCTCGCTTTCGTTGCTGAAGGCGGTTACGCTGCACGATCAGACCAGCTTCCGTTTCAGTGTGGAGGCGGCTAACATCTTCAACCATCGCAACTACGAACCGCCCAACATGCAGGTAGACGCTCCCGGCAACGCCTTCGGCACCATCACCGCACTACAAACCGCCGAAGGCACCGGACCGCGCAGCCTGGAACTGACGGGCCGCTTCAGCTTTTAAAAAAGATGCAAAACAGCAAAAACGGCGCGGAACCTCCGCGCCGTTTTTGCTGATTGGGATGGGATATCTTTTATCTTGGGCCGCGATGCTCGGATCATTTTGAGCGGGTCAGGAGACCCGCGCTACTTGGTGCTCGTGATCATCCGGCATCACACTCCACCCAGCATAACCAAGCTGAAAGCTGAGAGCTGATGGCTGCTTTTAGCTGTGCTGCCCCTTCCACTCGTGATACGGGCCCTGGAAGTCTTCGATGCCGTCGTTGTGGAAAACCCACAGCCGGGTGGCGACCTCGTCGATCAGGTCGTGGTCGTGGGTGACCAGCAGCACCGTGCCCTCGTAGCGTTGCAGCGCGATGTTGAGCGCGTTGATCGACTCCAGATCCAGGTGGTTGGTCGGCTCGTCGAAGATCAGGATATTGGGTTTGGTGAGGATCAGTTTGCAGAAGGCCAGCCGCGCCTGCTCGCCGCCGGAAAGGGCTTTGGTGGGCTTGGCGCCCTCTTCGCCGCTGAAGAGCATCTGGCCGAGAATGCCGCGGATGTCTTCAATGTGCGCCGACGGCTGCCACTGGTACAGCCAATCGGAAACCGTCATGCCGTGCTCGATGGTCGAGCCCACATCTTGCGGAAAGTAGCCGATCTGCGCTTCGTGGCCCCAGTTGACCGTGCCGTCGTCGAGAGAAAAATCTTTATCGGCCAGGCCGGGGTAGTTGGCGAGCAGGCTCTTGAGCAGCGTGGTTTTGCCGGCGCCGTTGCGGCCCATCAGGCAGATTTTTTCGCCGCGCAGCACATTGGCAGAAAAACCGTCGAGCACCTTTTGTTCGCCGTAGGATTTTTTGATTTCCTTGAACTCGAGCGCGTGTTTGCCGCTGGGGCGCATCTGGTCCAGGCGGATGTAGGGCCGTTGAATGTTGGAGCGCGCCAGTTCGTTGGTTTGCAGCCGTTCCACTTCCTTGCGGCGGCTGGTGACCTGGCTGGAGCGCGTGCCGGCGGCGAAGCGGGCGATGAATTCATTCAACTGCGCGATCTTTTTTTCGCGCTGTGCGTTTTCCGATTCTAGCCGCGAGCGGATCTGCGTCTTGGCCATTACCATCTCGTCATAGCCACCGGTATAGGTGATGATGGTCTGATAATCGATGTCGGCGGTGTGCGTGGTGACCGAGTTCAGAAAGTGCCGGTCGTGCGAGATGGTGATCAGCGTGCCATCGTAGTTGGCCAAAAAGTCTTGCAGCCAGTGGATCGATTCCAAGTCAAGATAGTTGGTGGGCTCGTCGAGCAGCAACGCCTGCGGTTTGCCGAACAATGCCTGCGCCAGCAGGATGCGAATCTTTTGGCCGCCTTGCAACTCGCCCATCTTGCGCGCGTGCAGCGATTCGGGGATGTCGAGTCCATCGAGCAGCACGGCTGCGTCGCTCTCGGCCGCATAGCCGTCCTCGTCGCCGACAATGCCTTCCAACTCGCCCAGCCGCATGCCGTCTTCGTCGCTCATCTCCGGCTTTTCGTAGATGCGGTCACGCTCTTCGAGGGCGGCCCACAGCGATTTGTTGCCCATGATCACCGTGTCGATGACGCGATAGGCGTCGAAGGCGAACTGGTCCTGGCGCAACACGCCCAGCTTGCGCGGCCGCACGACGGTGCCTTTCTGCGCATCCAGCTCTCCGGAAAGAACTTTCATAAACGTCGATTTGCCGGCGCCATTGGGCCCTGTCAATCCGTAGCGGCGTCCCTGGATAAAGTTCGTCGTTACGTCTTCAAAGAGAACCTTGCCGCCGTAGCGCATCGATACATTGCTGACACTGATCATGTTTTGCTGTTTTCCTGCCGGTTATAAATTGGGCTGCTCTTGCAGCCGCAGAACCGCGCCGGCCTTGCGGCCCGGATCTGGTTTGGCTCAACGGGATGGGACAAAAATCTTTTGTCCCCAAGAGATCGCTCGCTGCCTATCTATAGTTTCTCATAAAGCTGAATTTTTATCGCGCGGCGATACAGCCTAGAAGATTTCGCCGAGTTTGGCAAAGGCATCGAGCTCGATGAGTTGTTGCCCTTCGGGAGCTGATGCCAGCTCGGCGTGTTCCAGAATCCATGTATCTTTATGGAACAAAAACACTGCGTGCAGTCCCGCGGCGAGAGCCGGATTGATGTCGCTCTTGGGGCTGTTGCCGATCATCCAGGCGCTATGCGCGGCGATGTTCCGGCGCTGAAGGACGGCCCGGTAGGTGGCAGGATCTTTTTCGGCGACGATCTCGACGGCGGCGAAGTATTTGGCCAGCCCGGAGCGTTCCAGCTTATCGGCCTGCTCTGCGTGGTCGCCTTTGGTCATCAGGATCAGATGATGGCGGCCGGCAAGTTCGCCGAGGGTTTCAGCAACGGCGGGCAACAGCTCAATCTCCTGTTCGGCAATGGCGCGCGCAAAGCTCCGCACCCGCTCGCGCTGATCTTCGGTGACCGGCGCGGGGCTCAACCGCTCGAAGCATTCAACCAGAGAGCGCGTGAAGCTCGACAGCCCATAGCCGTGCTTCAAGATGTTGTCGCGCTCGACGGTGTTGAGCGCGGCGCGAACCTCGGCGGGGGAATGCTCTTTGTGATCGAGAAAGCCGATGAAGGCGGCAATGGCGCGTTCGAAGTAGATGTTGTTCTCCCAAAGTGTATCGTCGGCGTCGATGAGCAGGGTCTGGTTTTGCGGGAAGCGGGGCATAAATCGATGGTAACGCCTGGAGGTTGATCTCTTCATCGTGAAAGATAGAGCAAGAGAATCATATTGACAAGTGTAAAGCGACAGGCTACGCTGCTTCTGTGAAGATTCGCGGCTTTACTCATAAAGGGCTGAAGAGGCTCTATGAGGAAGACGATGCAAAGGGCGTTGGCGCTGCATCGGCCGATAAGCTGCGAAAAATGCTTCTGCTTCTCGACGAAATGGACGATGCCGAGGAGCTGTTGGCCCTTCCATCGTGGAAGGCGCATCTGTTAACCGGGAACCGCAAAGGAACCTGGAGTTTGAGTGTCACCGCCAACCGCCGATTGACCTTTCGCATCGATACCGCGAGACACGAGATTCACGATTTAAATCTGGAAGATTATCACTAGACTGAAACGGAGTGCCGCTATGCCGATGAAGAATCCACCGCATCCGGGAGATTTTATCCGAACGGAAATTGTCGAGGCTGCCGGGCTTACCGTGACTGCTGCCGCTCGGGCGCTGCATGTTTCGCGGCCTGCGCTGTCAAGCCTTCTCAACGGCAAGGCCGACCTGTCTGGCGAGATGGCTTTACGCATCGAAAAGGCTTTTGGCGTGAAGATGGACACACTGATGCGCATGCAGAGCGCATACGACATTGCGCAAACCCGCAAACGCGCCGGTCAACTACATATCCCACGCCTGCCATTGCCCAACGCCGTGGAACAGCATGCTTGAATCATTCCAAGCTGTTTCATCAACGGCCTTCAAAACCAAGTGATAAAACAGCTTGGACTTCATCTTGCGATCTTCAAGCTCCGAGTTCCTTGCGGATTGCGTCCGCAATTGCTTCGGCGTGACGCTTCATCGCCTCGTCGCTTTCGGCTTCGATCATGACGCGGGCCAGCGGCTCGGTGCCCGAGTAGCGGATGACGACGCGGCCCGAGTCCTTTAGCTCTTCTTCAGCGGCGCGAATCGCCGCGGCCACCGGGGGAATCGCTTCGAGCGGCCGTTTTTCGCGCACGCGCACGTTGACGATGACTTGCGGAAAAACTTTGAGGTCGGCGGTTAGTTCGGCTAGCGATTGTCCGCTGCGGGCCACCAGATCGAGCACGACGAGAGCGGTCAGCAGGCCGTCGCCCGTGGTGGCCAGATGGGGCAGCAGGATGTGGCCCGATTGCTCGCCGCCCAGCGCGGCATCGCGTTTCTGCATCTCTTCAAGCACGTAGCGGTCGCCGACCGGCGCGCGCAGCATGGCGATGCCGCTGCGTTTGAGCGCCGCTTCCAGGCCCATGTTCGACATGGTGGTGGCTACGACCACGTTGCCGGTCAACATGCCGCGCGCCTTCAGGTCGCGTGCCGCCAGCAACAGAATCGCGTCACCGTTGATGACCTTGCCGTTGGCGTCGGCGAGCATGCAGCGGTCGGCGTCGCCATCGAAGGTCAAACCCACCGAAGCGCCGCGCTGCGCGGTTTCGCGCGCTACAAGATCGGGATGCAGCGCGCCGCAGTTGGCATTGATGTTTTGTCCGTCGGGCGCGATGTTCAGCAGCGTAGTTTCCGCCTTGCCATCGGCATTGAGCTTGCGGAAGAGTTCCGGCGCAATGGCTGCCGCCGCGCCGTTGGCGCAGTCGGCGACGATCTTCAAACCGGCCAGTGAGAGGCCGGGAACGCAATCGATCAAAAACTGAATGTAATCGTTCTGGAGTTCTGGATTGTCCTCAAGCGGAGCCAAGGCGCTGGCATCGCCGGCCTCAGTCTGCGCGGCGTGATAAAGAATCTCTACTTCCATGGCCAACTCGACGTCGTCGGGCAGCTTGTAGCCATCGCCGCCGAACAGCTTGATGCCGTTGTCGGCCCAGGGATTGTGCGAGGCCGAGATCACCACGCCGGCATGGAAGCCGTGCTTACGGGCGAGAAAGGCCACGGCTGGGGTGGTGATGACGCCGGCGCTGGCGACGGTTGCGCCGGCCTGGCGCAGGCCTTCGGCCAAGGTGGCGGCGATCCAGGGGCCGGACTGGCGGGTATCGCGGCCGATGAGAACCTTGGGCTGAGGCGTGGTTTTACGCAGTGAGTGGCCCAGCGCCAGGCCGACGGCGAGGATGGTCTTGGGGTCGAGTGGGGCCTTGCCGGCAGCGGCGCGAATACCGTCGGTGCCGAAGAGTTTACGCTTTCCGTTTGCAGTCATGATTTTATTTCTTGCCTCGATGGTTTTGAGTGGGCGAATGCGCCGCGGCGGATTCCACGCGGCTGGTGAATACGCCGTCGGCCAGCCGCGTGGTCAGCCGGTCGCCGGAAGAAACCTGCGTGGCGGAGCGGATCAGCGCGCCATCGGCGGAGACGACAAGCGCGTAGCCGCGATCGAGCACGGCTAACGGCGAGAGCGAATGCAGGCGGGCCTGCAGGGCTCCGAGCCGGGCGGAGGAACTTTGTAGCAGCCGCTCCAGGCCGCGCTCCAAGCGGACGCGAAGATCGGTCAGATGCTGCCGGGCCTGGGCCAGATTGCGCCGCGGGTCATGCTGCAAGACGGCCGCGGAGAGTTCGGCGACGCGGTTTTGCCGCTGGCGAAGTTGCATGGCGAGGGCGCCGTCGAGGCTTTGCGTGGCTTCGTCCAGCCGTTGGCTGAGACGGAAGAGCTGCGCCGTGACGCGCGATTCCACGCGACTGACGGGCAGATGCGAAAGCCGCTGATGCGCTTGCAGGAGCTGAAAGCGCGTAGCCCGCTCCAGACGGTGCGCCAACTCGGCCAACTCTTCGGCGATCTTGTGTTGCGCCTCGGTGACCAGTTCGGCGGCGGCCGAAGGGGTGGGCGCGCGCAGGTCGGCGGCAAAGTCGGCGATGGTGAAGTCGGTTTCGTGGCCTACGGCAGAGACAACGGGAAGCAGGCTGGCGGCAATCGCCCGCGCGACTCGCTCACTGTTGAAAGCGGCCAGATCTTCCAGCGAGCCGCCGCCGCGGGCCAGCACAATGAGATCGGCGAGGCCGGATGCGTTTAGCTCGGCAATGGCGGTTTCGATTTCCCCGGGAGCCGCGTCGCCTTGAACGGAAACAGGGAAGAGCAGCACGTTCAATCCCGAGTGGCGGCGGCCGGTGATATTCAAAAAATCGCGGATCACGGCGCCGGTGGGCGAGGTGACAATGCCGACGGTGCGCGGATACATGGGCAGCGGCCGTTTGCGCGCGGCATCGAAGAGTCCTTCGGCCTTGAGCCGTTCCTTCAATTGCTCGAAGGCCAGTTGCAGCGAACCGGCCCCGACCGGTTCCATGGTCTCGGCAACCAGTTGCATCTGGCCGCGCTGCGCGTAAACGCTGACCCGGCCGCGGACCAGCACATGCAGGCCGTCTTCGGGGCGGAAGCGCAGAAGCATGGCCTGGCGGCGAAATAAAACGATGGGAAGCTGCGCGCCCGAATCTTTCAGCGTGAAATAAACGTGGCCGGAGGGCGCGGGACGATAGTTGGAGATTTCGCCTTCAACCCAAACGTCGGCGAATTCCTGCTCGACCAGCTCGCGCGCCTGTTCCACCAACTGGTGAACAGGCCAGATGTGCCGCGCCGGACGTTGTTCGCCGAAGCGCAGTCCCATTTGTGACGAACGTTGATCGTCAGCCGCGAATGGATCGTAGGGAGCCACTGCAAATGAGTTTAATAGCTGAGGCCTTAGCGGGCGGAGTGCCGGCTTTCGACGATGGCGCTCAACTCGGCGACCGCCATGGCCAGCCGGGTGGATGAATCGTCGGTCCCGGCGTCTTCACTGGAGAGGGTCTGCTCCAGTTCGCGGGCCAGAGCGGTGCCACGCGTGAGCCCGAAGGTGCCCAACACGCCGGCCAGTTTGTGCGCCGCGGTACGAGCGGTTTCGCGCTGGCTGGCCGTGAGCTGATTCGCATTTGCCGCCTGCGCGGCAGTCTCCAGCGCGGTCACGCGGTTTTTGATCTCAGGAAAAAAGCGCAACCACAGACGGTCGATGGCTCCGGCGATTGCCGATTCATCTTCTGCACCGTTTTGGCTGGGCGGTTTCATCTCTAAAAGCATCAGTTCCAACCTAGAGCACTGGCAATCTGCGCGGAAAGCTGCAACGGGTCAAAGGGCTTGAGGAGTACCGCCTCGACGCCCAGGCCAGCGAAGCGCTTCTGGTCGCTGCTCTGCACCTTGGCGGTGAGTAGCAGCACGGGAATGCGCGCCGTGGCGGGATTATTGCGCAGCTCGCGAAAGGTGGCAGGCCCATCCATCTCCGGCATCATCACGTCCAACAGAATCGCGTCCGGTTGCTCCTCGGCGGCGCGCGCAATGCCCTCGGCTCCAGAGGCGGCAACGATGACCTCCCAGCCGGCAACGCTCTCCAAGCTCAGGGCGGCCACCTCGCGGATGTCGTCTTCGTCGTCGATGATCAGCACTTTGCGAGCCAACGCACAGCTCCTTCAGGATTATTCTCGATGGCCGGAGCGGTATTGTCGATGCAAGAAAGCGCCAAGTTGCAGAAGCGGTGGCGAGTTGAGCAACAGGGGGACCAAATCAGGAAGCCTGGCTGCCGCCTGATGTATCAAGAATTCTGGCCGGATTGCCCACCGGCTCGCCGCGAGCTGCGCAACATGGTAAGCACCAGGGCCTCAAGCTGTTGGGGTTGCACGCGGGTCTTGGCCAAGAAGTAGGTCGGGCCGAGGATGAGCTGGCTGCGCTCTTCGGGCGAAAGATCGCGGCCGGAATAGACCACCAGCGGCAGGCGGGCCAAACGGGTCTGCTGGCGCAACCAATCGACGACATTGAATCCGTCGCCGTCGGGCAGGCCGATGTCGAGAACCATCAGATGGGGTTGAAAGACCGAGCAGGCGTCGATGGTCTGCTGCAGCGTGTGCGCGGTTTGCACGGTAATGCCGCCGCGTGCGAAGACCTCGCCGATGATATGCGCCAAGTCGCGGTCGTCTTCGACGACGAGCACGCGGGCGTTTTCGCTGCCGCTGCGCAGCACACGAGCCAGTTCGGCCAGCAACTCCTCTTCGCGCAATGGTTTGGTGACCAGCCCTTCGGTGCCCTCGGGCGGACCCAGCGGATCGTCGACGCTCAACAGCACCACCGGCGTTTGCGCGGCTGTATCCAGGCGGCGTAGCAGGGGCAAGATCTCCCAGCCGTTCATGCCGTCCAGAGAAGTATCCAGCAGAATGGCTTCGGCGCTCTGTTGGGCCGCGGTCAGAGTCTGTTCGACGGTGGAGGCTTGTACCACCGAGTAGCCGTGGCGGGCCAACTGGGCGGCGATGCGTGGCCGCGATTCCTCGCTGGCGTCGGCCAATATCACGGTGCCGATGGCGCTTTTTGCGGCAGGAAAGTTTGCCGCTCCGGCCTGCGCCGCCTGGTAGGGCAGAAAGATACGCAGGGTCGAGCCGCGGACAGGATTGCGTTCGGCCCAGATGCGGCCCGAGTGCTGATGCACAATAGTGCGGCAGATGGCCAGTCCCAGACCGCTGCCGCCTTTTTGGCGGGCGTCGGAGGCGTCGACCTGCTGGAAGCGGCCGAAGATGGTCTCCAGCTTGTCGGCGGGGATTCCCCGGCCGTGATCGATGACCGAGAGAATCACGCCAGTGATGCCGGGCCGCAGCATGACGCTGACCTGCGAGTGAGCCGGAGAAAACTTGACCGCATTGGAAAGCAGATTGGTGACCACTTGCAGCAGCCGGTCGGGATCGGCAGTTACTTCGACCTGCGTACCGTCGTGGATCAGTTGTACATTGGCAGCCGAGGCCATGGGCTGAATCTCGTCGATGGCGCGCTGGATGACGCCGGCCAACTGTACGGTGCAGAAGTTGAGCGGCTCGCGTCCGCTCTGGATGCGTTCCAGATCAAGGATGTCGTTGATGAGGCGGATCAGCCGGTCGGAGTTGGACAACGCGATGCGCAGCAGATTGTGCGCCTTTTTGTCGGCCTCATCGATCATGCCGTGGGCCAGTAGCCCCAGCGCTCCGCGGATCGAGGTCAACGGCGTGCGCATCTCGTGGCTGACAGTGGAGATGAATTCGTCTTTGAGCCGGTCGAGGGCCGAACGCTGGCTGATATCGCGGAAGCTGAGCACGGCGCCGGCTGCGCGGCCATCCTGACGGATCGGCGTCAAGGCAAATTCAGCGGGGAAGGAACTGCCATCGGCGCGGTAAATCTCCGTTTCTCCGGTCTTGATGGCGGGGTTGCGCAGCGGACAGTCTTCGGCGCAGCGTCGATCCGCCGGAGCGGCGCCGTGCAGCAGTTCGTCGAGCGATTGACCGGTCAACCCGGCAGCGGGTTTAACTAAAAGATTTGCCGCGGCGGAATTGGCAAAGCGTACCTGCCTATCCGGGTCCAGTCCGCAGATTCCCTCGGGAACCGCTTCCAGAACCGCCTCCAGTTGCGGGCCCGTGATGCCGGCCACGCGGGGTTCCCGCGCGCGCTCGATCAAGCGGCTCAAGGCCGCGGCGACGATTTCGATGGCCGCCAGCGCCTCGCGGTCCTCGCAGAGCTGGCGGCTGCTATAAAACTCCAGAACGGCAATGATCTGGCTGCCGCTGCGCACCGGAACCGCCCAGGCGGAGAGCAGCGATGCGCGAACAGCCGCGGCCAGGTGCGTGTCTTCACTGGCGGACGGCAGACCGGTGAGCCAGACGGCGCGTCCCAGCCGCCAGGCCTGCCCGGCCAACTCGTTGCTGGCGTCCAAGGTCAGGCTCGTGTACTCCTGAATGATCTCTTCGGTGTGGCTGCCGGGCGCGCCCCAGGCAGTGGCAAAGCGGAGCTGCTTCTTTTCTGTGTCAACGATCCATTCGACGGCTAAATCCCATCCCTGCGGTTTGCAGAGCGCTTCCAGAAGCTGCAATTCCGCGGAGTGGCCCGGCGCGCGCTCTTCGACGATACGGCTGGCTTCTAATTGCAGTTGCAGCCGCTGCTCGCGCCGTTTTTGCCGGGTGGCATCGCGCAGCCAGCAGAGTAGCGTGGGGTTGGAGCCATCTTCTTCGCGGCGGCTCAGACTGAGTTCCAGCTCCAGCAGACGGCCATCGGGCGTGCAGTGGCGCAGCGGCGCCCTTTCCACTTTTTCTCCATCGAGGGCGCGGCGGAACAGCGCCGCCGCTTGGCTGCGGCCATCGGAGGAGAAGAGATTCTCGAAGGGATGCGGCACTTTGAGTGTCAACGGATGCAGGCCAAAATTTCTCTCCCAGGCCGGGTTGGCGTATAGAAATTCGCCTGTGAGGCTGAGAGTGGCCAGCATTTCGCCGGAGTGTTCGATCAAGTCGTGATCTTTGCCAGGCTGCTGCGCGCCGTTCATCTCTGCGGCTACGACCACCACGCCGGTGAGTTTTCCCTCGGCGTTTTGCAGCGGCGAGAGATGCAGCTTGACCGGCACGATGGCGCCGCCTTTGGCACGCAGACGCGAGTCGAAACTTGGTATCGTGTCAGCGGGCAACGTGCGTGCAGAATCGAGAAATGCGCGGATGGGCCCGGCAACCGTGTGGCTCCGGACCGGATCGAGATGGCACAGGTTCTGCATCTGTTCGAGCAGTTGCTCGCCTTCACCCGGCGCCAGGAATTCTTTGTTGCCCCAAAGCTGAACGATCTCGTCGATGCGATAGCCGGTGAGCCGTTCCGCGGCCGAATTGCAATAGAGTAGGTTGCCGTTCAGGTCGATGGCTGCCACGGCCGGTCCCACGGAGTCAAGCAGTTCCTTGAGCCCCTCGCCCAACTGATTCGGTATATCTTGGGGGTGGGAATCCCGCAGAATGCCGTTCAGGATCATCGCGAAGATGGCCGTTGCCAGCCCCGCCGCTACAAAAGGCAGCAGATCGATCCACCAGATCAGGCTGGGCGAGAGACGGGCCAGCATGGATCCCGCCCACAGAGCCAGAAAGACGCAGGGCAGGATAAGCCAAAGGCTGGAAAGCCGGCCGCAGGCAGGCTGTGCCGGTTGTGCATTGCCGCTCGTCTTCTCCAGCCGCTCGCTCATGGGTGTTTCCGTCTTTATGTTGGCGTTCATCGATCGTTCGGGCCAGGTTTTCTCCAGCGGCCAGAGCCCTGCCTGTTCCGGAGGTGAATTTTCGACCAGTTTGGTCATCGCTGCGCTTTAATGATCCGGCAAGCGCGCAAATTCGGTTGACTGGTCTTTAGCGATTAGGCACGAGTAGTATAAGCGTTGGCTTGCAGACTCGGCAGGCCAATCGATCTTCCCCGGTAGCCGATCAGGCAACCCCGGAGTGGAATGTACGGATGGATGACGGGCGTTTTGCTCTCCAGCATGGTCTTTGTCCTTCGTTCATGATCCGCTCTATCCGGCCGCCGTATACTGACCCAATGTTACGTTTGCCTTCTGTTGTCCGCGCTTTTCGTCTGTTGCCCGCCGCTACGCTCCTTTGCCTGCTCGTTGCACCCTTGGCCGCCCGCGCCTGGGAGAACGATGGCCATCGTATGATCAACCGCCTAGCCGCCTCTACACTTCCCGCCGATGTGCCCGCGTTTTTGCGCACGCCGGCGGCGATCGATGAGATTGAATATCTTGGCCCGGAGCCGGACCGTTGGCGTTCGCCGGCCGAGCCGGAGTTGAACTCGGCGCAGGCGCTCGAGCATTTCATCGATCTGGAACCGGCCGACGCGCTGGGGCCCTTGCCGCACAAGCGGCTGGATTTCGAGGCCAAGGTCTTTGCCGCCGGCCAGCGGCCAGAGAAGATCGGCCTGCAACCCTGGGTCACCGAAGAGGTTTGGGAGCGGCTGAAGGCAGCCATGCGCCAGTACCGCGCACTACAGGCCGCCAAGCAGGACACCAAGCCGGTCGAAGCGGCGATCATCTTTTATGCCGGCTGGCTCGGCCACTATGTCGGCGACGGCTCCCAGCCGCTGCACGTCACCGTCAACTACAACGGCTGGACTGGGCTGAACCCCAACGGCTATACCACCGAGCATCAGATCCATCACCAGTTCGAAGGGCCTTTTGTTGCCGCCAACATTCACGCGGCCGATGTGCAGGCCAAGATGCCGGCGCCCAAGGCCATCGACGGCGATATCTTCGACGCCTATGTGGCGTACCTGCGCCTCTCGGGCACGTTCGTCGAGAAGGTGTATCAGCTCGACAAGGCGGGAGCGTTTGTGGGTGCGGGAACCGTGGAGTCCCGTGGCTTTGCCGCCGAGCGGCTGGCCGCAGGCGCCAGCATGTTGCGCGACATGATCTATACCGCCTGGGTGCAGAGCGCGCTGCCGGTTCCCGATCCGTACGCGGGCAAGTAAGCTGTCAGCCGTCAGCTTTCAGCTCTCAGTTATGAGCTTTCAGTGGGGATTCGATGGTTGATCTGGATCGCTCGCGCTGATAGCTGAGTGCTGGATCGAGAGTCGTAGAGGGTTTACTCGGCGTCGGCCGTGACCGGAAAGCGGCGTAGCATTTGCGTGAGCGCGAAGGTAATCACGCCGACAGCCGGAATGGCGACCAGCAGCCAGGCCAACATGGCCTGCCCGGCCAACCCGCCGATCCGCGCGGCCAGGGGGAGCGTGGAAAGGTGGCCAAAGGCCTGATCCGCCAGCTTTTTAGCTGGCCCTACCGCAACCAGCCAGCCGCCCATCTTTGTGAACGGCACCAGCAGCGCCAGTTGGAAGGGCATGGCGGCGTAATTGGCCGCTTGAATCACCGGCAGGTTCAGCCGCAATACAATGGCCAGGGCGGCGCAGAGAACCGTGGGCAGTCCTACCAGGGGAATGCAGCCGATGGCGAAACCCAAGGCCAGGGTCAACGCCAACCGCTCGGGCGAAATTCCCAGGCCGAGCCACTGGAGCAGATTTCGTTTTGCCTTGGCTGGAATAAGCTGCATGACGGCCCTCAAAGGTTAAGATGCTCAAATTCTTATTCCGGTAGGCTGCTGATCGCCTGCCGGGGTGAGATTTTCATCATCAATCCGTGGTTCGAGCCCAATAAGAGCAACGGTGTAGCCGAATCTTTGCTCTTTCTCATCCAAGTTATCGGCCGTTCAATAAAAATGAGTGAGTCCTTGATTAAACTTTTGTAATTGAACCAGGGCAGTGAACAAGAAAGTGCCTTGTTTCAAAGAACTTGCTTCTAAACTCTACAAGGATTCGCGCGGCGGCGCGATGGTTCGGACCGCTCTGCGGTACACTTGGAGCCGATGAGGGTTTTCGGGATCGATTGTGGAACCGAGGTGACCGGCTTTGGCGTCGTGGAGTCGTGCGACCAGCCGCGCGGTCCGCAGTTGAAGTTTCAAGCCATGGGCGCGATCCGGCTGGCGAAGAGCAAGCCCTTGCCTGTCCGCCTGGAACAGGTCTTCAACGAACTGACGGCCGCGCTGGAGCGTTGGCAGCCGGACACGGTGGCCATCGAAGAGGTTTTCTATTCGGTCAACGCCAAATCAGCTTTGAAGCTAGGGCAGGTTCGCGGCGTGGCCTTGCTGGCCGCGGCGCGGTTGCAGATTCCCTTGGCCGAATATGCTCCGCTGAAGATCAAATCCAGCGTGGTGGGCTACGGGCTGGCAAAAAAAGAGCAGGTGCAATTCATGGTGGCGCGGCTGCTGGAACTGGCTGAGTTGCCCCAGCCGGCCGACGCTGCCGATGCGCTGGCCATTGCCATCTGTCACATTCACACCGCACAAACATTGGAACAACAGGGAGCAACGCGATGAGAGGGGTCTGGCTTTCTGCGCTTTTTTTTGCGCTATCGGCCCATGGCCAGAGCGGGCCTGCCGCTGATGCCACCGTGCAGGTGGATTTTTCCAACCCCGGCCTTTCGCCTTCGCAATGGACGCTGATTCTGCATCCCGACGGCAGTGGCCACTTCCGCTCGCAGACGGACCAATCCAAGCCCAGCAACCAGCAGCAGATTGAAGCGCCAGCGGTCGACCGTGATGTTCAGCTGAGTGCGGAGTTTGCCAGACGTGTCTTCGACGCCGCGGCACACAACAAGTGGTTCAATGTGCCCTGCGAAAGCCATCTTAAAGTAGCCTTCCAGGGGACAAAGATTTTGACCTATAGCGGGCCGGGCGGAAGTGGTTCCTGCGCCTTCAATTATTCCACCATCAAGGAGATTCAGTCGGCGGCAGACGCGCTGGTGGCTACGGCGGAAACCATCGCCGATGGGGCACGTCTGGAGTTGCTGCTGGAGCACGACCGTCTGGGCCTGGATGCCGAAACGCAGTTCCTTGTCGAAGCTTCCGGCGACGGCCGCGCGCAACAGCTTTGCGCAATCCGGCCGATCCTGGAGCGACTGGCCGAGGATCCCGAGGTATTGGAAAGAGTGCGAAAGCGGGCAAAAACGCTGCTGGCGCTGGCGGCAAAATAATTTTGTATCTAGCTTACAGGCCAGTTCTTTTACCCTCATCACAATGCAATTTTGATAGATCGCCGGGATGGTTTCGGCAAGGATAATAAGTACTTCAACGTTAGGATCGATACCTTAATGAAAAACCAAGTAAATCATCTTCCTTCGCGAAAGTGGTCGATTGTTGCGCTGGGATCGGCAGGGTTGGCAACGGTGATTTTTTCCTGGGCGTTGCTCATCGCGATTGCTCTGCTCTGCTTTGCTTTGCCGGTCGTGCTGTTTCTGGCGATTTCTGCCAATCTATCGCGCTTCGGGTTTGTCAGCCTTCTGCTGGCAGCCTTCGGTGCTGTCTCCGGATATACGATTCTTGCTTCGCTGCTGCCCAAGAAACAGAAGTTTGAGGCGCCGGGCGTCGCGATCGATCTGGCGAAGGAGACGCAACTGGCTGGAGAGATCCGGTGGCTTGCCGAGGCGTTGCATGAGCCGATGCCTTCGGATGTCTATCTGCTCGGAGACGTCAATGCCTTTGTGACCGAGGTGGCAGGGGAAGGAACGGGCAAGCGGCGGATTCTCGCCTTCGGTTTGCCGTTGATGCGGGCACTTTCACTCGATCAGTTTCGCGCCGTGCTGGCGCATGAGTTCGCGCATTACTACGCCGGCGACACGCAGTTGGGACCGTGGGTGTATGGCGCCCGGCTGCGCATGGCGAGGGTATACGAAAATCTGGGCAGTAACTCGCAGAGCCTGCGTTTTCTGCGCCGTTGGGCGGTGGTATCGGTAGCCTATCAGCTTCTGATGGCTGGGCTGCGTTTGTATTGGAAGATCTTCATGCGCATTACCCAGGCCATCTCGCGCCGCCAGGAACTGCGCTCCGATGAACTGGCCTGTTATCTGGCCGGCTCGCGGGCGCTGAGCGAGGGGCTGGAAAGCACGCAGCGATGGGGCGTAGCGCTGAACTCATATTGGAACGGTGTGGTGGTGCCGGTGGCGGCCAGTGGATTTCAACCGCCATTAGCCGATGGATTTTTCCGCTACATGCAGGCGCCGGCGATTGCCAAGGCGACCAGCGAGTATCTGGCGGAAAACCGCTCGGCAACCTCGCCGATGGATTCTCATCCGCCGCTGGACAGGCGCATGGAACAGGCGCGGCAGTTGAACCTGCCTGTGCCGGAGCGTGATGGCGCCGAAGCGCTCGACCGGCCCGCGATTGCGCTGCTACGCGATCTGGAGACGTTGGAGGCGGCGCTGGTGAAGAAATGTTTGCCAGCGGTGGCGAATACCGATTTGAAGCCCCTGGACTGGGACGAGACCGGGATACAGGTCTACATGCCGCGCTGGAGGAAAAAGGTTGAGGGCTGTGCTGGCTTGTTGGCGGCAAAAACGCTGCGCGATCTTCCGGTACTGGTAAGGGATTGGTTACTGATTGTCGATAAGAATGCCAATACTCCGTATTACCGCGCGCAAGGCGGGAGTAATATGCCTATCGATGTGCTATTTTGCGCGTTGGCTTTATGCTTCATCGATCACGGATGGAGTCTTTCTTGCCAGCCCGGGGATTTATTTCTGGAGCGCGAAGGGGCAAAGATCTATCCGGGCGAGGTCTTCGATCAGATGCGAAGCGGGAAGACGCGGCCGGAGGAGTGGGCGGCGCGATGCGAGGCAGAGGGCTGGGCAGACTGGCCGCTGTTTGCCGAAGTTCGTCAGCCGGTGAGCGCCTGAGAGCTATTTCTGGGGACGCCGGGCGCGGAATTTGCGGATTATTTTGCGCTTCCGGGCGACCTTTTTGCCGGATTTGGTTTCCAACTAGGGGTGAGTCTGCTGCGAAAGACACAGTGAGGCGGCGGAGAGCGAGGCAGAAGTCCATGAATCGCAAAGGGAATAGCATCTGGTTCATCGGAATGGTTGGCGTGGGGCTGGCGATGGCCGGTCTAAGCTCGTTGGTTGGGGCACAGGAACCGGCCCGCGCCCTGCGTTTGAGCTATATCGATGGTCAGGTACGGCTTTCGCAGAATGGCCAGGTTCTGGCCGAGCAGGCGACGGCCAATGCGCCGCTGCTGGAGGGGATGAATCTAACCTCGGCCGATTCCGGCAAGGCCGAGATTCAGTTCGAGGATGGCAGTGTTGCCCGGCTGGCGCCCGACAGCTCGCTGACGATCCAGGTTTTGCGCGGCTCCGGCGCAGCGGCCAAGGCCGAGATTTCCGTCGATTCCGGACTGGCCTACTTTGAGATTCAGGGCGGCGAGCAGGCCGGCTCCATTGCCGTGCGCTTTGCCGGCAATCTGGCGACGGTCGGCGGATTCACCGTCTTCCGCGTCGATATGGACAACCCTCCCGGCCAACTAGCGGTGTTCTCAGGCAATCTTCACCTGCAAAACGATGCTGGAACCCAGCCGGCAGACCTGCATGGAGGGGAAAATATCGCGCTGAACGGCGCCGATCCCAGCCAATACAACCTGAGCGAGTCGGTGGAGGCGAACTCCTGGGATGCATGGAACTCCGATCGCGATCAGGCTTTGACCGCCGAGGTTACCAACCAGACCGGCATCGCCTCCAACTATAGCGAAAGCGGCAACCCGGCCTGGAACGACCTGGATGCCAATGGCAACTGGTACAACGTGCCCGGCCAGGGCTACGTCTGGTCACCGTACGAAGCCTCCGACACGAGCTTCGATCCCTACGGAAATGGATCGTGGATGTGGACGCCCGGCTTCGGATATATCTGGGTCTCCGGCTATCCCTGGGGCTATCTGCCGTTTTCTTGTGGCCGCTGGAGTTGGTACGACAACTTTGGTTGGGGCTGGATGCCAGGCACAGGCGCTTGCCGAAGCTGGTGGTCGATCGGGATCTATGGCGGTCCCAACTTTGGCTATCTTCCCGGCAACTATCATCGCATCGTGCGTCCGGTACTGCCGCACAGGCCCGTGGGTGGTGGACCGATACCGGTGGTTTCCATTCGCCGTCCTCAAATCGTCGCGCAGGCGCCTTTGCCGCGCCGGGACAAGGAAACACCGGTCCTGATTGGCGGAAGCGCGCTGGCTGCTGTGCGCGCGCATCCTGACTCGGGCCGCGCGGATGGCGTTCGTGTGATCTACGGAACGCAAAGCCCGCGGCAGGAGGGTGGGCAGCATGAGCGGCCCGGCTATGGCAATCCGGCCGCGGAGCACGGTGTGAACGGCCAGAATAACGCGCAACAGGGGCATGGCTCCACGCGGCCACAATGGACTCCGCCGGGCGGCTCTCCGGGCGCCAATGCACATTCCAATAACGAGCCGGCGAATCACCCCGGAGCGGGGAGCAGCCAGAGCAGCGGCGCTGTGCACCCTAGCAACAGCGGAGGGAGCAATAGCGGCGGTTCGCACCCGAGCAACAGCGGCGGAGGAAACAGCGGGAGCGGTTCTCATCCCGGTAGTGGCAGCGGGGGCAACAGTGGCGGAGGTGGTGGTTCGCACAGCGGTGGTGGCAATAGTGGCAGCAGCAATAACAACAACGGGCCGCACCATTGAGAGGTAGCTTCGCAAAAAAACGCAGCGTGGGGCATGTGGTCTACGCTGCGTTTTGATTGATCCGGCGCTGAAGAATAAGACGTGATCCCCCGCCCTGGACACACAAACACTTGAGACGCTGTGAAGGAACCCAGACACTTTTTCTTTAGGATCTGTCGAAAAACATGAGGTTTTGAAAGGGCACGGCTTCAGCCGTGCCGCATGAAACGACCTCTTGATCGGCACGACTTAAAGTCGTGCCCTGACACTTCGTGCTTATCCGGTCATGTTTTTCCGCGATACCGAAAGTTGTTCCCGTTTAAAACGTAAAGGCTTCAGTGTTTCCCTAGGCAAACGAGACGCGATACTCGGCGCCGCTCTGCAACGTAGCCTCGACAGTTTCCTCGTCGATTTTGCGTAGCGGAACGTCGTTGCCGGCCGATTGCATGCTCGCCACCTTTTGTCCGCGTGGCGCGGCCAGACGCACACGAACGTCCTTGGCGGGACGCAGTGTGGCCGATTCCGCTTTGCCCTGGCGCCAGGAGCAATCCAACTCAACGCAGCCGCGCGCGCGCAGGCCGCGGAAGCTGCCTGTTGGCCAGGCCTTGGGCAAGGCGGGCAACAAGCGCACCATGCCGCCGTGGCTTTGCATCAGCATCTCGATCAGACCGGCGGGTCCACCAAGATTGCCGTCGATCTGGAAGGGCGCATTAGGCTTGAGGCCGCAAACGTCGAAGAAGTTGGTGCGGGTGGAGGCGCGCAGCAGCGCCAGCACGCTTTGATAGGCCATTTCGCTGTCTTCCAGCCGGGCCAACAGGCTAATGCACCAGGCGCGGCTCCAGCCGGTGCTGCCGCCGCCGTTGGCCAGCCGCTGCACGATGACGTTGTGCGAGGCCTGCGCCAGATCGGGTGTGCCGTGTGGAGTGATCTGGTTGTCGGGATAGAGCGCGAAAAGATGCGACATGTGGCGATGGCCGGGTTCGGTCTCGGGATAATCTTCGTTCCACTCCTGCAGCGTGCCATGGTTGTTGATTTTGTATTGCGGCAGGCGCCTGGCCGCGGCGACGATCTGCTCGCTCAGATCGCTATCGACGCCGAGGATTTTGCTGGCGCGCACCACGCGGCCAAAGACGGCGCGGATGATCTGCGTGTCCATGGTGGGCGACATGCAGAGGCTTGCCGTCGAGCCATCGGGTAAACGGTAGCGGTTCTCCGGCGACTGGCTGGGGCCGCTCAGCAGCGTGCCGTCGGGGCCTTCGACGAGATAGTCGAGCAAAAACCCGGCGACTTCTTTGAGGCGCGGATAGGCGCGGTCGCGCAAAAAATCCGTGTCGAGGCTGTACTCGTAATGCGTGTAGAGATGAGTGGCCATCCAGGCCGCGCCTAGCGCCCAAATGCCGGCCTGCACGTGATCGACGGGAATGGTGTCGCCCCAGATGTCGGTGTTGTGATGCACGACGAATCCCCGCGCGTTGTAATACTTTTGCGCGGTGATCTTTCCGGCCTCGCGCGTCGAATCCAGCAGATCGAAGAGCTGCGGGTGCAGTTCGGCCAGGTTCGCCGATTCGGCCATCCAGTAGTTCATCTCGGCGTTGATGTTGACGGTGAACTTGGAGCCCCACGGAGGATCGATGCTCTCGTTCCAGATGCCCTGCAGATTGGCCGGCAGCGTGCCGGGGCGGCTGCTCGAGATCAGCATGTAGCGGCCAAATTGAAAGTACGTTGCGACCAGCCCGGCATCCTCGCCACCACTTTTCACGCGCATCATGCGCTTGTCGGTGGGCATGTCGGCGAGCGGATCGGGACCGTCGCCCAGATGTAGATCGGTGCGGGCGGCGTAATGTTGGTAGTCGGCGACATGCTCGGCGCGCAGATCTTTGTAGGCTAGTTTCTGGGCCGATTGCAGATTGCGCGCGCAGGCCGCGGCCATTCCGGCGGCATCTTTCTCGCGGAAATCCGTCGCCGCGGTCAGCAGCAGCGTGACGGCGCGGGCGTTTTCAACGCGCAGCGTGTTACCTGAGGTTTTCACGGCGCCGCTGTCAGCGATCGCCTTCAACTCGGCGCGAAAGCTTACGCCTACCTGCCGCTCTTGCGTGGCCGTGTCTTTCGCCGGCTTCGCGGGCCGGGCCGCGCCGGTCATCACCAGGCCATCGTTGCCGCTGGCGGTGGTTTCGCTATTGGCCGGACGGTCGAGGCGCACGGTCACGGAGAAGGGCTGCGATGCCTCGATGCGCGCGACGACAACATTGCGCGGCGCGGAGCTGAAGGCCTCGCGCTTCCATTGCATGCCGTCAACGGTGAAGCTGGTCTTCACAACAGCTTCGTCGAGATCGAGTTCCAGCCGGTAATCCTTGGCTTTGGAGGGCACATTGTCGAAGTCGAGCCACAGATCGCCGAGGGTCTGATAGCAGGGCAGCCGGTCGGGAATGCCCATCATGGTTTGCTCGGCCAGCGCTTCGGCCTCGTGAACCTTGCCAGCCATTAGCAGCTTGCGCACCTCGGGGGTGCGGTTGGCCTGGGGATTGTTGCGGTCGCGCTGTTCACCGGTCCATATGGTCTCTTCGTTCAACTGCAGCCGTTCTTTGGCGGTGTAGCCAAAGACCATCGCGCCCAAACGTCCGTTGCCCACCGGCAGCGCGTCGCGCCACTCTTCGGCGGGATGATCGAAAAAGAGGAGATGATGGCTGGCTGTTTTTTCGCGATCGGATTTTTCGCTCCAGCCGCGCCGCGAGCCTGCGATGGCCAATGCCGCGCCGGTCAATGAGCTGTCGCGCAGAAACTGCCGGCGGCTCAAATCATTTTTCCTTGCCATGGATTCTCCTATGCTTCGACAAGCGTGATGCTAAACGGCGGCGCGTTGAGCACGCCATCGCGGAGCAGTTTCGCCGGGTTCTGTTCAAGTTTTATGCCGTCTTTGGCATCGATGGCCGGGCCGCTCAGCAGCCACTCATGGTGAGAAGTTTTGTACGGCGTCGCCAGCGTAACGGGCTGCGGCGTTTTGTTCACAACCAGCAACAGCGTGTGGCCGCCTTTCCGCGCCACATACGCGCGAACACGGTCGTTCGAGCAATCGAGCGTGGAACGCAGCAGCGTTGCGCCGGCAAAGGATTGGGCAATTTCGATGCCGAAGTACTCGGGCCGGCGCGCGAAGCCCGCGGCCAGGCTGCCGGCAATGGGCGTATAGAATCCGTTGCCGCCGCCATGCAGATTGACGCCCGCGCAACCGAGCGAGGCGAATTCGAGCATCATGTCGGCGGCCCACAGCGCGCTGGCCAGCGAGTCGCTCAGCCCCGGCTGGCCGCCATTCCAGCAGGAGTTGCCCTCGCACATGCGATAGGGAAGGCCCGCGCCGCGCGCCGCTTCCATGATGGTATTCATGTCGCGCGCGAGTTTGGCATCGGGCGAGAGCAGTTTGTCGAGCGTGATGTCGGGTGCGCCGGCCGGGCCCATCCGGTAGTAGTGCGAGGTGAGCAATACCACGTCGGGCGCGCTCTTTTTCGCGTCTTCGGCGAAGCCGGTGATGAAGGCGATTTTGTTCGAGACGTCGGGCCCAGCGAATTTGGCATGTGGCACGCGTTCCACCACGGCGGCGTGCGCGGCGAACCATTCTTTGCGGTAGTCCTCGTAGCTCCAGGTCTCGGGCCGGTAGCGTTTGCGCCAGGCGTCGGGCTCGTTGCCGAGTTGGAAAGCGATCAGCCGGCCGCCAAGAATGTTGGCCACATACGAGGCTTCGATGGCCGCGTTTTCGGCCTTGCCACGGCCGAGGTTTAACCCGTACAAACAGCGCCATCCTGCGGCATCGAGAAATGCGCGCAGATTGCGCAGGCTCGTGGGCGTCACCGGCGTGTCGCTTTTGACGTTTTTGCTTGTGTCCGGGCCGACGGCGTCGAAGGGCGGCTTGCTTGCTGTTTCCTCCGTCGTAAACGCGGTGAACTCGCTGGTTCCGCCGCCGATGCGTAGCACGCCTTTTTCGCTTAGCTCGCGAAAGAGCGCGATCAGCGCGGTGTTTTCCGCGGCGAAGAAGGCTGGGTTGGCCAGCTGCGCCGATTCGTAGCTGAGGCCAACGTAATCCTCGGGAATGGTGGCGAGGGTTTCGCTCTCCTGCACGGTAAGCGTGGCGGAGAGCGGTGGCGTTTTATCGCCGGCAAACAAGCGGCGCGGCGCAAGAGCCGTGAGGGCCACGGCGGCGGCTGAGTGATGCAGAAACTTGCGGCGGTTCATTGCAGCGTCACCTCGATGGTGCTGGGATGGGCAGCGGAGAAGGGAAGTTCCGCCGCGGCGGTCGTGGGTTTGCCGTCGATGCGAATCGCCGTCGTTGGCGTGGCTTCGACGGGTAGATGCAGCACGAAATCGCGCGTCATGCCGCGAGGATCGACGGTGATTCGCCAGAGCTTTGCATGGGCGTGCTCCACGCGCAGGCTCACCGTGCCTCCCGTGGTGACGGGCGCGTTGTCGAGCGTGAGCGTTTTGCCTTCGGGAACCCAATCGGCGGCGAGGCCGGCGAGCAGATGCAGTTTGCCCGCGCGCTCGTTCAGAAGCATGTCGCGCAGCAGCAGAACTAGGTTGGCGTTGGCCCATGCTTCGGGCTGGTCGCCGGTGCCTTCCATGTTGGCGCGTTTGGAGTGCGGCGTGTCGCAGGCGCGCGGCGCGTCCACGTCGACGAGAATCTCTTCTTTCCAAACGTTGGTCGTGTAGCTGTGATTGATGGCGGCGGCGAGCATGTCGACGGCCTTCTGCTTTTCGCCGCGCAGCAGATAGGTTTCGGCCATGTTCATCGACTCGCCGGCCCAAACGCCGGCCGGTCCGGCCCAGGCCACGTTGGTGGGCAAGCCTTGTTTTTCCTCGTGCTCCATGCGCGTGATCAATCCACTGACGAGCGGATCGTTGGGCGCGTAGATTTCCGTGGGATAGACGGCGAGAAAGCTCTGCGAATACGCGCCCTCGGGATAGGTGGGCATGGCGGGCAGATAGGGCGGCGCGATTTTTTCCAGCGTCACGGCGCGGCGCACGCTCTCGCGAATGGCCGCGGTGTAATCGGCGTATGCGCGATCCAGATGCGCGGCATCGTCGTTATGGCCCAGTTCGCGCGCGGCGTTGGCGGTCACCTTTTCCGCATAGGCGGCAAGAAAATTATGCGAGAAGGAGTGGCCCTCGGGCAGGCCCGAGTCGCCGTAGCTCCACGGCAGCAGACCGGACCAGTAAGGCTTTTCGCCGGCCTTGAGTTCTGGTACAGGCTCGGGGCGGCACTTGGAAGAGATCTGCCGCTTGACGGGCTGCGCGCCCAGAGGAATGCCGCTCACGCCTTCCAGCGCCGTCTCTTCGCGGTGATTGTGAATCCACTTCGCGGAGCTGAGTAGAAATGGATAAGATCCGGCGAGCCATTTTTTATCGCGTGTGAACAGATAGTAGTCCCAAACCGCGGCGGCGTTGCCTCCGGCGTTGTCCCAGGCCGGCCAGCCGCTGGTGGGCGGAAAATCCCACTCGCCATCGTCGTTGATCACGCGATAGGCGTGCTCGACGCTCTCGCGCGCCGGCTCCATGAATCCGGCAACCTCCATAGCGCGGGCCTGGAAGTACTCGCCGCGGCCCCAATACTGGCGATAGACGGCCGGTCCATCGAGCGCCCACAGATCGCCCTGGCCATCGAACTCGGTGAGGATCAGCACGTAGGCGATCGAGGAATAGTAAAAGTCCGACAGCTCTTTTTGCGGGAAGTCGACCTTGGCGCCGAGGGCCCACAGGCCATCCCACTGCGCGACGGCCTTGGCGAGCAGCGCCTCGCCGCTCTCGTGAGAAAGGCCGCCGATGTGCTCAACATGCCATTCATAGGGCAATTCGAGCCAAAGCGTTTTTTCGCCGTGTGCCGGAATGTTGAGATGCAGCGCCATGGTCAGGCCATTATCTTCGGTGGTGATGGTTGCATCGGCGGCATCCTTGACCAACGCCGCCAGCTCGCCTTCGCTGGTATCAAGCAGTTTGCCCTCGACATGGCCGGGGAGGTTGCGTTCCCGTCCGCTGAGCTTGAGCACAATGCCGGCCTCTTTCGCGTCGTCATTATGGAAGGTCAGACGGACCACGTCGAAGGCCTTTTCGCCGGAGTGCGCGGTTGGAATCTCGCCAGCCTCGGCGTCGGGATCGACAGCGAAGGCCAGCTCTTCAAGCGCGACTTGGCCGGTCTTGGCCGTCGAAACCACGAAAGGATAGCGGCCGCGATACAGCCTTTGATCGCTCACGTTCAGCGCATCGTTGCCCACGAAGGCCTGAATCGCCAGCTCGCCGTCCATCTGATCGCTGAAGCCGATGGGCGTATCGAGGGGCTTGCGCTTGAGGCTCCATTGCGACCACTTCAGGTCGCCTTTTTTATCGACGATGGTTTTGTGGCTGCCCATGGGTAAGCCGATCAGGCTTTGCGCGTCGGTGTTGGTGTAGCGATGGTCGATGGCGATCTGCGCGGAAGCCGCCAGTGCCGGGCCAAAAAGTGCCAGGCAGAAAAGTGAAGTGCGCTTCAATGACATAAAAGTCCTCAAAAAAGGTTGATGGCTTTCGTTATTCAGGAACCATGGAATCAACCAGGTTTTGAAAGGGCACGGCTTGAGCCGTGCCAAAAACAGCATTGAAAGTCTTTTGGCTTTAGCCACTGAGGGATGTTTTTCCGCCAGCGTGTGTTCTTGCCTCCGGGGCTAAAGCCCAATCTCCAGTTGTAGACCCTTTGCGGCACGGCTCAAGCCATGCCCTTTCAAAACAAAGTCCAGTACAACGTCTTCCTTTGCCGTTCGAGCAGGGTTCCGGTCATTCCGCTTTGATTGTAGAAAGAACCACGATCTCGCCGGGCTGAATCACAATCTCGGCGGGCACGGAAGAGACGGCGTTTTCTTCTTCCAGGCCGGTGCGTTCCATTTCGGTCCAGTTGTGGGTTGCGCCTTTGACCGCCAGTTTGCGCGCGGTGGTGGAGCGGTTGATGGCGATGAGTGTCTCGTTGGCCGCATCGGCGTAGGCGCTGGTCAGCAGGTCAGGGTCGGTGCTTGCGGCGCCAATGCGCTGCATGCCGGCGGCGATGTGGCGGCTGAAGGCGCCGAGCACCCGCCACTGAAAGCTGGTGGGCACGGGAACCCAGCCTCGCGTGCGGTCTGGTGCCAGCAGCGAGCGCGAACTGGCGAAGGTGGGCTCTTCCACATCCAGCAGCAGCCAGCAGTACATCAGCGCCTCGGCGTCCAGTTCGGTCAGGTTCTTGTGGTAAAGCTGGGCCACGGCAAAGGCGATGCGATACGACGGCTCCTGATATTTGGGATCGTTGACGCAGATTTCGGTAGCCAGAAAAGGCTTGCCCGCCGCGGCCTCGCGCATGGCCTTCAACCGCGCGTCGTAGAGATCTGGATTGGCCAAAAACTCTTGAAAATCGTACTCGTGCGCGGCGGTGTAGTCGATGGCTTTCCAGGCCTCGGAATGATCGTGGAGCGCGTGGATGCGATCGACGCCGATATACATGTAGCTGGCGTCGGCGATATGAATTTTGGTTTGCGTGAAGCCGGCCTTGTCGAGTGCGCGGCGTAGCGCCACGGTCATGGCTGCAAAGGTTTCAGGCGGCTGATCGACCTCGTTTTCCACGCCGACGATGGCGGGCGCCGAGCCGGTAGCGGCCTGCGCTTTTTTGCAGTATTCGACGACGATCCGCGCGTACTCATCGGGTTTGGCCGCGCGTTTCACGGGCTTGTTCCAGGTGTCGATCACGCGTGGGCCGTCGTAGGGCACGGTGGCCCAGCCGGGCAGCGCCCACATCTCGTAGATCACCTTGCCGCCCATGGCCAGCGCGCGGCGGCTGTAATCGAAGCTGGAAACCTCGCCATTGGGAAAGTTGTCGCCGTAGTAGTGCGGCGTAGCGTCGGCCAAGTTCTCGATATTACTCAAGTCTGGTTTGAGCTGGGTGCCCATTGGATATTCGCGAAAGAGCAGCAGGTTGTAGCGCTTGAGCATCTGCCAGTAGGCGCTCTTGCCTGCTTCGCTCAACTCGGCGTAGGCGGGAATGCTGGGGCTGCCGCCAAAGCCGAGGATGTTTTGGTGGACCTCGGCGGGATTGATATGGATGGTCGCGTCTTGCGTCTCTGGCGCAAGCAGCGAACCTGCGATGGTTTCATGCACGGTGCGCGGCGCGGCCAGCATCAACTGGTGGCGGGTGAGGTCGAAGAGCAGCGGCGCTTCAAGGATGGGCGCGCCATTGATGAGCACGCGCGCGGCCAGGTGCGCGTCGGCGACGACGGTGAGTGTCCGCGGCTGGCCGGTGAACTGCCGCTCGGCGGTGAAGATGGTCTTTTCCGGATAGTTGCCCTGGCCCTCGTAGAGGCCCATCGAATCGTAATAACGTTCCGCGATGCGGACTTTGCTCGACGTGAGTTCGACGGTCAGGCCGGCATGTGGACCGGTAAAGATCCAGCGCAAGGTGCCGTGCGGGGGAAGGTCGCCGTTGAGGGCAATCGTGCGTTCGAACAGCGCCGGCAACTCATCGTGAAAGTATTGCCGGGCAATCTCGTCGGGCCGCGTCCAGCCCGGCCCCGTGGGGCCGTCGGAGACAAAGCTGAAGCTGGCGGCCGATGGCGTGGACTGAGCCGGTGGAGGTGGAAGAGGAATCGCCTGCTGGGCGGCGGCGGTTGCGGCCAGTGAACAAATCGCAAAAAGCCCATTCCATCGCATAGGATGATTATCCGGGCCATGACGTTTGCGCTGTCAAGCACGGTGGTAATCACGATGGCATTCGCAGCGGCGCGCATCTTTGTTAGGATGCCCAGAGACAGGAGATATAGGATGCCCTTCGATTCGATCTCGCGCCGCGGATTTGTCCGGTTAACTGGCGTTGGCGCATTGGCCGCGCTGCGGCCGAAGGTTTTTGCCCAGGAGGCGGGCGCAAACCCGCTCAAGACCGTGCAGGGAAAGCTGGCCTATCAGGAGCAATCGCGCGTGCAGCGGCTGGCTTGGTGGCAACAGGCGCGCTTCGGCATGTTCATTCATTACGGCCTCTATAGCCTGATCGAGCAGCAGGAGTGGGTGATGGAGTCGGAGGGCATTCCCATTCCCGAGTACGAAAAACTGGCGTTGCATCTGAAGCCCAAGCCCGGTTCGGTCCGCGAATGGGTGCGGTTGGCCAAACGCGCCGGGCAAAAGTATGTTGTGCTCACGACCAAACATCACGAGGGTTTTTGCCTGTGGGATACCAAGCTGACCGACTATAACGCGGTGAAGCTGGGGCCGGGCCGCGATCTGGTCCGCGAGTTCGTCGAGGCCGCCCGCGCCGAGGGTCTGCGCGTTGGACTTTATTATTCGCTGATGGATTGGCATCATCCCGACGGCATCCGCTGCGCCACCGATGAGGCTGCCCGCCGCCGTTTTGTCGACTTCACGCACGGGCTGATCCGCGAGCTGCTGACCAACTACGGCAAGATCGATATTTTGTGGTTTGACGTGGACAAGCCGCTCAACACCGATCAATGGGAGGCCGACCGGATGAACCAGATGATCTTCGACCTGCAGCCGGAGATCGTCGTCAACAACCGCAACGGCCTGGATGGTGATTTCTCGACGCCCGAGCACAAGATCGAGGCCGACAACCGGGCCTGGGAGTCTTGCGAGACCCTCAACCAGGGCTGGGGTTACCAGCGCACCGACGATGAGTGGAAATCGTCGCGGCGCGTGCTGAACGATCTGGCGACTTGCGCCCAGCAGGGCGGTAATTATCTGCTCAACATCGGTCCGGAACCGGACGGCACGATCCCCGAGGCGACGGTTCGCGTGCTGGAGACGGTGGGCCGCTGGATGGAGACCAACGGCGAATCGATCTACGGCACCCAGGGCGGAGCCTCGATCAGCTTTGGCAACTACACCAACTTCACGCGCAAGGGCAACACTCTCTACATCCATGTTTATTTCTGGCCGTCGCAGACGCCGGCCGCCGAGTGGCTGGAGTTCTTCCGCAAGCCCACGGTGGTTGCCGTCGGCGGCGTCAACGCCAAGGTGCTTTCGGCCAAGCTGCTCAAGACCGGCCAGAAGGTCGAGTTCACCCAGGACGAAATCTCGTTGCGGTTGACCGGGTTGCCCGCCGCGCCGCCCGACGATCCGGTCACCGTGATTGCCTGCGAGTGCGACCGGCCGCCGGTGGTCGATCACCACGGCATCCGCCCCATCTGGCAGCGCTACGGAGTCGGCATCGGCGGGCAAAAGTCGTAACCTTTACCGGGCTCGTGGAGACAAACCAGTACCGTGTCTTCGTGATTCGGTCATCGTGACAACAAACCCTGGGTGCCCCTGGTCTCGCGTTTGAGACCAGGGAAAGCACAAATACACACAGACCCGGTGCGCGAGAGAAAAACGCATCCAGAGAAGCACGAAGTGTCAGGGCACGGCTTTTGCCGTGCCGATATGGGAGAGGGTTGTGGGCGCCAAGACTTGGATGCTCGTGTATGCACGCGCAAATGTTGCAGAGATTCTAAAGTCCGGTCCAGTCATCGATCGCAAGGCAACGCAGCGATTCGTGAGTGAACTGTTTCCGAAAGAGCGGTTGGAGCCAGCCGGCGACGGAGATCTGTTGTTTACCAATCCGCCCGATCAGGAGATCTTTGCCGGTTGTTTTCCGGGCGTAGCAATCGTTGCGGCAAAGGAATTTGGCATCGACTATCCATCCAAGTTGCCGGCACGATTTATTGCTGCTGGAGGCGATGGATGCGTCTATCTGCACTCGATGCACAGCGCGGTCGATTGGTTTGCATTTGCGCAATGGCGTCAAGGTGAGTTGGTGCGGTCTCTCAGCTTGTCGCCAGACAGCGGCATTTTAGAGGACATCGGTGAACACCTTCCGTTTGAAGAACCGTATTGGTCGGGGCAATGCCCGGCTACGGATGGTGATGATGATGACGATGAATACCCGTTTCCGTTTCATCCCCTTGAATTGGGCGAAGCCGCACTCAAGGAGTTTTTCGGCTATCAGTTGGAAGGTGTCATCGATGATTCGCTCTTGGAACCCGAGACTGTCCCATTGATGAAGTTCCGGCGACTGCGACCCTGGTGGAAGTTGTGGTGAAATCAAAGGTGAAGCGTGGGCGGAGATGAGACTCCAGAGTTAACAAGAATATCCCTCAGGGGCTGAAGCCACCGGACCACTTTTGACGATTTTGCGGCATGGATAAATCCATGCCCTTTCAAAGCCGATTGTAGATCTGTATTTGGTGGCTGCAAGCTATAGCTCGAACAAGGTAGAATCGCTATTCCGGTACGGAGTTCGGCTCGTGACGATGGAATTCCACATAGCGCGGAAGGCGCGCGAACGCTACCAGTTCGCCGAGACCCTGTTTTCGTTTACAGGGAACGTGATTTTGGCCAATCTGCCGGCCTGCCGCGAGTTCGCGTACCGTATGAACAAGGTGCGCGAAGTCGAGAAGCATCCTGAACTTGCCGTACACGCCGGTCAGCTCTACGCCATGGGGTTGATCGACGAGGCCAGCCACGCGCTGATGGCCCGCTACCGTGAGCAGTTCGATCCTCAGGTGATGACCGCGGCGCTGGAATGGTTTGGCGCGCAGGTGGGCACCGCGGACCTGGACAAGATGCTGCTGGCCTTTGTCGAGCAGTTTCCCGGCTCGACCGTCATTGCCGGCAAGGAGACGCCCGTGCAGTGGCTGGCTGGGCAAACCAGCGGCACGCCGCACAAGGCGCTGGCTCTTGAAGAACTTCTGCTGCTTTGGGCGGCCAATCGAAATGCCGCCTTCAAGCCCTTCGGCGAACTCTTCGACGAGACGCCACTGGCGGAAAAGACCGTCTATCGCAAGGTCACCGCGCAACTGCCTGAATACTTTGCCACCCGGCCGCTGATTCCTCTGCCCGATGCCAAGGCCGTGAGCCTGCTCGATCTTTTGCGCGCTCCCGTAGCTGGCGCGCCGGCCTCGCTCAGCGAGCAGTTGGCGTTGATCCGCAAGCTCTGGCGGCCGCTGCTCGGCGACAGCCTGGACCGCTATCTGGCCATGGCCGGCGATATTTTACGCGAAGAAGAACTGGCCATCTGGATGCTGTTCAATCCGCCGGATGCTCTTGCCAGGGCCGCCGAGGAACACCGCCGCAAAACCGGCCAAAAGCAGTGGCCTTCGATTTTCAGCCGCTCCGAGGTTCCTGTCTTCGGCGATCCGGCCCACGAGTACGAAAAATTCTCGCCTGACACAGCCTGGATGCCCGGCGCGGTGATGATCGCCAAAAGCACTTACGTCTGGCTGGCGCAACTGAGCCGACAATTTGGCCGGCACATCGGGCGGCTCGACGAAATTCCCGACGAGGAGCTGGCCACGCTGGCCGATCACGGCATCAACACGCTGTGGCTGATTGGCATTTGGGAGCGCAGCCGTGCCTCCAAGACCATCAAGCAGCTCTGTGGCAATTCAGATGCTGTTGCCTCGGCCTACTCGCTCTTTGATTACCGGATTGCCGACGATCTGGGCGGCGAGGCGGCCTACATCAACCTCCGCGACCGCTGCTATCGCCATGGTTTGCGGTTGGCCAGTGACATGGTGCCCAACCATATGGGCATCGATTCGCCCTGGGTGGTCGAGCACCCCGACTGGTTCATCTCGCGGCCCGAGCCGCCGTATCCGGCCTACAGCTTCGAGGGGCCCGACCTTTCGCAGGATGGCCGCGTTGAGATCAAGATCGAAGACCATTACTTCAATCAGTCCGATGCCGCTGTCGTCTTCCGCCGCCGCGATAAAGCCTCGGGCGAGACACGTTACATCTATCACGGCAACGACGGCACCAGCTTTCCCTGGAACGACACCGCGCAGCTCGATTACTTGAATCCGGCGGTACGCGAGCAGGTGATTCAGACGATTCTGCACGTGGCGCGGCTCTTTCCCGTGATTCGTTTTGACGCCGCCATGACCCTGGCCAAGCGGCACTTTCACCGGCTCTGGTTTCCCGGTCCCGGCGCCACGGGGGCCATTCCCTCGCGCGTGGAGTACGGCATGAGCTCGGCCGACTTCGACCGCGCCATGCCGCAGGAGTTCTGGCGCGAGGTCGTCGATCGCGTGGCGCAAGAGGTGCCGGGAACGCTGCTCCTTGCCGAGGCCTTCTGGCTGATGGAAGGCTATTTCGTGCGTACGCTGGGCATGCACCGGGTCTACAACTCGGCTTTCATGAACATGCTGCGCGACGAGGACAATGCCAAGTACCGGCAGGTGATCAAGGCCACTCTGGAATTCGATCCCGACATCATGAAGCGCTACGTGAACTTCATGTCGAACCCCGACGAGCGCACGGCCATCGATCAGTTTGGCAAGGGCGACAAGTGCTTTGGCGTGGCGGTGCTGTTGTCCACGCTGCCCGGCCTGCCCATGTTCGGCCATGGCCAGATCGAGGGATTCACGGAAAAGTACGGCATGGAATACCGCTGGCCGCGCTACGAGGAGAACGCCGACCATTGGCTCGTCGAGCGCCACCAGCGCCAGATTGCGCCGCTGCTCAAGCGCCGCTGGCTCTTTGCCGAGAGCGCCAACTTTCTCCTCTACGACTTTTTCCAGCCCAACGGCTCGGTCAACGAAGATGTTTTTGCCTACTCCAACCGCTCGGGTAGCGAACGCGCGCTGGTGGTCTATCACAACCGCTACGGCGATGCCCGCGGCACGATTCATCTTTCGGCCGCTTACGCCGACAAGGGATCGGGGCAGCTTCGTCAGCGGCGGCTCGACGACGGGCTTGGCTTGAGTGGCGACCGCGCGACGGTGCTGGCCTGGCGCGATGCGATGACCGGCCTCGAATACCTGTGCCGCGCCTCCGACCTGATCGATCAGGGGCTGACGCTCGATCTGCATGCCTACCAAAGTTATGTGCTCCTCGACTGGCGGGAGTTGCGTCCGACGGCCGAAGAGCCCTGGGACCGGCTTTCGGATTGGCTGGGCGGCCGCGGCACGCCTTCGCTTGCCGATGAATTGGTCCAGTTCGAATTGCGCCCGGTGCACGATGCGCTGGCCCAATTGCTGACGCCGGCCGTAGTGCATCATTTTGCCGATGTGGCCGAACCGGCCCAGGCGCAAGCCGCTGAAACCGGCAAGATGATCGAGCGCAAGCGCAATGAGTTCTTGAAGCATACCTGGTCGCCGGCCGAGGCGTTTTTCCGCGCCGCCAAGGCGGCTTATGCGGTGCGGTTGCAGCGGGAGGGCCAGCCGGCGCCTGCCAGCACGCAGATTGAAGTGGGATCGTTTGCCGTCGCTTTCAATCGCCGGCTGCGCGCGGCTATGCGTCTGACGCAGATCGAAACCCTCTTTCGCGAACCCTGGCCCGCTGCCGCCCGCCACATGTTGCCCAGCTTGAGCCCGCAAGCGACGGCGACCGAGATGTGGGGACCGGTTCTGGCCTGGTGCGCTGTGCAGTCGTTGGCCGAGTTCGTCGATCCCGCCCGGCCCGGGCAGGCCGCGCTCGATCTTTTTGACCGGCTGCGTTTGCGCGCGCCCTTCGCCTATGCCTTTGCCGCGCTCGGCTTTGAGGGCGAAGAGGCATGGCGCGCCGCCGCGCGCATCAAGGTTCTGCTGCTGGCGGGTCTCGGAGACGAGCTTGAGCCGGTGGCCGATTCCGCGAGCACTATTTCCGCCGCGCCCGATCTTGCTTCGGCCGCTCCTCTTGCCGAATTCGCATGCTCAACCGGCACACCTCCGGCAAAGGACGAAGCAAAGGATACGGGCTTCAACCATGCCGAAAGTGCGCTCCCATCCTCATGCCCTTCAGATTCTGAGGGAGGCTCTTTATCCGCGCAAGATGCGGAGAAGGCGTGCGCTTCTCCCAGCCGGGAAGGGAACAGCGCGCAAGCTTCGCCGCGGCCCGAGCGGAACAACGTGACCTTGGCGCGCGCGCTTTGGCTCGATCCCGATGTGCGCTGGCTGTGCGGTGTGCACGACGCCGGCGGCCACCTCTACCTGGTTCGCGAGCGCTACGAGGAGTTGCTTTGGTGGTTATTGCTGCCCTCGTTGATGCAACTGGCCGCGGGCACGATTCCTGACCGCGGGCCGGTCGATGAACTGTTCCAGGCGATTACGGAGGCGCTCGATTCGGCAGAAGCTGCCGGTTATCGTGTCAGTGTGCTGATCGGCGCGCAAACGGCGGCCGCGCCTGCCCAAGAACCGGAGGAAGCTGAGTCTGCTCCAAATCCGCAGAATAACTAATTCTTGCAATTGAATTTCGAGTGTCCAATCCGCTGTCATCCTGAGCGAAGTTAGCTGCGTTTTTTGCAGCTAACGCAGTCGAAGGATCTGCGGTTGTTTTTTGAGCAGCGGGCGATCTTTTTTCAGTTGACTGAAAGGAGAAAAATGGCTCTGGTAATAAAAAACGGGCTGTTAGGCAAAGTGTGTTCATCCTGCAAAAAATGGAAACCTCTCATCGGTTTTTATAATGATAGTTCGAAAAATGCAGTACAAGGCGGAAGACATTGCAGATGCAAAGTTTGCTATAAACGCGGCCGACAGGAAATGAGAGCAAATAGAAGCGATAGAACAACAATCGATACTTAAACCGTGAAATTTTCTTGCAATCAGGCTGCTAAGATTTGCATGGGAGGATTTTTCGTGGGCCAGGACGACAGGGAACTTTTTGCATCGGCGCGGCGCGAACTTTTTTCCGCCGTGATCGGCGATGTGATGGACAAGCTGGGCTTTCTGCATCAATTCTTGCCGCCCGCCGTGACGCCACTGGAGCGTGCGATGGTCGTCTGCGGCCGCGCGCTGACGGTTCTTGAGGCCGATGTCTTCGAAGAATCCGTTACCGGTTCGCACAATCCCCTCTCGGCCCGCCCCTTCGGCCTGATGATGGAGGCGCTCGACGATCTCAAGCACGACGAGGTCTACATCTGCACCGGCTCTTCGCCCCGCTACGCGCTCTGGGGCGAATTGATGACGGTGCGCGCGATGAAGTGCGGCGCGGCTGGCGCGGTCGTCGATGGCTATTCGCGCGATACGTGCGGCGTGCTGGCGCTCAATTTTCCCGTCTTCTCGCACGGCAGCTACGCGCAGGATCAGGGACCGCGCGGCAAGGTCATCGACTTCCGCATTCCTCTGCAGATCGGCCAGGTTCGTGTCGCTCCCGGCGACATCGTCTTTGGTGATCTCGATGGCGTCTGCGTGGTTCCGCAGGCCGCCGAGCAGGAGGTCTTTGCCCGCGCTTTTGAAAAAGCCCGCAAAGAAAAGACCGTACGCAAGGCCCTCGAAGACGGAATGCCGTCGAAGCAGGCCTTTGAGGAGTTTGGGATTCTGTAAAACAGCTTTTAGCCTTCAGCTATCAGCTTTCAGTCTGGTTTTGACGGCCGCTGGCTTTTGTCACAAATAGGCTGAAAGCTCTTATATTCGCTTGCTCTCTTGTTCCTTATATCCCTCGTTCCCTACAATCAACCCATGAGCGAACATCAAACCATTGCGGACTCCAAGGCGCATGCGCACTTTCCGGCCTGGGAGAAGGTCGAGCGGGCGCGGCATCCGCAGCGTCCTAACCCTACCGAACTGATCGAGCAGATTTTTACCGATTTCAGCGAGTTGCACGGCGACCGCGCCTTTGGCGACGACGAGGCCGTAGTCTGCGGCTTTGCGCGGCTGGGCGGCGAAGAGGTCATGGTCATCGGCAACCGCAAGGGCGGTACCATCAAGGAGCGCGTGCGGCGCAACTTTGGCATGCCGCATCCGGAGGGATACCGCAAGGCACTGCGCGCCATGAAGCTAGCCGAGAAGTTTTCCCGGCCGGTGATCACCTTCATCGACCTGCCCGGCGCTTATCCCGGCGTTGGCGCCGAAGAGCGCGGCCAGGCCGAGGCCATCGCCTACAACTTGCGCGAAATGTCGCGGCTGCGCGTGCCCACGATCTCTGTGATCAGCGGCGAGGGCGGTTCGGGCGGCGCGTTGGCGCTGGCTGTCAGCGACCGTGTGCTGATTTTGGAAAATGCACTCTACTTCGTGATCTCGCCCGAGGGCTGTGCTTCGATCATGTGGAACGACTCCAGCAAAAAGGCGTTGGCCGCCGAAGCGCTGCGTATCTCCGCCTCCGAGGTCAAGGCGCTGGGTTGCGTCGACGAGATTGTTCCCGAGCCGCCCGGGGGCTTGCATGCTGCCCGCGAGGCCGGCTGCGGGTTGCTGGCCGCAGTGCTCAAAAAGCACTTGGCCGAGTTGAAGGCGACCCCGGTTGAGACGCTGGTTCAGACCCGGCAAAAGAAATTCCGCAACGTCGCTCAGTTTTACACGCAGAATTAATCCGTTGTACAGGTTGGAAGATCGCATGATTCCCCGTTCCGATCGCTGCCCATTCTTGTGCTGCCGCCTCCGGCGCGGTTTTGCGCTTCGGAGGCCAGCATGAGTCCGTTCGTCAACCACGGTGGCCGGCTGCGAGCCTATCTGCTGTTTCTGGCCGCAATCTTTTACTATTTTCTGGTCCGTTCCCTTGCACTTCACGGAGCGATGGATCTGGTCAATGAACTCTGGCTGCCCTACGCCGAGCAGCTCATCCTGGTCTTTTTGCTCCTGCTTGGCTTCGGCGCCATGGGCTTCTGGTTCGATGGGCAAAGCCGGCCAATTGCCGAACAGGGACTTGTTCGCCGCGAGGGCTGGCTGGGCGAGCTGGGGCTGGGGCTGGCCACTGGCTGGTCTCTGGCGCTGCTCTGCGTGCTTGGAATGACGCTGGCCGGCGGCATTGCCTTCACCTTCTCGTTCCAGGGCTCGGCCTGGGGCTGGTTGATTGCCGATCTCATCTACTTTGCACTGGTTGCTTTGGCTGAAGAACTGGTCTTCCGCGGCTACGCCTTCCAGCATTTCTTAAACGCAGTCGGACCTACAGGTGCTACATTAGGTTTTGCTGCTATCTATACGATGTTGCAGGCGCTTGTGCCTGGCACAAGTCGCGTGAGCGTGGTCGTCTCGCTGGCCTTCAGCTTCCTACTCACGACCGCTTTTCTGCGCACACGCGCGCTGTGGGTGAGCTGGGGGTTGAACTTTGGCTGGAAGGCCAGCCGGGCCCTGCTCTTCGGTCTTGCCGTCAGCGGCGTCAGCAGCCATTCGCCTGTGGTGCAGGGCGACCCCATGGGCCCCTTCTGGCTCACCGGTGCGGCTTTTGGACTGGATGCAAGTTGGCTGGCCTTCATGGTTCTTGCCGTCGCTATTCCAGTGCTGTACGGGCTAACGCGCGAATTGGAGGAACGCTACAACGCACCGGTCTTCGTCCCCGGCGGCATTGCTGTCGATCTCGACGCCATTGCCCGTGCCCAGCATGAGGCGGCTACGGCTCCCGCATCTCCCACACTGGTGCAGATTCTGCCTGTGCAGACGAAGGACGAGGGAACTGGGACTAGGGACTAGGGACGAGGACGGGCTGTCAGCTCTCAGCCTTTCGTCTGCAGGACTAGTTCTTCGCTGACCGCTGATCACTATCATTTGCTTTTTCCCGCCACTCGGGCTAACGTGTCGGTAACACTGTGGGAGTTCCCATGAACCGGCATCCCCTTGCTGTCGGCCCGCGGTATATGTTGAATCACGCCGCGAAGTTCTGTTATGACCCACTAAGGATGAGTGCCTTAGCCGTTTTTTTACTGGCGATTGTTTCAGCCAGTGCGGTTTCTGCCCAGGTTCTCACCATCGATACCAGCGGTAAGGGCAATGTCGCCGGCAACGGCCCGGTCGACCGCAAGTTTGCCCAAGTCCAGCCAACCCATGTCGAGTTGCCCAAAAACGAACTGGACCCCAAGACCCGCATGCTGTTGATTCGCGCCCTGCAATCGGAGCAGGGCTTCGCCATGCGTCCATTTCCGCGCGGTCACAAGGGGCTCACGCTCGAAGCCAACGGAAAGCTGGAACCGGCCGGCGAACCCTACCTGAACATGGTCACAAGCGCGGGGCTTTCGGCCAAACCTGGATCGCGCGTGGTCATCACCGACATCAAGTTTGAGCGGGCAAAGATTGTCTTCGATTTTGATGGCGGACCGGACGCCAAACACCGCATTCTACGGCATATCCAGATCAGCGCGGGACCGCCGATGGGCGATCCCGATGTGGATCCGGAGATTGCCAATCAAGACGGCTCTCCGACCGGTTCGCGCATTACGTTGACCTTTGCCAACCACGTTCCCGAGCTGACTGCCGGGCAGGTGAAGGCTCTGCTGGCGCCGCTAGTCTCTTTCGATGTCAAATCGCCGATTCAGGCCTTTACCGATACGTTGCCGGCGCCGTTGAAAGAGGCCATCCTGGGCCACAAAGTATTGGTCGGCATGTCCCCCGAGATGGTGGTCTACGCCAAGGGACAGCCACAGAACAAGTCTCGCGAGATGAGCGGGCAGATGCCCTTCGAGGAGTGGATCTACGGCACGCCGCCCGATGAGGTCGATTTCGTACGCATCAACGGCAATCGCGTGATTCAGGTCGAGGTCGCCCGCGAGGGCAAACCGCTGCAGGTCTTCACGGCCGATGTCGTCTCTCCGATGCTCCTCGCCAACGGCCAGCCGGAACTGGTCGCGAAGAGCCGGACACATACCGTCAAGGAAGGCGATACCGATCCGGACACGGATAAACAGGCCCCCAATGCGCCTCCCAGCCTGCGCAAACCGGGCGAGACTCTGCCCACGGATAGCCAGACGAACGGTGTAATGCGCCCCGTTCAGCCAGCTAAGCCGCACAAGGACGATATCCCCGGAGCCAATCCAGACGAACAGCAGGACAGTTCCACTTCGAGCCAGCCAGCACCGCAGCAGGGAAGTTCACCGCCAAGTTCACAACAGTAGTTCTATGCAAGCCCAAATTCCTATACACTGTTAGGAGCGAGCCAGGCTCGTGTTCTCGCAGGCCGTTCGCGGCCGTGGGCCAGCCTGAGCCGCAACGTCGAAGCCGTCCGCCGTGGCGGATGCGTGCAGAGACACTTTAGAAGGAGAACCACCGAACAATGGCCAAAATAGCCAAAACAGGCGACCGCAAGAAGGTCATGGACACTACGAAATCCACCGACTGCCCCAAGTGCAGCAAGCCGACACGTATTGTGAAGCGTGTTAAGGACCGCGAGCGCGGCGTGCCGGGCGGAATCTACATCTCTTGCTCAGTGTGTGATTTCTACGAAAAACTTTAAGCTTTACATGCAATGATTACCAAAGAAAAACCCGGCCTGGAGCCGGGCTTTTCTTTGGGGCAATGTGGATGGTTTTGCACAGGAGCGAGGGCGGGAAATCAGAAAATCAGATTTCTTAGTGGGCCAATCTTTTCGACAAAACACAACTCAAAGTGCGCGGCTCATCTCTTGCAAGATCGCCGCGGCCGCCTCGGCTGGATTGGCGGCCTGCGTGATGGGACGGCCCACAACCAGATAGCTGGCACCTGCTTTGAGCGCAGCCGCCGGAGTGGCGGTACGTTTTTGGTCGGCCAACTCGCCACCGGTAGGCCGGATTCCGGGGACCACCAGAACGCCTTCCGGGCCGGTGAGCGCGCGCAGCGCAGTGACCTCTTGAGAGGAACAGACGAAGCCGCGCAACCCGGCGGCCATTCCTGTCCGGGCCAGCAACTCCACCTGCTCGGCCGGAGTCCGTTCCACTCCCACGGCGCGAAGCTGTGCCGCGTCGAGGCTGGTGAGGACGGTGACGGCCAGAAGCTCGGGCGGGTCGGCCAACCCGGCCAGCGCACTTCGGGCAGCCTCGAGCATCGCAGGGCCGCCGCTTCCGTGCAGGGTGATCAAACGGACTCCCAGGCTGGCGGCCGAGCGCACGGCGCCGGCGACGGTATTGGGAATGTCGTGGAATTTGAGGTCGAGGAAGACCGAGTGGCCGCGCGCGGAGAGTTTTTCCACGACTGCCGGTCCGGCGGCGGTGAACAGTTCCAGGCCCACCTTGAACCACTGGCAGGCGCCATCGAGCCGCTCGGCCAATTCGAAGGCCGCTGCGGCGCTGGGTGCATCGAGCGCCACAATCAGCCGCTGGCGCGCTTCGTTGATCCGATCCAATTCAGCCATACAACTCGATCCTAAAGGATGGCTCTCCGGCGCGGGTGCTGGCGCTAGGATAAAAATACGGAGGCGGGATGCGGCAGACGATGCAGTGGTTGCGTTGGCGCGGTTGGGTTCTGGTGGCCGGTGCGCTTTTCATGGCGCGGTTTGCCGGCGCGGCGGGCGTGCACACCAACCCAATGAACTACGATCCAGAAGTTCGCGATGCCTACGAGCGGTTTTATAACCTCGATTATCCGGCGGCGGTCGAGCGCTTCGAGAAGTTCCGCGCCGTGCATCCCACCGATCCGCAGGCCGCGGCGTATCTGCTCGATGCGCTGATCTTCCAGGAGCTTTACCGGCAGGATCTGTTAGACACGACCTTTTACGCCAACGACGGATTTTTGACCGGCCGTCACGCCACCGATGAAGATCCGAAGATGCGCGACAAGATCTTTGCGCTGGCCGATGAGGCGGTCCGCGAGGCCGATTGGCGGATCGCGGAAAATCCTAACGACGTGGATGCTCTGTTTGCCCGCGCCTGGGTCCGAGCCTTGCGTTGCGCTTACGTTGCCATGGTCGAGAGGGCCTTTTCCACTGGCTTTCATCTGGCGATGAAGGCCAAGGACGACGCTGCCAAGATTCTGCAGATCGATCCGGACTACATCGACGCCAAGCTCATCACCGGCGTCTACGAATACGTGGTTGGTGCGCTGCCCTGGCCCTTCAAGATCATGATCGGCTTTGCCGGCATTACGGGTTCGAAGTCGACCGGGCTGGCCATGCTGCGCGATGCTGGCGAGCGCGGCGTGATCACCAGCGTGGAATCGCGGACGGTGATCGCGCTGTTTCTGCGCCGCGAGGCCAAGTATCCGGCGGCGATTCAGGTGGTTCGCGGGCTGAAGAGCCAGTATCCACACGATTTTCTTTTCAATCTGGAAGAGGCCAACCTGCGCAAGGACGCCGGCGAGGGCATGGCGGCCGTCGAAGCCTACCGGCAGATTGTCGCCGACAACGCCCGGCCCGGTTACTTTGCATCGACGAAGATGGAACTGGCGGACTTTGGCTTGGGCGAGGCGTTGCGCGGCCAGCGGCATTACGACGAAGCCGCCAGAGCCTACGAACATGCCGCGGTGACGACGGGTGTTGGCACGGAGTTGAAGGTCCGTTCGCTGCTCGATGCCGGCCAGTGTCACGACCTGATGGGCGAGCGGCAACTGGCGCTGCGCGACTATCGGGAGGCGGTCGATGCAGGCCCGAACACCTCTCGCGCCGATCAGGCCAGGAAGGGGCTGCGCAGCCCGTACAAGGGCAACTGAGCGAGTGGAACCGGCGCAGCCTCGGCTTCGTATACACGGCTGAAGGATATTTTTGGAGGCAACATGGCGGTCTTTTGTCAGCACTGTGGCAACGGAATTCCGGCGGGGACGCATTTTTGCTCAAATTGTGGCGCGGCGGTTGCCAGCACTCAGCCGGCTCCGGGCAGGCAGCTTCTGCGTCCGCGCGTGGGCCGGCAGATTGGCGGCGTCTGCCTGGCGATGGCCCGGGCCTACGGCTGGGATGTCACGCTGGTGCGGATTGTGGCGGTGTTGGTTTGCATCTTTTCTAGCGGACTGCTCGGCGTTGCCTACATCGCATCATGGATTGGGATACCGGAGGAGACGCAAGCCATGCCGGTCGGGTATCCTCCTGGAGTATGAACGGCGTCTACCTTTCTGACGGCGCGCGGCTGAGCTTCAGCGATACTGGCTCGGGGCTGCCCGTAGTTTTTCTGCATCCCACTCCCCTTGACTGCGAGTTCTGGCGTCCCCTGGTCAAAGAGTTGGCAGGGATTCGCGCAGTTCTCCCCGATTTGCGCGGACATGGCCTCTCGGATCTGGGCTCGGCGCTGACGGTGGGCGCGTTTGAGCGCGTGCCCGACGCTCCGGCGCTGACCATGAGCCAGCTGGCCAGCGACATCATCGCGCTTTTGGACGCGCTCAAGCTGCCCACGGCGGTCTTTGCCGGCTGCTCGATCGGCGGCTACGTACTGCTGGAGCTGTGGCGGCAGGCACCGCGGCGGGTACGCGGTCTGGCCTTCATCTGTTCCAAGCCGCAGCCCGATGCCGAGGCCAATCTGGGCCGCCGCACCGAGACCATCGAGCAGGCCCGCACCAAGGGCGTTTCGGCTCTCTTCGACGGCATGGCGCAGAATCTAGTTTCGCCGACGGCCCGCGCCGAGCGGCCCGAGCTGCTGGTTGAGTTGCGCGCGCGGATGACTCTGACGCCCGAGGCCGTGGTTGCCGTGCAGGCCGGGCTGGCGGCGCGGCCGGATTCGGTGCCCACCGTGGCGGCCATCGATGTGCCCGTGCTGGCCATTGCCGGGGCCGAGGACGCGGGTTGTCCGCCGGCCGAGGTTGAGGTCTTTCGCTCCGCGCCCGGTGGTTGCCAGTTTCATTTGCTGGCCGGGACCGGCCACTTCGCCGCCTACGAGCAGCCGCGTAAGGTTGCCGCGCTGCTGGCGCCGTGGCTGCGCGAGTTCGAGGCCTGAGGGATACAAAGAATTTTGCGAAACGATTGCTTCCGAGGGAGAATTCCGATGAGTCATTCCGATCCAAGCCGCCGCGATTTCTTACGCGTGGTTCCGGCCGCCGCTGCCGCCGTTGCTTTATCCGATGTGTTGCAACCCGCCGAAGCTACGGCGCAGACCGCGCCCGCTTCCAACTTCACGGTTTTTACCGCACAGGAGATTCAGGACGATCTGAAGGCGCTGGCTGCCGCTCCGGGCAACAAAAGCCTCGTCGATAGCAAAAACTTTGTCGCCGTGCTGACCACCGAGACGGCCAAAAGCGCCAAGGAGTTCGAGTGGCACGAGGGCCGCGATCATATCTTTCAGATCCTCGACGGCTCGACGGTGTACCAACTGGGCGGCACACCGAAGAACGCACACAGCACCAAGCCAGGCGAGTGGCTGGCTCCGGAGTCTGCCGACGCCAAAACCGTGACGCTGAACAAGGGCGACTTTATTGTGATTCCGCGCGGCACGCCGCACAAGCGCAGCACGGCGGGAACGGTAACGCTTCTGCTGATTTCGCCGATGGGATCGGCAAGCGTGTAGCGCCGGTCTCCAGACCGGCTGTACTGGTGGCGTCCACGCCGCCAGACGGTATCTCGCATGAATCCCTGTTTATGTCTAACGTGGATTCGTTGAAATTGCAGGTGAATCGAGTGCGGGTCTCAAAGACCCGCATGACAGCCGGACTGGAGTCCGGCGCTACAAATTGACGCCGCAGCCGGCATCAAGACAGCTTGCGAATGGTGCCGATACTTTGTTGTTGTGTCAGCACTTCAGATACAAGAAAGCCGCCCGCGCTTGCGGGCGGCTTTCTTGTTGGATCGCGATGGATTACCGGCGGCGGCTCTTGGCCAGCAGGCGCAGCATTTCCAAGTAGAGCCAGACCAGAGTGACCATGATGCCGAAGGCGGCGTACCACTCCATGTACTTGGGCGCGCCGTAGCTGACGCCACGTTCTACGAAATCGAAATCGAGCACCAGATTCAGCGCGGCAACACCGACAATGATCAGGCTGATGACGATGCTGACCGGTCCCGAGTTGCTGAGAATCGAGAAGCGGAAGCCGAAGAAGCCGAGCAACATGCGGAGAACATAAAACAGCGCGATGCCGCCGGTGGCTGCAACCACGCCCATGCGGAACTTGTCGGTGACCTTGATGAGGCCGGACTTGTAGAGCATCAACATGGCAAAGAGCGTGCCGAAGGTGAGCGCGACGGCCTGGAAGGCGATGCCGGGATAGCGCAACTCGAAGAAGGCCGAAAGTCCGCCCAGGACCAGCCCCTCGAGTAACGCGTAGACCGGTGCGGTGACCGGCGCCCACTCTTTTTTGAAGATGGTGATCAGCGAGAAGATGAAGCCGCCGAAGATGCCCAGCAACAGAGCCGGGCCGGCCAATACCAGATCCTCGGTCTGCATGAACGAGTGCCAGATCCAGGCCGACGTGGCGATGGTGCACAGCAGCAGGATGCCGGTCTTGTTGACCGTGCCGCTCAGTGTCATCCGCGCCGAGGCGTCGATCAAATCGCCGCTATACTGGTTGCGCGCAAAGTCGCTAAAAGTATTTTGGCCGAGGGCCGGATTCGAAGTCTTGAATAATCCCATGGGTTCACTCCGTGGTGCATGCGGGTTGGGGAATCGTCAGGCGCATACGGAAGACCTGACGTGCAGTGTCTATTTTAAATCGAACCAGAAAGCGATGCAGCGTTGTCTGAGCCTTGCCTCTACGGCGCGGCTACGTAGGCGTTTTCGTAGCGCGGTGCTGTGGCCATCAACTGTTCGATGGCCTCGACGGGACGGATGCCGCCGCGCGCGCCTTGCGCCGTGCAGTTGATGGCCGCCGCCGCGCAGGCGAAATCGAGCTGGTGGCCGAGCGGCCAGTCCCGCATGAGGCCGTAGATGAAGCCGGCGTGGAAGAGGTCGCCGGCGCCGGTGGTATCGACCACCGGAACGCAGTATGCGGTCGAGTGCAGCAGCCGTTTGCCGTCCCAGGCCAGTACGCCGTCTGGGCCGAGAGTGGCGGCCACCAGGCGGCAGCCGTAGCGCGATTGAATCTGCTTGAGCGCCTGCTCCAGATGGGTTTCATGCGCCAGCCGGCAGGGAAAATCGCGGCTCACGATCAGGTAATCGATGTTGTCGATCAGCTCGTCGACGCCGGGATAGGTTTCGTCGAGGTCGGCGACGACGGGAATGCCCGCGCCGTGAGCCCAGCTTGCCGCCAGCGTGGCCGCGGCGGTGTCGTGACCGTCGATGTGCAGCACGCGCGCGTTGGTCACCCATTCGCGGCGCAGCTCTTCGGGCTGGAGGGCCATCTGCTCGTCGCGCCGGCAGAGCACCGTCCGCTCGCCGCCGCCATCGACAAGAATGAGCGACTGTGGGCTGACGCCGCCGGGAACCTTGATCAGATGGGCATCGACGCCGGCCTGGGCAAAGGCCTCTTCGTGCAGCCGCGCGGCCTCGTCGCTGCCCAGCTTGCCCACGTAGCGGGTCGTCAGGCCCCAGCTCTGGCAGGCAATCACCGTGGTCGCGGTTTGTCCGCCCGGCATCACGCTGGAGGTGTTGTATTCAAGCTTGGAGCCGCGCGCCGGAAACACGGGCAGAGGAATGAGGGTATCGGTCGCATTCAGTCCTACACCGACCAGATCGACCCGTGGCAAAACCGTCATAGGAACATTGTAATGGGCTGGAGAGGAAAGCGAATCGCCGCCATTCCGCCCGCCATGCTGTAGGCTCAAAAGAGAAACCATTTTGCTGGATGTGATCTGTGGCTGAATGCGAAATTTCTTCCCTGCGTCCGTTTGCTCTCGCCAAAGGCGGCGCGCTTTGTTGCGACGGTGTGGCGATCGAAACCCTGGTGCGGCGGCACGGCTCGCCGCTCTACGTCTACTCGGCCGGCCACATTGCCGGGCGGATGAACCTGTTTAAAAAGGCGCTGGCCCAGCGGGATCACTTGGTCTGCTACGCGGTGAAAGCTAACTCCGCGCTGGCGATTTTGAAGTTGCTGGCCGCGCAGGGAGCGGGCTTCGACATTGTCTCGGGCGGCGAACTGGAGCGGGTGTTGGCCGCCGCGCCCGAGGCCGCTGGCCGCGTGGTCTTTTCTGGCGTGGGCAAGACCGCGGCCGAGATCGATCTGGCGCTCGAAGCGGGCATTCTCGAGTTCAACGTGGAGAGCGAGGCCGAGCTGGAACTGTTGGCCGCCCGCGCCCGCAAGCTGAAGATTCGCGCCCGCTTTGCGCTGCGCGTGAACCCCGATGTTTTTGCCGAGACGCATCCCTACATCTCGACCGGGCTGCGCGAACACAAATTCGGCATCGATATTCGCCGCGCGCCGGCGCTTTACAAGAGCGTGGCCGGCAACCGCTGGCTTGAGGTGCATGGCATCAGCGTGCATATCGGTTCGCAGATCCGCTCGGCAGCGCCTTTTGGCGCGGCTATCGCGCGGGTGAGCAAGCTGGTGCGCCAGTTGCAGCGCGAGGGCATCGAACTGAAGGCGATCGACGCCGGCGGTGGCCTGGGCATCGATTATCACGGCGCGACTGCCGATGCCGAAGTGAAGGTGCGGGAGTATGCGGCGGCGCTGGATGCGGCGCTGGGGGATTTCGATGGAAAGCTGTTGATCGAGCCCGGCCGTTTTGTGGTGGCGCAGGCCGGCGCTCTGGTGGCCCGCGTGCTGAACGTGAAGCGCAACGGCAAAAAAACATTCGTGATTGCCGATGCCGCGATGACCGAGCTGATTCGCCCGGCGCTCTATCAGGCCTATCACGAGATTGTGCCGGTGCGGCCGCGCAAAGGCAAAAAGATCGTGGCCGATGTGGTGGGGCCGGTCTGCGAGACGGGCGACTTTTTTGCCCGCGACCGCGGCCTGGCGCCGGTCGAGGCCGGCGATCTGATCGCCATTCTCGATGCCGGAGCCTATGGCATGGCGCAAAGTTCCAACTACAACACGCGGCTGCGTCCGGCCGAGGTGCTTGTTGAAGGCGCCAAGTCGCGCTTGATTCGCCGCCGCGAGACGATGGACGATCTGCTGGCGCCGGAGCGGATGTAGAGCTTTGTCTTCGGGCCTGTAAGAACCTGTCTAAAAACATGAGTTTTTGAAAGGGCACGGATTGATCCGTGCCGCATGAAACAATCCCACGACTCAAGCTTTCAGTCCGGCGGGAAGGTTTCACCTTCCCGCCGGAGCGGAACCTTGAATTTTAATTATGCTGACTGATCGGCACGGCTGAAGCCGTGCCCTTTCAAATCCACGAATGAGAGTTTATAGACAGAATCCAAGTCTGGAGACCTATGCTACAGCCGCTCTGGAGAGCGGCGCTACAAGTTGCGGCGTAAAACTGCCACTGGCGCGAAACCTTTACTGCTACAAATTCATTGCCGCAATTGTGGCGCGAAATCTTACCTCTGCCGTGCTGGCTCTGCTATGGTGATCGACGGAGGATGTCACCATGTTCTTCGGCAAATATGCGATGAGCGTATGGGCGATTGCGGGGCTGGTGTGCGGATGTTGCGCCACGGCCAGTGCTGACCCGCTGACCGTGAAGGTCGAGCAGGGAACGATTCACGGCAAGGCCATTCACGATGGCCAGGTGAAGGCTTTTCTCGGCCTGCCCTATGCTGCTCCGCCGGTAGGCGAGTTGCGCTGGAAGGCGCCGCAACCGGCCACGCGTTGGCAGGGGGTGCGCGAGGCCACCAGCTTCGGCGCTCACTGCGCGCAAAATGCAGTCTTCGCCGACATGATCTTTCCCGATCCAGGCCCCAGCGAAGACTGCCTCTACCTGAACGTCTACGCGCCGGCCAGCGCCAAGGAGGGCAGCAAACTGCCGGTGATGTTCTGGATTCACGGCGGTGGCTACCAGGGCGGAGCCGCTTCGGAGCCGCGGCATAACGGCGATTTTTTGCCTACCGAGGGCGTGGTGTTGGTGACGATCAACTACCGGCTCGGTATCTTTGGATTTTTGACAACCGAAGAACTGGCCCAGGAGAGCGGAGGCGCGGCCGGCAACTACGGCCTGATGGACATGATCGCCGCGCTGCAATGGGTGAAGGCCAATATCGCCAGCTTTGGCGGTGATCCGGGCAATGTGACCATCTTTGGCGAGAGTGCCGGTTCGTTTGCCGTGAGCACGCTGATGGCCTCGCCCATGGCGCGGGGACTCTTCCAGAAGGCGATTGGCGAGAGCGGCTCGGCGCTGGGCTCCGGCCTGGGCGGCAAGACGGTGGCACAGCAAGGGCCGGTGGGGAGCGCGTGGGTGGCATCGTTGGGCGTGAAGTCGCTGGCCGGACTGCGTGCCATGCCCACGGCAGCGCTGCTGGATGCGGCCGGAAAAAAAGGCGCGCCGCAGATGAGCACGGTGATCGACGGCACGGTGTTGGTTGAGCCGGTCGCCGATACCTATGCCGCGGGCCGTCAGGCGCATCTGCCGTTGCTGGCCGGTTGGAATCGCGACGAGGGCTCGTTTGCAGCCGCGCGGGGCGTGACGGCAGAGCAGTGGAAGCAGCAGGCCGGCAAGCTTTACGGCGAACATGCCAAAGAGCTGTTAGCGCTTTATCCGGGCGAGAGCGACGCGCAGGCGCTGCGTTCGGCCATCGATTACGCGGGCGACTCGTTCATAGCCTTGGGAACCTGGAAGTGGATCGAGGCTCAAGCTAAGACGGGCCAGGCGCCGGTTTACCGCTACTTTTTCACGCTGGCCGCGCCGTCCAGCAAATTTCATCCCGGAGAGTTCGCCTTCCACTCCGACGATATCGAGTATGTATTTGGAACTCTGGAGACGCGACCTGGCGCAACCTGGCGGAAAGAGGACTGGAATCTGAGCGAAGCGGTGATGAGCTACTGGACAAACTTTGCCAAGACCGGTGATCCCAACGGGCCGGGGCTGGCGCATTGGCCGCGCTACGACCGCGGCCACGAGCTTCTGCGCCTGGACAAAGAAATCGCTCCCGGACCAGATACGACGCGGGAGCGCTATGAATTCCTGATGAAGTGGATGCCGCCCGCGCCGTTTTAAAGCGGCGCGGCAGAAAACAACCGCCGGTTACTGGTTGACGCCTGAAGCAACCACGAAGCCGGCGGTTTGTGCCGGGTTTGTGCTGGCAACCGGTGGCGCGGAGAAGTTCGCGCCCGGCGCGTTGATGGCACCGGAATAGTCCGGACCGAGACCGAGATTTTTGAGTGCGCGGGCGTCGGGCATCAGCCGCGTCTGCCAGCCGTGGTCGGCCTGATACTTTTGCATGGCAGCAATGGTGGTTGAGTCCCAGCTTCCATTCGCCTCGCCGTCCAAATAGTGTTCCCGGATCAACGCCTGCTGGATCTGCGTGACGCGCTCGGGCTGGATGGCCTGCTGGCCGCGTCCGTGGCGGGCGGCCGTTGTTGTCCGGTGCCGGGATTGCGATGCTGTGACCTTGTGCGTACTGTTGGTGTGGCCTGCAGTCGGTGAGCGATGTACGTGCGAAGCATAGACGGGGGGAACGAGCAATGCCAGGGAAACCGCGAGAGGAATGTATGACCGCAACAAGAACACGTCTTTACCGCCTGGGAACAATCTGAACATCTGGAATTCTGTGGGGAAGTTTATACAAATGTACCGAATCGCGGCAAGGGAAAAGTGAAACCGGCTGCAACATTGAACCAAACCAATGACTCCGTTGGAGGTTACATGCGTGCCGGAACATGACTTAAGTCATTGTTTTTGATCGATTACAAAGTCCCTCCGACATAATCGATTCCCTGTTCGGGATGTTTGGGGTCGATGATCTCAAAGACTACGTCGTCGCCGGATTTGAGCTTGCCCGCCACGGCCTCGAACTGTTCTTTGCTGGCAACCGGTAGACGATTGACGCGGGTGATCACCAGGCCGGATTCGAGTCCCTCCAGATCGGCAAACGAGCCGGGCGCCACCGACTGAATGCGAACCCCGAAAAAATGCAGTTTTTCCTCGATCGCCGCGGGGATCTCCTGAACCGTCAGACCAAGCCTGGATTCAGCGGTGCCGCTGCCCTTGAAGGGATTGCTGTCTGGCGTAGCACTGGCGACTTCGGCGAAGATCTTGTCGCGGTCGCCGACCGTCACAGTGGTATCGACCTGCTTGCCGTCGCGCAGAAAGCCGAGCCGCAGGGGCGTGCCCGGCAGCCGGCCCGAGATTTCGTTGACCATATCGTCGCCGTCTTTGATGGAGTGGCCGTCGATGGTGGTGATGATGTCGCGGGGTTTGATGCCGGCCTGGTCGGCGGGTCCGCCCGCCTGCACTTCCGTCACGATCACGCCGTTTTTAAATCCGTAGACGCGGTTGACGGAGCTCGACAACCCCTGTTTGAACTGGATGCCGATGGAGCCGCGCGTCACCTTGTGACTGGGTCCAATCAACTCGTTATACACGGCGACAACGGTGTTCGACGGCATGGCGAAGCCGATGCCTTGATAGCCTTGCGATTCAGTATAGATCGCCGTATTGACGCCGATCACCTCACCGTTCATGTTCAACAGTGGACCGCCTGAGTTACCGGGATTGATGGCCGCATCGGTTTGCAGAAAATGTTGAAACTGGCCGGGAGCGCCCTGATCGATAGTGCGATTTTTGGCCGAGATGATGCCCGCCGTCACCGTCTGCGCCAACTCGAAGGGGCTGCCGATGGCCTCGACCCAGTCGCCCACCTGCACCAGGTCGGAGTTGCCCAGCTTGACCGTGGGCAGCGGCGTATTGGTCTCGATTTTGATGACCGCAAGATCGGTGGCCTTGTCGAATCCGATTACGCGCGCCGGCCGGCCCTGGTCCACGGTATCGGGATCGGTGGCCAGCTTGACGTAGATCTTGTCGGCTTTGTCGATGACATGCTGATTGGTGACGATGTAGCCCTTGGGATCGACAATGAAGCCCGAGCCCAGCGATTCCTGCACCTGTCCGTTGTTGTCGCTATCGTCGGGCGCGGGCGCCTGGCCGCCAAAAAAGCGGTTGAAGAAGTTCTGGAAGTTGTCCGTGCCCTGCTGGTTGTCGTCCGGATTGTCATTGCCATGATTTTGCGGGCTGGGTTGTCCATGGAACCGCCGGTTGCGATTGGTGGCCTGTTTGGGCAGCGTCTGGGTATTGATGTTGACGACGGCTGGGCCCACCAGTTTGGCAATGCGCACAAAGTCGTTGGGCGGGGCTGCCGAGTTGCTGACCTTCAACGGAGTGGCGCCGGTGCTATCGCCCGGACGGGCTCCCCCGTGCGCGCCGTGCAACAGATACGACCCGGAGACCACCAGTGCCGAGAGAGCGGCGAGGATTGCAAAGACCGTCACCAGACGGCGTGAGCCAAGCAAAGACTTCATAGAATTCGATGACCTCGCGCAGGGTTCATTTCTGCGGACAGCGTGGAACGATATCTCTTCCTAGTATATTTAGACGCAATCGTTTCCGGGACAGTTTCGCGCGCGGCAAAAGCCGGAGTGACCAGGATGGGTTACTGTCCGGCAGCCCATTCCAGCATGGCCAGGGTAAACAGCAGGATACGTTTCAAGGCGATCTCGCGATTTTTATCCGAGAACCACTCCTGCAGCGTGTGAGCTCCGCCGCCCACGCCGCCCGCGCCAATTGAAAATGCTGGAATGCCGAGAGAGAGGGGAAGATTGGCGTCGGTCGAACCCAGGCGAAGATCGGCGCGCAGCCCCAGATGCCGGTCGGTGGCGCGCAGTGCGGCCAGCAGTTCGGAATCTTCTGCCAACTGGCCCGTGGGCCGGTCGCCGATCTTCTCGATCTTGTAGGCCAGCCGCCGGGCATCATTCTCGCCCGTACTGTTGCCTTTCTTGTTGCATTGTTCCACCGCGTCTTCAACGGCGCGATGCAGTGCAACCTCCAATGCGATGAGCGGTTCGGCGGCCGAAGAGCGGAAATCGATGGCGGCCTGCGCTTTTTGCGGAATCGCGTTGACGCTGATGCCGCCGTGCAGGGTGCCAACGTTGAGCGTGGTGCGCGGCTCCTCGGGCAGTGGAACTTCGGCCAATGTAGCGATGGCCTTGGCCAGCGCGGCGATGGGGTTGGGGGTTCCGGCGTCGGAAAAGCTGTGGCCGCCGGGTCCGGTCACTGTGACCAGAAAGCGCCGGCTGCCCAGCGCCTGCGAAACAATGGTGTCGGTACCGGCGCCGTCGAGGACAATATGCGCGGCAACGCGGCCGGCCAGGGCATTGTGCTTGTAGAAATGGCGCACGCCGCGCAGATCGCCCTCGCCTTCTTCGCCGACGTTGCCCATGACCACCAGCGGGGCCGGCAAGGCGATGCCGCCATGCAGCAACGCACGAACAATCGCCAACATGCCCACGACGCCGGCCGCGTTGTCACAGGCGCTGGGCGCCTGAAGACGGCCGTCCTCGAAGACCGGTTGTAGCGGCGTTTCGGCGGGAAAGACCGTGTCCAGGTGCGCAGAGAGCAAGATCACCGGTCCCGTGCTATCGGGCGGCAGAGCCTGCGCCGGAATCATGGCCAGCACATTGCCCACCGCGTCGGTCTCGACCGCGCTCAGACCGGCCTCGGTGAAACGTGCGGCCATCCAGGCGCTGCGCGCCTCTTCGCCAAAGGGCGGCGCGGGAATCGCGACCAGCTCTGTTTGCCAGTCCATGATGGTTTTGGGGTTGGTGTGCAGCCAGGCAAATGCCTTGTGTACCGGCGCCTGTGAGGCCAGCGCCGTGATGCGGGAGAATGCGGTGGTCGTAAGCGGTGCGGGCATCGATGTCGCTTTCAGAGTAGCAGGGAAGCCGTCCGGGATTGCATGATGTATTGCGGATTAAACTTCCAGAATCCGCCGGGTCAATAGCGATGGTATGTCGCGGCGGCCGTCGGCGATGTGGTTCAGCAACTCGGCCGCGTGCGCTTTTACATAGCGGATGGGTTTGATCTGGGTCGAATAGCGCATCGTTCCTTCAGAGGCCGTACCGATCGGCTTGAATGAAGTCTTTATTCGGACCGGATTCAATCTTTATAGGGATTCAAAATCGGCCGGATCGTATTCGACCGAATGCAGAAACAGTCCCCGGGCCGGCGCCGTTGGACCGGCCGCGGAACGGTTGCGCGCGGCCAATATCGGCCGGATCTTCTCAACCGTCAGGAAACCGCGGCCCACATCGACCATGGTTCCAACAAGATTGCGCACCATGTGATGCAAAAAACCGTTGCCCCGGACGCGATAGACAAGAAGCTCGCCATCGGCTGTGGTTCGCTCTTCCCAGCTTGAAGAGAAGATGCTTCGAACCGTTGACCCCGGCGGCAGCTTGGGCGGCGCGGAAAACGCTGGTGTTTCTTCGGCCGCCTTGCGCTGGGAAAGGTCGGGATCGGTGGCGGCAAAACTCAAAAAATCATGCTCGCCGAGGAAGATCTCCGCGGCGGCCTGTAGCCGCTGCATTTCGAGCGGCCAGGGACAGGCGTAGACGTAGCGCGCCAGAAAAGGCGGGCAGAGCGCGCCACGAAAGATCCGGTATTCGTAGCTCTTGGCCTGTGCCGAGTGCCGGGCATGAAAGGTACTTCGTACTGTTCTCGCTTCTAAAATCCGAATCGAAGCAGGCAACGTGCGGTTGAGCGCGCGCTGAAGATTTTCTGCCGGGATCGGAGCGCGCAGTGTGAAACTCGCTACCTGAGCCAGGGCATGCACTCCAGCATCGGTGCGGCCCGAGCCTTGCGGCAAGGGCGATTCTCCAGTAATGCGCCCTAGCGCCGCCTGCAGTTCACCCTGAATGGTCGGCAGCCCGGGCTGCACCTGCCAGCCCTGGAAGCCGGTGCCATCGTAGGCCAGGGTAAGCTTCCAGGTCTGCATTGCAGCGCCGGATTGGATCGAAGTCGTTGCCGCCATCGCTCCATACTAGGGTACTTGAGATGGATCGGGAATGAGAGGCGTAGTAAATGGCGTCCATGATGCAAAGTTGCATTGCAAAAAACTTTCTCAAAATATTGCATATAAAATAGTTACGCGTGGTTATTGATTGTCTGAAGATTTCCAGGACTTGAATTTGACGTGTGATTTATCTTATTTTACTAACTGGTTAGTTAATTTTCCGAATGAGCTTCTGATCGGAATACGGAGCCTTTTGCGGCGAAGAAATACGATCCATGGAGCCATGGGAGCGATCGAAAAGTTGTTTGATCGTACTTCGATGACTGCGGAACAGATTGAATGTAGATTTCGTAATCACTTGTACGCCATGAAATCGGTCGCAGCGGCGATAATCGTTTTGTACAGATGAAAAGGTTCCTCGATTCAGTTTTTTCGATTGCGTAGCAATGGATGGAGAAAAACATGCATTTTGGCAGGCTTGGTCGTAGGAGCGCGCCGCGAGTGAGCGCAGACAATCAATGGAAGCCGGGACAACAGGAGCGACTGGCTCGCAGCTCCGGTGGCAGGCTGCGAGCCGTAGCCGCGGCAATGCTGACGCTGACGGCGACGATGCCCGCAGGCTGGTCGCAGCAGATGGGAGCGGGAGCGAGCGCACCTGAAAAGGCGGCATCCGATTTGCCGGTAGCGCCGACGCCGGCCGTAACGCAGCCCTTCTCGCTGCGCACATCGAGCCGCGATTTCTCCAAGCCCGCTGGCAGTTGGCTGCGAAATCCAATCAATGTCTATAAGCCGACGACAATCGGCAAGGCGAGCTTCGTCAACTCCGTGCGGCTGGCCGATCTGGTCAAGGACGGCAAGATCTACCTGAGTTTGTCGGACGCGATCGCGTTGGCCATCGAGAACAATTACGACATCGCCATCGCGCGTTACGACCTTGACATCGCCGATACCGATATTCTGCGCGCCCAGACGGGTGCGACGCCGCTGGGCGTGCCCACCAGTGTGGTGGCCAACACCTTGACGGGTGCATCATCGACCAGCGCCTCGGGCGGCGGGCCGGGTGGTACGTCAGGCGGCTCGGGCGGCGCCGGATCGGGCAGCTCGGGCTTGACACTGACTACTGGCGGCGCCGGGCCGGCGCCGGAGAACTTGGACCCGAGCGTGACCGGAACCATACAGGTGGAGCGCGCAAAGTCCCAGCTGACCAGCATCTTCAGCCCTGCTGCATCTACTGATACCAACGAATTCAACTTTACCTACAGCCAGGGATTTGAACCTGGAACCGCTCTCTCGATTGCGTGGAATAACAGCCACAGCCAATCCAGCAGCCAGTCGGCCAGCTATACACCAGAGCTGACCTCTTCGTTCAAGGCAACGGTGACGCAGCACCTGTTGCAAGGCGCGGGATTCTGGGTGAACAAGCGGTTTATCTATCAAGCGATCAATAACCGGCACATCACCGATTCAGCATTCCGCCAGCAGATTCTCTATACGGTGAATCAGGTGGAGTCGATCTACTGGGGACTTGTACAGGCCTACGAGGATGTACAAGCCAAGCAGCGGGCGCTCGAACAGAGCCAGCAACTGTTGACCGACAATAAGAAGCAACTGGAAGTTGGTTCGCTGGCGCCGCTCGACGTAGTCAATGCCGAGTCGAGCGTAGCTGCCGACCAGCAGGCGCTGATCAGCGCGCAGAGCGCGTTGAACTATCAGCAGCAGATCATCAAGCAGGCCATTGCGCGCAATTTGAACGATGCTGCTTTGTCGTCGGCGCCGGTGATTCCTACCGATCGTGTGAGCCTGGAGCCGATCCCTGAGGAGAGCCAACCCGTCGAGGCGCTGGTGCAGGAGGCCTTCCAGCAGCGGCCCGAGCTGGAACAGGCGATGTTGACCCTGCGCAACGACGAGATCACACTCAAGGGCGCGCGCAACGCGCTGCTGCCAGCGTTGGATGTTTACGGGTTCTACGGTGCCAGTGTGATTGGTGGCCCCGTGAATAAGAACTGCAACTGGAACGGCATTTCTTGTGTTGTTGTAGGCAATACGGCTCCTGGCAATTACGGAGGCGTACTCGGCGATCTTGTGAACAGCACGGCTCCCGATAAAGCCATCGGGTTCAGTTTGACGGTGCCCATCCGTAACCGTCAGGCGCAGTCGGTGCAGGCGCGTTCGTTGATGGAATACCGGCAGGCCGAACTGCATTTGGAACAGCTCTACACGCAGATTCGCATGCAGGTGGTGAACTCGATGTTTGCTTTGAGCAACGACCGGGCGCAGGTGCGCGCGGCCGAGGCGGCATTGAGTTATGCGCAGCAGAGCCTGGAAGCAGAGAAGACCAAGCTGCGGCTAGGGGCTTCAACGTCGGCCAACGTTTTGCAGCAGGGACGTACCTTCGCTACCGACGAGGCCAATCTGATTGCCGCGCACGCCGCCTACGCCAAGGATCGCGCCGGCCTCTATCAGACATTGGCTTCGACCTTGCAGCATTACGGAATCAACCTGCAGGATGCGGCGACGGGTAACGTCAACGCAGTTCCGGTTGTGCCCGGTGTGGATGCGGCGAAGCCCGACAACACGCCGAAGCCGCAGGCCAATCAGTAAGGTTGCGTGAGCAGCGGAATATAGGATCGCCGGAGAAGGCTGTGTAGCCAGATTTGGCGGTGCAAATCGAAAGAAAGATGCCCTTGCGCAGGCAAGGGCATCTTTCTTTGGGGACAGGCACGGAAGCTGTAGAGACGGTCTTTGTTCGTGACAGGCGATCTGACTGCCGGCTTACAGAACGGCCGCGATTTTTCAGTGCGCCAGCAGGTAAACGCCGATGCAAACCAGCACGGCGGCGGCCCAGCGGCGGCGGTCGACATTTTCTTTCAAGAAGATTTTACCGGCGATGGCGTTGGTGACCAGCGTCAGTGAGGCCGAGGCCGGAGCGACCAGGCTCAGGCTGAGATGATTGAGCGCCAACAAGAGCGAGAAGAACGAGAGCGCGAGAAAAAAAACTCCGGCAAAGAAGAGCGGGCAGGTAATCACGGCGCGAATAGCGCCGAAGATGCCGGAACGGGCGCGAATCACGTCCAGGTCGCCAATCGATTTCATGGCGGCGGCGGTAAGGACTTCGCCGGTGGTCGAGGTGATCACGATGGCGGCGATCATGGCCGTGGCGAGCCAGGGATTAGGCGTGGAGGCCAGCGGCAGAGGCGGAAGGGGAATCGTCATCGTGTTTCTGCCTCCGTGGCTGTGGGGTGCTCGGCCGTGGCTGGCTCGGGATGCTCGGTGAGCGGAGCGCTTTGGGCAACAAAACTGACGCCGAGTGTGATGAGAACGATTCCCGACCAGCGCAGGATCGAGATATTCTCATGCAGCCAGAAGCGCGAAATGAGCGCAACGATGACGTTGCCGAAGGCCGTGGCCGGTAGAACAAAGGTGAGATCGGCCCAGGAGAGCGCGGTCAGATAACTGGCGAAGAAGCCAATGAGCAGAAGAATTCCTGCGGCGATCCAAGGGGTGAAGACGGCTGCGATCAGCGCGCCGGGATGAGCGAGCGAGATCGAGGGCAGGGCAGTCATGCCGCGTGACAGGCAGCTATCGCCCAATGGAGCGCATACGGCGACGAGACCCAGGATCAGGTATTGATGGGGCGAGAGTGTATGTCGTGGCATTCTTCAGAAAAATTTGTATGAGAAAAACAGAACCGCCGGAGCGGCTACGCCGGAAAGGATTGCTTGTCCGGCAAGATAATCCAGCAAAACAGAGAGCCACCTTCGCTCTTTGCAGAGACTCCGGTGACCCGGCATAAAAGCTACTGATATTAGTTTACGCTACGTGCGAGGCCGCGCTGTGATTGTTGGGCAACAAAGAAGCGCGGCTGCCGCGATTATGCTCCCGCGCCGGCTGGCTTGGGTTGCTGGCTGCGCGAGGCTTTCACCATTTTGTTGCGCTCGGAACGCAGCTTGAGGAACGACTTGGCCTCGGCGTAGAGCCGCGGTACATCGCGGTTGACGATCGCCTTCCAGATCACGCGGAATGCGGCCTTGGGACGGAAGTAGTAATCGTCGTAGAAGCGGTGCACCATCTCGAGAATGTAGTCGGTGGGCAGGCCGGGATACTCGATGTGGGCCATCTGATGGCCGCCGCCGTCTTCCATGCGCTCGTTGGTGATGTAGCCGTTCTTGGCGGCGAACTCGTAGAACTCTGTACCGGGAAAGGCGTGGGCGATGGAGACTTGAATGGTTTCGGCGTCGATGCGTTTGGCGAAGTTGATGGTGTTGCGGATCGATTCCTTGGTTTCGCCAGGCAAGCCGAGGATATAGTCGGCGTGGATGGTCAGCCCCAGCGAGTGGCAATCCTTGGCGAATTGCAGCGCGCGCTCAACGGTGGCGCCCTTCTTGATGTTCTTGAGGATCTGCGGATCGCCGGATTCGAAGCCAACGATCAGCAGGCGGCAGCCAGCCTCTTTCATGGCCTTCAGCGTTTCGTAATCTGTGGTGACGCGCGAAGTGCAGCTCCAGGTCAGGCCCAGCGGCTTGATTTTTTCGCAGAGCTCGACGGTGCGCGCCTTCTGGATGTTGAAGGTGTCGTCGTCGAAGAAAAACTCTTTGACCTCGGGGAAGTTTTCCTTGGCCCAGGCCAGTTCGGCGGCCACATCGTCGGTGGAGCGTTTGCGCCAGGCGTGGCCGGAGAGGGTCTGCGGCCAGAGGCAGAAGGTGCACTGCGCCGGGCAACCGCGCGTGGAGTAGAGCGCGATGAAGGGATGCAGCAGAAAGGGAACGTTGTAGCGCGTTACGTCGAGGTCGCGTTTGTAGATCTTGGTCGCCCAGGGCATGGCGTCGAGGTTTTCGTTCGCAGGCCGGTCGGGATTGTGCAGGATCTGGCCGTTGTTTTTGTAGCTGACGCCGAGAATCTCATGGAGCGGCTTGCCCTGCGCGTATTCGATGACGGAGAACTCGAACTCGCGGCGGCAGATGAAGTCGATGGCCGGGCACTCGTTGAGAGCGCGCTCGGGATCGGTGGTGACCGGCGGGCCAACGAAGGCGATTTTGATGGTGGGATGAGCCGCTTTGAGGGCTTCGGCCAAACGATGATCGCTCTCCCAGCCGATGGTCGAGGTAAACAGAACCAGGAACTCGTAGCCTTTGGCGATCTCGATGGTCTCTTGCGCGGAGACGTGATGCGGCGGCGCGTCGAGCAGCCGCGAGCCTTCCAGCAGTCCGGCAGGATAGGTGAGCCAGACCGGATACCAATAGGACTCGATCTCGCGGGTGGCCGGCCAGCGGGAGCCGGCGCCACCATCAAAGTTCTCAAAGGAGGGCGGGTTCAAGAAGAGTGTTTTCAGGGGCGTTGCCATCACAGACATTCTACCATCGCGGTCATGAGATCGATCGAAGAAGTCAAGCCTGCGCGAACCGGCTCGATCAAGCCGGAACGAGCGATCAACTACTATGAAATCAATTAGTTATCTAAATTAATTCCGGAGCGTGAACTGCAATTAAGCCGCCGCTTGCCAGAAAGCACTTTGCATTGGATGGCGCCTTTTGCGCCTTGAAAGGCGGCTGGTTGCAGGCAACGATTCTAGCCGGGCTTCGGGCGGCTATTTCGTATGCAGTTCCTTGAGCCAGTCTTGCATGTGGCCGAGGGCGCGCAGCAGGCTGAGCCGGGCCTTCTCAAGTTCGAGCGCGGCCTCTTGCGCGTCGATGGCCTTCTGGCGTTCGTCGATCAGAGCCTGCTGCTCGGCTTTGGGGCTGAGCTGAGGCGGAGCGCTTGGCGTGGAAGTGGCGCCGTTGCCCAACTCCAATTGCGCCTGAACGGCCTTCAACTGCTCGCCAGCAATCTGCTGCTTGAGGCTGGCGATTTCGGCTTGCGTATCCAATTCGCGCAACGAGCCGGTAAGCTCGGCGATCTGCAATTCGTTTTGCCGCTGTGCCTGTTCGGCCTCGACGCGGGCCTTTAGAGCATCGGCCGAAGACTCCCGCGCCTTGTCGCGCTGGCTGGCGTCGAAGAGAGGAATCTGAATGGAAAATCCCGAACTGAGGTTGTTGGCCGGAAGCGGCTTTTTGTAATAGTCGTCGATGCTGTTCAGCACCCCGGTATTGCGGTTATAGGTGAGACCGAAGGCAATTTGCGGAATATGCCAGAGATGCTCCCAATCGCCCTTGGCAAGCTGCTCGCGGGAGTGCGCCAAAGTTTGGGCGGCAACGACAGACGTCGGAGTGACCGGCCGCGCATCGGCGGATACGGCAGGAATCTCGGGAATGCTTGCGTGGTCGGGAGTGATGGAACCAACGGGCATTCCCGTGAGCGTAGCAAGCTGCTTGGAAAGCGTGGCCGCGCGGGTTCCCAAGTGGATACGCGCCAGCTTGATTTGCGCCGCCGTCAGTTGCGCTTGCAGATAATCGCTGAGCGGATCGACGCCAGCCTCGGCGCGTTGCTGTTCGATTTCAACCAGCCGGTTTGCGGATTGTTCCTGCTGGCGCGCGGCAGCCAGTTCGCTCTGAACGCTATCCAATTCCAAATAGGTTGTCGATGCGTCGAGAGCAACCTGCTCGCGGGCGTCCTTGAGCGAGAGCTGCGCAGCGTCAAGAGCAGTACGCGCTGCCCGGATGTATTGGGCTTGTGGCAGGCTGAAGATCATGGACCCAACCTGGCTATCCCAAATGCTGGGCAGGCTGCCGGTGAAACCGATTTCGGGGAAGGCAGGTAGCCCGGAGCCGAAAGTGACCGAAGGGATGAAGGCGTCGCGGCTTTGCGCCAACTGGGCCGCGGTTTTTTGCACGTTGGCCTGGGCCAGGCGTACGTCCGGGCTATGCTGTTGGGCTAGTTCGACAACCGTGGTCAATGAAACCTGGGCAGACGACAGCGTGGCGCTGGCTGCCAGGGCCACGCTCGCCAGCAACGGAAGTACAGCCGGTTTGTAGGCAACGTTCAAGTGCGCTCGAAAGATCAATGTTTGGCTTCCTGTGCCGGATTATATTCGTGTGCCATGGCCGTTGCGGCAGCTAAATCGCGTTGCGCCGCGGCCGCGTCGCCCAATTGCTGTTCCAAATGCGCCAAGCGGATATGGGCGATGAAGGTCGGCCCTTCCTCGGATTTCGACGGGCCGGCCAGATAGTCTTCAAGCATCTTAGCGGCCGTGGCGGCGTCGCGGTTGGTTTCGATCAGCAATCCGGCGCCATCGTAGAGCGCGGCGCTGGGGCTTCTATCGTGTGCCGCGGCAGTTGCGGCGCTGCGAATTGCGGTTTCCATCTCTGGCCAACGCTGCCGCCGGCGCAGAAAGCTGGCCAGATTGATCCAGTACGATGCCGGGTGCGGACTGACGGCAATCGCCTGCCGGAACTCGCGCTCGGCCGTGCCGTAGTCCTTGCGGGCCTCGGCAATAAAGGCACGCAGTTGATGGGCGCGGGCGGGGTCAACCTGATCGAGATGCGTGGCAACCGATTCGGCCTTGTCCATGCCACCGCCGACGATGCCAGGCGCGTCTTTGTAGAATTCGCCAAGGTCCGAAAGCGCCGGCCCATTATTGGGGTCCAGACGAACCGCCTCTTCGAACTCGGCGCGTACGCGTTTGCCAAGGTTGTAGGCGGAGAGAAACGATGCCCGCCCGGCCTTTTCGCCCAGCGCGCGGCCCAGCCACATATGATCGTTGGAGTTTCCGCCATCGAGCCGCACCGCCAGTTCGCACTCGCGGACCGCGGCATCCCACTGCTTGAGTTCGAAGCGCACGCGGCATAAAAGGTTCTTTGCCTGACCCGCGCCGGGGCCGGAAGCGGGAAGAGGCGCGAGCAGGGATAGAGCCTTATCCGCTTCGCCCGCCTGCAAGGCGGCGTTGGCCTGGGCCAGCGTTGCCGGTGCGATCTGCGCGCAGACGGGCAGCGCCGCGGCGAGCAACGCGATGATGGCCAGCCGCCTCACCGCGATACCTTGACCGGCATTCCCTCCTGCAAGGGCTGCCCGTTGGTAGTTCCCGTAGCGACGGTGTCGCCTTCTTCCAGGCCAGAAAGAACATTTACCTGCGTGAGGTTCTGCGTGCCGATGGTGACCGGAACACGAACCAGTTTGTCGTTGACGACCTTATAGACAAAAAACTTGCCGCCCTGCTCGTGCAGGGCCTCGTGCGGCATGGTCAGCGCATTGGGCTGGCTGGAAAGCGTAACCGTGACCGTAACATTGGTCTGTGGCAAGAGGTCTTCCTGGGTGCCGTCGATATCGATCAGCACTTCGCCCACGTTGCGCGTGGTGTAGGTGACAACGGTGACGGGCAGGCGCACGACGGTTCCGTGCCACTCGCGGTCCGGCTTGGCGTCCCACTTGATCGTCACTGTTTGTCCCACCGCCAGACGGCCCAACTCGGGCTCGTCGAAGTAGGCGCGAATACGCTTTTTGTGCAGATCGGCCATCTCGACCAGCAATTTGCCAGCCTCGGCATAGCCAGACTGCATCGCGTCCAAGGTGTAGATGGTTCCCGGGACGGGCGCATAGATCGAGGTCTGCGACTCGACATGCTTGGCGGAGTCTAAAGCAGCTTGCGCTTCGGCCAACGCGGCGCGGGCGCGGTCCACTTCCGCGACGGAGTAGCGATGCTGCGCGTTCTGCTCGGCCGCTTGCAGGCTGGCCTGGGCCGACTGCAACCGTCCCCTGGCCGCGGCCAACTCGCCCTGCGAGGCAGCGCCGGTGGCCGCCAGCTTGGTGAGCGCATCCACGTCGTGTTGAGCCTGATCGCGCGTCAGACGGTCCTGCGCAACGTCGGCCTCGGCGGCCTGGCGTTCGGCCTGCGTACCGTTGTGCAGCGCCGCTTCCAACTGCGCTTCAGCCGCCTTCACGCCACTTTCGGCGCTGGCCACATGCGACCGCGCCTCCATGTCGTTGAGCGTCAGCAGCAGCTTGCCGGCTGGCACCTGGTCGCCCTCTTGCACATAAACGGCCTTGACCGTGGTCGCTAGCGGACTAAAAAACTGATAGTCCGTCACCGGCTCTACGCGGCCGTTGGTGCTGACCTTGTTCTGCAGCAGTTCATGGCGCACCTGCGCCACACGCACCGTTAGCCGATCGCGCAATAAATACCTCGCCGTAAAAAACACGGCAACTATGACGATGACGGCGGCAACCCAGAGCCACAGGCGATTTGTTTGATTTCTAGCTTCTGCCATGAACGTAACCAGAGCCAGTATATAAGAACGGAAAACAGTTGCAGAAGAAACTCATGCACAGGCGGAGACAAATCGCCTGCCGCGCCGGAAAAAACGTACAATATTCACATGGCTACCGAGCGCCGCTATACCGACGACCACGCAAAAGCAGGGCTGGATTTTCCTTTTCCCGCCATCGAAACCTGGCCCAACCAGTTTCCCGGCTACGAAATTCTCATCGACGATCCGGAGTTGACCTCGGTCTGTCCCAAGACCGGCTTGCCCGACTTCGGCATTTTGACGATCCGCTACATGCCCCGCGAGCGCTGCCTGGAACTGAAATCTCTCAAAGAATATTTATTCAGCTATCGCAATCTGGGCATCTTCCAGGAAAATATCGTCAATCAGGTGCTGGAAGACGTGGTCAAGGCCTGCGATCCGGTCTGGGCCGTGGTCAAGGGCGAGTTCCGGCCTCGCGGCGGAATCGGCACCACGGTAGAAGCACGCTGGCCGCGGCCCAAAGCCTGACCGCCATTCGTCAGCTGGCTTTATCAGGGCAAGGCTTTTGAGGCGGATGAAAAATGCCGATGCAAGGCTGATCTGGACAATGTATTGAAGGGTACGGGCTTGAGCCCGTACGTCTAGCCGAACAAAATATCAATAGGCTTTAGCCCTGAGGGGTGTTTTTCAACCTCTTTGGACTTGTGCCTCGGTTTGATTGGCATCCGGTCGGCATTTGTCAGCTTTACCGGCAAGGTGCAATCATGATGCATTGTTTCGCCATGGATTCAGAGTTGTAGTCGCTTGACATCTTTTCTCCAATCCGCGCGCCGCCTCGGCCCAGCTCAAGTTACGCTGTTGTTGCTGATCGCGCTCAATCTGCTCAACTATCTCGACCGCTACATTCTCTCTGGCGAGATTGCGCCCATTCAGCAGGAGTTTCATGCCAGCGATCACCAGATGGGATTGCTGGCCACCGCGCTGTTTGTCTTTTACATGCTCGCCGCGCCGCTGACGGGCTGGCTGGGCAACCGGCAATCGCGCAAGCATCTGATCATCGCCGGCGCGGTGTTGTGGAGCCTGGCGACACTGGGCACGGTGTGGGTGCACAGCTATTGGACGCTCTACATCCGGCAGGCCTTCGTTGGCATCGGCGAGGCCACATTTGGCATTTTCGCTCCGGCCGTGATCGCGGATTTTTATCCCGAGCGCGAGCGCAACCGGATTCTGTCGATGTTCTACGTAGCCATTCCCGTTGGCGCGGCGCTGGGCTATCTGGCGGGCGGACAGTTGGGCGGCCTGTGGGGCTGGCGCGCCCCGTTCTTCATCTGCGCGATTCCAGGCTTCGTGGTTGCCGCGCTCTACGGATGGTTTGCTCACGAGCCGGAGCGCGGCTGCTGCGACCAGATTCACTCGACGCTGGATCGCGCAACCTTCAAGGGCTTGTTTCGCAATCGCGCCTATCTGGCGGCCAGCTTCGGGTTAGCCATGCTGACCTTTGCCATGGGCGGCCTCTCCTGGTGGATGCCAGAGTTTTTGCGCCGCTTCGCCGGGCTCTCCATGGGCAACTCTAGCTTGGTTGTTGGCGCCATCACGGTTGTTGACGGCATTGCCGGTACGGTCGTGGGTGGCTGGCTCGCGCAGCGCTGGCTACGCACCAATCATCGCGCTCTCTATCTGCTCTCGTTCTGGAGCGTGGCCCTTACCTTGCCCTTCGGCATTCTCGTCTTCTTCGGTCCGCCGTCGTTGGCCGTGCCCTCGCTCTTCGCCGCCGAGTTTTTCCTCTTCCTCAATACCGGACCGCTGAATGCCGCCATCGTCAATTCGGTGACCGCGCCGATCCGCGCCACGGCCGTGGGCCTGAATTTCTTCATTATCCATTGCTTCGGCGATACCTTCTCGCCGCAGATCATCGGCGCCATCTCTGACCGCGTACAAAGCCTGCGCATGGCCATGGGTGCAACGCTGGTTGCGTTGGTTCTCTCCGGAACGATCTTGTGGGCTGGCGCCAAGGTTGCGCCGCCGCTGGAAGAGACGGAAGAGTCATCGCTCGAAGAAGACGATGAAGATTCCGCAGAGCCGTTGCCCGATCCGGCGTAATAAAACTTGCCGGAGCGCCGGGTAGGTTCTCTATTTTTCCGGCAAGTTCACTTTGTCTTTGGAATTCATAAACGCGCGATGGCTGCCCTGCGAGCGCAGGTTGGGATCGTTGACGGGTGGCTGCTCCTGTTCGGCCGTGAAGCCACGCGCCAGCAGCGGATTGGGCCGGAACTTCGGCGGACCTCCGTAAAACTGCCGTGAGTGGCTCAGAACCATCCCCGCGCGGCCGTGCATGGGTTGCACTATGCCGCGAATCTGCACGTTCATGTCGCGATATTTGTTGAGTTCGCCGACCTCTTGCCGGTCCTCGCGATAGCTGATCACCGTGAAGCGGCATTTGTCGTCGCTCAACTCCGGCGCGCAGAGATCGAGGAATCGCGTTCCGTCGGGCAGTTGCACCACGTCGTAAACATGCGCGGCAATGCAAACTTCTTTATCGAGCATGCGCGCGGCTTGGTCGGCGGTGACGCAGGGCTTGGGTTTGGCCGCGAAGGCAGGCGCGGAAGCGCCCAGGAGAGCGACGGCAAATGCCGAGGGAAGGCTGAGCCGCATGAGAGTTCTCCAAGATTTGTTGCTGCTAGCGTAGCGCGAAACCTGCGTTTAGGGAAGAACTTGGACGGATCTACATGTGTAATGGATATACTATTGAAACAGATATACAATGATAATGTATATCCAGATAGGATTTTGTTTTCGAGGGGGAGATATGCGCGTGGCAAAGTGGGGCAACAGTCTGGGGCTGCGCATTCCCGCGGAGATGGCCGAGCAGTTGCAACTCGCGCCTGGAGTTGAAGTGCGGGCTCGTGTGACCAAACGGGGCACGCTGGAGATCTCGCGCGACCGCCGGCGCGAGGAAGCCATTGAGAAGATGCGCCAGTCGCGATTCGTGCTGCCCGAGGATTACGTTTTCAACCGCGACGAACTTTATGAGCGATAGCGTATTTTTCGATACAAACATTCTTGTCTATGCGTTTGCGTCAAAAAAGTCGGATGTGCGGAGTGTGCGCCAGGATGCCGCGCAAAAGATTGTGATTCAGGGTGGGGTAATCGGCGTCCAGGTGCTGAACGAGTTCGTACAAGTTTGCCGGAAGAAGATGCTACTCGACTGGGCGCAGATTGAGTGGGCACTCCAGGCGATCTACGGACTGTGCCAAAATGCCGCTCCGACGACGATGGAGACACATGAGATGGCCGTCAACTTCTCCCGGCGATACGGATTGCATATCTACGATTCACTGATGATCGCCGCGGCAGTTCAATGCGGTTGCTCGACGATCTATAGCGAAGACCTGCAACACGGCCAGGTGATCGACGGCGTGCGGATCGTGAATCCGTTTGCGCAGATTTGATCAGTTGAATCGCTCATCTTGGATAGCAAACCCTATTTCCCACATGTTAGTGGGACAGACACAAATGCTTCGACATTGAAAGGTCTTCCATTCAGAAGGAACGGGCTGTATTTGTATTGACGAACGGCATTGAGAACCGGATCGATGAGAATCCTTGGGCCTGAGATTGCTTGTGCATGCAGAACCTCTCCATGTTTGCTGATTTCGATATATACGACCACCGTTCCTGTTATTAGCGGCCCCATCGGAATGGGTTTGCAGACGGGATTAACTTTATGTAGGAGAAGTTTCTCTGCAACTTGCGGGCTGAGCCGAATTTCTATGTCGGACGGGATGCGAGTGCTGGGAGCACTTTGAGCGCGGGACGATCGCACTTGGAAGGAAAGAGTCAGAAGGAGGCAAACCATCAGACAAAATCTCAACATCGCGCTAGTTTACTCCGTTAGCGATCGGTGAGCAAGGATTCGCAGTGCCCCTTCTGTGACGCTGCATATTGGTTTTGTTCTCACTCCATAGGGCTTGAAGCGCTGAGATAAGTTAGTTCGGTTCTTCCGGGACGATTTGCGTCAGGACGAAATCACGCATCGATTTTCCATTACGACGCAATAGCACCACAAACTCTACGCGTAATGGCTCTCCACGTAGTGGTCGAGGATGGTTTGGAACTCCTCGACGATCTTGTCGCCGCGCAGCGTGGTGGAGAGCTTGCCATCGATGTAGACCGGGGCCTTGGGCTCCTCGAAGGTGCCGGGCAGCGAGATGCCGAGGTTGGCGTGCTTGGATTCGCCGGGGCCGTTGACGACGCAGCCCATGACGGCGAGCTTGAGCTCCTCGACGCCGGGATATTTCTTGCGCCACTCGGGCATCTGCGCGCGCAGATAGCCCTGAATCCGCTCGGCCAGTTCCTGGAAGTAAGTGCTGGTGGTGCGGCCGCAGCCGGGGCAACTGGTGACTTGCGGCATAAAGCTGCGGATGGAGAGCGATTGCAGAATCTGTTGCGCGGCCTGCACCTCTTCGGTGCGGTCACCGCCTGGCTTGGGCGTGAGCGAAACGCGAATGGTATCGCCGATGCCGGCTAAAAGCAGCGGGGCCAGTCCCGCAGTGGAGGCGATCAGTCCCTTGGCGCCCATGCCGGCCTCGGTGAGTCCCAGATGCAGCGGATAATCGCAGCGGGCGGCCAGCCGCGTGTACACGTCAATGAGGTCGCGGACGCCGGAGACCTTGGCCGAAAGCAGGATCATGTCATGGCCCAGGCCGTAATGCTCGGCGGCGGCAGCCGATTCCAGCGCGCTGGCGATCATGGACTCGATCATGACTTCGCGCACGGGCAGCGGCTCGGCCAGACGGCTGTTCTCGTCCATCTTGCGCGCCAAAAGCGCCTGATCGAGCGAACCCCAGTTGACTCCGATGCGGACCGGTTTCTGGTTTTCGACGGCGCACTCGATCATGATGCGGAAGTTGTCGTCGTCTTTGCGGCCGATGGAAACGTTGCCGGGATTGATGCGGTACTTGGCCAGCGCGCGCGCCGTGGCCGGATATTTTTTCAGCAGCAGATGGCCGTTGTAATGAAAGTCGCCGACGATGGGCACACGCAGACCGCGCGCTTCCAGCTTTTCAATGATGTGGGGAACCGCGGCGGCGGCCTCTTCGTTGTTGACGGTGACGCGAACAATCTCCGAACCGGCCAGGGCCAGGGCCGCGACCTGTTCGGTGGTGGCCGCAACGTCGGCCGTGTCGGTGTTGGTCATCGACTGCACCACGACGGGAACCTGCCAGCCGGCGCGAACGTGACCGATTTGAACGGTGGGGGTTTTTCTGCGCTGAATCTCTGCCATGCAAGTAGTTTAAACGGCGGGCCGCCGGTGGTGTGAGAAGGGGCGCAAGGCTGGATGAGAAGTTTGAATATCTTTTGTGAAATCAAATGGATCGCTGGCTTCAGCCGGTCCAGAATTTTTCTTTCCAAGTTCCATCCAAAGCGAGTCCCAGGAAATTCGCGCAGGCATTCATGAAGCTGCACGTGTTCTGTGCCGATATACAACGATAAGCAGTTGTAGGCGAAGGGTTAGACGCACGGCGCCTGGCGGGGCGCACGCAGATGAAATTGTTTAGTACAAAGCCGTTATTTCTAGGGAGGTTGAAGCCTTGGCAGGCGCTGCTGTTGGCCTACGGTTTGATGGTCCCACTGGTGATCGCCGACTTGTTTGCCGATCCCGAGGTTCACTTCTCGGTCTTTTATCTGGTTCCGGTGGCGATCGCGGCCTGGCGAGCCTCGTTGCGTTCGGCGATTGTTCTCAGCATCGTTTCCGCTGTGACCTGGGATGCCATGGAATTGATGGATGGAACTTCAACAGACAAGTTCTGGATCCACATATGGAACCTGGGAACGCGGCTATTTTTTTATATCGTTGTTACAGTTTTGCTGCACCATCTGCGCGTGACCATGGATTGGTTGATCAAAATCAGCCGCAACGATCCGTTGACCCGGCTCTTGAATCACTCCGCTTTTATTGAGACGGTCGACGAAGAGTTGCTGCGCCAGCAGCGCAACGGCGAATGGGTCTCACTAGCCTTTTTGGATCTGGATCACTTCAAACAGATCAATGACCAGCAAGGCCATCAGGCGGGCGACCGGGCGTTGATGGCCGTAGCCAAGGTGTTACGCGGGCGGTTGCGTAGAACCGACAAAATCGGCCGTTTGGGCGGCGACGAATTTGCGATTCTCATGCCAGAAACCGATAGCGCGGGAGCGCGAGCGATTCTGTCGCCGCTGCGCGAGATGCTGAAAAACGCTCTGGCGCGCGAGCAGTTTCAGGTTACCTTCAGCGTCGGCGTGGTCAGTTGCGATTACTGCATGGACGGTAAACGGTTGCTGCAGGAGGCCGATGCGCTGATGTACGAGGTCAAACGCAACGGCCGAGACAATCTGCTGCAACGCGAGATGGCAGGCTGATGCCGCTGCCATCTCCGGTTGACGCTAAATTTTGTTGATCTGGGCCAAAGCGCGTTGGCTGGGTGTGGTGCCCGCGCCAGGCACGTCGGGCGCAATGTAGTAGCCGCCTTCGATCTTAGCCGGATGTTCCATCCAATCGCGCAGCCAGGGAATGTATTCCAGCAGCGAGCAAGCCGGGTGCGCGAAGCAGAGATGCTGATGGACCTGAACCATGTCGCCAACGTGTGGGGCGACGGGCAGGCTGTAGCTATAGGCCAGTTCGGCGACCTGCAAAAATTCCGTGATACCGGCAAGGCGAACCGCGTCGGGCTGTACGTAGTGTACGGCGCCGGCATGAATGAAGTCGCGAAAGGCCGAGGCGGTGTAGAGCTGCTCACCCAGCGCGATAGGCGTGCGAATGGTCTCGGCCAAACGGCGATGGCCCTCCACGTCGTCGAAATAAATGGGCTCTTCGATCCACGTAATATCGAAGTCGGCGAGCCGGCCGGCGGTCTGGATGGCCTGCGGCAGGCTCCAGCGGCCGTTGGCGTCGGTCATGATGCGAACATCCGGTCCCAGCGCGCGGCGCACCGCCTCGATGCGGCGCAGGTCTTCGTTGGGATTCGGTGAGCCGAGCTTGATCTTGACGGCGCGATAGCCCTCTTCCTCGATCAGCCGTTTGCAATCGGAGACGACGGTTTCCAGCGGCCAGTTGAGCCAGCCGCCATCGGTGTTGTAGGCTTCGACTTTTTTTGTTGGCGAGCCGCCCAGCAACTTCCACAGCGGCAATCCGGCCTCTTTGGCCTTCAGATCCCAGAGCGCAATGTCGATGGCGCCCAGAGCAAGATGCGTGATGCCCGCGCGGCCGACCCAGTAGATCGGAGAGTTTTTATGCAGCTTCTCCCACAGCGCGCGCACCTCGCGTGGATCTTCGCCGATCAGTAGCGGTCCATAGCTGTTGACGATACAGTCAACAATGATCCGGTCGGTGGCCAGATGCGCGTGCGTGCCAGAGAATCCGTAACCAATGTGGCCGGTATCGGTGTGGATAGCGACGCCGGGCGCGCCCCAGTGGGTGAGTGAGTGAGTGCTGTCTGCAATGCCGCCGCGCGTGACCGGGGCATGAAGGATAAAGGGCTCGAGTTTTGTAATCTTCATGATTGAGAGTGCTTCACTTCATGATAGCGTTGCGCGGCGACAGAATCCATTCGGATGCGGCCGACTTTTGACAAACTCGTAAAATAACTCACAATTTCACGAATGCAGTAAACCCCGAAATGGCTAAAGTCTGCGAAATTATTGGCGAATCAAAGTACGGGCTTAAGCCCGTACTCTTCGTGCCCCAAAGGCCGTGCCCAGCAAAGATGGCAATTTCAGAGGCTCCTTAGATCTCGATCTTCACTGGCCAGGTCTTCCAGATATCGGCGCAGTAGTCGCGGATGGCGCGGTCGGAGGAGAATTTGCCGATGCGAGCTACGTTGAGAATCGACATACGTGTCCAGCGGTCGGTCTCCGAATATACTTGATCGACATAGTCCTGACATTCGATGTAGGACTGATAGTCGGCGAAAAGCATGTAGGGATCGTGCTGTAGCAGCGATTCGGTCAGGGGCACGAAGAGATCGCGGTCGCCATGCGAGAATTCGCCGGTGGCCAGCGCGTCGATGATCTCGCGCAACTGCTCGTTGGCCTCGTAGATGGCGCGCGGATTGTAGCCCTCGGCCTTTTTCTGCTCGACCTGCTGCGCGGTGAGGCCGAAGAGGAAGAAGTTCTCCGCGCCAACCTCTTCGCGAATCTCGATGTTGGCGCCGTCGAGCGTGCCCACGGTGAGCGCGCCATTCATGGCGAATTTCATATTGCCGGTGCCCGAAGCCTCCAGGCCGGCCAGCGAGATCTGTTCGGAGAGATCGGCGGCCGGATAGACGCGATGGCCGAGCTTGACGTTGTAGTTGGGCAGAAAGACCACTTTGAGCCGGTCGCGGACCAGTGGATCGCCATGGATGACGGCGGCGATCGAGTGGATGAGTTTGATGATGAGCTTGGCCATGCGGTAGCCGGGCGCCGCCTTGCCACCAAAGATAAAGGTGCGCGGCTGCATGACGATGTCGGGATGATGCTGGATGCGTTTGTAGAGAGTGAGAATGTGTAGCACCTTCAAGTGCTGGCGTTTGTACTCGTGCATGCGCTTGACCAACACATCGAACATCGAGCGCGGATCGACGGCGATGCTCAGCGTGCGGTTGATGTAGTCGGCGAGCCGTTGCTTGTTGTAGAGCTTAATGTCACGCCACTCGCTGGCAAAATCCGGATCCTCGGTGAGGGGTTCCAGCTTGCGCAGCTTTTCCAGATCGTAAATCCAACTGGAACCGAGCCGCGCGGTGAGCTGGTGGGCCAGCCGGGGATTGGAGAGCACCATCCAGCGGCGCGGTGTGACGCCGTTGGTCTTGTTGGAAAACTTTTCTGGGGTGAGTTCGTAAAAATCGCGCAGAACGCTGCTCTTGAGCAACTCAGTGTGCAGCGCGGCGACGCCGTTGACAGCATGACTGCCGAGCGTGGCCAGATGCGCCATGCGCACATAGCGCTCGGCACCCTGTTTGATGATCGAGAGACGGCGCAGGCGGTCTTCATCGCCCGGGTAACGCAAGCGGACATCCTCGAGATGGCGGCGGTTGATTTCTTCGATGATCTCCAGGTGGCGGGGCAGCAGCGCGCCAAAGAGCGAGACCGGCCACTTTTCCAGCGCCTCGGGCATGAGCGTGTGATTGGTATAGGAGAGCGTGTGCGTGGTGGTATTCCAGGCCGTATCCCAGTCGATCTGATTTTCGTCGATCAGCAGCCGCATCAGTTCGGCGACCGCGATGGCCGGATGCGTATCGTTCATCTGCACGGTAAAGCTGCGGAAGAGGTCGGAGATTGGCCGCTCTTGCGCCTTTTGAATCTTCAGAATGTGTTGCAGCGAGCAGGAGACAAAGAAAAACTGCTGTTCCAGGCGAAGTTGCTTGCCTTGAATCTGCTCGTCGTTGGGATAGAGGATTTTGGAGATGTTTTCGGAGTCGACTTTTTCGCTGACCGCGGCAAAAAAATCGCCGGTATTGAAGCTCTCGAAGTTGAAGGACTCGACGGCCTGCGCCGACCACAGGCGCATGGTGTTGGCCGTGTTGGTGCGGTAGCCGAGAATGGGCGTGTCGTGGGGAATGCCGCGGACCAGACGGTCGGGAATCCAGCGTACCTGGAACCGGCCCTGCGCGTCGACAAATTTTTCCGTGTATCCGCCGAACTTGACTTCGACGGCGTCCTCGGGCCGTTCCAGCGCCCAGGGATTGCCCAAGCGAAGCCACTTATCAGTGGTTTCCACCTGCCAGCCATCGCTGATTACCTGATCGAAGATGCCGTACTCATAGCGGATGCCGTAGCCGATGGCGGGAATGTCGAGAGTAGCCAGCGAATCCATGAAGCAGGAGGCAAGCCGGCCCAATCCGCCGTTGCCCAGCCCTGGCTCGGCCTCCTGCTCAATCAAAGTCTCCAGATCGAGGCCGAGCTTTTGCATGGCTTCTTCGGCATCTTCGTAGATCCCCAGGTTGATCAGATTGTTGGCCAGATGTGGCCCGGTTAAAAACTCGGCCGAAAGATAGCAGACCACGCGCACATCCTGGGCGCGGTAGTTCAGCACGGTCTGAATCCAGCGCTCGACCAGCCGGTCGCGAACTGTGTTCGCCAGCGCCATATAGAGGTCGTTCAACGTTGCCCGGTCGCGCGAGCGGCCCTGCACGAAGAACAGATTGTCAAGAAACGAGTGCGCCAAGGCGTCTGCGCCAGCGGCGGTTCGTTGGGTCTTCGAGGAACCTTCGGGGCCAAGGTCGGGAAGGACGGGAGCAGTCATGACGCACCTCGTATCGCAGAGTAAGGTGACGGGCCGTGCGCCTGCACGGCGCGGCAGCAGGTCTGTGAAGCCTTAGCACCACAATAGGTCCCGGGAAAGAGCATTGCGTGAAGGATTGATCAAAAAAACGCTGCCTTTGTGAAAACGGGAAATTCCAGCCGGGCGTGGGAACCGGCGCAAGCGATCAATCAACGAGTTTTTTACCTGTAGAACGAAGGAGTTGCCTTGGCCAGATACTGACAGCTGTGTACATGAATATGATAATCATGTACATTTGTGCTACCCTCACTGAAGAGGTGTCACCATGGCAGTTGCGAGCAGCCAGATCATGCATAAACATTTCCGGCTCGATGCCGCGAAGCTGAAACGGGCGCAGAAGGTACTCGCCGCGGCCACGGAGACCGAGGCGGTAGAACGCGCGCTCGATCTGGCGATTCTCGAACACGAACGCAACCGGATCGCGGCGGATGCTAACCGGCAGTTCCTGATGAGTGGCGCCGCGATCCGCGATGTCTTCGACGCAACCCCGGAGTAGCCGATGCCGGTTCTCTTCGATTCATCGGTCTATATCCGCGCCTTGCGGGAGCCTGGAGAGTGGCGGATACTTTTTGAGCGCTGGGCGCGCGAGACTCCGCTATGGCTGAGCGCAGTGGTTCTGGAAGAGCTTTATGCCGGTGCGGGGGCGAGCGACAGGCGCTTTGTGGCCAAGTTGGAGCATGACTTCGAACGGGCGGAGAGAATTCTGGTTCCCAGTTTGAAGGATTGGGTTCATGCCGGCAGAATTCTGGCGCATGTCGGGCAAAAATTCGGATATGAGCAGATTGGCCGGGCGAGATTGACCAACGATGCGTTGATTGCGGTGAGCGCGGCGCGGGTGGGAATTGTGGTGTTGACGGCGAACCGCAAAGACTTTGCCCGGCTGGCGGAGTTTTGCCCGCTGCAATGGCAAGTAGCAACTGGCTGAGTGTTTCCATCGAGACGGGCCTCGGCCAGACAGTACAATCGACGCAGGATGAAGGACGATCTGAACTCAACTTGCGCGGCAGAAAGTGCTGCTGGCGGCAGCCGGTTTCTCCGCGCCTGTTTGCGCCAGCCAGTGGATCGGACACCGGTCTGGTTTCTGCGTCAGGCGGGCCGCTATATGGCCGAGTACCGCGAGGTGCGCAAGCATCACACGCTGGTGGAGATCTGCAAACAGCCGGAGCTGGCCGCCGAGGTGACGGTTACCGCCGCCGAAAAGCTCGGTGTCGATGCGGCGATCATCTTTGCCGATTTGCTGTTGCCGCTCGAACCGATGGGCCTGGACTTCGAGTTCCAGACCGGCGAGGGGCCGGTGGTGCACCGGCCGCTGCGCACGGCAGACGATATTGCCGCGCTTCGCACCGACCGCGCCGGAGAGCTGAGTTATGTGGCCCGGGCGATCGAAAAAGTCGCGGCGCACTTTGGCGATCAACTGGCCGTGATCGGCTTTTGCGGCGCGCCTTACACGCTGGCCAGCTACATGATCGAGGGCGGCGGCTCGCGCAATTACATCGAGACCAAGCGGTTGATGTATGCCGAGCCCGCGGCGTGGGCCAGGCTTTTGGACAAGCTCGTCGAGGTGCTGACGGAGTACTGCCGTTTGCAGGTCGAAGCCGGCGCCGATGCGATTCAGATATTCGATAGCTGGGTGGGATCGCTGGGGCTGAGCGATTATCGAGACTACGCCTTTGATGCGTCGCAGCGGCTGGTGCGCGCGGTGCAGGCAATGGGCGTGCCGGTGATCTACTTTGGCGTGGAGACGGCCGGGTTGCTGGGCCAGATGGCCGGGACCGGCGCCGATGTCATCGGCCTCGATTGGCGGCAGCCAATCGATGAAGCCTGGCGTGCGGTTGGCTACGGTCATGCCGTGCAGGGCAACCTCGATCCCATCACGCTCTTCGCGCCGCCAGAGGTGCTGGAAGCGCGCGTGCAAGAGATTCTTCGCGCCGCCGGCGGCCGGCCCGGACACATCTTCAATCTCGGCCACGGCATCGTGCCCGGCACGCCGGTGGAAAACGTCCAGGCGGTGGTGAAGATCATCAAAGAACAGGGACTAAGGACTAGGGACTAAGGACCAGAAGCAAGCTGTTAGCTTTCAGCTCTCAGTTTATGGTTGCGATACGCTACTGCTTTTCGCTGAAAACCGACTGTTGTCAGCTCGATTCTGACCCCTGACCCCTAACCCCTGATCACTGTTCTCATCCCCCAACGGAGCTTGTGCATGGGAAAACAGGCGGTTTTACTTCTGGCGCATGGGACGCCGGAGACGGTCGAGCAGATTCCCGAGTATCTGCGCAACGTGACCAGTGGCCGGCCGCTGCCGCCGGCCGTGGTCGAGGAGATTCAGCATCGTTACACGCTGATCGGCCATAGTCCGCTGACTGAAATCACTTTTGCGCAGGCGCGGCTGGTTGAAGCTGAGCTGGCGGCAACCGGCGCGCCGGTTCCTGTTTATGTGGGCATGCGCAACTGGCGGCCGTATATCGCCGAAGTGGTGCGGCAGATGCGCGACGACGGCGTCGGGGAGTTTGCCGCCATCGCCATGGCGCCGCAGAACTCGCGCACCAGCGTTGGTCTCTATCGCCGCGCGGTCGAGGCCGAGGCGGCGGAGCTGCGCTTTGATTTTGTGGCAGGATGGGCCGATCACCCGCTGCTGGCCGAGGCCTTTGCCGAACGGCTGTACGCAGCCTGGGAAAAGCTGAGCGCAGAGGCCAGCGCGCCGGTGCCAGTACTGTTTACCGCGCACAGCGTGCCCGTGCGCACCATTGAAGCTGGCGATCCCTATGCTGGCGAGGCGCGGCGTACCGCGGAGTTGGTAGCGGAGCGCGTTGCCGGCATTCCACACTGGTGGTTTGCCTTCCAGAGCCAGGGCGCTAGCGGCGGACCCTGGCTGGGGCCCAGCGTCGAAGAGACGCTCGACAAACTCGCCGCCGAGGGCGTTAAACATCTCGTCTTGCAGCCCATCGGTTTTCTCTGCGATCACGTCGAGATCTTGTACGACGTCGATATCCTATTTCGCGACTATGCCGCCCGGCTGGGGATAACGCTGGAGCGGCCCGAATCGCTCAATGCCTCGCCCGCGTTGGCAATGGCTCTTGCACAGATCGCCCGCCAAGGGCTTTCCCGGTTGAAAGATGAAGCGGCATGCTAGAATATCATCATTTGAAATCAATTGTTTACGCGGCAAGTTACGGATGATAATCTGTAAACGATTACCAGTGGATCTTGTGCTAGTTGCCGTGCATCTACGAGTCCAGATGCACGGCGCTACAATTGTTAAAGAACTATCAGTATATTTTTCCACGGGTTTCTGACGTGGAGGCGTAACAAAGCGCCGGGGGCCGTGTTTGGATTCAAGGAAACATATAATGGCGACTCCCAATTTTCTATGAGGAGATAACGACTGTGCAAGATGTCAGCGCACGGGGTGCTCTTGCCGGGGGCATCGTGGAAATGGATGCGGTTAAAGTCCGTGTCTACTGTGAAAAGTGCGGTAGCGATAAAGTTCGCCGGGTTTACCGCAAGGGCTTTCTGCAAGAAACAATCTATCCGATCTTTGGCTATTATCCCTGGAAGTGCATGCGTTGCGGCGAGAAGGTTTTTCTACGCAAACGGAACCGGCTCCGCAGCAAAGATTACGTCGAATAAGTTCCTTGGCCTGGAACGAATGTGGTGAATCTGAAATCCTTCGCGGAACAACCGCAGGTTCTTCGACTGCGTTTGGCGCAACAAGCGCGGCAAACTACGCAGGATGACGGTGCTTTTAGAATGCTCATTTCAGAGACAGCACACTAAGAGTGAAGGAGATTTCGGGCCAGGAATAAAACGTTGGCGGGCCGCTCGGCCAGCCGGCGCATGAAGTAGGGATACCACTCGGTTCCAAAGGGAACATAGACGCGGACGTTGTAGCCTTCGCGTACCAGTTGGCGCTGCAAATCGCGGCGCACTCCATATAACATCTGAAATTCGAAGCCGGCGGAGCTGATCAGATTGACGCGCGCGTATTCCTTGATGGCCGCGATAATGGATTCATCGTGCGTGGCGATGGCGTGATAGATGCCGCTGTTCAGCAGCATCTTGGCCAGCCGCAGATAGTTGGCATCCACGTCGGTTTTGCGCGGAAAAGCTACGAGCGGCGGTTCGTTGTAGGCGCCCTTGCACAGGCGGATGCGGATGCCTTCTTTGAGCAGTTGCTCCATATCGGCCAGCGAGCGGTAGAGATAGGCCTGGATCACTACGCCGGTGCTGCCGTGCAACTCGCCGTGGGAATGGATGTGGCGGACGATATTCAGCGTGGACTGCGTGAGGCTGGAATCCTCCATGTCGATACGGACAAAGTTGTGTACCGCGCTAGCGTGCTCGGCCAAAGTTCTGGCAATCAGTTCGGCCAGCGCGGGCGATAGATTGAGGCCCATCTGGCTGAGCTTGACACTGATGTTCGCGTTGAGTCCCTCGGTGTGAATGGCGGCGAGCATCTGGTGGTAAACCTCGGCGGCCGAGTGTGCTTCGGCCTCGTTGGTGACGCTTTCGCCCAGCGAGTCGAGGGTGACGGCGATGCCCTGGCGATTGACGGCTTCGGTTACCCGTAGAGCGTCATCCTGTTTCATGCCGGCGATAAAGCGGGAGTTGAGACGGGTGCCCAGCTTGGAGCGCTCGCAAAACTGGCGCAGAGCGTAATTGCGCGAGAGAGCAATCAAGGCAGAACGAAGAATCGGCATCGGACGCCTCGCAGCAGAAAACGCGCCATGAGCGCGCTTCGTGGACAGATTAGTTTCGCATATTGCGGGCCGGTGCGGCGAAAGAACCGGCGTAGGCAGAAACGGAAATCTTCCCTAAACGGGTATGGCGGCCGAGTCGGAATCGCCTGATTGGGTCGCAGCATCCTATGCAAGGATGAGGGCAGGTGCGGCGATGAACGTACGGATTTTGGGGATGGGATTGCTTTTTCTGGCGGCAGAGGCGGCCTGCCTGGGACAAAGCCTGCCGCCGACGGTGGGCGAATCGCTTTCGGGCAAGCAGAGTGCGGTCGCCGATACCATTCGTGGCAAAAAAGCTGTGTTGGTAGCCAGCTTCAGCCGCGAGTCCGGCGACGGCGCCACCATCTGGATGCATGCGCTGGCGGCCGATCCGGTTCTGGCGCAGGTAGAACTGCGGCAACTGGTGATGCTTGGGCAGGCGCCAGGGTTTGTGCGCGGATTTATCAAATCCGCGATGCGCAAAGGCATGCCGCAAGCAAACCAGGATCGCACCTTTGTTCTAACCGCCGATGAAAAATCCTGGCGGGCCTTCTTTGGCGTTACCGGAGACAAGGATGCCTACGTTGTGGTGCTCGATGCCGGCGGAAACCTGCTTTGGCGTGGCCACGGGCGCGAGCAGGATCTGGAAGCCACTGTGCGTCAGGCGTTGCTTCAGGCAGGCCAGCGATAATGGCCAACGGCATGATTGGGCCGGAAGGCTGCCAGCGGCGTTTGCTCCACGCCACGGCCGATATTGTGAATCACCTGCATGCCGAGCAGCGGATCGGTGCCTGCGACCATGCCAATATGCGTCTGTCCGGAGACGAGCAGCCAGGTCAGGATGTCGCCCGCTTCAATCGGCGGAGGAAAGCCGTCGCCAGCGGCCGGTTTAGCGGCCAACCAGAGCTGCGCTCCGGCGCGCTGAAAGTACGCTTGAAGATTCAGCACGCGGCGGTGGTCGATGTTGGTGTCGGTGCGCTTTTGGCCCCAGGCCTTGCGGGCCGGATAGGCATCGAAGTTCTTCGCCATGTCCTTGTGGACCAGCTTTTGCAGGTCCAATCCCAGCCCATCGCGCGCGGCGCGGATCACCACATCGGCACAGACCCCGGTCGAGCGCGGCACGTCGCCGTTGGGGTAGGGAATCGCCATCCAGGTTGGATCGTAGCTGGTGGTGACGCCAATCTGTGCGCGCGCGGCGGCGGCCAGCCGGGGGCCGTTGGCGCCTGCTGCTGCCAACGGCTGTGCTCCGGCAATGAAAGCCGCAAACGAGGCAAGAAATTCTCTGCGCTTCATCTGCATCTCCGCGTTTATTTCACCTCATAGAGCGTGCTGCCGTGGGCCGGCAGGGTGACGGAGATTTCTTTGGAGTCCTTAGTCGTCGAATCGTCCCATGCGTTATGGGCCGAGTGTTTGGCGCCGTCGAGGCCGAGCTGCTTCCAGGTCGTTTTCAATGTAATGGGGCTCGAACCGAGATTGAAAAAAGCGAAATACTCGGCGTAGCCGCGGTCGCCGGGCTGGCTGATGGTTGCCCGCCAGACGCGGGCATTTTCAAAGCCGGGGCCGAGCGTTGTTTGATCGACGGGACGGCTGTAGGTGGCATTCTGATCGACAAAGAGTGCCGTCTGATTGGTGACCAGCGAACGGGTGAAGTCGTCGAGTTTGGTCAGATTGGTGCCGAGGATCAGCGGTGAACGCGTGATGCACCAGAGCGTGAATTCGGTGCGCTGCTCGTCTTGCGTCAGATGCGATTGGCGCGCTGGACCCAGGCCAGGGTAGGGGCCCAGCCAGCCTTCGGGCAGCATATCGGCATCGGGCCAACTGCCCGGGCCGGTATAGGCGAACCATTTGGCCAGCATGTCGAAGTCGCCTTGCAGACCGAAGGGATAACCATCGTCGGTGTGCTTGGCAAACTCCCAGGCATCCCAGTGGTCGTTGGTGATGCGCCACATCTGCGCGTATTTGGCGACCTCGGCGGCGTGATGGATGTCGGTGGGGCCGGGCGAGAGGCTGAGCACGATGGGCCGGCCGGTCTTGCGGATGGCCTCGGCGATCTGGCGGATTTCAGTGGGCCGGTAGGGATGGTCGGAGATGCAATCGACCTTGAGAAAATCCAGTCCCCAGGCGGCGTAGAGCTTGAGCATGGAATCGTAGTAGGCCTGGCCGGCGGCGTTGTCTTTGATGCCCCAGTTGCCATCGTCCCAGGGGCACGGCGATGTCTGATCGGCGGCATCGATGGCGTGGAAGTTGGTTCCGGCGATGGGCAGATTGGCGGCGACCACCTGGCGGGGAATGCCGCGAACGATATGAATGCCAAATTTGAGGCCCTGGGAATGGAGCCAGTCGGCCAGCGGCTTGAAGCCCGCGCCATTGGCGGCCGAGGGATAACGCGCCGCGTCGGGGATGAGCAGGCCGTTCTGGTTCCAGAGATATTTGCGTGTTTCGAGATCCTTGCCGCGCGGGTCGGCCATGTACCAGCCCTCGTCGATGACGGCGTACTTCCAGCCAAAACTTTGGAGATCGGCGAGCACGGCGGCGTTGGCGCGGAACTGCTCTTCGTCGATGGTAAAGCCGTACGAGTCCCAGCTGTTCCAGCCCATAGGCGGCGTTGGCGCCGGGTTTTGTCCATGACTCAAGACGGGAAGAGAGAGCAGGAGAACGAAAAAGAGTGAGACTGGAAGCGCGAGCTTGGTCATGTGGAAACGTATACCACACTGGCGTGGAGGTTAGGCAAGCATTTGCTGAATCGTCCGCCGCTGAGAGATTTGTTTCGCAAGAAATATTCAGCGGCCGGAAAGCGGTTTATCCTACGTGAGTCGAGAAAAGATGCAGAAGGAGTTCTCATGAGAAAACTAACTTGGGGTCGGCTGGTGAGCGGCGTTGCCGCAGTCGCGATTTTTGCCGGTGGATGCTCGCCGGTTTCCTGGCAGGCCCAGGCGCAGACCGCGCCGGTTCCGGCTCTATTCACCAGCGATATTCACTTCGAGCCTTTCTGGGATCCGGCTAAGGCCGTGCGGCTGGCTGCCGCGCCGGTGAACGAGTGGGAGGAAATACTGGCGGCTCCGGATTCTGCCGACCGCCAGGCGCAGTGGGCGGCTGTCAACCAAAAGTGCCCCACGCGCGGCGAAGACACCAATCACGCGTTGTTGATCTCAAGCCTGCATGCCATTCACGCGCAGGCGGCCGATGCCAAGTTCGCGGTTGTCAGCGGCGATCTGATCGCGCACTCCTTCACCTGCAAATTCTCGGCGGTCTTTCCCCATGCCCAGCCCGGCGATTCCCGGGCCTTTGTCGAAAAGACAATTGATTTCGTGATGGCCTCGTTGCGCGAGGCGATTCCAGGCGTTCCGGTCTATGCCCAGTTGGGCAACAACGACTCCGACTGCGAGGATTATCAGCTCGACCCCAACAGCGAGTTTCTCTCTGCCATGGGCAAGACGATGACGGCCGATCTGACGGCGGGCGAACGCGCCGCGGCAGAGAAGGATTTTACCGCCGATGGCGATTACAGCGCCAAGCTGCCGGCGCCGATCGCGCATGGACGGTTGCTGACCCTGGACGATCTGTTCCTGTCGCGCAGGTATGCAACCTGCGGCGGCAAAGACGATGAAAACGCCGGCAAGGCGCAGATTGCCTGGCTGAAGACGCAACTGGATATGGCGCGGCACAACAAGGAACAGGTCTGGGTGATGGCGCACATTCCTACCGGCGTCGATGCTTACGCCACGGCAAAGAAGGCCGCCGATTTCTGCACCAAAGGCAAAGCGCAGATGTTTCTTTCTTCCGACAGTCTGGATGAAACGCTGACCGCCTACAGCGACGTGATCCGGCTGGTGATCTTTGGCCACACGCACATGGACGAGTTGCGGCTGCTGCACGATACCAAGCAAGGCGTAGCGGTGAAGCTGGTCTCTTCGATTACGCCGATCAACGGCAACAATCCCTCGTTTACACTCGCCAAGGTCGATCCGGCAACGGCTGCGTTGAGCGACTATCGCGTGATTGCGGCAGCGGACAAAACCGGCTCGTCGTGGAGCGAAGAGTATGACTTTGATCAAACCTACAAGGAACCAGCCTTTACTGCCGCGTCGTTGAGCCGTGTGATCGCCGGATTCAAAGACGATCCAGGAGCGAAGACTAGCGCCAGCCAGAGCTACATTCACAACTATGGAACCGGCACCGGCGCGCGCGAGTTGAATCTCTTCTGGCCGCTGTATGTCTGCTCGCTCGCCAACAATGAGGCCGAGCCCTTCCGAGGGTGTGTCTGCGCGATTCTGAAGCCATAGGCTGCGATCGACGCCAACAAAAAGCCCCAGGCGCTACCGCCTGGGGCTTTTGATTTGGTCCTGCTCGCGCAGGGGGATTGTTTACCGCGCGGACGCCACGGTATGGCGGCTGAGCGGCTCCGACTTCGAAGCCAGATACTCGTTGACCGCTTCGGCGGCGCGGCGGCCTTCGTTGATGGCGCGAACCACCAGCGACTGGCCGCTGCGCATATCGCCAGCGGCGAAGATGTTTTCGACCGAGCTCTGGTAGTTGTTGGTAGCGACGTTGCCGCGGTTGTCGAGTTCGAGTCCGAACTGCTCGATCATGCCGCTGCGCACCGGGCCCAGGAAGCCCATGGCCAGCAGAACCAGATCCACGTCAAGCGTGAATTCGGAACCGGCGACCGGTTCGAACTTGGGCGGCGGGCCCACGCGGACGGCATGCACCTGCTGCACATTTCCGTTCTCATCGCCGGTGAACTTGATGCTGTTGACGCTCCACTCGCGCGTTCCACCTTCTTCGTGCGAACTTTCGGTGCGCAGTTGCAGGGGCCACAGCGGCCAGGGAGTGAGCGGGGAGCGATCGGCCGGGGGCTTGGGCATGATCTCGAATTGCGTCACGCTCTTGGCGCCCTGGCGCAGGCTGGTGCCCAGGCAGTCGGCGCCGGTATCGCCGCCGCCGATGATCAGCACCCGTTTGCCGGTGGCCAGAATTTCGGTCTCGGGATCGAGCTTGTCGCCCTCGCAGCGGTGATTCTGCTGCGGCAAAAACTCCATGGCGTAGTGAATGCCCTTCAGCTCGCGGCCGGGGATCTTGAGGTCGCGGGGCTGTTCGGAGCCGCCGCAGAGCAGAATCGCATCGTAGTGCTCGGTGAGCGACTCGACGGGCAGATTGACGCCGACATGGGTGTTGGTCACAAAGACCACGCCCTCGGCGCGCATCTGTTCGACGCGGCGGTCGATGACGTGCTTTTCCAGCTTGAAGTTGGGAATGCCGTAGCGGAGAAGGCCGCCGACGCGGTCGTTCTTCTCATAGACCGTGACGGAGTGGCCGGCGCGGCGAAGCTGCTGCGCGGCGGCCAGACCCGCAGGTCCGCTGCCGACCACGGCGACGCGCTTGCCCGAGGCCTGCTCGGGGGGCTCGGGGCGAATCCAGCCCTCGTCCCAGGCGCGCTCGACGATCGAGCGCTCGATGAGCTTGATCGAAACCGCCGGCTGATTGATACCCAGCACGCAGGCTGCTTCACAAGGCGCCGGGCAGATGCGGCCGGTGAACTCGGGAAAGTTGTTGGTGGCGTGCAGACGGCGGATGGCCTGTTCCCAACGGTTGTTGTAGACCAGATCGTTCCAGTCGGGAATCAGATTGTTGACCGGACAACCGTTGTGGCAGAAGGGAACGCCGCAGTCCATGCAGCGTGCGCCCTGTTCGCGCTGTTTTTCCTCGGGGAAGGGTTCGTAGATTTCGAACCAATCCTTGATGCGCTCATCGGCCTTGCGGCGCGTGGGCTGTTCGCGTTGAATCTCCAGAAATCCAGTGACCTTACCCATGTTGCACCTCCGTGGCTGCCGCCGCTAGAGGCGACGAGGATGCCGGTGGAGCATAAACGCTGGTGGCGCGGGGGACGCCGAGCACGCGTTTGTACTCGTGCGGGAAAACCTTGATGAACTTGGGCTGCGCTTCGGCCCAGTGTTCGAGAATCCAGGCGGCGCGCGGGCTGCCGGTCAGATCGCGGTGGCGCTCGATGAGGCCGCGAACGATCTTGATGTCGGATTCGGCGGCGAGCGGTTCCAGATCGACGCTGGCCTTGTTGCAGCGGCGGACCGAGAAGTCGCCCTGCTCGTCGTAGACATAGGCGAAACCGCCGCTCATGCCGGCGGCAAAGTTGCGGCCGGTGGCGCCGAGAACCACGACCATGCCGTTGGTCATGTACTCGCAGCCGTGGTCGCCCACGCCCTCGACAACCGCGGTGGCGCCGGAGTTGCGGACGGCAAAGCGTTCGCCGCCGATGCCGTTGAGGAAGATCTCGCCGCTGGTGGCGCCGTAGAGCACCACGTTGCCGATGAGGATCGATTCCTCGGGCAGGAAGCTGGAGGTCTTGGGCGGGTAAGCGATGATGCGTCCGCCCGAGAGCCCCTTGCCGAGATAGTCGTTGCTGTCGCCTTCCAGCTCCAGCGTGACGCCCGAGGGAACGAAGGCGCCGAAGCTCTGGCCTGCCGAGCCGTGGAACTTGAAGTGGATGGTGCCGTCGGGCAGTCCTTCGGAGCCGTAGCGGCGGGCGATTTCGCCGCCCAGCATGGCGCCGACGGTGCGGTGCACATTGCGGATGGCGAAGTTGCCGGTGACCGGAGTCTTGGATTCGAGCGCCGGCTTGGCCTGCGCGATCAGCGCGTGGTCGAGCGCGGTATTCAGGCCGTGATCCTGGGCCTGGGTGCGGCGGCGGGCGACGCGCGAAGGCAGCGTGGGCAGGTAGAGGATCGACGAAAGGTCGATGCCCTTGGCCTTCCAGTGATCGGCGGCAATCGCGGTGTCGAGCTTCTCCACGTGGCCCACCATCTCATCGACGGTGCGGAAGCCGAGCTTGGCCATGTACTGGCGCATCTGTTCGGCGATGAAGAAGAAGAAGCGGATGACATGCTCGGGGGTTCCGGTAAAGCGGGCGCGCAGCACCGGATCTTGCGTGGCGATGCCCACCGCGCAGGTGTTCAGGTGGCACTTGCGCATCATGATGCAGCCCATGGTGATCAGCGGCATGGTGGCAAAGCCGAACTCTTCGGCGCCGAGCAGCGCGGCGATGACCACGTCGCGGCCGGTTTGCAGCTTGCCGTCGGTCTGCACGCGGATGCGCGAACGCAGATCGTTGAGCAAGAGCACCTGCTGGGTTTCGGCCAGGCCCAGTTCCCAGGGCAGGCCGGCGTGCTTGATCGAGCTCAGCGGCGAAGCGCCGGTGCCGCCGTTGTCGCCGGAGATGAGCACGACGTCGGCATGCGCCTTGGAGACGCCGGCGGCAACCGTGCCGACGCCTACCTCGGAGACCAGCTTGACGGCGATGCGCGCCTGCGGATTGACATTCTTCAAGTCGTAGATCAGCTGCGCCAGATCTTCGATCGAATAAATGTCGTGGTGCGGCGGCGGCGAGATTAGGCCCACGCCGGGGATCGAGTGGCGGGTCTTGGCGATGATGGCGTCAACCTTGTGGCCGGGCAACTGGCCGCCCTCGCCGGGTTTGGCGCCCTGCGCCATCTTGATCTGAATCTCGTCGGCGTTCACCAGATAATGCGCGGTGACGCCGAAGCGGCCCGAAGCTACCTGCTTGACGGCCGAGCGGCGCAAATCGCCGTTGGCGTCGCGCTGGAAGCGCTCTTCCTCCTCGCCGCCTTCGCCGGTGTTCGACATGCCGCCCAACCGGTTCATGGCGATGGCCAGGGTCTCGTGCGCTTCCTTGCTGATGGAGCCGTAGCTCATGGCGCCGGTGGTAAAACGCTTGACGATCTCCTTGGCCGGCTCGACTTCTTCAATGGGCAACGGCGTTTCGGCAAACTTGAACTCGAAGAGTCCGCGCAGATTGCACAGCTTGCGGTTCTGCCCGTCGATCAGGTCGGTGTATTCCTGGAAGCTGGCCGCGTCGTCTTTGCGGACCGCGTTCTGCACTTTGCTGATGGTCAGCGGATTGAGCAGGTGATACTCGCCGTCCTGGCGGTATTGGTAATGGCCGCCGACGACCAGATCGGTCTCGGAATCGGTGAGCGGCTGGAAGGCGTAAGCGTGCTTCAACACAGCTTCGCGGGCCAGTACGCCCAGGTCCACGCCCTCGATGCGCGAGGCGGTGCCGGGGAAGTAGGCCTCGATCAGCGACTGGTTCAAGCCCACGGCCTCGAAGACCTGCGCGCCGCGATAGCTTTGCAGCGTCGAGATGCCCATCTTCGAGAAGGTCTTCAGCAGGCCCTTGTCGATGGCCTTGATGAAGTTCTTTTCCGCATGTTCGGCGGTGAGGTTTTCCGGCAGAATGCCGCGGCGCTTGAGGTCGTGAATGGTCTCAATGGCCAGATACGGATTGATGGCGCTGGCGCCGTAGCCGATCAGCAGCGCGAAATGCATCACCTCGCGGGGCTCGCCGCTTTCGATGATCAGCGCGACCTGGGTGCGGGTCTTTTCCTTGACCAGCCGGTTGTGCACGGCGGCCATGGCCAGCAGGCTGGGGATCGGCGCATAGGTGGAATCGACGCCGCGGTCGGAGATGATCAGCAGTGTATAGCCGGAGGCCACGGCGTGCGCGGCGCGGGCGCTGAGTTCTTCGAGCGAGCGGCGCAGACCACGTTCGCCATCTTCGGCGCGGAACAGCGCCGGCAGCGTGGTGGCCAGCAGATCGCCGGCCGAGACGCGGCGCAGCTTCTCCAGATCGCGGTTGCTCAAGATCGGATGCGGCAGCTTGAGAGTGTGGCAGTTCTCCGGCGCCTCGTCCAGAATATTGCGCTCGGTGCCGATGTAACTGATCAGCGACATCACCAGTTCTTCGCGGATAGGATCGATCGGCGGATTGGTGACCTGGGCGAAGAGCTGCTTGAAGTAGTTGAACAACGGCTGCGGACGGTCGGAGAGGCAGGCCAGCGGCACATCGGAGCCCATCGAGCCCACCGGCTCCATGCCATTGTTGGCCATCGGCGTCAGCAGAATGCGCAGATCCTCTTCGCTGTATCCGTTGGCGCGCTGGCGGCGCAGCAACGTCTCGGGATTGGAGGCGATGATGCGGGCCGGCTCGGGAAGATGATCGAGGGTGACCTGCTGCTGCTTAAGCCATTCGCCGTAGGGCTGGCGCGAGGCCAGATCCTTCTTGATTTCGCCGTCGGAGACGATGCGCTTCTGCACCGTATCGACCAGGAACATGCGGCCTGGTTGCAGGCGGCCCTTTTTGAGGATGTCCTCTTCGGGAATATCGACGACGCCGGCTTCGGAGGCCAGAACCACCAGATCGTCCTTGGTGACGATGTAGCGGCCGGGGCGCAGGCCGTTGCGGTCCAGCGTCGCGCCGATCACTCGGCCGTCGGAGAAAGCGATCGCCGCCGGTCCGTCCCAGGGCTCCATCAGCGAGGCGTGGTACTCGTAGAAAGCGCGCTTGTCCTCGTCCATGTCCGGATTGCCGGCCCAGGCTTCGGGAATGAGCATGGCCATGACGTGAGGCAGCGAGCGGCCCGATTGGAAGAGAAACTCGACGGCGTTATCCAGCGATGCCGAGTCGCTGCCGCCGGGCACGACGACCGGGAAAAGATCGTCGATCTTTTCGCCATAAAGCGGACTCTCAAAGACCGACTGGCGGGCGTTCATCCAGCTCACGTTGCCGCGGATGGTATTGATCTCGCCGTTGTGGCAGATGTAGCGATAGGGGTGGGCCAGCTTCCAACTGGGGAAGGTATTGGTGGAAAAGCGCTGGTGAACCAGGGCCAGAGCGCTGGTGACCAGCGGATTGGCCAGCTCGAAGTAGAACTTCTCGATCTGCGGAGCCAGCATCAGGCCCTTGTAGATAATCGTGCGGCAGGAACAGGAGGGCGAGTAGAAGGTCTCCTTGTCCTCGATCTCCGAAGCGGCGATCTCGTTCTCGGTGCGGCGGCGGATTCTATAGAGCAACCGCTCGAAGGCTTCCTCGTCGAGCCCTTGCGGCGCGCCGAGAAAGAGTTGCTCGATGTAAGGCTGGGAGCGGCGCGCCTCGCGGCCTACCGCGTCGCCGTTGACCGGCGTATCGCGCCAGCCGAGAACCGTGCAGCCTTCTTCCTGCGCGATGCGCTCGAAGACGCCTTCGCACTGCAACCGGTTGTGCTTTTCGACGGGCAAAAAACACATGGCCACGCCGTATCTGCCCGGCTCGGGCAGGTTGATGCCCAGCTCGCCGCATTCGCGGGCAAAAAAGGCATGGGGGATCTGAATCAGAATTCCGGCTCCGTCGCCGGTCTCGGGGTCGCAGCCGGCTGCGCCGCGGTGGGTGAGGTTGATCAGCACCTCCAGACCCTTGCGGATAATCTCGTGGCTTTTTTCGCCGCGAATGTTGGCGACCAGACCCATGCCGCAGGCATCGTGTTCATCGCGCGGATGATACAAGCCCTGCGGTTGCGGGACACGGAGACAGCTTTCTGAGGATTCCATGGCATCCCTTATCGGCAGAAGAGTAATGCGGAGTACAGATAACAATACGAATACACAGCCGCTCTGCGAATTCGGCTGTGTGAATCGCTCTGTCTTGGATCGGTGGTTTGGTACGTGCAAGTCCGGCCGCATCCGGTACCTACACAATTCTTAATATAACGAAAATTCACGGCGGGCGCAGTATTTCCGTCATATTGAGAGAATCGCCATTGGTTTTTGCTCATTTGCGGCAAGAACGGTCAACTTTTTCGATTCATCCCGACTATTGTCAACAGAAGAGAACGCAGTTGCGTCGCATCGCGGGCTGGGCCATTCCGCTCGCCGGTAAGGATTTTCTCCCCCGCCGGTTACACTAGTACGTTATGGCAGACGAGAAAGATTTGCGCTACGATCCGGCGGCGATCGAGGATAAATGGCAGCAGCGGTGGGCCGCCGACCCCACCCTCTACGCGGCCGAGCCCGCGACAAGCGATAAACCGAAGTATTACGTGCTGGAGATGCTGCCCTATCCCAGCGGACAGTTGCACATGGGCCACGTGCGCAACTACTCGATTGGCGACGCGCTGGCCCGCCAGATGTGGATGCGCGGCTACAACGTGTTGCACCCCATGGGCTGGGATTCCTTCGGCCTGCCCGCTGAAAACGCCGCCCTCAAGAACAATACCCCGCCGCGCGAATGGACACTCTCCAACATCGCCGCCATGAAGCGGCAGATGCAGCGCCTCGGCCTGGGCTACGACTGGGCCCGCGAGGTCACCACCTGCCTGCCCGAGTACTACCGTTGGAACCAGTGGTTCTTTCTGCGCATGTACGAGAAGGGGCTGGTCTACCGCAAGCAGAGCAAGGTGAACTGGTGTCCCACCTGCGCCACGGTGCTGGCCAACGAGCAGGTCGTCGACGGCTGTTGCTGGCGCCATGAGGACACGCCCGTCGAGCAGCGCGATCTGGAGCAGTGGTTCTTCCGCATCACCGCTTATGCGCAAGAGTTGCTCGACGGCCTCGACAAGCTCGAAGGCTGGCCGGAAAAAGTCCGCACCATGCAGCGCAACTGGATTGGCCGCAGCGAAGGGACCGAAGTCGACTTTTTCCTGGAGGAAAAATCCGACCAGGGATCAGGGATCAGGGATCAGGGGTCGGAAAAGCAGCGGATTCGCGTCTTTACCACGCGCGTGGATACGATCTTTGGCGCGACCAGCGTGCAGCTGGCTCCCCAACATCCGCTGGTCGGCGAATTCGCCGCCACCAATCCCGAGTTGAAGGTCCAGGTCGAGGCCATGATCGCCCAGCAGAAGGCGGCCAAAGAGGCCGGCGACATGGGCGCCATCGAAAAACACGGCGTGGCCACCGGCCGCTATGCCACCAATCCCTACAACGGCGAGCGCGTGCCCATCTGGGTGGCCAACTACATCCTCATGGACTACGGCACCGGCGCCATCATGAGTGTGCCGGCCCACGACGAGCGCGACTTCGAGTTCGCCACCAAATACGGCATCGAAATTAAGCCAGTCATTCAGCCTGCCGAGCCCGTCCAAAACCAGGACGGAGCGAAGCTCCCGTTCTGTTCCGAAGATGGCGTGCTCATCCACTCCGATCCGCTCGTCAATGGGTTGAGCTGCGAAGCGGCGCAGAAAAAGCTGCAAGAGCTTGCCGCCCGCGAGGGCTTCGGCGAGGCGAAGATCATCTATCGCTTGAAGGATTGGGGCGTAAGCCGGCAGCGGTATTGGGGAACGCCGATTCCCATGATTAACTGCGAAAAGTGCGGCCTGGTTCCGGTGCCCGACGAGCAGTTGCCGGTGATTCTGCCCGCGCAGATCGAGATCACGCAGCAGGGCGGTTCGCCGCTGGGCCGCGTGCCCTCGTTTGTGAACACGACTTGTCCCAAGTGTGGTGGCGCGGCGCGGCGCGAGACCGACACCATGGACACCTTTGTCGATTCCAGTTGGTACTTCTATCGCTACACCGATGCGCAATGCGATAAAGGCCCGTTTGATCCCGCGACGGCGCAGTATTGGTTCCCCATCGACCAGTACATCGGCGGCGTGGAGCACGCCATTCTGCACTTGATCTACTCGCGCTTCTGGACCAAGGTGATGCGCGACCTGGGGCTGATCAAAAACGACGAGCCGGCGACGCGGCTGTTCACGCAAGGCATGGTCATCAAGGACGGTTCGAAGATGTCCAAGTCCAAGGGCAACGTCGTCTCGCCCGACGAGATGATCGCCAAATACGGTGCCGATTCGACGCGCATGTACGCGCTCTTTGCCGCGCCGCCGGATCGCGATCTGGACTGGCAGGAGGACGGCGTTGCCGGAGTGAGCCGCTTCCTGGGCCGCGTCTGGCGGCTGGCGGCCAAGTATGCCGAAGTGGCGCGTGGGGCGGCCGGCGCACCGATGCCGGCCGGGTTGAGCAAAGATGCCGTCGCATTGCGCCGCAAGCTGCATCAGACAACCGCCAAGATCACGCAGGACTTCGAGGGCCGCTGGCACTTCAACACCTGCGTGGCGGCGATCATGGAGCTGGTCAACGCGCTGCAGGATGCCGACGCCAAGCTGGCCTCGGGCGAGATTCCCGCGCCGGTCGTCCGCGAACTGTTGCGCACGCTTACGTTACTGCTGCAGCCCTTCGCGCCATTTTTGGCCGCCGAGTTGTGGGAGCAGTTGGGCGAGACGGGCTCGATTCTGCGCGCGCCCTGGCCCAAGAGCGATCCCGAACTGGCCCAAGAAGACGAGATCGAGATTCCCGTGCAGATCAACGGCAAGCTGGCCTCGGTGGTGCGCGTGGCCGCCGGTTCCGACGCCAAGGCTATCGAAGCCGCCGCCCGTGCCGACGAGAAGGTGCAGGCGCGCGCCGCGGGCAAAGCAATCGTCAAGGTCATCGTGGTGCCGGGAAGGGCAGTGAATCTGGTCGTCAAGTAAGGAGCGTACTCCATGGCGGAGATCGAGACCAAGCCGCCGGTTCGCGGTACGCAACTGTTGGTCGAGCACATGGGCGAGGTCTTCGGCCGTCCCTCGCTCACGGTGCTCGAAGTTGCCTGGCGCTGGTTCTTCGGCATTCCGTTTCTCTTTGTCTGCTATTGCGCGGCCAACAACGCGCTCAACAAAATGGAATTCGCCGGGATCGGCACCATCGATTCCGGCAATCCCTGGTTGGCGGCAAGGCAGATTGCCAATATCTGCCACATCTACCAGCCGCTGGCCGTGGAGTTTCTCGTCCATGTGCTTCCCCTTGCCGCTGTCTCCTGGATTCTCATCTCCAGCCTCGGCCGCGGCCTGGTTCTTCAGCGGATGCTTCCGCGCATCACGTTTCGCCCGCCGGCCATCATCTTTCTGCAAGCCGCGTGGCTGGGCCTGTTCGCGATGACGCTCTGGGGCTGGTACAGCGCGATGAGCTGGGTGGCGGCAATATATATCGAGGTCGGCGGCGAACCGGATCTGATCGGATTCTCGATCTGGACGATCTTTCTTTCGCTGGGATTCTTTACCGCATTCGCGCTGATGAGTTGGACGGTTTCCATCGCCCCGCTCCTGGCCCTGTTGGAAGACCGCTCCGCGCTCTCCGCGCTGGGCGAGAGCTTCCGGCTAGGCCGGGCCTTCACTGGCAAGCTCGTCGAAATCAATTTGGTTATGGGGATCGTGAAGCTGGCGTTGATGGTGTTGGCGATGGTCTTTTCCGCCGCTCCGCTGCCGTTCAGCGACGAACTGGGCCCCGAGGCGATGCATGTCGTTTGGGGTGCGTCGATGGTCTTCTATCTTGTCGCCAACGACTATTTTCAGGTGGTGCGGCTCCGGGCCTTCGTCGAGTTTTGGCGCGTCTATCGCGGCCAAGCGGCAGCGGCGTAATTCAATTCGTCTCGCGCTCGAGCGCAAACCAATTCTGATCGGCGAGGACTACAGAGGTTTCCACTTGCCGCTCGGGAATCAACCAATAGATGCGGAGCAAACGCTCCTTTTCTTTCCATGCCACTTGCTGAAAGCCGTGCTTCTCGTAAAAGCGAATGGCCCACGTTGCGCTAGCCCAGGTGCCGATGAGCACGGGGCTGGTGGCGCGCTGGCGCAGATGCCCGAGTAGTTGCGAGCCGATGCCGCGCTTCTGCGCAGTGGTGCGTGTGTAGGCGTGGCGGATGAGCGTTACGTCGCGCACCTGCTGGATTCCCATCACGCCCAGAAGCTGGCCCTGCTCTTCGTATCCGCTGAACTCAATGCCGGCATCGATCTCGTGGCGCAACTCCTCGCGGCTCATGTAGGGCTCGTGCCAGCGATCAGCGGGAATGATGCCTTTGTAGGCCTCTGCGCCGTCGTTGACGATCTCCCAGATGGTGTCGAAGTCGGCGTCCGTCGTGCCGCGGATCATACGTTACACACTCCGTTGTGATTCCGGAAGAAAATTACGAGCTGTAGTTAGGTCCGATTCGTTCCTGACACCGTTTGCATCGATTCGAAGAATCCACCGTGAGCCCTTGCAAGTAAGCCAGTCGGGTGATGGCTCAACGACTCCTGAAGCAATCACATCGTCTCGGTTCCCATTCTTATCAATATCTTCGTCATAAGCCGTAATGTGAAGGCCGGTATCGAGAGTGACGATGTTTCCTGCATAGTTCGTAGCAGTATCATCGTGTGAAAGGCAAAGAATGTTGCCAAAAAGCCCGTTGAAATCCGCATGGACCCACTGAGACTTTTCATCTGTCATTAGGCACCTAATTAGAACAACTTCAGCCGGATCACGAGATATTTTTTCGGATCCTCGCGCATGCCCTTGATCAGCTGTTGCGCCTGATCGGCGGTCTGGTCGAGGTGATCGTAGAGAGCGCGGTTCTGCACCAGTTGGCCGGCCGTGCCTTGGCCGGAGTTGATGCTCTTGAGAATATTGTCGAGGTTGGTGACCGAGTCGTCGAGCTTTTGCGCGAAGGCCGGATCTTTGGCGAGCTTGCCCAGGGCCCCGTTGCCCGCGTTGATCTGAGCGACAAGCTGATTGGTATTGGCGGCGGCGGCGTTCAAATTGTTATAGAGGCTCTCGTCTTTGAGCAGCTTGCCGGCCGAGCCTTTGCCCGCCTGCAGATCCGTGGCGATGGTGTTGAGCTGGCTGGCGGCCGAATTCAGACGCGTGTAGAGCGTGTCGTCGTTGACCAGCTTGCCCAGCGAGCCTTTGCCTTGCGCGATGGCACCGGTGACCGTCTCCAGGTTGCTGGCGATGGTGACGAACTTTTTCGCCAGCACGGGATCGTTGATCAACTCGCCCGCTGCGCCTTGCTTGGTATTGAGAGTGTCGATCAGCTTCTCGATCTTGCGCATCAGCTGGTTGACTTCTTCGATGGTGACCTGGCTGCTGCCGATCACCTCCTGAATCGTCGGCGAACCGCCGGCTTTCAGCTCGGCATCATTCTGCGGCTGCGGCCCGATGGCCTGCCGCGAGTCGATATCGACAAAACTGTCGCCGAGCACGCCGGCCGGCGCGATGTGCGTGGTGGAATCGGTGTGAATGTCGGCGATGTACTTTTCGCTGATGCGGATTTTGACTTCGACGGGAGTGGGGTTGCGCTCGGGAACCACGCGAATGCCCACCACATTGCCGATGGTAACGCCTTCCAGCGTGACCGGCGCGCCGTCTTTAATGCCGGCGGCATTGGCAAAGTAGGAGCGCAGCACGATTCTGCGCGAGAAGAGGCCGCCCGAGGAGGCGGTCATGAGAAAAATAAGAATAACCAGCACAGCGGTCGCGCCTAGAACCAGCGCCCCCACCTTCAGTTGCGCCCACTGAATCTCTTTGCGGCTTGGCACGTCACCCCTCGGACAAATGTGAACCAGTCAACGACTTGAGAATAGCAGAAGGGACCACATTAGCGCCCATCTTCAAGCAGCACGCTGGCCATGGCAAGTTGATCGGTGTGCGTGATGGAGAGCGTGGCGCGGGTGGCGCCCAGCCGGTCTGCGATCTGGGCGGCGCGGCCGTGGTAGCGCAGGCTTGGTTTGCCGCTGGGCTCGCGGATGACCTCGATCTCCAGCCAGTTGACGCCATGGCTGATGCCGGTGCCCAAAGCCTTGGCGCCGGCCTCTTTGGCGGCAAAACGCGCGGCAAAGCTCTCGGCCGCGTTGCGTTTCTTGCGCAGGCAGTAGGCCTGCTCGGCTTCGAGGTAAACGCGGTCGAGAAAGCGCTTGCCGAAGCGGTCGATGGAGTGGCGGATGCGTGCGATCTCCGCCAGATCGATTCCTGAGCCGACAATCATCTTGTCATTACCCTACATCATCGGGCTTTTCCCGTGGCAATCGCGACGCCAGACCGGACGAGTCCTCCCCTTGGGTTCAATCAAATTACCCGCGGACAGCCTTTGACGGCCTTCCCGGCCGAGGATGTTCCAAAGACAGTCAGGAATCGTTCGACTCCGCAACATTCTTGATCTAGATGACTTGCACACCGATAAACGCCATGTGAAGTTGAGCACCCCAGAAACGGATCGTGAGATGGCCACAGCTATACCGTGGGCGATGCAAATGAAAGCAGTCTCTGCCGAAGAACCCTCGCGGCTGGTTCAGTCGCTAACCGGCGCTATTCTCGGTTGCGGGGGATGGGTGCTCAGCCGTGGCGCCAACGATATGGGCACCATCAACATGCTCTTCGAATTCGAGCGCCAGTCTTGCGTGGATATCTACAGCATACTGATTGCCGCGGGCCTGGAGTTGAGTCAGAGTGGGCACATCCGCTTTACCGAACTCTGCCAATGCACCAAGAGCCAGCAGCGGGACTGTGGTTCGGAGATCGCCAGCGTCGATTTGGAAATTCAAACCTTCCCTCCCGATCTGGCCGACATGTATAGTCCGGCTGGCGCCGTCTAGGAAACTGCCCGGAAATACCTCATTTTTGTGCAGTGCGGCGGCCTCAGGCCACAAAGGGCGCATCCTTTAGCTTGTTGAAGGGGACGAGCTTTAGCCCGTACGTAGAATCGCCCAGAAAATATGGATCGTTATCTCCCATAGCGATTCGATCTGCCGGCGATCTTCGACAATTGAAACTCATCACGCTTCAACCAACCCGTAGCGCCGTTGCCAGGATTTTTTCAGGTGCTCGCGCATGCGCGCACGCTCTGCGGGCGTGACATCGGGTCCGGGACCGGCGACAAATTGCGCCGCCTCCTGCTTGGCCACTTCCAGCAGCTTCCGGTCGCGCAAAAGATTGGCGACGCGGAAATCCGGCAGCCCAGCCTGCCGCGTGCCAAAGAACTCGCCCGGTCCGCGCATGGAAAGGTCCAACTCGGCCAGCTCGAATCCATCTTGGGTGCGCACCATGGCGTTGAGCCGCTCCTCGGCCTCGGGGCTCACGCGCGGGCCGGTCATCAAAATGCAGTAGCTTTTGGCCGCGCCGCGGCCCACGCGGCCGCGCAACTGATGCAACTGCGCCAGCCCAAAGCGCTCGGCGTGATCGACCACCATCACCGTCGCGTTGGGCACATCGACGCCGACTTCGATGACGGTCGTCGAAACCAGAACATCGATTTCGCCGCGCTGGAAGCGGCGCATGATGATCTCCTTTTCATCGGCGTCGAGCCGGCCATGCAGCAGGCCCACGCGCAAGCCTTCCAGCGGCCCGGCGCGCAGCTTTTCGTGCATCTCCACGGCCGAACGCAGTCCCGACTTCGCGCCAGGATTCGCCTCCTGCGCGTTCTTGTTGAAAAGCTCCGCGGTCTTGCCCTTGCGCGAGGCTTTGCGTTTCGGCGGCTCTTCAATGGCAGCCTCCGGATCGTCGCGCGAGAAATCCAGCTCCGGCTGATCGTCGCGCGTGCCCTCGATGACCGGATAGACGATGTACGCCTGCCGGCCCTGCTTCACCTGCTTGCGCACGAAAGTCCAGACCTCGCCGTCCTGCTCGCCGGCGATGCGGCGGGTGACGATGGGCACGCGGCCCGGCGGCAGCTCGTCAAGCACGCTCAGATCCAGATCGCCATAGAGCGAAAGCGCCAGTGTGCGGGGAATCGGCGTCGCCGTCATTACCAGCACATCGGGCTCGGGCTGGTTGGGTTTCTTCATCAGCTTGAAGCGCTGCAAAACGCCGAAGCGATGCTGCTCGTCGACAACGACCAGACCCAGCTTGTCGAATTCGACCTTCTCTTCAATCAGCGCATGGGTTCCGATGACCAGAGTCGCTTCGCCGCGATTGATCTGGCCCCGCGCGATGCGTTTGCGGTCCTCGTCGAGCGAGCCGGTGAGCAGAACGATCTTGGGTTTGTGGCTGGCGCGCTCGAACAATCTGCGCGCGGCCAAAAAGTGCTGCGTGGCCAGAATCTCGGTGGGCGCCATCAGTGCAGACTGATAGCCGTTCTCGATGGCCACTAGCATCGCCTGCAAAGCAACGATCGTTTTGCCCGAGCCGACGTCACCTTGTAGCAGCCGCCGCATCGGCGTGGGCTCGCGCATGTCGCCGACGATCTCGCCCAGCGCCCGTTTTTGCGCCGCCGTGGGATGAAAGGGAAGCACCTCACGCAGCGCCTCGCGGACCCGGTCGTTGGCGGCGAAGGCGATGCCCTTGCGTTCTTTCATCTTGCGCCGCTTCAGCTCCAGTCCCAACTCCAGGTAGAAAAGTTCTTCGAAGATCAGCCGGCGATGGGCCGGAGTCGAAGAGCTCTGCAACTGGTCGAAGGGCGTGCCCTCGCGGGGAAAATGCGCCTCACTGAGCGCGCTGTCGCGGCCGGGCAGCGCCAGCCGGTCGAGCATCGACTGCGGCAGGCACTCGGGCACCGCGCAGCGTACCGCCTCCAACAGATTGAAAATCGTCTTGCGCTGCCAGCGCGAGGCCAACCGGCTGCCGCCCAGCGATTCGTAGACCGGCGTGATGCGGCCCACTTCGAGCAGCCGCGTTTCGGCGTCGGCTTTGTCATCGGGCAGCAGCTCGAACTGCGGCTGAATCATCTTGAAGTTGGTCGACGAACGCGAGGGCTCGACCTTGCCATAGACGGCGATGGTTTGCCCGGCCAGAAATTTGCCTTGCAGATAGGGCGCGTTGAACCACAGGCATTTGAGTGCATGGCGGCCCTGGCCGACCGTCAGCTCGAAAAGCGGGCTGCGGCGGGTGCGCATCAGCAGCGAGCCGCGCACCTCGCCGATGACGCTCACCACTTCGCCGGTCTTCAACTCGTCCAGGCTGCGCGGATTCTGCCGGTCCTCGTAGCGGAAGGGAAGATGGTAAAGCAGGTCCTCGGCCGTGAAGATTCCCTTGGCGGCCAGCATCTCCGCCACGCGCGGGCCAACGCCGCGCACAAATTTCACTTCCGTATCCAGGCCAGGCACAACAAGGATGCTAAATCGCGGCCACGGCTGGAAACAAATGAAAGCGAGCAAAAACAGTCCCGATTTTACGGGCCGGGACGCGTATTCATCGCAGCGATACCATCCCCCGAGGCAAAAGTCGGATAATAGACGAAGCGAAAAGGTGCCCAAGCGATTTGAACCGGATTCGGCCCATCAAGACTGGATCGCGTCCCTCATTCTTTGAGGGCGGGCGCAGATTCTCCGTCTGGCTGCGGCGCGGGATAGCTGCGGCTCTGTTTCCGGCGGTCTATATACTAGCCGGCTGCGGCGGCACGCTGGCTGGCGGCTCGTCCAACGGCATCTTTACGCTCTCGGCGAGCCCGGGAACCATTGACACCAATTGCACGGGATGTAATCTGACCACTGCTACGGGAACGCTGGCCGAGCAGTTCACGGCAACTCTCGCTTCGGGCGGCGCGGCCGATGTTGTCTGGTCGCTCTCCGGAGGCGATGCCAAGGCCGGAGCGGGCTCGATCAATGCCAGCGGCCAGTACACTCCGCCGAGCTATTTGACCGCCGACAGCGTGCGCGTGACGGTGACCGCGGCGTTGCGCTCGGACCCGGGTCTGGCGGCCAGCACAACGCTGACCGTGACGCCAGGATTCCTGCAGCCGCTCACGCCAGAAAACGCGGCGTTGGGCAACAACGGCACGGTGACCGTTACCGGCTATCTGGCCGAGGCCGGCGGCAGCGCCAGCATCAACTACGCGCTCTCCAGCAGCGAAACCGGCTCCGGCGGTGGCCTGGGCACGCTGGGCACAACCTACTGCACGCGCAGCGCGATGGCGTTTACCTATTGTACGGTCACCTACACCGCGCCGGCGGCGATCCCGTCGACCGGTTCGACCTACATTGTCGCCACGGTAGAATCTTCCCGCGCCAAAGAATCGACGCGCGTTTTGGCCAACACGGCGGGAATCACCAGCAGCCCCCTCGCCCACCAGACGCAGCTTTCTTCGCCGATTTTACTCGGCAGCTCGGGCGGCAACAATAACGATTACGACACGCAGGGCAACCGCGTGGCCGACTGTTGTGGCGGAACGCTTGGTTCGCTGGTGCAGAGCAGCAATGGCACGCAGTTTCTGCTCAGTTGCAATCATGTGCTGGGGCGCAGCGACCGGGCCGTCGTGGGCGAGCCGATTGTGCAGCCGGCACTGGTTGACAATAATTGCATGCCCAACGGCGAGGGCGCGGGAACGGTTCCGGTGGGCACATTGACCGCTTTGTTGCCGCTCAATTCCAGCGCGACGAATGCAGACGTAGCCATTGCCCAGGTCAACTCGCGTGCAGTGAATCCTTCTGGCGAGATTCTGGAGTTGGGCGCGCGCCAGGCCAATGGCACGCTGGCCGCCGCGCCTCCAGGCATCTCTTCGACCGGCGGCAAGGGCGAGGAGGCTGCGCTTAATTTGACCGTGGCCAAGAGCGGGCGGACCACGGGGCTGACCTGCGCCCGCGTCTCGGCTCTCGATCTCGACATCGAGGTCGATTATCACAAGGATTGCGCCGAGACTCAGCCCTATTTGACCAAGATCTTCACCCATCAGATCGCCATCGAGGGCGACCAGTTCAGCGACGCGGGCGACTCCGGATCATTGGTGGTCGATGCCGGCAATGCCGAACCCGTGGGCCTGCTCTTTGCCGGTGGCATCAATGCCGCGGGAGTCAGCGAGGCGGTAGCCACTCCGGCGCCGGCGGTGCTGGCCGCGCTGAGCGCGCAAGAGGGAACCAGTTTTACCTACGTGGGCACGGCAGACCATCCGGTCAATTGCTTGAGCTACGGATCTTCGACTGCCTCCGCCGCGCAGGCGCATGTTCTATCGGGCGCGCAATTGCTCCGCGCGCAAAAAGCGCTGGCCCAGGCGCGGCTGCTGGTCAGTCCCACGGCGGGCATTCTGGGCATGGCCGTGGGCAAAAGCAGCGACTCCGCCGGCGAGGCCGCAGTCATCGTCTACGTAGACGAGAGCGCCAATCCGCAACTGCCGCAGACCATCGATGGCGTGCGGACGGAAGTGGTTCCGGCGACACCGCGCGCCGTTGCCGCCGGCACTGTGCCGCAAACGGCGGAGACAGGTTCGGCTACAACCTTACCGGCAAACGCGATCGGCCAGGCCATGGCCATCAAACAGCTAGTTGCGCGCCGGTTGATGAAGCAAAACCCCGGTTTCTTTGGCGTGGGCGTTGGGCAAAGCCTCGACAATCCCAAAGAAGCGGCGCTGATGGTTTTTGTCGATCGCAAGCGGATTCCCGCCACGCTGCCGGCCGTGATCGATGGTCTGCGCGTGCGTTATGTCTTCATGGACCGGCTGCACGTCACGCGTTCTTATCAGTCGGGCGCAGTCCGCCAGACGGGCCACTGCATGGCCCGCGATCAAAGCCAGCCCGATCTCATGCGGCAGTATCGTTCCCGATTTCTCGACCGGTTCTAAAGCTTCGCCTCGGCCGCTTGTTCAGCGGGCGTTGCGTTCAGAGCTTCTTGGGGTTCCGCCGGCTGGTCGGGGATGAAGAGTTGGAAGACCGTGCCCGACTTTTTATCGCGATTCGAATTGGACTCGGCAAACCTGCTGCGCACGCGGATCAGCCCTTGATGCTTGAGCACGATCTCCTGGCTGACCCAGAGCCCCAACCCGGTTCCGGTAGCGTCTTTGGTGGTAAAGAAGGCCTCGAAGATATGCTCGCGCACCTCCGGCTCCATGCCCGCGCCGGTATCGGCAAGGGCAAAACGAATTCCGGCCTTCGCGGGGTTTTTCCAATCGTGCGAGCGCCGCGCGCGCACGATCAGCCGGCCGCCGGCTTTACTAGCATCGATGGAGTTGCCCACCAGATTGGCAAAGACCTGGCGGATCTCACCGGCAAAACAAAACAGCGTCATCGCCGGATCGAAATTTTTCTCTATGTGCAGATTCAGCGTGTGTATCCTGCGCCGGTAGATATTCAGCACCGGGTCCAGCAACTCGGATAAAGCCACGCGCGCCGGTTGTGTGGGCTGACGGTAGAAGCGCAGCGTCTGCTGCGTGATTTCGGCGATGCGGCGCACCTCGTCTTCGGCCATTGCGGCATAATTCTGCGCGGCCTCGGGCAGATCGCTGTAATTGCGCAACAGGAACAGCAGATTGGTGACGGCCTCGAGGGGATTGTTGATCTCGTGGGCGATGGAGGCGGCCAGACGGCCGGTAACCGCCAGCTTTTCACTGCGCCGCAGCGCCTCTTCGCTGCGTTTGCGCTCGCTGGCATCGAGCACGATAATGCCCACCCAGCGCATATGATTCTGTGCGGTTCGTACCGGATAGGCGCTCACCAGCCAGGTCCACGGCCGGTTGGGCTTGCTACCGGTTCCATTCAATTCGATATTGCGCACCGGATCTTCCGTGGAAAAAACACTCTCCACGGCGGCCGCAATCTCCCCAGTCACCGGAGCGGGAAGCATCTCTGACAGCGTACGCCCCAGATGGCTGCTGACGGACGATCCGGTCAGATCCGCAAAGACCTGATTGACGCGCACAAAGCGGTTCTCCCGATCCACAAAGGCCAAACCAATGGGCGCGTTGGCCAGCATGGAATCGAGCAGAGAAAGCGTGTCGTTGAGTCCGGCGCGTTGTTCGTCGAGCGAGGCCACCACGCGGTTGAAAGTGTCGATCACGTCGCCGACCTCATTGTGAATGGCAACGGGCAGGGGAAACAGCGAGCGGTCTCCGCGCGCGCTCATGAGAGAGGCAGCGCCGTGATGTAGCAAGGCCAGCGGACTGGCAAATGCGCGGCCCATGGCCAAAACCAGCGCCGCCGAGGCCACCATCCAGATGATGCCGAAGATCACCGTACTGCGCAAAAGCGATTCGATCTGTTCGTGCATCCAGCGCTTGTCGAACTCCACCCAGGCATAGCCACGCAGCACTTCGCCGGTGTAGATCGGATAGAACGCTTCCCAGCGGTTGCCGGGAAGCGTGACATATACCGTCCCATTGCGCTTGGCGAGTGGTAACTGGGCGCGCTCTTCCGGTACCAGCGGAGCCACATTTTCGTTGCCCTCGCTCACGAAGAGCAGATTGCCTTGCGGATCGGTGATCTTGGCCACGGCCACTGTAGGCGAGTCCCCCATCATCTTTACGGAAAGATCGATCCACCCCGGCTGCTGGCGCAGCAAGGCCTCGGTCGATTGCAAAGCCAGCGACTTGGCGTCGTGATCCAGACGCAGTTGCGCCCGCGCCTGGATCTCGGATGACTCCCGGTGCACCAGAAGCAAGGAAAAAAGGCTGATCGAGAGAACTTCCAGAAGTAAAAGGCCGGTCAGCAACTGCCAGCGAATCGTACGCGGCCACCAGCGCATGAAGACTCCTTTGGGGTTCGTCAAAAATTAGGCTTGATTCGCTCTCCGCGATCGGGCAGAAACGGCTGCTTTATCCGGCACGAATTACGCACGCCCGCTCTGTGGCTGCAACTTAGCCGCCAGCGAAGCGGCGATCTGCTGGCCATGGAAGCGGCCATTCTCAATAAAGATCGCATTGGTGCAAGCGCCGCCCACCACCACTCCAGCCAGATAGATGCCCGGTACATTGCTCTCCAGCGTCTCTTTATGGAGTGTTGGTAGCCGGTCCGGTCCCTCCAGATGCACGCCCAGCCGCTCGATAAAAGCGAAATCGGGATGGTAGCCAGTCATGGCAAAGACAAAATCGTTGCGCAGCGTCTCCCGGCCCTCGGGGTTCTCGATCACCACCGCGTCCGGTGTAATCTCGACGGCGCGCGCATTGAAGTGGGCTTTGATCTCGCCTTTGGCAAAGCGGTTTTCAATATCTGGCTTGATCCAATACTTCACGTGCTCGTGCATAGCCGCGCCGCGATGGACCAGCGTCACCCGCGCGCCGTGCCGCCACAATTCCAGAGCGGCAATCGCCGCCGAGTTCTTGCCACCGATCACCACCACATCCGAACCCGAGTACGGATGTGGATCGTAATAGTAATGATGGACCTTGCTCAGCGTCTCGCCCGGTATCCCCAACGAGTTGGGCAGATCGTAGTAGCCGGTGGCAATGGCCAGCTTGCGCGCGGATAAATTCTTGTGGCGGCCAAAGCGGTCTGTGGTGTGCACCGTAAAGGTACCGTCAGCGCCGCTGATGCGCTCCACGCGATGATACTGGCGAATATCCAGCCGGTAATGGGCCGCCACACCGCGGTAATATTCCAGCGCCTCGCTGCGTGTCGGCTTGGTGTTGGGCGTCGGGAAGGGAATCTCTCCCAGCTCGAGCAACTCCGCCGTCGTGAAAAAGGTCATATGCGCTGGATAGTGGAAGATGGAGTTGCAGATGCACCCCTTATCGACCACGACCGCTTGAAAACCCGCTCTTTGCGCCTCGATCGCGCAGGATAAACCACTGGGCCCTGCGCCCACGACCAATAAATCGAAGATCGCACTCTGTTCCGTATCCGGCGTTTGGTTGCTCATGACTTTCCATATTAGGCCATGGGCAGAGCGGAAGGAAATGCGGCCGCAACCATGGATCGGCGCGGCCGTTGGTTTGGGAGAGTTTGGTTAAGCCAACATTGCGGCAGTTTCTAATTGGGAAACCACGGCTACAGCCGGCGAAACCACTGGCGTGACCGGCGTGGCAACAACCGGTACAACCTGTTGGGCAGGTGGATGAACCGAGCGCGTCAGCCGGTGCACAAAATGGTAAGGCGGCCAGGGACCGGAAAGCTGCAACTGGCAATCGCGCATTGCCGCACAGGTATTGGCAAACTTGTTCTGGTACCGCTCCACGGTCTTGCGATCGATCAGATGCGCGATATCCAGCAACATTTTGCCATTTTCCAGCAGCCGGCAACTGACTTCTTCGTCCTGGGGCAAAAACAGCCGGTGCATCTGGAAACTCACCGCCCGCGCCCGTGTCTGGCGTTCGCGCGCCCGTGAGGCATTCTCGCGCAAATTGCTTAGATATCCTTTGCCGGCCCGCTCGACAGCCGTTTGACGTTCGTTTTCGTGATTGCAGCAGTCGCCGACCAGTACCTTCAAATGCATCTCGGTTTTGCCGCGCAGCTTGTCGATGTTGGTAAGAAATTGGCGTTGATTGGAGCGGATCGATTTACGCAGTGCCTCGTCGTCGTTGAAGACCGTGCCAAATCGGAAGGGCAGCACCGTTGAGTGCTGAAAGCAATCCGAGATGACGCGGGCGTGATCGACGCCGGAGCGCTGGCTGAGGGAGTCGGCCGGGTTATGCTCGCTGACGATAATCGCCAGATCGCTGGCTGGGTAAAGAAATACTTGACTGCCACTGACTCCAAAAACTGAATGCAAGGGAACCGGTTTACGATGCCGCGCTAGTTCTGGGAATGCTTGCTTCTCACCAATGCAATAGGCGTACCATGCCATGACGAGACACTCCGATTGCGTGCGCTCAAACGTGCAAGCGCCGCTTGTTGATGTTGCTCTGTGATCTTGGAAACGACAGCGTGTGCTGGCATATCAGATATGTAGACGGTTTGTCTCATTCCCCGTCTAAACTAACGGAATAGTAGTCTTCAAAAAATACGACTGGCAACACCTATTCCTTAAAGTGAGCGGTAAATGTACAGTGCCACAAAAAGTTATATTTATGAGACTTCATTAATATTTGATCAAACCCAAAAACTGCTCCTTCTATGTAAACTTTACGAGTATCTCGCTGGAATAGTCATTGAGTAACCTGTTTTCCTATTGATTAAACCGGGGATTTCTGTTCCGTATTGCGGCTTTCATGTATTCCGCATTGAACACTATCGATCTGCCGCGGCGAACTTTAGTAGACTCAACGGCAGCATGTTTCTACAACCGAGATTCTCGCTTTCGTTTGCTTTGGCGCTCTTGCTCACCTCGGCAGCCTGTTGGCCGGGTTCTCCGGCTCTGGCTCAAGGGACTCATTTATGGGCTCAGTCCCAGGTCGAAGAGTTCGAGAAGGGCACTCCCTCTGGAGTGGAAATTGTCAGTGATGGCCATCTTCGCCAGGGACCAGGGCTGACGGAGTTGCAGACCACGCCCTCGACCTTTGTATGGTCTTTGGCGGCCGACAAAAGCGGCCGCGTCTTTGCCGGAACCGGTTCGCCGGCCACGGTGCTTCGCTTCAACGCCGATAGCAAAGAGAAGCCGTTTACGCTCTTTGAAAGCAAAGATCTGAACGTACAGGCTCTGCGTCTTGGGCCCGATGGCGCGCTATACGCAGCGACGTTGCCCAGTGGTAAAGTCTTCCGGTTCGATCCCGCTGCGAGTACAAAGAGCGACGAGACAAACGCGGCGGTGGTCTTCGATTTATCCAAAGTTGATGGCGAAGCATCGAAGGCCGCCAATAGCGGACAATCGCGTTACATCTGGGATCTGACCTTCGACACGGAAGGCCGGCTTTATATTGCGACGGGCAATCCCGCTGCGGTTTATCGCGTCGATCCCGCCCAGCCCAAGACCGCACCAGAGCTGTTTTTCTCGAGCGACGAGGCGCATATTCGCACTTTGGCCTGGGACGGGAAGGGCAATCTGCTGGCTGGTTCCGACGGCTCGGGGCTGGTCTATCGCATCGATGCACATGGCAAAGGCTATGTGCTCTTCGAGGCTCCGCGGCGCGAAATTACGGCGCTTGCGGTTGGCGTCAAGGGCACGATTTATGCCGCCTGCGCCGGCGACAAGAGCCGCAATCCGCTGCCGCCGCTGCCGGTGCAGGGATTGGCGTCTGTCAGCATTACGGTCATGCAGCCGCAGTCGTTGCAGGCCACCAATGCCAGTTCTTCGGTGCCCGAGGGAACCGAGATCTATGCGTTGACCGAGGGCCAGGCGCCACGCAAATTGTGGACCGGCAAGGATGAGATTGTTTACGCGCTGGCCGCGCGCGCCGAGGGCCTGCTGGCCTTAAGCGGCAATCGCGGACGTGTCTTTCGCATTGCCGGCGATGGCAGCTATGCCGACCTTGGCCACCTGCAGGCGCAGCAAGGCCTGAGTATGGCTGAGAGCAACGATGGCCTGCTCATTGGCACGGGAAACACCGGCAAGGTGGAACGATTGGGCACCGCGCAGGCGCACGAGTATGCCAGCGACGTTCTCGATGCCGGAGCCTTCGCCCACTTCGGTCACGTCGAAGTCGAACCGGGCTCGGCCGGATACGAGATTCTTACCCGCTCGGGCAACGTGGAGCAGCCGGTGCGCGGCTGGAGCGCGTGGCAGCCGTTGAAAGACGGCGCAATCGACTCGCCGCCGGGCCGCTTCCTCCAGTGGAAGGCGGTTCTGCACGCAGGCGGCGTGCTGGGCAGCGTGGGAGTGAATTACTTGCCGGTCAACGCGGCGCCGGTGGTTGACGACATGGTGGTGGTTCCCGGAGCGCGTTTAAGCCCGCAGAACAATCCGCAGCAGCAACAAACCGTCAATATCGCCTTTGCCTCCAGCACCAATTCCGTGGTGGTGCTGGATGGCAACGTCAATGCTCCGTTGCAGGCCGCCAAAGACAAGACCGGCGTCACCGTCCGCTGGGCGGCGCACGACGACAATGGCGACGATCTTGTTTACTCGCTCTATCTGCGTGGCGATGGCGAAACGGCCTGGCGGCTGCTCAAAGACAGGCTCACCGACAAAGCCTACAGCTTCGATGCCGCACTGGTTCCAGACGGTGGGTACCGGATCAAAGTTGTCGCCTCCGATGCGCCCTCGCACACACCGGGAGAAGAGTTGACCGGGGAAAAGGTCAGCGACCGTTTCGAGGTCGATACCACCCCGCCGGTAATCGCGAATTTGAAGGCGGCACGCCAGTCCGCGAATTCCATTCTGGTCAGTTTCGATGCCGAAGACGGCTTTTCGCCCATCGCCCACGCCGAGTATTCGCTCGACGCCGGCCCGTGGCAGTACATCGAGCCGGTGGGCAAGCTCTCCGACTCCCGGCGCGAGCATTACGAGTTCCACGTTGCTCTGGATGCGAACGCCAGTAAAACCGGCGAGCATCTGATCACCGTCCGCGCCTACGACCGCTATGACAATGTGGGCGTGGCCAAGACCACAACCGCAGCCGGGGAGCGCTAGCCGCGATGCGTTTTGAACTCTACGTTGCGGCGCGGTATCTGAAGGCCAAGCGGCGGCAGGCCGTGGTCGGCGTGGTGACGGCAATCTCGGTGGCCGGCGTTACGGCTGGCGTGGCCGCACTGATTATCGCTTTGGCCATCACCAACGGCATGCGCCGCGACCTGCAAGACAAACTGCTCGGCTCCAGCGCGCACGTGCAACTGATGCAGGTGGAAGGCCGCGGCATTGAGAACTGGCGGCCGTTGCTCGAACGGCTGCGCCAGTTGCCGCACGTCACAGCCGCTTCGCCGGGCCTCTTCGAACAGGTTCTGGTGGCTCGCGGCGCGCGCGATGGCGGCGCGTTGATTGAAGGCATTCTTCCCCGCGATGAGCGCACGGTGAGCGATTTGCTGGCCAAGGCTACTCCCGGCGCGGAGCAGGCTCTGGAGCCGCAAAACTCAGCTGCTGGTGGCGAGTTGCCACCCATTGTTTTAGGCAGCGACCTGGCGGAAAACATCGGCGCCGCGGTGGGCGATTCGGTGCTGGTCATCAGTCCCCAGGGCGAGATGACGCCGCTTGGCGTGATCCCCAAATACGTGCGCTTCCGGCTGGCGGGAACCTTCCACTCCGGCTTTTATCAATACGATGACGAGATGGGCTTTTTGCGGCTGGCTGACGCGCAGCGGCTCTTCGACGAGCCCGATCTGCTTTCGGTAATCAGCTTCAAAGTCGACGATCTGAACCGTGCCCCCGAGATTGCTCGCACCATCGAGCAGGCTGCCGGACGCGGCTACATGACCACCAACTGGACCGAGCAGAACCGCGAGTTGTTTCGCGCTCTCAAGCTCGAACAGATTGTCACCTTCATCGTTATTGGATTGATCGTGCTGGTGGCCGCGCTCAACATCCTTATCGCGCTGACCATGATGGTGATGGAAAAGACCCGCGACATCGCCGTGATGATGAGCTTTGGCGTCGATCCCAGCCAGATCCGGCGCATTTTTTTGCTGCAAGGGTTGCTGATCAGCGTGGTGGGAACCGCGCTGGGACTGGCGCTGGGCTATCTGGCTTCCTGGGCCGGCGGCCATTACCACTTCATCCATCTCTCCGCCGAGGTCTACTCGATCGATACGCTGCCCTTCGCGCCGCGCCTGCTTGATGGCGTGATCGTCGCCGCGGTTTCGATTGGCATCTCATTGCTGGCCACGCTCTATCCCTCGTCGACTGCGGCCAGAGTGCTGCCGGCCGAGGCTCTGCGATACGAATAAGCTGTTTCTATTCAGCAGAAATTTGCAACGTGACACGTTTTGTGTCACGTTTATTTCATGCCAAGCATTACCCTCCGCCAACTCCGCGACACGAAACAGGTGAAAGAGTGGCTGCGCGCCGGCGTGCACATTGAGGTGCGGGAACGCGACGAGGTCATTGCCGATCTGGTGCCGAGAACGCCGCCCAAGCCCGCTCAATGGCCGGATTTCGAGGCCCGCGCCAAAGAAATCTTTGGGGACCGTGTCCTAACAGCCGTTGACGATCTGATCCGGGATCGGGAAGAGAGCCGGTATTGATCGTCTACGCCGATACGAGCTTTCTGACAGCCGTTTATCTGCGTGACGCACACTCTGCCGAAGCATATAGGAGGATGGCAATAGGTCCGGATTTGCCCATCTCTCCGTTCAGCCGCGCCGAGTTAGCGAATGCCATCTATCGCTAGGTTTTTCTCCACCGGGTCTCGGAGATCGATGTCAGCCTCGCGTGGCAGAACTTTGAACTTGACTGCCACTCAGGACACCTGCAATTGCAGGAGTTTCCTGTAGCTACCTGGTACGCCGTCATCGACTTGGCCCGCCGTTACGGCCCGTCGCTGGGTGTACGCACGCTTGATTCGCTGCATGTGGCTTGCGCGCTGGCACTGAAGGCCGAACGATTCTGGACCTTCGACGAGCGGCAGGCAAAACTGGCTGAAGCCGTGGGCCTCGATACCCATTCTTGAGCGGACTCCGCTACGCCGAAGTTCTGGCCTGGATTTTCTTCCCAAAACAGCAACCATCCGTGCACAGGCACCGCAGAGGCTGACCGTCCGGGCGCGGGACGGCGATTACGCGGAAGGAAACTGAAGTTCCATTGTGGGTTACGGGCAGCTTTGGGCATTCCCGAATGGTGAGCCCGAGACTGCATACCGCACCGCGCTTCCCGTAGACTGGACGATATGCACCCACCGGTTCGTTTGATTGCCATTGACATGGATGGAACACTTTTGCCGGCCTTGTCGCAAAAAGTGAGCGCGCGTAATGCGCAGGCCCTGCGGTCGGCGCAGGCCGCGGGCATCACCGTGGCCATTGCCACCGGCCGCCGCACCGCTTATACCACGCCGATTCTCGACGGGTTGGGTCTGCAAGCGGAGATGCCGCTGATTACGTCCAATGGAGCAGTGACGGCAACCTTAGGCGGGGAGACGGTTGACCAGTGCAGCATGAAAGCCAGTGTGGCGCGAGAGCTTTGCGGATTGCTGCGGCCCTTCGGGGTTCTGGTTTTTACCTTCAGCCGGCCGGGGCGCGAACTGGTTCTGGAAGATCTGGAGCAGGCCGGCGGCCAGATCTCGCTCTGGGTCGAGGCCAACCACAAGGCCATTGAGGTCGTGAAACCGCTGGAACTGGCACTCGGCGATGGCAACGATCCGATTCAAGGCATGGCGGCCGGCACGGTGGAGGGGATGAGAGCCGCGGAAAAGGCGATCAAGGCCAGTGCTTGGGCCAGCCAGTGCGAATGTGTGCGCACCGAATATCCGGCGCGCAATCTGTCGATCCTCGATATTCTGCCCACCGGCGTCTCCAAGGGCGCGGCTTTGCAGCGGCTGGCGGCGCGGCTTGGCATCGACCGCAAAGAAACCATGGCCATTGGCGATAATTGGAACGATATGGATATGCTGGAATGGGCGGGGCAGGGTGTCGTGATGGCCAACGCTGCCCTGGAGTTGCGCGCGCAAGCCAAGACCAACGGCTGGAAGCAGGCTCCGTCGAACGACGACGACGGCGTGGCCGTGGTGTTGGAGGCCGAGTTGGCGCGCGGAACGGCAATGCGGGCATGAGGCGCGAGATGCATCTGTGGCAGAGGAGAACGGCGCGGCTTTTCCGTGGCACGGTTGTCTGCGCGGCTGTTGCTGCGGCAACCGTTGCGGCGCGCGCCGCCGAGCAGGCCACGCTGCGTAATGGATTCACACTGCGCTGCGATCACCACGCTCAGGTCGATGGCCGCGTACGCCTCTATTTGAGCGCCAGCGAAGATAACTACATCGAGTTTGCTCCCGCCGAGATTGACTGCTTCGAAATGGTTCCCGATCCGCCGCGGGCTGCCGCCGTGGCGCCCGCGCCAGCGCCCAACAAAAACGCCAAACTTACCCCGGCCGATCTGCATGAGATGCTGGCCAAGGCCGGCGACGAGCACAATCTGGATGTGGACCTGCTGGCCAGCGTGGTGAAGGCCGAAAGCGGCGGCAATGCCCGCGCCGTGAGCCATGCCGGAGCCCGCGGATTGATGCAGTTGATGCCCTCCACCGCCGCCGGACTGGGTGTGAAAGACAGCTTCGAGCCCAGCGAAAATGTGCGCGGCGGTTCGGCCTATCTCGATGCGCTGCTCACCCGCTACCACGAAAATCTCTCTCTGGCGCTGGCCGCCTACAACGCCGGCCCCGAGGCAGTCGACAAGTATCGCGGCATTCCGCCTTATCACGAGACCCGCGCCTACGTTGCCCGTGTGATTCACGAATACAACCGCCGCGTGCTGGCCCGCCAGACCGGGGCGCAGCGGCTGGCCGCCGCCGTGCCGGCGAAACTTCAACCATAACCATCTATTTACAACTCCTGACAACTCATCGCGTAGACTCAAGAAAGCAATCGCGGAACGGAGAACGCTTGAAAAAGAAACAATGGATCGTTGGCCTTGTCGTGCTGGTGGCTTTAGCCGCACTGCTGGCCTGGGGACGCGACAAAATTCACTTTGACTTTCATCTTTTCGCGGCTCAGGTGGCGCGCGCCGATTGGCGTCTGATCGTTCTCGGCGTGGCGTGCATCTATGTGGCCTATCTCTTCCGCTCGGCGCGCTGGAGCCTGCTGATGCGCCACAACAAAAAGGTGCCGCTCTTCTCGCTGATGGGCACCCAGGTGATGGGGTTCACCGCCGTGGCGTTGATCGGCCGTGTCGCCGATCCGGTCCGTCCCTATCTGGTCGCCAAAAAGACCGACGAATCGATCAGTTCGCAGATCGCCGTCTATATCGTCGAACGGCTGATGGACATGGGCTCGATGGCGCTGATCTTTTCCGTGGCCATGATCTGGGTTCCGGCCGACGAGATTCTGGGCGCGTTGTCGCATGGTGGCGCCATGTCGCGTTTAGGACCGGATCACCGGCTGCTGACGCTCTTCATTGCGCGCTACAGCGGCCTGATTCTGACTGTGCTGGGAACGGCATTTCTGGTTGTCGTGCGTTTGTCGGGAACGGCGGTCGCGGCTCTCTTCGAGCGCTGTTTCGGGCTGATCTCGAAAAATCTCGGCCAGTCGATCGGTGACAAGATCCGCCAGTTTCATTCCGGCCTGGATACCATCCGCAGCCTCTCCGATCTGCTCTCCACAAGCTCAATCTCCATCGCCATGTGGGTGCTGATTACGATGGCTTATTTTTCCACCTGCCAGGCCTTCGTGGGCCCCGGCGGGTTGCCGGCGATCACCGCGCCCAAATGCGTTCTGCTGATGACGGCCAGCGGCACGGCCAGCGTGATTCAACTGCCGATTATCGGCTGGTTTTCGCAGATTGGATTGGTCGCCGCGGCGCTGGTAGGGGTTTTGCATGCACCGATTGAAGCTGCTACAGCCTGTGCGGCGACGCTGCTGCTGGTCACCTTCCTCAGCATTGTACCGACGGGGCTCATTTGGGCGCAGTTTGAGCACATCAGCCTGCGCAATGTCGCCAAAGAGAGCGGGCACACGGAAGAAGATTCCGCGCCCATGGCGCCCGCCGCCAACTCCGAGGCCGAATCCTAAGCGCACTTCGCGGTTGGCGGCTAAACCAGTAGCGCCGATCTCCAGATCGGCTGTCGCGCGGGTCTCCAGACCCGCGCTTTTATTTTGCAGTACCGCCAGAATACTGAACCGTCTCCGGTCCCACGGCGCCGCCGGTCATGATCATGCTCATCGCCTGCTCCATCGTCAGGTCGGTCTCGACGACGCGCTCCATGGGCAGGATCTGCAAAAATGCCGAGGTGGGGTTGATGGCGTTGGGAACCAGTACGGCGGCCAACTGCTTTCCTGTCGCCGCGTCGCTCATTGTACGCGTCAAAAAGCCGATGCTCTTCTGGCCTTCGATCGGGAAATCGATGAAGACGACCCGTTGGCTGGTCTCTTTTTTCGACATCATCGAGTCCAGCAGTTGCCGCACCGAGGTATAAACCTTAGCCACAAAGGGCAACCGCTCCATGGTCGCCTCGAAGATGGAGAAGGCCTGCCGGCCAATCACCAGCGAAGTGACCCGGCCGACGACATAGAGCACCACCAGCGTGAGCAGAACGGCAAACGCCGGTTGCACCAGCGGCAGATTGAACAAGCCTTCGGGAAAGACCGTCGCGATCAGGTGAACGACCGGCAAACCTGCCTCGGCCAGCGTCTTGAGCAGAAAACTGAAGACCAGATAGGTAACAAAAAGTGGGCCGATGGTAATGACGCCGGCAAATATATTGCGCTGCAACCCGCGGAACAGGCGGGTAAACTGCTTTTTCACACGACTCTCCTCATCTAAATTCCCGTAGGGCGATTGGGCACGGTAAATCTGCCCGAGGCATTTCCTGCGGAGGATGCTCTGCTTAAGAGAATATCCTCCATGGCGGCGGGGGCGGAATCAAGCTTGCCAGCAGAAAAAATCTCCCATCCGGGGCAAAAATAGGCTATATGTGGAATGACCGCCAGAAGAGGGCGGAGGGAAGTCCGTAACACCCCCCAAGGAGTTCCCATGAGCAGTGAAGTTGCCGCGGCCTCAAGAGCCGCCGTTCCGCCCGCGCGAGCTACGGGTTCGCGCCTGTCGATGGGCCCCAGCAGACATTCCGCAATGCCGCCTCCGGGCCGCGTCATGGCGCAGCCGTCGCAGTTGTCCAGCGGCGAGCCGGCCCACCTGCAGCGCGCTTTGGGAGCAGTGTTGTCCGCGGTTCCATTGCTGCAAAAGCTGTTGCCGCTGCTCGACGGCAATGTGCTGACGGCCGTCGCCAATCTTCTGGCTGCGCGTCCGCAGCCGCCCGCCGTGGTGCAGGCCAAGGTCGATCTGACGCCCATTGAGCTGAATCTGGCCGAGCTGCAATCCCGGAACCAAAGCCTTCGTGAGCAGGTCGCCGAGCAGAACACCTCGCTCCGGCGCGTCGAAGATCAGTTGGAGATGGTCAAAGAGGCCACCGACCGCAATACCCTGGAACAGCAGGAACTCTTTGAAGACCTGAAGAGCTTCAGCAACAAAGTCAAAATCGCGGCCGTGATTGCAATGGGGTTGATCGCCGCCTGCTTCGCGCTCAATCTGATTTTGTACCTGCACCTGCAGCGCGTGCTGCCGTGATGGATGTGATGAATTTTATAGATAGAAGATCAAGAAGTGTAGCGCCGGTTTCCTGGCCGGTTGCGGCGCGGGTTGTAAAACCCGCGCTCGTTCCCCAGATGCAAGTGAAAGTATTTTGCTCCGCGCTACCAACAAACCCTCGCTCGTGTTACAGCTCCATCGAATTATCTTCGATCGCCAGCCTTACGTTGCCGTCGGATTTAGCCAACCGGCGCACGGCTTCGGGTTTATCAACTTTGGCCTTGAGCATCACCAGAGCCACGGGCACACTGCGGCCGGCGCTCTTGATCGTCTCCACGGCGGTGGCGCGGTCAATATTGCAGGCGGCCATCAAAATGCGAATGCCGCGCTCCACCAGCTTGGTGTTCTGCATGTGTACGTTGACCATCAGGTTTTCGTACACATAGCCCATGCGTGCCATGGCGCCGGTGGTGATCATGTTCAGGATCATCTTCTGCGCCGAGCCGGCCTTCATGCGCGTGGAGCCGGAGACCACCTCGGGACCGACTTCGGCGACGATGACGGTATCGGCGGCATCGGCCAGCGGCGTGCCAACGTTGCAGGTAACCGCGGCGGTATGCGAGCCACGGGCGCGTGCGTAGGCGACAGCGGCGACAACATACGGCGTGCGGCCCGAAGCCGAAACGCCAATCACGATGTCTTTGCGCGTCGGACGGCGCCGGGCGATGTCTCGCTGCCCCAGTTCCTCGGAGTCTTCATTGACCTCGACCGCCGAGGCCAGAGCCTTGGGGCCGCCGGCCATGATGTATTGCACCTGTCCCGGAGCGGTGGAATAGGTGGTTGGGCATTCGGAGGCGTCCAGAGCGGCAAGCCGTCCGCTCGACCCGGCCCCGGCATAGATCAACCGGCCGCCGTCGCGCAAACATCGCGCCGCCTGATCGATCACCTCGGCAATCTCGGGCAAGGCCTTCTTGACCGCCGCGGCAACCTTTGCATCCTCATGATTAATAATGCGCGCAATCTCAATGGCCGACTTGGTGTCGAGCCCCTGCGAGGCCTCATTCTGGCCTTCTGTCGTTAAATGTTGCAGCAGGGTGGCCTGGTCGTTGTCAATCGGCTTGGTGCGTGCGCCGGCCTGATCCTGCAGCGTTGTGCTAGATAGCATCGCGTCAGTCCCCAATCTTTATTTTAACGGTAAAAAGACGCAAGCCCGGGATGAATTTCAAAGACGGGCTGTGGATGGAAGTTTTTTCTCCGCTATCGCTTGCGGCTATCCCCAAACCGTCAACTTTTCAGCGCCTCACGGAGGGCATCGTGAAAGGCTGGCCGTACCTGGCGGATCAACTGGCAGCTACGGTCCGGCCAAGTCCGGTTGGTCAAGAGCACCACAGCAAGCTCTGAGTCGCGGTCGATCCAAAGCGAACAGCCGCTATAGCCCAGGTGCCCGATCGAGTTCCGCGAAAAGTATTTGCCCGACGAGGAGTTCTCCGACGGTGTATCCCAGCCGATGGCGCGCGAACTGCTAGCCGGTGGCTGCCGCTGGGCAAAGCGCTCGACAGTTGCCGCATCGAATAGCCCCGGTCCGATGCTGCTTCCGGCGCCAAGCACGGCATAGGCGAAGCGCAGAATCTCCGGCACATTCGAAAACACTCCGGCGTGGCCGGAGACGCCTTGGAGAACCCAGGCATTTTCGTCCTGCACCTCGCCCTGAATGAGTGCCCGGCGAAAGCTCGCGTCAACCTCAGTTGGCGGAATATTGTTCCGCAATTCGGCCGGTGGGCAAAAGCCGGTGGCCTTCATCCCCAGGGGGTCGAAGATCTCCCGGCGCGTCCAGCGGTCGAGCGGCTCGCCCGCAATCGCCTCCAGCGCCTTGCCCAACAAGATAAAGCCGGGATCGGAGTATTCGGCCCTCGCTCCCGGTTCGGCCTCCAGCGGCAGACCGAGACAGGCTTGAAGTAGCGCTTCCGGAGTGGCCGCCGTGCGAAAGAGTTCGACATAGCCCGGCAGTCCGGAGCTGTGCGCCAACAGATGGCGCAGAGTAACCATCCGCGCCCGATCGCCAGCCTGCGGCCCGGTGACAAAGCCCGGCAGCACTTCGCCAGCCGGCATCTCCAGATCGAGCAGCCCACGCGCATGAAGCAGCATCGCCATGGCCGTGGTGGCCAACACCTTGGTCAAGCTGGCCACGTCAAAAACAGTTTCGGGAGCGACGGGCAGGGCATCGTCTTCGTAGGTAAACCGGCCCAGCGCGCCGTTCAGGAGCACTTCGCCGCCAGCCAGAACGCCAAAAGCGCAGCCAGGAAAGGCCCGCGAGGCGATGGCATCTTCAAGAACCTTGCGCGCGGCTGCAAAACGGCCGCTCTCTGGTACCGGCGATGAGGCAATGTCGTTCATGGTCTGTAACCTCATGCTAACGCTCCAGATTCCCCGCGGTCATAGAATAGATTTTTCCATCGTCTTCGCGTGATCGGTTTCGTGGGATACTCCGTCTATAGGTGTGCAGAGGAGATTTGTATGTCGATGGCACATGGCCGGTTTTCAGCTATAGTTTCGATAATTTTGTTGACGGGCGCCGCCAGCCAGTTCGCGGCCCAGGAGCCCGCACCGGTCTCCAGCCCGGCCGCCCCGGACCAGACCCAGGCCTCCGCCCCGCAGCCAGCCAGCGACACCCCGGCCCCTCCGTCCAAAACATATACCGTTCCTGCCGGAACCAAGATTCTGCTTAAGCTCGATAGCGCCATCAACACCAAAAGCGCCAAGGCGGGCGACGGTGTTTACCTGACCTCGATCTTCCCGGTCGTGGTCGGCAATCGCGTTATGATTCCCACCGGTGTCGATGTGCAAGGCACCATCGACCGGGTCCAGCGCGGCGGCCGGCTCAAGGGCAAGGCCCAGCTCGACATGCACTTTACCTCGATCATCTTCCCCAACGGCTCGGTCGTCGAGATTCCCGGCGTGGTCAACAGCCTGCCGGGGGCGAAGAGCCAGAACATGAAGAACGGCGACGAGGGCACCATCGAGCAGAACGGCGATAAGGGCCGCAATGCTGGCCAAACGGCCAAGATTGCCATCCCCACCGGCGCTGGCGTGGGCACCATCGGCGGCGCTTCCGCAGGCCATCCGGTCGAGGGTGGTCTAGCCGGCCTCGGCGCGGGCTTGGCCACCGTGGGCATCGTCTCGCTCTTTACCCGTAACGCCGACGTCGATATCGCCAGCGGAACCCAGGTCGAAATGGTCCTGCAGCGGCCACTGACTCTGGAGGAACAAAACCTTTCCACAGCCTCGCCCTCTGCAACCTCATCTTCCGTCTTGGTTCCCTCGCCAAACCAGCCAAAACCCATAAAAAAACCCATACGTGTACTTTGTCCCCCAGGAAACCTCGGTTGCGAGTAATCTAGATAAAGATGAGAACCGGTACGAACGAAAGAACAACCTACCAGTACATCTCAGGTCCGCATGCGGCTCCCATCGCCCGCTCGCCCTATCTTGCGCAAAACCGCAAGAAAGATAGCCTTTTGCTCTGGATGCGCGACCTGCTGACGGCGACTGCGGCTTCGGTATTTATCATTATTTTTCTCTATCAGCCCGTCCGCGTGGAAGGCACCAGCATGCTGCCCCGGCTGGAAGACCACGACCGGCTGTTCATTAACAAATTCATCTATCGCTTCGCCACCATCGATCCGGGCGACATTGTGGTCTTCCATTATCCGCGCGATATGGAAAAGAGCTATATCAAGCGCGTGATCGCCCGGCCTGGCGACCGGGTCCGCATCGACCGCGGCCGGGTTTATGTTAACGGTGGCCTGCTGCCCGAGTCCTACGTCCCGCAGCAGTTTCGCGATGCCCGTTCGATGGACGAGATCATCGTTCCGCCCGACTATTTTTTCCTGATGGGCGACCATCGCTCCATCTCCTACGATAGCCGGGATTTCGGTCCCGTCGAGCGCTCGTTGATCTACGGCAAAGCCGTGTTTGTGTACTGGCCAAGCCAGAATTTTGGCGCCATTCAGTAGCGCGCGGAAAACCGAGCGTTCTTTTCTGGCTCCGACCTGCTAAAATCAATTGAATCCACTCCTCGGAGAGGCGATGCAGGCGATCCTAGCGCTCGAAGACGGGCGCATTTTCCGCGGGCACGGCCATGGGCACCTGGGCGAATGCCAGGGTGAGGTAGTTTTCAATACTTCTCTTACCGGTTACCAGGAAATTGCCACCGACCCGTCTTATGCCGGCCAGATTGTCATTCTGACCAATCCGCAAATCGGTAATTACGGCACCAACAATGCCGATAACGAATCCATCAAGCCCTATATCGAGGGGCTCATTGTTCGCGAGTTTTCCCCGCTCAGTTCCAACTGGCGCTCCGAACAGGTCACCGACGAATACATGGAGCGGTACAAGATCCCGGTTCTGGCCGAGATCGATACCCGCGCCTTGGTGCACCATCTGCGTACTCACGGCGTGATGCGCGGCGTGATCTCGACCGGCGTTTCCGATATTGACGCTCTCGTGCAAAGGGCCAAAAACATTCGCAAGATGGACGGCACCGATCTGGCGCGCGTGGTCTCGACCAAATCGAGCTACACCTTCGACGCCGAAGATCCCCGCTGCCAGTCCGGCGATCCGTTGCTTTCCCCAACCTTTCTTCCCGTCCAACACGCGGAAGCGCGTGAGCGCCTTCATGTAGTGGCCTACGATTTCGGCATCAAGCAGAACATTCTGCGCATGTTGGCTCGCGAAGACTGCCGCGTGACCGTGGTTCCGGCCGAGACTGCGGCCGACGACGTGCTCGCGCTCAAGCCCGATGGCGTCTTCCTCTCAAACGGACCGGGCGATCCGGAACCGGTTGACTATGCCGTGAAGGCGATCCGCCAGATGATGGGCCGCGTTCCCATCTTCGGTATCTGTCTGGGCCACCAACTCACTGGCCTGGCCCTGGGCGGCCGTACCTACAAGCTCAAATTCGGCCACCACGGCGGCAACCATCCGGTCCGCAACAGCCGCACCGGCAAGGTCGAGATCACGGCGCACAACCACAACTTCGCCGTCGATCCCGACTCGATCAACTTGAGCGAAGTGGAACTGACGCACGTGGACCTGAACGACAACACGCTCGAGGGGCTGCGCCACAAATCGCTGCCGCTGTTCAGCGTGCAGTACCACCCCGAAGCCGCTCCCGGCCCCCACGACTCGCACTACCTCTTCCGCGACTTCCGCAAGATGATGGAGGAGTTCAAGGGATGACCGGCACCACTCCATCCATTGGGAAGTTGATTTGGCTGGAGTTATTGTCTTCGGAAGAGATCGCAGAATGGGCGAAGAGTCGTGAGCAACCGCGCAAGTTGTGGCGAGTTGGTGACGGCTCTCAGCCGGGCGTATACCGATTTGTTTTTCCGGAAGACAAACCACCATCATGCTACATCGGAATAGCAGGGCACCTTGGCAAAAGGCTTCGCGATCACATATGCCCAACAACCAAGCAGCAATCAGAAAGCACTATAAAGAATTCATCTAATTGTCGTGTGCGCAACGCGATAAAGAATTGGCTTGGGAAATGCTATCTTCAACGCCTAACAATTGAGGGTTCCGTCAATATTTGCGGGGTAGAACTTAATCAGGGTAGCTTAGGCGATTTATTTGCGCGACTACTTCTTGAAAACTGGGCTATTTTGCATTCAGGACGAATTGAGAGGTTGAGTCCACTTAACTACGATGTACGTTTAGCAATACCACAAATCACAAAGGATGTTACGCACTCAGCAAAAGTCAATCTCATACAGACCGGCCTACGCGGAGAGATTATTCAACGAGGCGGGAGGGAAACGCTGCTTAGGAGGGACGCGACTTCAGGCGTGCCGCAGAGCGGAAAGTGAAGGGTACGGGCTTTAGCCCGTACATCAACCAGGCAAAATCAGCGGGGCTTTAGCCCCCGAGGGAGTGCGATGCGTCCCAGGCGAGAAATAATTCGGAGCAACGAATACGCCTACTTCGTCTCGACACAGACGGAGGGCCGCAAGCCTTTCTTTCGCCATGAGCGCTGGGCGCGTCTGATGCTCTCTACCTTGAATCATTATGATGGCGCCGGATACAGGCTCCATGCCTTTGTCATCATGCCCGACCATCTGCACGCGCTCATCACTCCATTTGAGTCAGTTGAGAAGTCGGTTCAATTGATCAAGGGCGGATTCTCTTTCCGGGCAAAGAGAGAATTGGAATGGCAAGGTGAGATTTGGCAATCAGGATTTACCGATCATCGCATCCGGGATGAAGAGGATTGGAACAAACATTTGGCGTATGTCCAAAACAATCCGGTGAATGCACATTTGGTTAGTGATGCTGTTCACTATGAGTTCATGGGGTTCCCGAGCAGCGATTTCCCTCAGGGGCTAAAGCCCGTCAGTTTTGTTGCTCCTGATGTACGGGCTAAAGCCCGTACCCTTCAACCGGAAACCTTGACTGCCTTAGATGGCACGACTTTGCAAGGGCACGGCTTCAGTCGTGCCGAAGACGAGATCAGTTAGGAATAGTTGAAATATGCCACGCAGAAATGACATCCAAAAGATTCTCGTGATCGGCTCGGGGCCGATCGTCATCGGTCAGTCGGCCGAGTTCGACTACTCGGGCACGCAGGCCTGCAAGGCGCTCAAGCAGGAAGGCTACGAGGTGGTGTTGGTGAACTCCAACCCGGCCACCATCATGACCGATCCCGAGCTGGCCGACCGCACCTACATCGAGCCGCTCACCCGCGAGTACGTCGAGGAGATCATCCGCATCGAGGCGGAGATGATGACGAGCCCTCGGGGGCTAAAGCCTCAGGGTTCTGAGGAAGGTTTGGATGTACGGGCTGAAGCCCGTACCCTTCAGCCGGGCAAGTTTGCGCTGCTGCCCACCGTCGGCGGCCAAACCGCGCTCAATCTGGCCGTCGATCTGGCCGACGCGGGCGTGCTCGAACGCTACAACGTTGAGCTGATCGGCGCCAAGCTTGAGGCCATCAAGAAGGCCGAAGACCGTCTGCTCTTCAAAGACGCGATGGTGCGCATCGGCCTGGATGTGCCGCGCTCGGCGCTGGTCAACAACCTGCGCGATGGCCTCGACTTCGCCGGCAAGATCGGCTTCCCGCTGCTCATCCGTCCCTCGTTTACGCTGGGCGGCTCGGGCGGCGGCATCGCCTACAACCGCGAAGAGCTGATGGAGATTCTCGCCCGCGGCCTCGACCTTTCGCCCGTGCACGAGTGCCTCATCGAAGAGAGCGTGCTCGGCTGGAAGGAGTACGAGCTCGAGGTGATGCGCGATCTGGCCGACAACGTCATCATCATCTGCTCGATTGAAAACTTCGACCCCATGGGCGTGCACACCGGCGACTCGATCACCGTTGCCCCCGCGCAGACGCTCACCGACCGCGAGTACCAGAAGATGCGCGACGGAGCCATTGCCGTGATGCGCGAGATCGGCGTCGAGACCGGCGGCTCCAACGTGCAGTTCGCCATCAATCCGCAAGATGGCCGCATGATCGTCATCGAGATGAATCCGCGTGTCTCGCGCTCTTCGGCGCTAGCCTCGAAGGCCACCGGATTCCCCATCGCCAAGATTGCCGCCAAACTCGCCGTTGGCTACACCCTCGACGAAATTCCCAACGACATCACGCGCAAAACGCCAGCCTGCTTCGAGCCGACCATCGATTATGTCGTGGTCAAGATTCCCAAGTGGCAGTTTGAAAAATTTCCCGGAGCCAATGAGATTCTCGGGCCGCAGATGAAGTCGGTGGGCGAAGTGATGGCCATCGGCCGCACCTTCAAAGAAGCGCTGATGAAGGCCTGGAGAGCGTTGGAGACCGGCAAGAAGACCGGCTCCGAAGTTCTGGAACCGCGCCGGCTGACGCAGATGCTCGTTACCCCGCGCCCCGACCGGCTGGGCTATCTGCGCTTTGCTTTCGAGCGTGGCATGAGCGTGCGCGAGGTCGCGCGGCTCACCAAGATCGATCCCTGGTTTCTGCATCACCTGCGCGAGATCACGCTGGCGCAAAAGGCCATCGCCGATACCACGCCCGCCGAAATCGACGCCGCGCATCTGCTGCACCTCAAGCGTCTCGGCCTGAGCGACGAACGCATCGCCAACGAGTGGAAGCTCGCCGGCCACGACGGCACCAAACAGGTGAGGGAACTGCGCGAATCGAAGGGCGTGCGCCCGGTCTTCAAGCTCGTCGATACCTGCGCCGCGGAGTTCGAATCGATGACGCCTTACCTCTACTCGACCTACGAGGAAGAGGACGAAGCGCCGCCCACCGGCCGCTCCAAGATCATCATTCTCGGCTCCGGCCCCAACCGCATCGGTCAGGGCATCGAGTTCGATTATTGCTGCTGCCATGCCTCGTTTGCCCTCAAAGAAGACGGCTTCGAGACGATCATGGTCAACTGCAATCCGGAGACGGTTTCGACCGACTACGACACCAGCGACCGGCTCTACTTTGAGCCTCTCGTGCTCGAAGATGTGCTCGCCGTCTACAATCACGAGGCGCAATCGGGCGCGAAAATCGGCATGATCGTGCAGTACGGCGGCCAGACGCCGCTCAATCTTTCGCAGCGATTGCGCGCAGCCGGCGTGCCCATCATCGGCACCTCACCTGAGTCGATTGACCTCGCCGAAGACCGCAAGCAATTTGGCAAGCTGCTTGAGGACTTGCAAATCCCACAGCCGCAAGGCGGCACGGCGACCAGCGTCGAACAGGCTCTGGCCGTCGCCGAGCGCATCGGCTACCCTGTCCTCGTCCGCCCCAGCTACGTGCTCGGCGGCCGCGCCATGGTCATCGCCTACGACGCCGAATCGGTCACCCGCTACATGCGCACCGCGGTCGAGTACTCGCAGGAACGGCCGGTGCTCATCGACCATTACCTGGAAAACGCCATCGAGATCGACGTCGATGCCCTCTGCGACTCAGAGGATGTGGTCATCGCCGGCATCATGCAGCACATTGAAGAGGCCGGCATTCACTCCGGCGACTCCTCGTGCGTGCTACCCGCCGTCAGTATCGCCGAATCGACGCTCGAAACCATCCGCAGCTATACGCGCAAGCTGGCGTTGGCGCTGAAGGTCGTCGGCCTCGTGAACCTGCAACTCGCCATTCAGCGCGACGAGGAGGGCCACGACCACGTCTACATCATCGAGGTCAATCCGCGCGCCTCGCGCACCGTGCCCTACGTCTCCAAAGCTACCGGCATTCCGCTGGCCAAGATCGCCGCGCGGTTGATGACCGGCCGCAAACTGCGCGAACTGCTTCCCGATGAAGTCGACTCAGGCAAAGACCTCGGCACCGGCTCGCACTTCTACGTCAAATCGCCGGTCTTTCCCTGGTCGAAGTTCGCCGGCGTCGACACCGTTCTTGGGCCAGAGATGAAATCGACCGGCGAAGTGATGGGCGTGGCTTCCAGCTTCGGCGAGGCTTTTGCCAAAGCGCAGCTCTCGGCCGGGCAGATTCTGCCCACCGGCGGCACTGTCTTCTTCACCGTCAACGACCTCGATAAAAAAGCCGTGGCCGCGCTGGCCCGGCGTTACGTTCATCTTGGCTTCAAGATCGTCGCCACCGAAGGCACCGCGAATGTTCTCGAAGGCGCGGGGCTGGTTGTCGAGCGTGTCTTCAAGGTCGATGAAGGCCGGCCCAACGCGGTCGATCTCATCAAAGAAGGCCGCATTCAGTTGATCGTCAACACACCGCGCGGCCAAGATGCGATCTTCGACGAGAAGGCCATCCGCCGCGCGGCCGTGCTGGCGCGCATTCCCACGATTACCACGCTGGCTGCCGCGCAAGCCGCCGCCGATGGCATCGCCGCCATGCAAAAACATAAGCCAACGGTGAACGCGCTGCAGCAGTTGCACAAAGCCAACGGCCGCTAGCGTCTTTGACCGGATCGTTTCGTACTAAACTTTGGGTGCCCCACCCTCGGCGCGTTTTTGCTTTTGCGCCTAGGGTGGTGAGTCTAAGAACCTGTCTAAAAACATGACGTTTGAAAGGGCACGGCTTCAGCCGTGCCACATGAATCACTCCCACTTTTCTGGCTTGCATTCCGGCGGGAAGGTGAAACCTTCCCGCCGGAATACAAGTACGTCATTGATGGTTCCTTCTGACCGGCACGACTCAAGTCGTGCCCTTTCAAATCCATCTATGAGAGTTTTTAGACAGAGTCTAAATTCGTTGAAGAACAACCGCAGGTTCTTCGACTCCGTTTGCCGCATAAAACGCGGCAAACTTCGCTCAGGACGACAGTGTTTTTATACGGTAAAAAATTGCGCGGGTCTTCTGGCCCGCGCGCTGCCTCCGTCCCAATGCGCGAATTTGTATGTTGTTCTTTGGGAAAAATCGGCTCTTCAAGCCCTGAAGGCGCGCATCGCTGCTTTACATGCCACTGAAGCTGTGTAAGGCTAAAAATAAAGTAAATCAAATGGGTAATCCCCCGGCTCTGCCGGGGTGACTCCAAGAGTTTGACAGTTCCGGGAGTATGCCCTGGTTTTGTTTTTCGTCGTTTTTGCTGTTGCGGTTGCTTTTGCTTTCAACGGTTGCGAAAAGGCCCCTTTGAGGGGCCAGCAACCGTAAAGCCTCCGGCTCTGCCGGAGGATACTTACTAAGGGGAATTCATGTTTAAGCCTGAAAATTATCTGCATCCTAAAGACGAAATTCTGCGCGGCATGGAACGCATCTACCGCTATCGCATGACCACGACCAGCGGCGGCAACCTCTCCATTCAGGAGCCGAACGGCAATGTCTGGATCACGCCGGCAGGCATCGACAAGGGCTCGCTGCGCCGCGCCGACATCGTTTGCGTCACTCCCCAAGGTGAGGCCAAGGGAATCCACCGGCCCAGCTCCGAGCTGCCTATCCACCAGCAGATTCGCGCGCTGCGCCCTGAACTCGGCGGCGTGGTGCACGCGCATCCCACCGCGCTGGTGGCCTTCAGCCTCGTCCATCAAGTGCCCAATACACGTCTCTTTCATCAGGCTCACCACACCTGCGGCGAGCCAGGCTTTATTCCCTATGAGATTCCCGGCAGCGCCGAGTTGGGCGCGCGCGTGGCCGAGGGCTTTGCCAAAGGTTATAACGCCGTCATCCTGGAAAACCACGGCGTCGTCACGGTCGGCAAGACCTTTCTCGATGCCTTCCGCTGCTTTGAGACTTTGGAGTTCACTGCCAAGACCATCATCAAAGCCAAGCTGCTCGGCGGCAACCTCAAGTTCCTTACCGACGCGGAGCTGGCCGACGAGGCCCGCCGTCCTACCAACTTCGAGACCTTTACGCCAGAGTATCCCTCCAGCCAGGAGAACGAACTGCGCGGCCAGCTGACCGAATTCGTGCGCCGCGCCTATCGCCAGCGCCTGTTCATCAGCACCCAGGGCAGCTACTCGGCACGGCTCGACAAAGACACCTTCCTCATTACGCCCACCCGCATCGATCGCGGCACCATCGAGCCCAAGGACTTCGTGCTTGTTTCCAACGGCCGCGTCGAAGCCGGCAAAACGCCGAGCCGCGCCATCCTCAACCACAAGGCCGTTTACGACATGCATCCGGAGATTGGCTCGGTCGTCAATGCCTACCCGGTCAACGCCACGGCATTCAGCGTCTCCGGCGTCCGGCTCGATAGCCGCACCATTCCCGAGAGCTACGTGGTCATCCGCAACGTTGGCTGGGCCGAGTATGGAACGCAGTTCGGCGACGGCAAGGTTCTGGCCGAAATGCTCAGCCAGACCCGTCCGGCGATCGTGCTGGAAAACGATGGCGTGCTGGCCACCGGCAAAGACCCCTTGCAGGCCTTCGACCGCCTGGAAGTCCTTGAAGCCACCGCCGAAGCCATCATCAACTCCAAGGCCATCGGCTCCTTGCAGCCGCTCGACGATCAGGTTACCCGCGACCTGGACCGCGTCTTCTTCGGCATCTAATCTGTCGCGTTTTCTTTGCGCTCTACCCCATAGCGGGCAACATCGTGTTGCCCGCGGCAATCAGTAGTACACAACGAAAGTAGCGCCGGTCTCCAGACCGGCTGTAGCGTGGGCTTCCAAGCCCACGCTTTTTTCTGCTCCGCATTTTTCTTGAAAATAGCGCTGCCCTAGGTCCGTATCCCGCCAAAGTGTCACGCTCCGGAGAGCCGCACGAAACCCACCGCATCTTCTGTAATCATGCGTCTCTTCTAGTACGAAATCAGCCCTGCGTCTTCAGTACCAGCTCCAGCAGCGGGGCCGCGAGCACGTTGAAGATGCCGGTCAGCACCATCACCAGGCCGGCGACAGCGCCCTCTTCGGGGCCGATTTCGTGGGCTTTTTTCGAGCCCAGCACGTGCGCGCCCATGCCAAAGCTGGAGCCGCGCGCCAAGGCCGAGCGCAGAGGAAGAATGTAGAGCACGCTCTCGCCAAACGATGCGCCAACGATTCCGGTAATGATCACAAAGATCGCCGTCAGCTCGGGAATGCCGCCGATCTCGCCCGAGACCGTCATGGCAAAGGGCGTGCTGATGGAGCGGGGCAGCAGGCTCAGCCGTAGATTACCGCTCAGCCCCAGCGTGGTGGCCAGCATCCAAGCCGAGGCGATCGAAACCCCACTGCCAAAGACCACGCCGACGATCAGCGTCTTCCAGTAGCGATGCACCAGCGCGCGCTGCCGGTAGATGGGCACGGCAAAGGCCACCGTCGCCGGGCCCAGCAACACCACCAGCCAATGCGTTCCGGCAATGTAGACCGTGTAGTCGGTGTGCGAAAGAATGGTAATCGCAATCAGCAGCACCGGCGTCAGAATCAGCGGCGCCGTCCACCAGCGCGGCAGCTTTTTATAAAAGTATTTGACCAGCCAGTAGAGCAAGATGGTGACAACCGACCAGAGGACGGTCACCTCCAGCGTGGCAAGCGTGGCGCGGTGATGCAGAATGGCATTGAGCTGGTTCATGGCCGCTCCGCTTTCTGCGCGGAGGCGCGCGGCATACCGTCAATCGCGTGAATGCAGAAGTCAACGACAAAAGCGGTCGCGATCATCACCACCACGGTGCCGGCGGCGATCACCAACAGCACCTTGATGCCCATCCAACCCAGCAGTTCGTGATGATTCAAAATGGCGGGCACGGCGGGAATAAAAAACAGCAGCATCTCGGTCAAAAACCACTCCGCGCCAAGAGCCAGGCTGCGCACCCGCACCGCTCCGGTGTACAAAAGCCCCAGCACGATAAGCAGCCCAAGAATGCCACCGGGAATAGGCAGATGCGTGACGCGAGAGATGGTCTGGCCAGCAAACCACAGACCGATCAGAAGGAATATCTGCGCACTCCGGCTACGGTGCACAAAATGCCGGATGGGAAAAATCAGATCCTTATACCAATGACGTGCGGCATAGGGTCTGAGGGGAAGTGTCTCGGAACCCATATCCCTATTGTTCCAAAAAATTGGATCAGCGTATAGGACAGCTTATCGAATCATGAAATCGAGGCAGAGCCGCGGTTCCATTTTGCAAACACAATTCGCCTTGAATACATTGAATGAATCGCTTTATGTGAAATTTTACGGGGCTGGAACTTTGGTCATGGCCGATTTAAGATCGCTTGCGAAAAGCAAAGCGTGCGCCCATCGAGTAGCCGGCCAGCGCCGCCGTCGGCCATGTGCCCAGGAACGGCCCATCGTTGTCGATCAGCCCGCTCGGCCGCGGCCAACTGAAGAAGGTTCGCGCCAGTTTTTCCGTGGCTACGCATTGAAAGCACTGGTTTGGCCCGGTGGGCATGTCGAGAACCCAGAGGCTCACCAGCAGCATCCAGATCAACCCCAGCAGCCAAATCGCGGACGCCATCTCGCTGGGATAAAGCCGCACGGCAATCAGCGCCACCATCATGGGAACCGCGAAAGAAAGAAGAAAGATCGCCCACTGCGGTACATTTGCGGGATCGATGGCATAGCCGGCCAGCATCATCGCCAGCCACGCGCCCAGCGCCAGCAGACTATGCACAAAGAAGGCCAGCGCCTGCCGGGTGAGATTGGTTTCGCTCCGCTCGTCGCCTTCGAATATCGTTTCCATCTTTGCGGCTCCTGTGAACGGCGGGCCCGTAAATCTGGAACAAGAACACGATAGCACTAACCGCTCCGCTCGCAGGAAGATTTTCATCCACAGCGGGAGCGGGGGCCGGCGTATGTTTCCCGATGAATCAGGCTCTACAATGAAACCATGTTGATGGATGGCATCTTTGCCGCTGTAACCACTCCGTTCTACCCCGACGAACGCGTCTATTACCGCAAGCTCGAAGCCAACATGGCCCGCTATTCACGCAGTTTGCTGGCCGGCATGGCGGTGCTTGGATCAACCGGCGAAGCCACGATGCTCGATGACGGCGAGTCGCGCGAGGTATTGCGCGTGGCGGCCGAAGCGGCGGCTCCAGAGAAGGTACTCGTCGCTGGCGTAAGCCGCGAGAGCGTGAGGGCCACAGTCGAGTTGGCCGAGGCTGCGGCCAAGCTTGGCTACGATGCTGTTCTAGTGCGCACGCCCCATTATTTTGCCGCGCAAATGACCGATGCGGCCGTGCGGCTCTACTTCCAAAGTGTTGCCGACCGCTCGCCGCTTCCGGTGCTGCTCTACAACATTCCCAAGTTTGTTCCGTACCAGATTCCTGTTGCATTAGTCGCCGAACTGGCCGGTCATTCCAACATCATCGGTATCAAAGATTCCAGCGGCGACGCCGCACGGATTCAGGCGCTGGTTGCGGCAACGCAAAACGCGCCGCGGCGCACCGTGGCTGTTACGCCGGTCTTTGAGGCGGTCACGGCGCGCATGAAGATCACACCGCAGCCGGAGCAGGGAACTCTTGTGTCCATCGGTAGCCTCACGGGCGGAACAGAGCCTGCGGCGGCCGCGCCACGGCCGGCATTGCAGACACGAACCAAAGAGATCGGTTTCCAGGTGCTTTGCGGCACGGGCAGTGTGGTCTTTGAGGCGCTGCAAGCTGGAGCCTGCGGAGCGGTTCTGGCCAGCGCCGGCTTTATGCCCCAGGCCTGCCACGAGATTTATCTGGCTTGGAAAGATCATGACTTGAAGCTGGCCGGGGAAAAACAGAAACTGATGGCCGGAATCGACCGGCGCATCGTGGGTGACTTCGGCATCTCCGGCATCAAATACGCCTGCGACTTCAACGGCTATTACGGGGGCAGGGCGCGTTCGCCTCTGCTGCCGCTGGCTCCTGAAGAGAAGTCGGAAATCGAAGAACTGCTCGCGAATCTGAGAAATTAACACTTCCGCAAATTGACGTCTGCGGCTGGGAGGAATACAGTAGTATTTATATCGTGTGCGATACAATCGAGTGCGATTGAAAAAGACCGGGAGGTCGTCCATGTCAGAGTTCTATTCGCTGAAGGCTCGTTCCTTGCAGGGCGAGGAGATTTCGTTTGACCGCTATGCCGGCAAAGTGGTTCTGGTGGTCAATACCGCCAGCAAGTGCGGTTTGACGCCGCAGTATGAAGGTTTGCAGAAACTCTACCAGCAGTACAAAGATCAGGGATTGGTGATTCTGGGATTTCCGTGCAACCAGTTTGCCAACCAGGAGCCCGGCGATGCGGAGAGCATCAAGAACAACTGTCTGATCAACTACGGCGTCAGTTTTCCCATGTTTGAGAAGGTCGACGTCAACGGACCCACAGCGCACCCGGTCTACCAGTGGCTGACCAAGAAATTGCCCGGGCTCTTCGGTAAAAAAGTGAAGTGGAACTTCACCAAGTTTCTCATTGGCCGCGATGGCAAGCCGTTGAAACGCTTTTCGCCCACCACGGTGCCCGCCAAGATCGAAAGCGCGATTGTTTCGGCCTTGGGTAAATAAGATGCAAAAGAAGAACCGCAACCAACAGAAGCCGCGCGGTCCACGCCTGGACGGGCAACTTTGCTTTCCGCTCTATGCCACGTCCAGGTTGTTGACCCGGCTCTATCAGCCGATCCTCGGGCCGCTGGGGCTCACCTATCCGCAGTACATCGTGCTGATGGTGCTTTGGGAAGATGCGCCGTGCGCGGTTTCGCATATCGGCGAGCGCGCGCTGCTGAACAGCAACACCCTGACGCCTCTACTCAAGCGGCTGGAACAGCTCGGATTGGTGCGCCGCGTACGTAGCAGCCAAGATGAGCGCGTGGTGAATATCGAGCTGACCGGGCAGGGAAGATCGATGCAGGACAAATGCGTCTGCGTGCCGGAAAAATTATATTCGTCCATCTCTTTCGCGCCCGAAAAAGCCCTGCAACTGAAGCAGTTGCTCGATGAGCTATTCGCGGAGTTGCAACGGCAAACGGCATCGATCGAGATGGACGGCTAGCCATTGCACGAAAATATAGATGGCCCGCGGTCCGATCACAAATTGAGCCAGGTTGCGGTTCAGGGTTGTTTATCGATCTCCACATTCAGATCGAGCGTGACATCTTTTCCTATAATTGCGCTGCCGCCTTCAAAACTCTCATTCCACCTCATGCCAAAGTCCAGGCGGTTGACGGTCCCGGTTACTTTGAATCCAGCCTTTTCAATGCCGAGTTTTTGATCGTGGATCCGGCCTCCGTAAACGACATCGAGAGAGACCAGCCGTGTCACGTCGCGAATTGTCAGCAGCCCTTTCAGCTTATTGCGCCCATCCTCTTTCACAAGCGTTCCAGTGAATTTCATCTCCGGGAATTGTTTGGAACCGAAGAAGCTATCGGTCTGCAGATGGCCGTCACGGTCCTTGTCGTCAGTAAATACCGAGGCTGTTTTCGCGGTAAACTCCACCGTGCCGCCAGTAAAATCATCACCCGGGCAAGCACATGTGACCCGCGCATCGAAGTCGCGAAAATAGCCCGTGACCTGAGTAATTGTGAAGTGCGCAACACTGAAACCGATGCGCGAGTGTATCTTGTCGATGGTCCAGTGGGAAAGAGGTGTGGGCGGCGCCTGGGCGTGTATGTGGAGCCCTAGAAAAACCAGCATAAGAGTGGACAAAAGGCTGGAGAATCGTTTCATTTTCCGTTGTTGAAGGAATGCTCCATTGATCATTTGATCTTCCTTTTCCGGGATTTGATTTCCCGTCAGCATTGTTGTTGCAGCGGATTGTGATTGCCAAGCATTATTTTGTAGGTACGATCGCGTCGGCTTCGACATCGATCTCAATGGCTACGTCTGGCGTGGTGAGCAGCCCCAATTCGTTCGCATTATCGCGAGCACCCAAACCGAAATCCGCCCGCTTTACGCTTGCAGTTCCATGAAAGGCCACACGCACCGGATCGCCAGTTTTTTGGTCGGCGAAGGCCCCATTAAATGTAAAGCTCATTGGCACGGTGCGCGTATGACCGTGCAACGTCAGTTGACCATCCATGATCCATTTGTTACCCGAAACATGGCGGATGCCGTGCCCCTGATAGCTCATGGTGGGGAATTTGGCTGCATCAAAGTAGTCAGGACCGCGCAGATCCTCATCTCGCTCGGCATCCTGCGTGGTCAAGCTGGCAATGTAGATGGTGACGTCTACTGAACAGCCCGAGGGAGTCTGCGCAGAGGCGATCGTTCCATTGATTTTTTCGAAGCGGCCACGCACCAGCCCCACCACATGATGGCGCGCTCCAAAGTAGGCAAAGCTGTGCACAGGATCGATCTTGTAGCGGCCGGGAACGGGAAGTAGGTTGGTTTTGGACGACGATACCGCAAAGATAGGGCTAGCAGCATATGAGCCGTAGATGAAACATGCTGCCACTAGCAGCATTCCTGTGGCCACCAAACTTCGACCTCTAGTCATGAGATTTTATCCTCCATGCAAAGTCAAGCTGCTGCCACCTTACCGGCAAGCGTGGCGAAAAGTCCTGAGCGCGGGCTGAAAGACGCTGAAAAGTTCTGAAAATCGCTGCGGAAACGAATACGCGGCCAACTGTTGCTTACTTGGTAGAATGAGATCGTCCTTTCACTTTGCCTGAAAGTGGGCAGAAGCATCTCACAGGAAGTAAGCTGCATGGGAGCTCAGGAACAAGTCAAGCTACGTATTGGCGACTGGACGGTCGATCGTATGACCGGTGAGATTGCGCGCGGGAGTGAATCGTCGCGGCTCGAAATACGTTCCTTGCGGCTACTGCTTACGCTGGCCGACCATGCCCCGCGGGTGGTTAGCGTTAACGAATTGCTAGATCAAGTTTGGCCAGAGGTTACGGTTACGCCGGACTCGGTCTATCAGGCCGTTACCGCACTTCGCCGCCAGTTGGGTGATGACTCCAAACGGCCTTCCTATATTGCCTCGATTCCCCGGCTTGGCTACAGAATGATTGCGTCGGTCAGTTCTGTGGATGAATCCAACACGAACTTCCAGGCAAACGAGCCTGCGCCAGCCACGCCAGCGCGTAGTCTCCGGAGCCGTTCGAGCTTTCTCTGGATCGGGCTTGCCACTTTCTGCCTTCTGATAGTTCTATATCCCTTAATCAGTAAACGCTCAGGCATGATGGCACCTGCCACAGCCATGCCATCAGTGTCGCAGAAATCCATCGCCGTGCTTCCACTTCTCGACCTGACCGACGAAATGGACGAAGAGCCATTTGCCGATGGCATGACTGAAGAACTGATCGACAGACTCAGCAAGATCCCAGGTTTGCGCGTTGCCTCGCCCACCTCGTCCTTCTTCTATAAAGGAAAGCAGCTTCCAGTTGCAGAGACCGCTCACGCACTAGGCGTGGCGTACATCCTCGACGGCAGTGTGCGCAAGTCAGGCCAGCGACTGCGCGTTTCCGCACGATTGGTTCGTGGTGACAACGGCTACGTCGTCTGGACGGAGAGCTATGATCGCTCCTTCCAAGACCGATTGTCGTTGCAGGACGATATTGCAGGAGAAGTTGCCAAGGCTCTATCCGCTTCCTCTATCCTTACGCACTGATCCCTCGGCGAAGCAGGTTGACCAACCGTTCGATACCAGAGCCTAGAGGCCATAACGGCAACATGTCCGATAACAGATATTCTGTTAACTCGACAATGATGACAAATCGCATATCCTATTCACATGCCGAATCAACGACTTCAGTGCCTGGTGCTCTCGCATGTTCCCTTTGAGAACCTTGGAACTCTTGAGCCGGAAGTTGCCCGCCGAGGCTTCACGATCGAGACCGTAAACGCCCCGACGGCGTTGTTCCCTTTGGCAGAGATCGACAATTGCGATCTGCTGGTGGTCATGGGCGGACCGGTCAGCGTCTACGAGACAGACGACTATCCGTTTTTAGCTGGCGAAATTGAGGCGATACGAAAGCGGCTCGACGCTAAGAAGCCGACTCTTGGCATCTGCCTCGGCGCTCAATTGATTGCTGCTGCTTTAGGCGCCAAGGTCTATTCTGGCAAGCAAGGCGCGGAGATCGGCTGGTTCCCTCTTCAACCTGTCCATGCTGGAGAGATTCCCCAGTGGCTACAACCGCTTTTTTCCGAAGAAATTCCGGTCTTTCACTGGCATGGGGATACCTTCGATATTCCGGCAGGAACGTGGCATTTGGCCAAGTCAGATCGGTATGAAAATCAAGCATTTGCAGTCGGCGATTTTGCGCTTGCATTGCAGTTTCATCCTGAAGTTACGGCACTTGGGCTGGAAAATTGGTATGTGGGCCATACCTGTGAGCTGAATAAAAGAGGAATCAAAGTGAATGAACTACGTTCGGCGGCGCAGAAATATGCACCGGCGCTGGAAATGGCTGCTGCAGAATTCTGGAAGAGCTGGCTCGACTACATCTTGTAGTGGCCGAGGTCTTCGTCGTTGAGTCCTTCGAGCCAGCCTCGTAGTTGCTCGGCAGAGGGGCCTTCAGCCGGTCCACCAGGATTCAATTTTGCCGCGTCCAACACCTTATCATCCACGAAGATCGGGCAATCTGCGCGCAATGCAAGCGCAATGGCATCGGAGGGTCTGGCATCGATGACTATCGACTCCCCTCGCTGCTTGAGCCAGAGTACGGCGTAAAAAGTATCTTCTTTAAGTTCTGTAATTACAACACGTTCCAGCTCAGCGTTCATGTAGCGGACGATGTTTCGCGTCAGGTCGTGTGTCATCGGCCTAGGCGAAGCAGACTTTTCGATCTCCAAAGCAATGGCATTGGCCTCGAAGATGCCTACCCAGATCGGCATGACCGCGTCGGAGCGGGTGTCTTTCAAGACCACGATCGGCATATTGGTTGACGGGTCCATCATCAAACCGCGAATCCTAACCTCGATGTCCATCGGCTCCCTTTCCTTGGTAAATATAGTTACTAGATGTTAGACGATTTCTCATTGAAGCCGTTGACAGTTTCGCCGACCAAACTATTAGGGAATGCGCTGATGATTTTAGTCTTCATATAACTGCTTGGCGCAGGCGCAATGGGCTGAGGCCAGTTGATGTTGACGGGAATATTCTGACTGTTTCGCGCCGAAATCTGGCCGCGCGCCGGATGAGCACCCTCGACCATCACTTCAACAACATTGCCGATCTGCTTGGAATAATTGGCACGCTGAATCTCCCGCTGAAGGTCTAGCAGTACTTGAAGACGGCGCGACTTCTCTTCCTCGCTGACCGTATCAGCCATCGTAAGCGCCGGAGTATTTGGCCGGGCCGAGTACTTGAAGGAGAAGACACAGTCGAACTGAACCTCTTCGAGCAACTCCAGGGTCTGCGCAAAGTCCTCTTCGGTTTCGCCGGGAAAGCCGACGATGATGTCGGTGGAGATGGAAATCTTGCGATGCGCGGACTTGATCCATGCGATTTTTTCGAGGTAGGCCTCGGGCGTGTATTCGCGAGCCATTTTATTCAGCACGGTGGCCGAGCCCGACTGCACGGGCAGGTGCACGTGATCGCAAAGCGAAGGCACGCGGTCGATAGCTTCGACAATGTCGCGGGTAAAATCGCGCGGATGGCTGGTGGTGAAGCGAACGCGCCGTATGCCGGGAACCTGACCGACGGCAGAGAGAAGTTCCGCGAAGCTCGACTTCCCTTCTGGATCGCGGTAGCTGTTCACGTTCTGGCCGAGGAGCTGAATCTCGGTAAAGCCAAGTTCGGCAATACGGCGGGCCTCGTCGAGCACCGACGACGAACCGCGGCTGCGCTCTTTGCCGCGCGTATAGGGGACCACACAATAGGAGCAGAACTTGTCGCAGCCCTCGATGATGGTGATGTAGCCGCGATAGGGACTTAGGCGGGCGGTAAACTCGGTTTCAAAGGTCTGGTCGGTCTGCCGGTCGTCAAGGCCGGTAATGCGGCTTTCGCCAGCTTCCAGGCGCACCAGCATCTCGGGCAGTTTGCTGTAGGAGGCCGAACCGGAGACGAGCGAGACATAGGGCGCACGCTCGAAGACCTTTTCGCCCTCTTGCTGCGCCACGCAGCCAAGCACGCCAAAACGTTTGCCCTCTTTGTGGAGCCGCCGGTAGTCGTTGAGCCGATGAAAGACCTTCTGTTCCGCCTTATCGCGGATGGAGCAGGTGTTGTAGAGAATCAACCCGGCTTCCTGCTCGGACTCGACCTGACGGTAGCCCTGTTGCCGCAGCGTACCGATCAGCTTCTCGGAGTCGTGGGCATTCATCTGGCAGCCGAAGGTCTCCAAATAAAATGTTTTTTCTGCCGCCATAGACTTCTTAGTATACCGTGATGCAAGTTTGCGCGCAGCCCGTGGAGCTAACGCATGGCATGTAGATAATCGAGCAATGCCGCCATTTGCTCGATTGTGAACCGTCCGGCGAAGGCGGGCATCATTCCCTTGCCTGCCAGCACCACGCGCGTGACTTCGGCATCGGTAGTCGGCGCGCCGCTTGGCAGTGCCGCGCGGCCAAACAAATCGTGCAGGTTCGGAGGAACTTTCTTGAGCGCCAGATCGTTTTCTTCGTGGCAATGCGCGCAGCGCGCATCGTAGAGATGCTTGCCTTCAGCCTGCCGCGGGGTGAGCTGGGGAGTGGAACGGCAGCCGTTTACGGTTGCCGCCAGGGCAAACCAAACCGCCGCCGCTCCGAGCCTGTGTAGAGACATTGCCTTACGCCTTGCCGGCAAACTGGGCACTGACAAAATCCCAATGGACGACCTGGAAATAGGCCTTCACATACTCCGCCCGCCGGTTCTGGTATTTGAGGTAGTAGGCGTGCTCCCAGACGTCGATGGCGAGCACCGGTTTGTGGCCGTGCGTTAACGGGCTGTCCTGGTTGGGCGTGGTTTCAATCGTCAGTGCGCCGCCGGGCAGTTTTGCCAGCCAGGCCCAGCCGCTGCCAAAGACGCTCAACGCCGCCGCGGTCAGCTTGTCCTGGAAGGCGCTGAAAGACCCTAAGCTGCTATCGATTGCCTTGGCCAGCTCTCCCATAGGCGCGGCACCGCCCTTGCCCAGCGTCGTCCACCAGAAGGAGTGATTGGCGTGGCCGCCGCCGCTATTGCGAACCGCCGTACGGATTGCCTCGGGAACCGCGTCGAGATTGGCTACAAGTTCCTCGACGGTTCTGCCGGCCAGTTCGGGATGACCGGCAACCGCGGCGTTGAGGTTGTTCACGTAAGTCTGATGGTGCTTGTCGTGATGCAAGTGCATGGTTTCGGCGTCGAAGCTCGGTTCCAGAGCGTCGTAGGCATACGGTAGAGGGGGCAGAGTGAATGGAGTTGCCGGCGGTGTAGCGGCTTGATTTTCCGTTAAACCTACGGCGCGAAGACGGCCTGCCAAGACCGCCGAGCCGGCTAGCGCGCTCAATTGCACGAGCGCGGTCCTGCGATGAATCTTTGACATGGGGAAGTCCTCCGGGGACAGCGCGAAGCCTTGCGGGCGTCCGCCTCTTCAGTCTGATCATGCGCGGCGGCATAGGTCAAGCAGAAGTTTGAGCGCCCTTAGAGATTATTCTGGTTTCATGACGCACGAGGCTAAGGAATCATTGAAGCCGGTGACACACGACGCGCAGAATCGTTGTTTTGGCTGTGGACCGGCCAATACAACCGGGCTGCGTTTGGAATTTTTTCTTGCGCCCGATGGCTCGGTTGTCAGCTTCCCGAATGTTGCGCCGGCCTTCGACGGACATCCCGGTTATTTGCATGGAGGCATCATCGCCACGTTGCTCGACGAGGCCATGAGCAAGGCCGTCCGCGCACTGGGCAAGATGGCGATGACGCGGAAGATCGAGATCGAGTACCTGCGCCCGGTTCCCAGCGGAGTTGTCTTGCGGCTTGAGGGGCGCATCGTTGGCAACGAAGAGCGGAAACATTGGATCGAGGCTCGCGTATTGAATGAGCGTGGTACGGTGCTGGCGCAGGCACAGGGATTGTTCGTGGAGATTCGCGCACGAGCATAAGAAACAGGGCGGCCCGAAGACCGCCCTGTTTGGCAAACGTATGCGTGAACTCAAGTACGATTACCGCGAGATCATGTTGATCGTATCCTGGGTCACCGTATCGAAGGTGGTAACGGTTTTAGCGTTGGCCTCGAAGGCTCGCTGGGCGACGATCAACTCGGAAAACTCGCCCGATATATTCACGTTGGAGGCTTCGAGCGAGCTGCCTTCCAGCGCGCCACGGCCGCCGGTTCCAGCAACGCCCACCGTTGCGCTTCCAGAGGCAGTAGTGGTCTGATAGTTGGTTGAGCCCAAGGCAACCAGACCCTGCTCATTGGCTACGTTCGCAATGGCCAACTGGCCGACGGTCTGCGATTCGCCATTCGAGTACGTTACTGAAACCGTGCCATCGGAACCGATACTGTAGCCTTGGTAGTTTCCGGTCGTATAGCCATTTTGCTCGGTCGAAGAGGTCGAGGATGTCGATGCGGTTTGGCTGATATTGCTCGACCCGCTGGAGCCATACAGATCCCAGGTCATATTCAGCGTGGCGGCTCCATCGGAGAGACCGGCAAAGGTAATTCCGCTGACCCCTGTGGCGGGACTGATGAGGTTGCCGCTCGCGTTGAATAGCAAGGTTCCACTGGCAGCCGCGGAAGCGACCGGATCCTGGATGACGCTGCCGCTGGTCGACAGATTGGTGCCGGTAATCGTCAACACGCCCGCGGCTGAAGCCGTAGCGGTAATGCCGATAATGCCCGCCGCGGTCATGGCATTGGTCAGCGCCGTAGCGTAGGCCGCTATCGTCTCGCCCGTGGTCACTGTAGGGGCTGCGATGGTTGCCGATGAGCCGGCGGCCGTGTTGCCCGTAATGGTTAGATTGGTGCCCGGGTTTACCGTGGCCAGCGTGCCGCCGCTGGAACCGAAGCTATAGGTGGTAGTTGTTGTACCGGCCACGGTCGTCGAGTTCGCACTCAGCGTATCTGGCATGGAGACGCTGTACGACCAGTCATTGGTTCCGACCTTGGTGTAGGTTACGGTTGCTTCGTAGCTTCTGCCCAGTGAGTCGTAGACCTTTACCGTGCCTGTCGTCGATGTGCCGTTAGAATTGGAGGAATCCAGATTCTGCGTCATGCTGAAGGTGGTCGTCGCCGAAGGGCTCATGACTTGACCAGTGGGAATAACAATGTCGGACAGCGTGCCGCCCGTGTTGACAACGCCTTTGGTCGCCGAGTATCCCATGACCGCCAGGCCGTTGCTCGCCTCCAACGTGCCGCTGGAACTCAATTGAAAGGCGCCGTCGCGCGTGTACAGTTGGCTACCACTGTTGTCGAGGATGAAGAAACCATCGCCATCAATGGCAGCATCGGAAGAGACGCTGGTGGACGAGATCGATCCGGTGGTGAAGTCCGTAGTGTTGGAATCGACCTTAACACCTGAACCGACTTGAATCTCATCGCCCGAGCCCGTAGTCCCAATCTGCTGGTAGAGCAGATCGGCAAACGACGTGGTCTTGGATTTGTAGGCAGTGGTGTTCATGTTTGCCAAGTCATTGGCGATAGTGTTCAGGGCGGTTGAATCCGCCTTCAATCCTGTCAGGGGAATCGAAAAGCTTGCCATGTGCGTCTCCTCCGTTCATTGATCGTGTCGCGCTGGCCCGCGGTTATTTCGCTCCAGAAAGCGTTGGCGTACTCTGCGTCGACAAGCTTTGGCCATTCAATGCGTTGGCGACGCGCTGGGCGGCATTGCTAACATCCGGCACATTCAAATTCCCAGCGGTAATGGCGGGATGCGTCACATTGCCGGGTAACATGGCGCCGGAGATCGCGGTGCTTGCGGTCTGTGACAGGGCGTTCGCTCCCGTAGTCGCATGAACCGCGCCGCCGGAAGTTGTCTTGGTTGTACCAAGAGCGCCGCTGAGAGTCTGATGGATGTCGATCAGTTGCTCCAGGCTGTTGACCTCGACAAGTTGATTGATGTACTCGTTGGGGTCGGTGTTTGCCGTCGGATCCTGATTCTGCAATTCCGTGACCAGCAGCGTTAAGAAATCGTTGGCGGTAATGCTCGCCGAACTGCTGCTGGAACTACCTGAACTTCCCGAGCTCCCCGATTCCGCTGTCGCGCCGGTCAACGCCGACATGGTGTGATAGATACCTGCTGTCGCCATCTTCTCCTCCTGCTCCGCAGCTTCCGCGCACCCTGGCACCGCGCTAGGCCATCACGGAGATGTATCTGCCGCTTGTTCCGCCCGTATAGGCTGTTATCACCGTCTCGCTCGCGGCCGTTATATGATTGGCTTCCGGCCGCGCTGCCGTGGTTTCGCTCTCCAACCCGGCACTAGCTCCGGACGAACTTTGCTGGCTGGAATTCTGATTCGCGCCCTGTTGCATGCTCTGATCCCATCCCGCGCCCGAAGAGTTCGCGCCAGATGAATCCACCGTCAAGGTTGCAATATGCGTCTGTTGTTCGTTCAGATAACTATTCAATCCCGCCATGTGCGTATTGAGTGTTTGCGCGGCATCCGCTGAACCGGCCACCAGCGAAGCGTGTACATTGCCGCCACTTAAATCGGCGCGCACGGCAACCCAGCCCAGCGTGGGATCCTGAAAGCCGGCTTCGGCATGCTGGCTACTGGCGCGCACCCAGGATGGCGCGCCAACACTGCTTGCCGAATCGAGCGCGGCAAAAGGATCGCTGGTACCGGCCGCGCTGCCGGACGAACTACTCGAAAATGTGCCACTGCTCGCGGCCGGACTTGCCGCATACGCGCCAGATGGTTCGCGCATCCATGCCGAGGCGTCGATGCCCGCCGCCGTGGTTTGCGTATTGGCTGTGTGCGCGGCTGCCGTTTCGCTCGCGGATGAGCCGCTGTGGCTAGCAACGCGCGTGGCGGCTTGTTGCGTGACCGTCGTGTTGGCTGTAACCGAAAGGTTTGCCGCCACAGCATCTGTTGGAGCAGGATCGTAAACGCCGTCGGCATTTGGCTGCATGTTACTGGCGGCAGCGTTCAACTGTACCGCGCGGAGTCCGCGGCCTGTGCCCGTTACAGACGGATTGCCTGCCGCCGCCGAAACGGTCTTCGCTGTTTGTGACAAGTCTGCCGCTGCCAAATCGCTGGACGATCCCTCATCCAAATCGCTTTGCGCGTTGACGGATTCGACGACTCTGCTGAGCCCGGTTGCATGGATCGATTGCGTATTCGTCAACGTGGAATTCGATGCAACGGCTACCGCGGTTTTGCGCCCTTCCGCGGAATTTAGAGTGGCTCTTGTGTCGGTTGCCTCACCGGCCAGACTGCTGTTTGAAAGCTCTGTCTTCGCTGCTGTGCTGGAAACTTCTTCCGCTGCATCGATTGCTGCATCGATCGGTTTTTCCGATGAATCGGTTGTTATTGCCGATGATTGCAACGGCGTGGATGCCACTGGCTGCGCGATTTGAGTGTTCTGCGTGATTTGATTGGCGGCAACGGCATCCTTTGCATCGGCGGCAAGACTGGCGAGAGAATCCGCATGGCTAGAAGTTAAAACGCTCGCTTGTGTCCTGGCTGTTTCAGCTTTGGCCACGGGCAACTGCGCAGGAGTTGCGGTCTGTATCGTAGCCGATGCTATTGTTGCGGACGGTGCCGGATCGGGGAGTTGGCTGTTCTGCGCGACGGCCTGTGCCTTTGCCGATAAAGCTGGCGCGGAGTCTGTGCTCTTGACGTTTTTTGAGCTTTGCGTGGATTGCGTTTCAGTGGCAGCATCGGTTTTTTTGAATTTTGTAAGCGTCGCCAGATTGCTGCTCGCTGAGAGGCTGCCAATCTGCATATCTATTTTTTTGAGGGTAGAAGAACCGGCAACAGCGTTCTGCGTGGATTGTAATAATTGCGTAGTCGCCGCGCTGCCATTGGTTACAGCCGATGAAGTTACCGCGCCGGTATTGGCGAATCCGCTTGGCGTCAAGGAGTGCGCCGCAGCCGCGTTGATTGCGCCATCCTCCGATGAGATTTCCACGCCCACGGCACGCAACATCGATTGCCAACTGGCGCGAAAGCCCGTGCCGTTACTGCCCGAAGATACATTGTTTGCGGAAGTTGATGGGAAGGATGCAATCCCTTTTGTAGAAACAAATGCGGAGACAAATGACGTTGCGCCGGATTGCCCGGCGCTGGCAACGGGTGCGGCAACTCCGCCGGCCTGCATCTCCGCTCCTACGTCAGTGGCTGGGGCAACGCTCATGACCGGTGTAAGTGCAGATGTTGTGCCAAAGCGCGCCAAATCGGGTTAAAACATTGTCACTGAGAACCGTTTTAGGATCGCCTGCATAAGATTAGGATTTTTTGCCTAAAGGTTTTGAGGAAATTGACGAAGCAGCCAAAAACTAGGAACCACGCTGGCCAGAATTCGTTTTCCTGTTTCGTAGCCGGCGGCTCAGATACCAATCGTCGAGAGTTTTTTGCGCGCGGCGGCTGGATTCGATGGCCAAGGCGGACTCTTGCATCTGAATCAGGGTTTCCACCTGCCGCCGTTCGATGCGTTTGTCGATCAGTTCCTGGCGGCGCGCGACAACGGCGGTCTCCGCCTCCTGGATGCGCGGTTGCAGTACCTTGGCATGATGCTTGGCAGCGCGCGACTCTTCGATCCCCGCCAGCCGGTCGGTTAATTCGTTGGAGCAAGCGCTGGCGGTTACCAGTTTGCGGCCGCGGCGATCGCGCTCGACCGTGGTGTGGAGCGCAGTCTGCAAACGCTGCAGATCGGCGTTGGCGGCAGCGAGCGCGGTACGGCGATGCTCCTCCTCGATCTCCCGGATGCTGAAGAGACGGCGCATGGTCTGCGAGACGGCCATGGCTTACACCTCGGCGGCGAGCGCGGCCAACCGGCCTAGCGCATCGGAAAAGTGGAGACGCTCGCGCGCATCCTGCACGAGAAAGGCGCGGATGGCATCGCGGGCGCGAATGGCGCGGTCCAGATCCGGGTCCGCGCCCGCCTTGTAGGCGCCAATGCGTACCAGATCCTCGGAGCGCGCGTAGACGGCCATCAACTTACGCACCAAGCTGGCCTGCTCGCGATGCGCGTCGCCGGTCACTGCCGGCATCAGACGGCTGATTGAATCGAGCACGGCGATGGGCGGATACCAGCCCTCGGAGGCCAGCGCGCGAGAGAGTACGATGTGGCCATCGAGCAGGGCGCGCACAGCATCGACAATCGGATCCTGTTGATCGTCGCCTTCCATCAGCACCGTGTAAAAGGCTGTGATGGAGCCGGAGCGAAAACGTCCGGCGCGCTCGATCAGCCGCGCCAGCCGCGTAAAGACCGACGGCGTGTATCCCTTGGAGGTGGGTGGTTCGCCGGCGGCCAGACCGATCTCGCGGGCCGCCATGGCAAAGCGCGTGAGCGAATCGAGAACCAGCAAGACATGCTTGCCCTGGGCCGCGAAGAACTCGGCCATCGTGGTGGCGGCCAGGGCCGCGCGCAGCCGCAACAGCGGCGATTGATCGGAGGTGGAAACCACTACCGCCGAACGGGCCAGGCCCTCGTCGCCCAAAGAGTCGCGCAGAAACTCGCCGACCTCGCGGCCACGTTCGCCCACCAGACCAACGATGGTGACCTCGGCCTCGGTGTTGCGGGTCATCATACCGATCAACGTGCTTTTGCCCACGCCCGAGCCACCAAAGATTCCTACTCTCTGGCCGCGGCCCACGGTGAGCAGCGCGTCGATGGCACGAATGCCGGTGCCAAGAGCATCGCTGATGGGAACCCGGTCGAGCGGCGGCCGGACCACGCCTTCCAGGGGCATGACCATCGTTGCTAACGGCGAACGTCCCTCGTCGATCGGCTCGCCCAACGCATTCATGACCCGGCCAATCAGCGCCGGCCCCACTTCGATTTCGGGCATGGTTCCAGTCGACCAGAGCGGATCGCCAAAGCGGATGCCCTCGGTGGTTTCAATGGGCATCGAGAGCACATTGCCGCCGCGAAATCCGATGACCTCGGCCCAATGCATGCGCCCCATCTGATCCTGAATCTCGCAGCACTCGCCGACCGAAACCGGCGGGCCAGCCGACTCGATGGTCTGGCCCATCGATTCCAGCACCTGCCCGCGCCAGCGCCAAGGCTGTCCGCGCTTGAGCCGTGTGAAATAACGTTCGAGAAGCGCGGTCATGCCGGCTCCCCAACCGTCTGAAGTTTCTGTTCCGCGGCACCGTTGCCAGAGGATCTGGCACGATCGAAGAAGCCGCGCTCGATCTCGCCCAACTGCGTACGGATACCCAGATCGACGGTTCCCACCTTGCTCTCAATCACACAATCGCCGGTGTGCATGCCCTCGCCGGCCACAATCTCCGGCTTCAGCGCGAGGTTGGGAATCGCGGCGATGGTTTCCTTCCAAAGCTCGATCTCGCCGGCAGGAACCCGCAACTGCACTTCGGCGGTACCGGCCAACTGGCCAAGCGCCACGCGCACCGCGCCCGTCAACAATAGTGGGTCCATCTGCGCCTCGCGGCGCAGAATCCGCGCAGCAATGGCCAGCGCCAGCTTGACGGTCTCTTGCTCGACGGCCAGCAGAAATCGCTCATGCTCGACGGCAAAGCTCTCGATCAACCGGGCCAGTTGCTGCTTGTGCCCGGCCTGCTCGGCGGAACGTGCCGCGGCCAGTTCGTTGCTCGCGGCCTGACGGCCCTCCTGCCGGCCTTGCTCGCGGCCCTGTTCACGTCCCGCCTCAAAGGCACGCCGTTTCTCTTCGGCTAACTGCTCGTCGTTCCACCCGGCTGCGGACGCCACAGGAAGAGAATCTTTGATTGTCTTGGCCGACGATTGCGCGGACTCCTCTTCCTGGTTTTCGTCGCCCGTCTCCCAGGCTGGCGGCGGCTCCTCGCCCGGGCAGGCCGGGTACTCGAGAACCTCAATCTCATAATCCTCGGGATTGCCGGAGATGATCATGGTGTATTCGGTGCCGATTCCTTTGCTCGATCCCGGAAAGCACTGTTCCCGAGGATCTGTTTCCGCCTTGCCGCGGCTAGGCCATCATCTCGTCGCCCGTTTCGAGCTTGAGCACAATCTTGCCCTCGGCCTCGAGCCGGCGGGCTAAGGTGAGAATCTCCTGTTGCGCCCGCGCCACCTCGCGCGAGCGGACCGGGCCCAGAACTTCCATATCTTCTTTGAGCATCTCGACGGCGCGTGAGCTCATGGACTTGAAGATCTGCGCGCGCAGATCGTCATTGGCGCCGCGCAGTGCCAGCGCTAACTGCCGTTTGTCAACGTTCGAGACAATCTCGCGGATCGAGGCCGGCGGAACGCTGATCAGGTCGTCGAAGGTGAACATCAGGTTGCGGATACTCAAGGCCAGCTCGGGCTGCTCCTCTTCGATGGCCTCGAGGATCTTCTTCGACTCCTCGGCGTTGATGCGGTTGAGCAGATCGGCGACGGCCTTGAAGCCGGAGTAGCTGCGCCGCTGCGTATCGCCAACATTTTCCAGACGGCGATGCAGAATCAATGCCACCTTTTGCGCCATCTCCGGCGAGAACTGACGCATCTCGGCCAACCGCCGGACGGAAACGATCTTGTGCTCTTCGCTCAAATTGTCGAGCACCATCGAGGCTTTTTTGGGATCGAGGTGGGCCAGCACCAGCGCGATGGTCTGCGGATGCTCGCTGTCGAGCAGCTTGCCCAACTGCTGGGGATCGGTGCGTTGCAGCTTGGCCAGATTGCCCTGCGCCGCCTCCTGCGAGCGGCGCATCAACTGCAACAGATCCTCGGCGCGCTCTTTGCCGAAGGCCTCGATCAGGATGCGGCTGGCATAGTCCAGACCGCCATGAATGGTGAAGTTCCGGGTATCGAGCAGGCTCCAGAACTCCTCGACCACCTCGCTGGTCATCTCCGGCGTTACATCGCGCAGATCGGCCATCTCCTCGGTGATGCGCTGCACATCGCTCTCGGGCAATTGGCGCAGCACATCCTTGGCATGTTCTTCACCGACCGCGATCAGCAAAATCGAAGCTTTGCGCACGCCGGAAAGACTCGCCGTCATACGCCGCTTCGCTGCACCGGATTCGTCTAGCTCAGCCAAAGCCTGTTCCTTTCTATGCTGCCAACTTCAATAGCGCACCGCTAATCGGAGTGGATCCAGCTCTGCAACAGCCGCGAACTGTGCGAGGGCTCGCGTAACAGATGCGTCTTGACTTGCTCGAAGATCTCCAACTGGCGCAGCTTCTCAGGGTCCAGCGGAGGTGGCGTCGGCGGACTGATGGCTTCGGCCTGTTCGGTCGCGCCGGCAATCTGCCTTTGCCCATCCTTACCCTCCTTTCCGCCCTTGAGTTCCTTGCCTTTCTCGCCTTTTGCATGTTCCTTCATCTTCGGTTCCGGTGGGTGGAGAGCACGGCGGATGGCCGGGCGCAGGCCAAAGAACAGAACCAGCAACAAGCCGATGAGCAAGGCGCCGTATTTGATCAGCACCGGCGAGTTCTCGGCTGTGGCCAGTAATTGATCCTGCAATGCCGGCGGCGGCGGGGGGCGATTGCCATCGAAGGCCAGATCCTGCACGGTGAGCATATCGCCGCGGGCCGGATCGAAGCCTACTGCAGCCTGTGCCAGCGCTGTCAGATTTCTCAATTCGTCGGTGGAACGCGGCTGCCAGACCGCGGCCTTGGTTTTGGTCGCCAGTTGCATCAGCCGGTCGTTGACCAGAATGGCCGCCGTCAAGCGGCGTATCCGGCCCGGCGCCTCGACCAGATGCCGCGTGCTCTTCGAGGCTCCATAGGTTCCCGCTTCACTCTTGGAGTTCTGCGGCGGAGTGGTTTCTTTGGGATAAACTGGCAGCGCCTGCGTATTGGGCGCATTGGAGGCCGCGCCAGGCACACCGGAGGCTACCTGCTGACCGCCACTGCTTTGCTCGCTGCGCTGCATCGAGAGGGTCACCGTCTGATCGGGATTGTAATTTTCATCCGTCTCCTCGGTGGCATTGGGATCGTATTCGAGCGTGACCGAGGCCCGCACATTCCCCGTTCCAGTTACCGGCTCGAGCGTCGCAATCAGCTTGTCTTCCAATGCCTGCTCGGCGCTCAGACGCAACACATCGGGGGTCTTCGGGCCCAGCGGCAGATTCCCCGCCGCGTCCACCAGCACCACATGATCCGGCGTCAGCCCATCGACGGCCGAGGCCACCAGATTGCGCATCGCCTCGGGCTCGCCATCGGCCAGCGTGCGATGGCGCAGCTTGAGCACCACCGAGGCTTTGGCCGGCCGCTGCTGATCGCGGAAGAGAGAATCGTGGGACATCACCAGATGCACGCGCGCCGACTCGACATCGGCCAGCGTGCCGATGGTATGCTCCAGTTCGCCCTCCAGAGCCCGCTGGTAGTTCACCTGTTCGTCGAACTCCGAACCCACCCAGTTCGGCTTATCGAAGATCTCAAAACCCAGCCGGCCGCTGCGCATCGTGCCTTTGGCCGCCGTGATCAGACGGGCTTTGTCAAGATTCGGCGCCGGAACGCGGATGCCGGTTCCATCCGCAGTCGGCTGAAAGGGGATCTGCGCTTGGGTGAGGATCTGTCCGATCTGGCGTGCATCATCGGGATCGAGATTGACATAGAGCGTGCGCCAGTCGGTACGCAGCCCATACCAGCCTAGCCCCACGATCAGGGCCAGCAACACCACCGCCGAGGCCACCGCCCAACGGCGCTGCGCGGGCACCAACTGTGCCCAGCGCAGGCGCGCCATGCCCCACAACCCGGACCATTTGCCCCCCAGATCAACCTTGCCCGGAGCCGACGTTGCCGGAGCTCCAGGCGGGCTCTTTTCCAACTGTGTTCCGGTGGCCATTGTCCCCTGTCTCGCCGTTCTGCCGCCGCTGGTTTTCCACCGGCGTTATGGAGTGTTGTGGTTGTCTTGCGCTTTTCCGGTTCACGGCGGCAACCCTCGGCCGCGCTTAAAACTGCATGCTCATCATGCTCTGGTAGGCCTGCACTGCCTTGTTGCGCACCGCCAGAGTCAACTCAAAAGCCATCGAGGATTTCTCGGTGGCAATCATGGCCTGATGCACATCGACACCGCTTCCGGTCATCAGCCCGGCCACAGCGGTTTGCGCCTGCTGCTCGAGTTTGTTCACCTGGCCGACCGCGTCGGTGATCAGGTCGGAAAACGGCGCCTGGGCCGCGCTGGCCGAACTCTGGTTGAGCACGGAATTGGCCGCGCTCAGGCTCGAGGCTCCCGCCTGGGAGATCGCTGTTACGGTATTCATGGCCGCGCTCATCAAGAAGCCTCCTCTCACTTGCCTTCGCGCCGCGGTCAGGACTTCACAATATCCAGCGCCGCGGTAATCATGCCCTTCTCCGCCTGCACCGCCGAGCCATTCAGCCCATAGGCCCGCGTGGCCCCCATCAGATCCACCATCTCCGTCAATGGATTGATGTCGGGGTAGGAAACATAGCCCGCGGCATCGGCATCCGGGTGGTTGGGATCGTAGCGTTTGAGCGGCGGCGAAGGATCCTCGACAACCCGCGAGATCTCCACACTGGGCGCGACGTTCGTACCACTAGCCAACGTTGATTGCCGCACGCCAGTGGCCGCGGCCATGGTGTCAAGGAAGTTTTCATCGCCCTGGCTGGCGGAAAAGACCACCATCTGGCGGTGATAGGGCCCGCCCTGTTCGGTGCGCGTGGTCTCGGCGTTGGCCATGTTGGCGGCAACCACTTCGGCGCGCATCCGCTCGGCCTGCATGGCCTGGCCCGAGGCGTCCATCATGGCAAATAGATTCACGCTAGCTCCTTTCCACTGGCCCGCCGCCCTTTTGCCCACCTGCCGTTCACTTGGCCGGGGTTACTTGTCGGCGTGGATGGCGTCCATGACGCGCAAATACTCCTGACGCAACAGCGCCACGCCGGTCTTGAACTTCAACTGGTCCTCGGAGAGCTTCAGGCTCTCGCGGTCGACCGAGACGTTATTGCCATCGGGCCGGGCAATGAGTCCATCGACTTTGGCGAGATGCACCTTGCGCGCCGGCTTCTCTTGCGCGGCATCGCTCATCGCCTGACGCATCTCAGCCTCGAAGTCCATGCCCACGGTGCGGTACCCTGGGGTATCGATGTTGGCCATGTTGGCCGCCGTCAGTTTGCTCTCGGCCGTGGCCAGATCCAGATAGCGGGCAATCTGATCGCTTAACAAGGTCTCAATCTGCATACTTATCGCCTCTCCTCCCCGCTTTTTGGCCAACTTCCCCGCGGCCAAAGCCCCCGGCAACCAGCCGGCTAGATGACCGAAAAGCCGAAGTCGATCTCCTGGTCAGTCAACGTCGGGTTATCGCCAGCCAGAATCATGCCGCGCTCCAGCACATGCTCGAGCTCGCGGACGTTGCCCGGCCAATCGTGGCTCTCGAGCTTGGCTAGCGCCGTAGCATCCAATCGCTTGACCGGCATCTCGCGGCCCATCTGCTGCAAGAAGTGTTCGACCAGCAGCGGCAGATCCTGGGCATGCTCGGCCAGGGCCGGAGTGCGAATCAGAAAGACCGCCAGCCGGTAATAAAGATCGGAGCGGAAGCTGCCATTCTGCGCATGCAGAGCCAGGGGCCGGTGCGTGGCGGCGACGATCCGCACATCGACCTTCACCGTCTCGTTATCACCCACCCGCTGCAACTCGCCGCACTCGACAAAACGCAGCAACTTGGATTGCAAACTGAGCGGCATCTCGCCAATCTCGTCCAGAAACAGGGTTCCCCCATCGGCGGCCTCGATGCGGCCGGTGCGGCCCTGCACGGCGCCGGTAAACGCGCCGCGCGTATGGCCAAAGAGTTCGGCCTCAAGCAGGGCTTCGGGAATCGCCGCGCAGTTGATGGCCACAAAAGGCTTGCGGCTGCGCGTCGAGAGCCGGTGCAGAGCTTCGGCGACCAGTTCCTTGCCCGATCCGGTTGGTCCCTCGATGAGCACCGGTGTCATCCGCGAAGCTACCAGGCGGACGCGGCGGCTGATTTCAAGCATCACCGGAGCATTGCCGATCAACTCCGGCAACCGCTCGCCGGTACCGGTCTCGGCTGCAGTGTGCGCGCTGGGCCGGATGGGAAAGACCTTCGAGGGCGCGGCTGCCGCATTGAACTCCAGGGGAAGGACCGGAGCCAAGGGCGGAGCTTCGGCCGCAGGCTTCTTTTCCCTCAATGCGTCGCCTGGGTTCAACGCCGGCGCCGCGTTCCAGGCGGCGGTGTCGGTCTCTTGGCAGCGGCGCAGCGCGTAGAGCAGCTCCTGGCGGTAAGGACCGCGAGGGCTCTCTTCGGCGACCGTGCCAGCGGCAGTCACCAGGTCCACATCGGGGAACGAGCCGCGAAACTCGCTCATAAACTCACGCAGATCGAGATCCGGCAGCCAGGCATCGACAACCACCGCCTCGGGCAGCGCCGCGGCGGCCTCGGCCCAGGCTTCGGCGCCGCCCTCGGCCTCGCGAACCTGCCAGCGCAGCCCGGCAAGCACATGCGAGACCCGCTGGCGGAAGCTGCGATCGGCGCTGGCCACCAGGGCCGTGCGCGGACGGATGCGATTGTTGGCGGGAAGAACCGGAACAGGAAAGGGCTGCATGGAGAGTCTCCTCTTGCGTAGGGCGGCGCGTGGGGCGTCGAATGGGGTTGAGCGGAACGGCGGATAGATTACGACGCAGCGATCACCGGCGGCGTGGCGCTAGATCCGAGAAGAGGCGTCGAGCCAGGCAGGGGCAAAGCCATGGCCAGTTCCGCCTCCGAGGGAACCATGTACCCTTGGCCGCGCACGGTGCGGATCAGGTGCCCGGGGGGCGGATCCGCCAACTTCCGGCGCAGATAGTTGATGTACACATCGACGATGTTGGTGGTTTGTGCCGGTTCCATATTCCAGACCGAATCCAGAAGTTCAAGCCGGGTCACGCATTGGCCGCGGTTGAGCAGAAGGTGTTCGAGCAGGGAAAATTCTTTGTTGGTGAGAATGATCGTGCGGCCGCCGCGGCGGGCGGTATGATCCAACCGGTCCAGTTCGAGATCGCCGGCGCGCAGTTGTAGACGGGTCTCGCGCTTGCGGCGCAACAGGGCCCGGCAACGGGCGCGCAGCTCGTGCAGGCTGAAGGGTTTGGTCATCAGGTCGTCGGCGCCGCGATCCAGACAGCGCACACGTGTATCGACCTCCTGGCGCGCCGTCAGCACCAAGACCGGCAGGTCGGCATCCAGCTGGCGCAGTTCTTCGAGTACCTGCTCGCCATCTTTGACGGGCATGTTCAAGTCGAGAATGGTCAAATCGGGCATCTCCTGGCGAAATGCCTCGATCGCGGCGTCGCCGTCGTAGGTCAGGCGAACACGATGTCCGTCTGCTTCCAGACCCCGGCTCAGAAACAATCCCAATGCTTTGTCGTCTTCGGCGATAAGTAGCCTCATGAGAGCCCTTTCTTGCGCCACACCCTGTCGAATCACTACGATGGACCAGCCTTCCAACTTCGGCCGGGGTGGGTGGCTTGTTTTAACCATCCCGCGAGCGGGAAAGGAACTCAAGATAGAAAAGAGAAAGGTGGGAAGGTGGCTTCCAAAAATGGCACGGAGAGAGTGTTGATCCCGAAATGGCGAAGACACACGCCCATTTTTCGCTCATTTCGGGCTACAAGATAGCCCCGTCGCCGGAAGGCGGCGGCTGGCGCGAACCGGTCTCAGGAACGGGCTTGGGCGGCCTTTTTCGTGGCTGCCTTCTGCGCGTACATGGCCGCATCGGCCCGCTCCATTAGAGCTTTCATCTCCTCGTTTTCCTGGCGCTCCGACAGGCCGATCGAGGCCTCGACGCGCAGTTTGATGGTTCCGTTTTTGCCCTCGACGCCGTAGTTACCGCAGACCCATTTGCGGAGCCGGTCGGCAAGGATCTCAGCTTCTTCCAGCCTGCAGTCGTAGAGCAGGATGAACTCGTCGCCTCCCCAGCGGCCGATCACGTCGGTCGAGCGGCAGGCCGAGCGCAGTTCCCTGCCAAACTGCTTGAGCAGTTCGTCTCCGACCAAGTGGCCATGTTCGTCGTTCACCAATTTGAAGCCGTTGATATCGATCATGGCGATGCACAAGGGCGTGCCGGCTTCGATCCGTTTTTCGATCTGGCCCTCGACATAGATCCGGCTGTTGAGCCCCGTCAGAGCGTCGCGTGAGGCCAGCGCCTCGGCCTCTTCGAGCTTGGTGCGATAATCCTCAACCTGCTTTTTCAACCCATCGAGAGCGGCCTTGCCCTCTTCAGCCATCCGGTCAATCGAGTTTTTTAATTCTGCGGCGCTTTTCTCGATCGAGACGCGAATCTCGCTCAGATCGTCTAGACTGGCGATGGCCTTGAGCCGTTCGGTAACCGCATGCATCTGCCCAGTCGAGCGCTGATCGCGATTGCTCACCGCCTCCGCCGTGTTGGCGATGACCAGCATCAGGTCTTTGACCTCGCGCGCCTTCTGCTGATAGTGCCGTGCCGCCTCCTGGCCCCAGGCGCGCAGTTGCTGGCGCACGTTGGCATCGACGGTGGCGAGCGCACTGCTCTTCATCCCCGCCGAGATTGCGGTTTTCTGCTCGCTGAGCTGTTTTTTAAGATGGTCGCCAAGCCCAGGACAGGCCTCCTGGCTGCAATTGCCCATCTCCAGCAGCGACGAACCGTATGCTTCCAGCGCCACGTGGAGCAGACCCGCTTCTTCTGTCCTTTCCCCAGTGGCAAGTTCGGGGGTGGTCGAATCGAGATACTTACGTATGGAGATCATGGGCAGCCAGTCCTGTGTGTTGAAGGCACACTTCGCGCGAGCAAAGTAAGTATCTTTATCTATCGGCAAGCAAATTGAGGTACATTAATTTATGGAACCTCTGAACAAGCCCCTCAAAATGAGAGCCGCAAAAGGATTTATCCTTTCCGCTTGAAAAGTGGCACTCATCCGGTCGAAAAACGCGAAGCTATTGCATTATGCAGGCGATCTGTAGTGTGTC